>ENA-OZGL01000807-OZGL01000807.1-human-gut-metagenome-genome-assembly--contig:-NODE-807-length-12868-cov-3.965738_pt1 | contig 12868 bp, 9 predicted proteins | sample MGYA00245117_ERZ653659 | MGnify/ENA primary metagenome ERZ653659 (study PRJEB26926, sample SAMN06165263) | human gut metagenome | biome: ENVO:00009003; feature: ENVO:2100002; material: ENVO:00002003... | reverse complement strand
TGCTTGCACGGAACTGAAAAAATATGCGTTAATTTGGTTGAAATTGTTACAAACTTCCGAATTTTTACGGAAAATGTCGATCGAATTTTCAAAAATTTACGGGAAATATATTGAAAATGCGAAAAAATAAAATTATAATGTCTGTGTGATTGGAAAAAGTTCAGAAGAAAACGGATGCAGTGAAATTCCGGAAAGACTATGAGTTTTTGCAAAGGAGAGCTTTATGGAAAAGATCAACATTGCCATCGCGGATGATAACGAACGCATGCAGGAAATGCTTGGGAACGTCATAAAACAGGATGACACGCTTGAACTGATCGGGCAGACCGGAAACGGAAATGATATCTACAGTATCATCCGCGACAAAGAACCGGACGTCGTACTGCTTGACATTTTCATGCCGAAGATGGATGGTCTGACTGTAATGGAGAAAGTCAATGAGGATAAAAATCTGAAAAAAAGACCTGCCTTTATCGTTGTCTCCGCCGTAGGAGAGGAGAGGATCACCGAAGATGCGTTCCGGCTCGGCGCTTACTATTACGTCTTAAAACCGTTCGACAACGAAACTCTTCTGAACCGGATCAAAGCAACAAAAGGAATGACATCAGTAAGAAGATACCATCCAAGAAATTTTACAAACCCCGGAAAAGAGCCGATCTGTCCGCCGGAAAACAGTCTGGAAATCGATGTGACAAATATGATCCACGAGATCGGCGTTCCTGCCCATATCAAAGGATACCAGTACCTGCGCGATGCGATTCTGCTTTCCGTAGAGGACACGGAAATGCTCAATTCCATTACCAAGATTCTCTATCCGACCATCGCGAAACGCCACCAGACAACGTCAAGTCGTGTCGAGCGTGCCATCCGCCATGCGATTGAAGTGGCCTGGAGCCGCGGCAAAATGGATACAATCGACGAGCTGTTCGGCTATACCGTGAACAACCGCAAGGGTAAACCGACAAATTCTGAATTTATTGCATTAATTGCAGATAAAATACGTCTTGAACTGAAAAATCAGTAAAAAGTAACAAAAAAATCCGAACAAACGGAGAAATTACAGAAGTTTAGACTTTTTTTTCTGGACAAAGTACGGTATAATACAGACAGGACGTTGATTATCCTTTCGCGTTTCATAGGATCGTGACAAAAAGGAAGGAATTACAGAAAAACAAAGATGCGATAATCAGCATGAAATTACAGGAGGATTCTTTTCATGAAAAATATTTTGTTCGTGGCTTCAGAGTGTGTACCGTTCATCAAAACAGGCGGTCTGGCGGATGTAGTAGGTTCTCTGCCGAAGTACTTCCCGAAAGAGTATTTTGATGTGCGCGTGGTGATTCCAAAATACGCAGGAATCAAAGAACAGTTTAAAAATCAGATGCGGTATGTGACAAACTTCTACATGGATCTGAACTGGAGACAGCAGTATGTCGGCATTTTCGAGATGGAATATGAAGGCATCAAATTCTACTTTATCGACAACGAGGAGCATTTCGGAGGAAGCACTCCATATGCGGGCATGCCGTGGGATCTGGAAAAATTTGCTTACTTCAGCAAAGCAGCGCTTTCCATTTTACCGACCATCGGCTTCCGCCCGGATCTCATCCACTGCCACGACTGGCAGACCGGTCTCGTTCCGGTTTACCTGCACGAGCGTTTCCAGGCAGATGAATTCTATCGGGGAATCAAAACCGTCATGACGATCCACAACCTGAAATTCCAGGGCATCTGGGACCGCAAGACGATTCAGAGCATTACCGGCCTTTCCGACTACTACTTCACACCGGATAAGCTGGAGTTCAAACACGATGCCAGCTACTTGAAGGGCGGTCTGGTTTACGCAGATGCGATCACCACCGTCAGCAATACATACGCGCAGGAGATTCAGACCCCGTTCTATGGCGAAGGACTCGACGGTCTGATGTGTGCAAGAGCAAACGATCTGCGCGGTATTGTAAACGGACTCGACTACAATGAGTGGAACCCGGAGACAGACGCTCAGATTGCAAAGAATTTCAATGTAAAGAACTTCCGTAAAGAGAAAGTGAAAAATAAACTGGCACTGCAGGAGGAGTTAGGACTCGAGGTCAATCCGAAGACGATGATGATCGGTATCGTATCCCGGCTGACCGATCAGAAGGGCTTCGACCTCATCAGCTATATGATGGATGAGATGTGCCAGGATGCCGTACAGTTTGTGATCCTTGGAACCGGCGAGGAGCGCTACGAGAACATGTTCCGCCACTTCGCATGGAAATACGACAAGAAGGTTTCGGCAAACATCTACTATTCTGATGCAATGTCACACAAGATCTATGCATCCTGCGATGCCTTCCTGATGCCGTCCCTGTTTGAGCCATGCGGACTCTCCCAGCTCATGAGCCTCCGCTACGGAACCCTTCCGATCGTCCGCGAGACCGGCGGCCTCAAAGACACCGTAGAGCCGTACAATGAGTACGAGGGAACAGGAACTGGATTCAGCTTCACAAACTACAATGCGCATGAGATGATGGGTACCGTGCGGTACGCAGAGCGCATCTATTACGACAAAAAACGCGAGTGGAACAAGATGATCGACCGCGCAATGGCACAGGATTTCTCCTGGGCGAATTCCGCAAAACAGTACGAGGAAATGTACAACTGGCTGATCGGATAAGCTGGTCTGCATTCTGAAAAATAAGAAAAAAATCCCGAAATGGCAGAAGAGGAAAGAAAAGCCGTTTCGGGATTTTTTTGCAGTATTTTTGGGTTGCGGCAGGAGAGTGGAATATGCTACACTTGTGCATAAGGATATATTCGAAGCAGCTCCGGTGCAGAGGATTTGGGGGCTGAAAAAAGACACAGGAAAAAAAGAAAAACAGTTGACAACAAAGCAGATTTGTAATAGTATGGATACAGAAGCGAACGGACGTTCGTATAGTAAGGAGAATATTCAGTATGGGAAATAATAACGAAGATAAACTGCGTGCACTCGATGCCGCACTTGGACAGATTGAAAAACAGTACGGAAAAGGAGCTGTCATGAAGCTCGGAGATTCCGCAGCAAACATGAACGTGGAAACCATCCCGACCGGCTCTTTAAGCCTGGATATCGCACTCGGCCTTGGCGGTGTGCCGAAGGGAAGAATTATTGAGGTATATGGACCGGAGTCTTCCGGTAAAACAACCGTAGCGCTCCACATGGTAGCCGAAGTACAGAAACGCGGCGGAATCGCCGGCTTCATCGATGCAGAGCATGCGCTCGATCCGGCCTATGCCAAAAACATCGGTGTTGATATTGAAAACCTTTATATCTCACAGCCGGACAACGGCGAGCAGGCACTTGAGATCACCGAGACGATGGTCCGTTCCGGTGCGGTAGACATCATCATCGTGGACTCTGTTGCAGCCCTCGTTCCAAAAGCCGAGATCGACGGCGACATGGGAGATTCCCACGTCGGACTGCAGGCGCGTCTGATGTCTCAGGCACTCCGGAAACTGACTGCAGCGATCAGCAAATCCAATTGTATTGTTATCTTTATCAACCAGCTGCGTGAAAAAGTCGGTGTCATGTTCGGAAATCCGGAGACCACAACCGGCGGCCGTGCACTGAAATTCTATTCTTCCATCCGTCTCGATGTCAGAAGAATTGAAGCCTTAAAGCAGGGCGGAGAGATGGTCGGAAACCGTACCAGAATCAAAGTCGTGAAAAACAAAGTAGCTCCGCCGTTCCGCGAGGCAGAATTTGATATCATGTTCGGAAAAGGAATCTCCAAAGAAGGAGACGTTCTGGATCTGGCAGCTTCCGTCGGCATCGTACAGAAGAGCGGCGCATGGTTCGCATACGGCGGCGACAAGATCGGCCAGGGACGCGAAAATGCGAAAGCATACCTGCGCGAGCATCCGGAAATCATGGATGAGATCGAGCACAAAGTGCGCGTGGCTTACGGCCTGATCAAGGAAGAAGCGCCGGAAGGCACAGAGGAAACAGCAGCAGTTCCGGAAACCGAAGGAGACGACGAATAAATGTTTGTGACAGAGATTCGTCCTCTGAATAAAAAGAAATCACGGATCCTCTTCGATGACGGAGAGGATCTGGTTCTTTATAACGGGGAAATCCGCGCTTCCCGCATCAAAGAGCAGGAGGAGCTTCCCGATGAGGTTTACGAAAAGCTGGCAGGGGAAGTGCTGACTAAAAGGGCCAAACACCGCGCGATGTATCTGCTGCTCGGACAGATGCGGACGAAAAAAGAGCTGGAAGATAAGTTACGAAAAGACGGCTATCCCGAGAGAGCCATTGAAGAGGCTGTCTCGTACGTGGAGAGCTTTCACTATATCGACGACCGCGCATACGTGGAGCAGTATCTTGCGGGCAGCGGTGCGAAAAAAGGGAAAAAGGCAGTCCTCTATGCGCTGGCACAGAAAGGCGTGGACCGGGAACTGGTGGAATCCGTCCTGGAAGAGCAGGAGGATGCCCGCGATGAGTATGAACTTGCAAAAAGTGCCGCCTTCGCAAAGCTCGGCACGCCGCACCGGCTGGATGAAAAAGAGTACCGCCGTGCTGCCGGTTTTCTGACGCGGAAGGGATTCGGCAGTTCCGAAATCCGTCGGGCACTGGAAGAATACCAAGATTCCGCTGACGAAGAATCCTGAATATTCCCGGCGATTCCGCCACATGCCGCGAAATTATGTGCAATAAATTACATGAATATTTTTAAAACATTGACAAATTTGTGAAAACAGTATAAAATTGTAGTGTTGTAAATGTGCAATGAAAACTAAATAAGGAGGTGCTCCGGTAATGGGTACAGGTATTACAATTCTGCTGGTATTCATTGCTGTAGTAGTCACGCTGCTTATTGCGGTTCCTGTTACCAGGAAAATTGCTGTGGACAATAAAATCAAGCAGGATGCTGAAAAAATTGGCACAGCGGAAGAAAAGGCGAGAAACATCATAGATGAAGCACTGAAAACTGCCGAAACTAAGAAACGGGAAGCCCTGCTGGAGGCGAAGGAGGAGTCTCTTCGTACGAAGAATGAAGTAGAAAAAGAGACCCGAGAGCGCAGAGCGGAACTGCAGAAATATGAGAAGCGCGTTTTATCGAAAGAAGAATCTGTAGATAAAAAAGCGGACGTATTGGAGCGTCGTGAAAACGAAATTGCAGCAAAAGAGGCAAGCGTCAGAAAGAAAGAAAAGGAAGTAGACGGTCTACACGAAAAAGGAGTACAGGAACTGGAAAGAATTTCCGGTTTTACCTCCGAGGAAGCAAAAGAGTATCTGTTAAAATCTGTGGAAGACGAAGTAAAAATCGACACAGCAAAGCTCTACAAAGAGCTGGAGAGCAGAGCAAAAGAGGAAGCAGGCCGTAAGGCAAAAGAGTATGTGGTAACAGCTATTCAGAAATGTGCTGTCGATCACGTATCCGAGAGTACCATCTCCGTGGTACAGCTTCCGAGCGATGAAATGAAAGGCCGCATCATCGGCCGTGAAGGACGAAACATCCGTACACTCGAAACCATGACAGGCGTTGACCTGATCATCGACGATACACCGGAAGCAGTCGTTCTTTCCTCATTCGATCCGATCCGCCGTGAGGTGGCAAGAATTGCTCTGGAAAAACTGATCGTAGACGGAAGAATCCATCCGGCCCGCATCGAAGAGATGGTAGAAAAGGCCCGCAAAGAAGTAGAACAGAATATTCGCGAGGAAGGCGAGGCAGCCGCACTGGAAGTCGGTGTACACGGACTTCATCCGGAGCTGATCCGTCTCCTTGGAAGAATGAAATTCCGTTCCAGCTACGGACAGAATGCATTAAAGCATTCGATCGAGGTAGCACAGCTTTCCGGTCTCCTCGCAGGAGAGGTAGGATGCGATGTCCGCATGGCAAAACGTGCCGGACTGCTTCATGATATCGGTAAATCCATCGACCATGAGGTAGAAGGATCTCACATTCAGATCGGTGCAGATCTCTGCAAAAAGTACAAAGAATCTCAGATTGTGATCAACACAGTAGAATCACATCACGGGGATGTAGAGCCCCAGTCTCTGATTGCATGTATCGTTCAGGCAGCGGATGCAATTTCCGCAGCAAGACCGGGTGCAAGAAGAGAAACACTCGAAACATATACCAACAGATTAAAACAGTTAGAAGACATCACGAATTCGTTCAAGGGTGTCGAAAAATCTTTTGCTATTCAGGCTGGTAGAGAAGTCCGCATCATGGTTGTTCCTGAGCAGGTATCCGATTCTGAAATGGTACTGCTCGCAAGGGATATCTCGAAACAGATCGAAGCTGAACTGGAATACCCGGGACAGATCAAGGTCAATGTTATCCGCGAGAGCCGTGTAACGGATTACGCGAAATAAAAGACTTTCTACGAAACAATTTAATAACGAAATCAAAAAGAGGCTGTGGACATGAGCAATCATGTTCCACAGCCTTTTCAGTGTGTATAAGAACAGTAAGTTTCAAAAGAATTTATACGTGCCGTATCCGGTTCGAGCGCATTTTCTGAGGTGTAGAGCCATACAGCTTTTTGAAGGTCCGCATAAAAATTTTGTAATTCGACAGCCCGTTTTTCTCCATCAGTACCGTGATCGTTTCGTCGGAATTCTGTAAATCTTCGTACAGGTGCATCGTGCGCACATCGTTCAGATATTCGAGAAAGGTCTGTCCGGTATACTTTTTAAAGAGCCGGCAGAAATACTCCTTCGAGAGCGCCAGGGAATCCGCGGCTGTTTCGAGGCTTAACGGTTCCGGGTAATGCACTTTCACCCAGTTCATAACGTGTGTCACGCGCTGCAGATCGCGCTGTGAACCCGTGAGGGATGCCGAAGGGATCTGGTGGGAATACGACCGGCAGAGATGGTACAGAAATTCGTACAGTCGTGAGGTAAAGAGAAGCTGGTATGAATCGGAAGGATTCTGCCGGATCTCGTTCATCTCCGAGAGCAGTGCGCGGAGCGGAGCCGGCTGTTCCGAGCAGGGAATGATCGTGTCGAAACGCATCGTATCAAAGTCCGGCAGATATTGGCGCATCTGGCTTGCGGAAATCTGCAGCAGAAGATATGTACAGGTGTTGGAGCGCGTCATATGGAGGTCGCCGGAGTTGATGATAATCAGATCGCCCTCGTTTAACCGATACTCCGTTGCCTGGACAATCGCGGAAAACTGTCCCCTGATCAGATAGAGAATTTCCACATATTCGTGCCAGTGCGCCGGAAAAACAAAAGCGGGCGCATCCTGCAGCTCAAAACGGACGTGCAGCAGATCGGTTTCGTGTATTGTTTCGTAAAAGCAGGATTCCATAAGTACCTCCAGGATGTGATAGAAATATACGTCAATTATAATCAAAAAAGATAAGAATATTGTACCAGAAATTGGGCGAAATATCAATATCAACCAGAGAAAGGACAAGAAAGGAACTAGAAGTTACACGAAAAAGGGAAGATAATGGAGACATTAGTACGAAACAAAGTTTGGGAGGAACAAAGACATGAAAGCAAAGGTAAGAACCTTTAACGGAACTACATCTCCGGAAGTAACCCAGCGTGAAACAGATCACCGCAAACTTGCCCGCGAGGCAGCAGCAGAGGGATTCGTTCTTCTGGAAAACAAAGATCATTTCCTGCCGCTGGCAAAGGGCAGCAAGGTAGGTCTTTACGGAGCAGGTGCGATCCGCACCATCAAAGGAGGCACCGGTTCCGGCGATGTCAATGAGCGTGACAGCGTTAATATTTTCCAGGGCATGAAAAATGCAGGCTACGACGTAACAAGCAGTGAATGGCTGGAGGATTACGATAAACTCTACGTACAGGCAAGACTGGACTGGAAAAATGAGATTTTCACAAAATTGAACGGAGACGACACAAAATTCTTTGATGCGTACTCTGCAACCCCGTTCTTTATGCCATCCGGAAACCCAATCGATGAAGAGAAAGCAGCAGCCGACGGTGCAGACACCGCATTCTTCGTTCTGGCACGTATCGCAGGAGAGAACAAAGACCGTTTTGATACGGAGGGTGACTACTTCATCTCCAAAGAAGAGAAAGCTATTCTGGCACAGGTTTCCAGATGCTATAAAAACGTTGTTCTTGTTATCAACACCGGCGGCCTGATGGATCTGGCATTCGTAGAAGAATTTGACAATATCCGCTCTATTTTACAGTACGTACAGGCAGGCCAGGAAGGCGGAAATGCATTTGCTGATGTTGTAAGCGGCGATGTAACCCCATCCGGAAAAATGACAGATACCTGGGCAAAAGATTACTATGATTATCCGGGTGCAGAGGTTTACAGCTACAAGAGCGGCGACCTCATGAAAGAAAAATACGAAGAGGGTATCTTCGTTGGATACCGTTACTTCGATACCTTTGAAGTACCAGTCCGTTACTCCTTCGGTTACGGTATGTCCTACACCGATTTCGAGATCAGAACCGATGACATCAAAGTAAGCGGCCGCGGTATGATGAATCCGAAAGTAAGCGTGACTGTTACCGTCACCAACACCGGCGATACTTATGCAGGAAAAGAAGTTGTACAGATCTACGCTTCCTGCCCGCAGGGCAGACTGGTGAAAGAGTTCCGCCGTCTGGCAGGCTTTGGAAAAACAAAACTGCTGGCTCCGAAGGAATCCCAGACCATGACCATCACCTTCCCGCTGTATCAGCTGACTTCCTATGAGGAGGAAAGCGCATCCTGGATTCTGGAGCCGGGCATGTATGGTATCTGGATTGGAAATGATCTGAATACATCTGTTCTCTCCGGCGCGCTGGAGCTGGACGAGAAAGCAGTCATGACAGCGTGTGAAAATATCTGCCCGCTGAAAGAGGAATTGAATGAGATTGTTCCTGATGCAGAAAAAGTTCAGGCAAGAGAGGCTGTATGGCAGAAGGAAGTAAAAGAAAAGAGAATGAGCGTGATCGAGCTTAAAGCATCTGAGATCCCAACTGAGAAAGTAGATTACCAGCCGGTACCGGAAGAGCTTCCTGGAAAAGCAGGAAAGATTGTGGAATCCCTTTCTGTGGATCAGCTGGCACTCCTTGCAACCGGTGATCCGCGAAGAGCACAGGGCAACGCGCTTGGCTCCGCAGGAATTTCTGTTCCGGGAGCAGCAGCGGAGACATCCCCGTGTGCTTCGGAGGAGCCGTGGAATGTAACCACGATTGCTCTGGTCGACGGACCTGCAGGTCTTCGTCTGAAGAGAGAATACCAGGTAGACAACGGAGAGATCGTAGCGAGCGATTTCCTGGCGGCACTGGAAGGCGGATTCTTCAGCAAACCGCAGGAAAAACGCGGAACAACCTATTATCAGTTCTGTACCGCAATTCCGGTTGGAACACTTCTGGCACAGAGCTGGGATGTAGAACTGATCAAGAGAGTCGGCGAGATGATCGGCCATGAGATGGAGCTGTTCAACGTAACACTGTGGCTGGCGCCTGGCATGAACATCCACAGAAATCCGCTCTGCGGAAGAAACTTTGAATATTATTCCGAGGATCCGCTGCTTGCCGGTATGATGGCGGCTGCTATGACGCTCGGTGTACAGAAGGTACCGGGCTGCGGAACCACGATCAAACACTTCGCATGCAACAATCAGGAGGATAACCGTATGGGCTCCGATTCCATCCTGTCCGAGCGTGCACTGCGTGAGATCTATCTGAAAGGCTTTGAAATCGCAGTCAAAGATGCACAGCCGATGTCCATTATGACATCTTACAACCTGATCAATGGTGTGCACGCTGCAAACTGCTACGATACCTGCACGAAAGCAGCGAGAGATGAGTGGGGATTTGCAGGAGCTATCATGACCGACTGGACAACCACCAACGTACAGATCCAGGGCGAGTGTACGGCAGCGGGCTGCATGAGAGCCGGAAATGACATGGTAATGCCGGGTCTGCCGGAGGATCACGAGAACATCAAAAAAGAACTTGCAGATGGAACTCTGACGATGGCAGAACTGAAACGCTGCATCTATAACACGGTAAATATCGTACTGCAGTCCAATATGTACGAGGGCGCAGTCAGCTACCTTGATCAGTTCGATGATCTGGATACCTATCTTGTCGTGAAATAAAAGAAGTGAAAAATATCTTATGGGGATATACAAAAAGCAGGGTTTGAAATGAACGGACATTTCGGTGCGTGAGACATTGGGGGACCCTGAAAAGAGGAAAGAAGTGCCATTCGCAGATGGGGGTCTGCGGAGCAGGCACTTCTTTTACGTATATTGTCTATGAACCGTGAATACATTGACAGTAAGGCAGAAAATAAGGAGGCGCAAAAAGCAAATGAGAGAACGGGATGAGAATGCATATATTCGTTTTTTTGCCCTCTGGTTTGCGGCCGGTATGACCCTCGGTGTACTGCTGCTGCTTGCGGCATCCCACACGGGAATGAAGGAGGGAAATAGCGTCCGCCTATTTCAGGCGGAGGCGTTTTTTGGAAGAAAAATTTCCGCAAAGGCCTGCTTTTCCTATCTTCTAAAGGTACGGTTAGCACCGGCATTTGCGGGACTTCTCTTTGGATTGACGGCAATCGGTGCGTATTTTGCCACTGCTGCCGTTTGGGCATATGGTTTTCTGTGTGGCGTCTTTCTCTCGGCTGCCTATCTGCAGAACGGAATGGCAGGTCTTTTATTCTTTTTTCTGGCTCTTTTTCCGCAGATTTTCCTCTACCTTGCCGCGTTATTTCTGATGGCTGCTGCGTGCAGCCGGATGGCAGAGACGAATCACCTTGCCGGCGGCATACAGAAAAAGGAATATTTTTGCTTCGGCGTGCGCTACTTCTTTGCACTGATCCTGCTTCTGTGGGGTATTCTGCTTGAGAGTTATGTCAATCCGTGGTTTCTTGCGAAAATCCTGTAAAAACGGTCGGAAAAGGGAATTGCATTTTTGAAAAAACGTGTATATAATTAAAAGCATTGTTACCCTTTATCGGGCAGTGAGAGGGAGAAAAAAGCAAAAAGGAAAAAAGCTATGCAGGAAACGATACAGTCATTTACGGACTATCTACAGATGGAAAAGAAAGCGTCAAAAAATACAGAAGTCTCCTATCAGCGCGATCTTCGAAAGCTGGCAGTTTTTTTGAAGGAGCACGGAATAGAAAAACCGGAGCAGATGAATGCAACGGTTTTAAATTCTTATTTATTATATCTGGAGCGGGAACACTTCTCCCCGGCAACGATCTCGCGCAGCATTGCGGCGATTCATATGTTTTGCCAATATGCATGTCAGGAGGGAAAAATGGTATCTGACCCGTCGAAAGCACTGCAGCCACCGAGGGTTGAGCGGAAAATGCCGGAGATCCTTTCCATCGCAGAGGTCGATCTGCTGCTTCGCCAGCCCAAAACCGACACGCCAAAGGGGATCCGCGACAAAGCAATGCTGGAAATGCTGTATGCGACCGGTATCCGCGTCAGTGAGCTGATCCATTTGAAGATACAGGATGTCAACCTTATGATGGGCTACATCACCTGCCGCGATGAAAAGGAGCGGATCGTTCCGTTCGGCGGACCGGCGAAAAAGGCGTTGGAGCAGTATCTGGGGAGTGCGCGCGCAGCCCTGATGCATGGACGGGAGGATGATGTATTGTTTGTCAACTGCTCCGGAGGTTCGATGAGTCGTCAGGGATTCTGGAAAATTCTGAAATCCTATGCGAAATCCGCAGGCATTACGGCGGATATTACGCCGCATACCCTGCGCCATTCGTTTGCAACCCATCTGCTGCAAAACGGTGCGGACTTAAAGAGTGTCCAGGAGATGATGGGACACGCCGATATTTCGACGACGCAGATGTATCTCCACCTTGGTGTGAATAAAATCAGGGATGTGTACCGGAAGGCACATCCGAGAAAGTAAAGGTGGAACAGAAAAGTAAAACGATAGAAAAACCTCCGCCGCAGACTGGTGAAAAACTGCAGCGAAGGTTTTTGATGTTTTTAGGGTGTTGAGAAAATTTAGCACTCCTCAGCGATATCATAAATCAGGCGTTCGGTCTGATCCCAGCCAAGGCACGGGTCAGTGATGGATTTACCATAGACATGATTTCCGCATCCGATTTTCTGATTGCCAGGCTCCAGATAGCTTTCGATCATAACACCTTTTACGAGACTTTCGATATCCTTGTTGCATCGTCTTGTGTGCAGAACGTCTTTGACGATACGGATCTGCTGCTCGTATTTCTTTCCGGAGTTGGAATGGTTGGCATCGATGATGGTAGCCGGGTTTACGAGATGTGTTTCGTTGTATTTCTCCAGCAGAAGCTGAATGTCCTCGTAGTGATAGTTCGGCACGGAGTTGCCGTGCTTGTTGGTCGCACCGCGGAGAATGGTGTGCGCCAGCGGATTTCCGCTTGTCTTTACCTCCCAGGTACGGTAAATAAAGGAGTGGGAGCCCTGTGCGGCAATGACGGAGTTGATCATAACAGAAAGATCACCGCTGGTCGGGTTTTTCATGCCGGCCGGAATGTCGATGCCGGAAACAGTCAGACGGTGCTCCTGGTTTTCTACGGAACGTGCGCCGACCGCAACATAGGAGAGAATATCGGACAGATAGCTCCAGTTGGACGGATACAGCATTTCGTCTGCAGAAGTCAGATCAGTCTCTTCTACTACACGCATATGCATTTTACGCATGGCGATCAGGCCGTGCAGCAGGTCCGGCTTTCCTTCCGGGTCCGGCTGATGAACCATTCCCTTGTATCCTTCACCGGTAGTACGTGGCTTGTTGGTATAAATACGTGGAATGATGATGCATTTATCTTTAATCTGCTCCTGGATCGGAACCAGACGGTGCAGGTAATCCATGACAGCAGGCTCATTATCTGCGGAACACGGTCCGATGATTACGAGAAATCGGTCGTCTGCGCCAGTGATCACGTCG
>ENA-OZGL01000796-OZGL01000796.1-human-gut-metagenome-genome-assembly--contig:-NODE-796-length-13044-cov-4.613134_pt1 | contig 13044 bp, 11 predicted proteins | sample MGYA00245117_ERZ653659 | MGnify/ENA primary metagenome ERZ653659 (study PRJEB26926, sample SAMN06165263) | human gut metagenome | biome: ENVO:00009003; feature: ENVO:2100002; material: ENVO:00002003... | reverse complement strand
TATAATTATATCTGTTTCGTATACTTACTACACTGTTAATGAATCTAAATCAGAATTATTCCCAATAACTAATAATTTATCATCTTCACCGAGGATGGTAATTGGGTTTGGTGGAACTTCTAAATCCTCACCGCGTCTTATGCCTACTGCATTAAGATTATATTTTTCACGCAAATTGGAATCTTTCAAACATGTGCCAACCATAAATGAAGGCATTTTTATTTCTATAAGACTAATATTTTTGGATAGTTGTAAATAATCCATCACATGGTCTCTAGTTAAAAATTGTACAAGACGTAATGCCATATCATATTCAGGGTAAATCACTTGATCTACACCTATTTTATGAAGCATTTTACCTTGTATATTATTTTCAGCCTTGGCCACAATTTTAGGTGCGTCTAACTCTTTAAGAAGCATAGCTGTCATTAGATTAGCTTGAAGATTTCCACCTATAGCCACAATAACCATATCAAACTGGCTTAGCGCCAATGCTTTGATTGCCTCTTCATCGGTTGTATCTGCAACTATAGCATGTGTTATAAATGGTGAAATTTTCTGTACAACTTCTGGATCAATATCTACACCTAATACCTCATGATCCATGGAAGCTAACATCTTGGCAACAGTGCCACCAAATTGACCAAGACCTATTACTGCTATCGTTTTATGTTTCATATATGTCCCCTTTTATATTCAATCTAATCTGTTTTTATAACAATACACGCTCTTCTGCATAGCTAATTGGTTTAGTCGGTGCCGTTCTTAACGCCCAAGTACCAATAACAGTCATAACCCCAACACGGCCCGTAAACATGACAAGCATCAACACCCATTTACTACTTTCAGATAAATCAGGTGTAATCCCCGTCGAAAGACCTACGGTCCCAAAGGCAGAGGTTACCTCAAAAAGTATTCGAATAAAGTTATACGGCTCATCCCAAGCTAAATAGCAAGTAGCAAGCAAAACAAGAAGGATGGATAAAAAGATTATCCCATTTGCCTTAAGGACAGTAACCAACGAAATACGACGTTCAAAAACCTCTGTATCAGAACGGTTATTAAATAATGTACGCGATGCTAGAAAAGCGACAGCAATAGTACTAATTTTAACACCTCCTCCTGTGGAGTTAGGACCTGCCCCGATAAACATAAAAATGATGGTAATAAACAGAGTTATGGGATGTAAATCATTATAATCTACAGTTGCAAGACCTGCCGTACGAGGGGTAATCGATTGAAATAGAGCAGCCATGACCTTATTCCATATAGGTAAAGGACCAAAAGTTTTGGGATTCGCCCACTCAACTCCCAAGAAAATAATAGTCCCTAAAAGGATGAGCGCCGTTGTACCAACTAACATTATTTTTGTGTGTAGTTTTAAATCTACAAAACGTCGTAGCTTGCGATGCGACCAAATATCAAAGGTTGCGAGATATCCGAAACCACCTATTACAATAAGGGCCATTGTATTTATATTAAATAATACATCGCCCACCATGGCATAAGGTAGATTATTATCAAAGAATATAAACCCTGCATTACAAAAGGTCGAGATGGATTGCATGATTCCCGTATATAATGCAGCATCACCAATATAAGGATATAGCTGAATGGTATAGAGAATACCACCAATAATTTCGGCACAAAAGGTATAAATAGTTAGCTTTTTCGTAATGTGTAAAAGCCCTTTCATTCCATCTTGCCCTACATCCTCAGATAAAAGCACGCGATTTTTTAGACCTACCCGTCGCCCTAATACTAGAGCGATAATAGTGGTAAAGGAAACAATCCCCAAACCACCTAATTGGATAAGGATTACCATGACGATTTTGCCAAACAAGGACCAATGATAATAGGTATCTACTGTCGCCAATCCTGTTACAGAAACGCAAGATACTGCGGTAAAAGCTGCATCTACAAGCGCTGTACTATGGCCTTGAGCATTTGATAGGGGCAACATGAGCAATATCGTCCCTATAGTCATAACAGCCAAAAAGCTAAGAGCTAATAGACGATAAGGATTATGTTGCATATATTGCTGAACTTGATTTTTTGAAGTATTTTTCCACATAACCATAATCCTATCCTATAAGCGCCTTGATATCTTCTAAACTCGGCAATGGACTGCGGCCGCCAATTCCTTGCGTATTAAGAGCTGCTACAGCAGAAGCAAAAGTAGCCGCTTTTTCTAAGTCCTCGTGCGCACAACTATGGAGTAAATCGATAGCATTTAAGGACTGGCTCGTTTCATTCATAGTTGATGTGTTAGTACCATCTGCTATTTTGCAAAGTGTTTTTGTAAGCATATACAAAAAAGCACCATGGAAGCTATCCCCAGCCCCCGTTGTATCTACTACAGTAGCTTGAGAAAATGGTTCACATCGATAAGATGTTCCATCAGGCCATACAAAATAACTACCGTTAGCACCATCGGTAACACCTGCTATGAAGGCTCCTCGTTCATGAATGATACGACAAGCATCTTCTAAATTAGTTGTGCCTGTATATTTTTCAGCATAGTCTCGAGCTACGATAACGATGTGACTGGCTTCTGTAATAGGCTTCATATCTTCATCGTAGCGTTGAGCACCACCATCTAAAGAAATAATAGTGCCTACCTCTTTTGCAACGGCCATAGCAGAGCGCATGAGTTTGCGATGTCTACCATTGATATGCAAAATATAGGCAGATTCTATGAGTTGTTTATGAGCCTCTAAGAACTCAGGCTCAGTTGCAGTAGATCGTTCAAAAAATACAGCCCGTTCCCCTGTCTTCTGTTTCACAAGAATCGTTGCAGTTCCACTCTTAGCATCCACATCAACTTGGATGCCCTCTGTATTGACATTATATTTATGAAAGTCCTCTAGAATATAGCGTCCAACCATATCATCCCCAATACGGTCAATCATTACCGTCCGAGATCCATATTTACCAGCCGTGGCTAGTGCAGTCGCTACCGGCCCGCCGCCATCTGTAGTAGACGAGATGGCCTGTTGCACCTCACGCCCCGTTGGAAAATGATCAACCACGATGAATCGATCTAAGGTACTAGCCCCAATACCAACTATATCTATCAATTCGTTAGGAAATGCATTCATACTAACCTCCTAATACCTTGTATAACTATATGTACAGAATACATTCCGAAACATAAAAAGTAAACCCTAGGCCACGATATATTCTCGTTAAACTGAATAGTCCAGTTTAAAGAATAGATCGTAATCTAGGGTTTTAATACTAAGATAAAACGTACCTGTCAATGTTTGTAGTTATTTATATGAGAGGTTGTTAGTGATAATTAGGACATCATACGTTCCATCATGTATTCAATTTCATCAGCGCTCAAATTCGCCATAGCTTGAATCATGCGATTTGCTGATTCACCAGAGGCACCACTCTTAGCGATTTCTTCTTTCGCTTTTGTCATGAGTGCTTCTTTGCGTTGCGCTTCTGTCTGTTCATCGGTTGGTACCGAAATATTAGCCTTACCTTGGCCAATACCACGTATCTCTTGATTAGGATTTTCTTTAGATGTAGTCTTCGTATCTTGGGCCGCTACGGATTCTAAGGCAAAGGAGTTTTTGCCCGTTATAATATATTCCATAGCCTCCAATGTACTTTGCGTAATATTTACAGTCCAGAATTCACCAGCTGATGTCAATTTATACAATAAGCCATTATACAAAACTAGGCCTCGTTTCTCCCATAGTTTATACAACCAATTCAATTCATCTAAACGAGAATCCATAGCCACTAATGTATTGATATTCAAGTAGCCTTGTTCCAATTGACTTACTACTTGGTTTACAAATGGTTGTAAATCACTTTGCTTCATAAGTGCCATAAATGGTTTTTCGCCACGGCTTACCATATCTTCATATGGTTTAAGCGCACGATGCAGCATCATACCATAGCCATCAACATTGCCACCGGCGCCACTGCCAAATGGGAACATCGGTACACCTGCTTTAGCTAAGATATTGTATAAACTACGTTCACGATTATTAGCGCTCCAGTGTGCGGCACTCAATCTTCGATAGGCACGAGCCTCTAAATAGGTACGTCCAAATTCAAACATATCCCCTTGCATAGACGTTGTGGCTGCTGGTGGTACCTTACCGCTCGTAATATCGCGGTTTAGATCACTACCATCGAATACATTTAATTGATATAGGTCAGCGCCATCTACACCAGATTTTACTAGATCAGCTAAATCTTGTTCCCAAACCTCCATTGTTTGACCAGGCAATCCGTAAATTAAGTCGATAACAACAGAACATTGCCCATAGGCCTTTAGAGCCGCTAACCGTTCAAGTACAGTTTCTTTTGTATCCAAACGTCCTACCATTTGGCGCACCTTAGTATTAAACGACTGGATCCCGATAGACATACGGTTAACTCCATTATTCATCCATACTTCAAGATTTTCAGGAATCAAATCATGAATGCGACCTTCTAGGGTAAGCTCATAATCATTAGCTAGTGGTAAGTATTCTTTAATCGCTTTTAACAAGCGCTCTGAATTTGCTGGAGATAGAGATGTCGGTGTACCACCACCAATAAATACAGCGTGGATAAGCCCATCCTTTAAGCGTGGACATTCACTAGCCAGCTTAAGTTCCCCAATGAGGCCATCAATATAGTTATCTTCAATACTTTGACTTGTACCATTTTGGAAGAACCCACAGTACGTACATTTTGTCTTGCAGAATGGAATATGTATATAAGCACACTGCATTTGCCCCCTCTTAGGAGTACCACGCATTACAGCATCCCATACAGATTGTGATTCCTTCGGTGAAATTAAAGTCCCATTAAGGCCTGCGTGAACAACGCGCTTATGAGGAAAGGCGCCACTCATAGGATTATCACAGGCCAATCCTAATTGCAGATTCCGTTGTTTTTCTGGAATCGATTCGAAAAAACTCGCTAAACTCATACGTTCCCCCTTTCACTCATTAGCCTTGCAACTTTGCAAGCACAGATTTAGCAAATTCTTTCGCATTTGCAAAATCTTGTTCATCAGGATGCGTTTCTGCCGCCTTATGCAATGCATCACGTTCAGGGCTTTGTCCATGAGCAGATCCTGGTGGGAACATTTTGTACATCATCTCAATAACCTTAGGGTCGATTTTACCTTGGCATACAAAACCATCTACAAGAGATTCTTTATTAGGCAATAAGGCAGATGCCTTTTCAATACTTTCACGAGCATGATCAGAATCGGCATACATACCTAGTGTAGCAAAGAATACTACATGTCTATTTGTAAGGGTTTCAATCAACTTAGCAGCTTCTTTATTAGCTGTACCACGATCCACCCAGAAACCTACAAATACAGTATCGTAATCCCCTAGATTGGCCGGTGCCTCTTTAACCGGTACACAAGGTGTACCTTCAGGCATAACAGAGGCCATCGCCTCTGCTACGCTTTTTGTATTCCCAGTGAGGGAAGAATATAAAATAATAGTACCCATATTTATCTCCTTACATTATGTATAATTAATCATCGTCATCTGTACCTTCGGATAGGTCAAATCGTACCGGAACAGTTACCGGTTGAATGTCATCTGTTGGGTTTTCATATGGTAATGCACGATTTACCGCAGCCATAGCCTCTTCTCTCAACAATGGGTCATCGCCAGATTCCACATATTGTTCAACAGCATTACCATTTGTATCAATACGTACAAATACGTAAATTGTTTCATGAACTTCTCTATGTTGACGAATGTATTGTTGAGGAATCACCTTTTGATTGTTTACAGCATTATAAAAGCCTTGTTTATCAAAAGCGACATGAGCTCGACCATGTCCACCACCGGAGCCTTTGCCGGTACCAGAGCCTTCACCTTCGCCCTGTCCCTCACCAACGCCCGTTCCTGTACCAGTACCATGGCCGCCACCTTCGCCGCCACCAGAGCCTGGACCATTACCGGCACCACCGCTTTCACCAGATACATTTGATGTATTTTCACTACCCTTACTTGGGACATCTACCGCATCAGGAATATCCGTCGCTGTAGATGGTTCTACATTCGCTACTACAGCCTTTGTTCTTGCCGCCACTTCATCTGCAGACAATGGTTTTGGGAATAGAGATGACCTATCACCGCCGCCACCACCAGCGTGACCACTACCGCCATCATCGAGCACACTTTGGGTGAGATCGACTTCATAGGTTTCCTGCTCTTGAATAGCCGGAACAACTACGAAAAAGATAACGGCAATAAAGAGAATGATTAGATGAACTACGGCGGATATTATGGCTGCTTTTTTCCATGATATGCCTAATCCCATAGTTATCCTTTCTGTTCTGCTGCAATAGCTAAGCGTTTAACGCCAGCTTGTTTAAGCATGTCCATAATTGCCACTACTTGTCCGTGAGCAGAGCGTTTATCCGCTTGTAATATAACGCTAGCATTCGGATTTTGTGCAATTCGTTCTTTTACCATTGCCTCGGCCGCATCAATGCTCATTGGGACATTATCAATTGTTATGTGACCTTCTGCATCTAATGTAAGCACCACTGGTAATTGAGCTGGTGCAGATGCGGTTGTTGCCTGTGGCAACTGTACAGACAAAGCCTTTTGGGCTATTGTTTGTAAGCTATTCATCATGAAGAACACCAATAGGAAGAATATGATATCAATCATAGGGATAATCATGAATTCAGGCTTGGATTTCATACGAAAACTTTGTAAATTCATAGTTATTTCCACCCTTCTCGTTTTGCGGTAATGATGTTAACACACATGTTTTCAATTTGGTTAATAATAGAGTCCAAACGATGGCTAAAGAATGTATACACGATAAAGGCCATAATGGCTACACATAAGCCAGTTGCCGTTGCGATAAGGGCTTCCCCTACACCACCAGTAATGGCAGATGCACCAGCACCAGCATCGAGGATACTAAAGGAACCAATCATACCTGTTACAGTACCAAGTAGGCCCAACAATGGGGAAATTGTAACGGTTGCACTTAAGTAATCCATATATTTTCTGAAGCCTACTGCATCAACCCCCATTTGATCAGAGAATGCCGTTTTCATACCTTCTTCAGTAGCGCTGTTTTTCAAACCAGCTTCAGCAATACGACTTGCAATGGATGGATTTTCTTTGATTACCTTTTCTATTTCATCCCATTTTTGCAATTTTGCATACTCATTAACCGCATGCGTCACCATATAGGTTTTTCCTGCATATTTACGATAATAGAAAGTGCGTTCTACAGCGATTGCAATGACCATAAGAGACAAGAATAATAATGGATACATTACATATCCGCCACTATGAAACAAGTGAATGACATAATTTAGATTTTCCATACTAATAAACCTTTCTGTCTGTTTACAGACTGTACATTAGAACCGGTAGGTTCCTTGAATTCTTGCATAATCGCCTAACTTAAAGCTTTCATTACCATATAAAGTATCTCGTTTATTTGTGCCCTTAGCATCGAATGTATAGAATGCTTCAAGGAGTAAATTCTTGCGCGGTACATACCCAGCGCCGAATGTAAAGCTACGAATACCATCGAGGTAACGATCCGGTACAGCACCTGTCCCATTACCACCGAGGAATGAGCCATGAGCGAAGTATTTATAATCGATGAATGCGTTCCATGATTTAGGAACATCGATATCAGCACGACCAATGTCGAGGCGAGCCATCCAGAAATGAGGTGTACCGCCCATTTGATGACCTTTTACAGTAAAGTCTGCGGTTCCTCGTTCATGGTCATATACAGTATTACCATTCATGTAGCGGCCAAATTTCGATCTATTTTGACCATAATCTACAGTAAGTACTGCACTTTCACCGATTTGATATTTAGCACCAATGCCAAATACATTGGCAATATTAGAGAAGCTTTGTTCATCATTACCATGACCATTGGCATTTAAGAATGTACGTTTACTACCATTAAAGGATCGTAAGTACCATGCTTGTAGGCCAAGACGGTCGCCAATTTGTTTCTTCACTTGAACAAAGGCTGCTGTTTCAATAGGTGGAATTGTATCTTTTTCAAGAACAATGCCTTCTGTTTGAATAATATTACCGATGATTTTACCAATCGCTTCACGTGGTAATTTATTTTCCGACTCTGCGTCGTGTACAACCTTTTCAAGATTATACATATAGTTGAACAATGCATTTGGCATGCCCCAACCATAGTCAGAACTACCTTCACCATAATCATTGGAGGACATTGTAAAGTTCTTTTTGTAAATCGCATCTTTAGCATCATAATCACTAAATACATAACTACCACTATCGTATTTATATGTTTTAGCACCTAAGTAACCAGTGAACTCATAATCACTAGCTGGTTGTCCATAGTAATCATAAGATTGTTTGAATGTGCCATCTGGCTGTTTAACCCAAACCACATCAAGCTCACTATTGTTATAGTTGCTCCAGTTATCTGTAGCATTATATTTAGCAATTTCTGCTACGGATTGATTGATTTCGTCACTATGTTTTTCAACATAGGCTTTAGGATTTACTAAAGCCTCTTTATTATCAGTAGATACGATAAGACCTTTAGCCTTTTCTTTTAAGTATTCAGGGTATAAAGAAGAGTTCACATTATACATAATGTCCCCGGTCTTATAGAGTTTTTCCCCTGTATTCTTATTAGTGATTTCATACATTGTATAACCACCAGATGGAATATCGAGGGAGAATTTCTTCTCAGCCATATCTGTAGGGTACGCCTTTGTAAGAATATCTTGTAAGCGGCTCATCACTTGAGCTTGTTTTTGTTGTGTTTCTACGAGCTTTGCATTAGCCTTTTCAAGCTCTTGATCGCGATTTGGATTACTCCAGCTGAGGTTCAATGATTCTTTATACGCTTCATACTCATCCTGTAAATCCTTAAGCTGTTGATAGAAGTAAATCGTATCTACTTTACCTTTATAGGTAGATTCATAAATACCTGAAGGGCTATCTGGTGCTGGTGCATCATCACTGGACTTGCTTTCACCATCAGACCCTGTTTTTGTAGCATTATTGATATCGTAAGGATATTCATCACGGTTAATACCAATCAACTCTGCTGCTGTTGGCGGTCTAGTGATCACTTCATGTACCACATGAGTATACGCAGAATCACTAATACCCGTGCTATGTTTAAAGCTACCTACACCAACGCGAACTTGGGTATCATTACCAGTCCATACACCGCGAACCCCATCATAGGATTGACCAAACCAGTATCCACTAGCCCCCATAGGTTCGTTTAAACGACCCACAGAAACATCCCATTTCTTGACATGTCTTGTAAGATCAACCGTATCAAGACGTTGATGATTGAAACCTTTTGACTCCGATTTAGTCCAACTTGTATCAACGCCGCTCATACCGGTCATGCTACCGATAACGGAGAGATTTGTGAACGGGTTGATGCGAGCATCAAGACCAAGGCGAATGCGTTGTTCAAAACTATGGCGATTAGAATCGTACATATTCGCTTTAGCAGAACCGATGGCTGAATTAGAGCGGAATGGAGATTGTGGACGATTGGTGCCGTCGTGAGACATCCAGCGTGCACGATAATCTCCGATAAATGTGACGCCACGTTCCTTAGTCGTATCAAAATCAGCACGAATAAAGTCAGTTAGTTTAACAACTTCGGATATATTTTGTACGCCTGCTTCATTACCGACTGCTACATTAGTTGCGCTACCATTTGCATCAATAGCTTTATTACCATCTTTTCCGATTGGCGTAGTCTTAGCATCGCCGCCACCAAACTTAAGATTAACGCCGATACGATATACTCATTCTTGCGTTGCTCGGTCATCATCTCGATGATTAAAGATATTATTAATACCAAAGTACATCATGGCATTCTTGTTAAATCGTTTTTGGACCATCAAATTCCAAATGCCAAATGTTTTCTTTTGGTAAACTTGCTTTTTGTACACACCTGCATCACCGGATAAAATATCTGGCCAGTAGTTACCACCATTGTTCAAGGTGTTACTATCCAGCATATTGATGTAGTAATCACCCCAAATGGAGCCATTCCAACCAGTTTTTGGATTGTCATAGGTTACACCAATATCTACCTTGTGCACTGGTTTATCCAATAATTGCCGAGGCATCGTTGGATCGCTCTTATTAATAGCATGCAAATAGGTATATCCTAATTTACCAGACCAATATTTACCAAATTTTTGTTGTACTTCCGCTTGAAGGCCTGTAATTTCAGCCATACCGATGTTTTTAAAGCTATAAATCATATCTGGGGCACGTTGGTATTTTGCATCCCCTTTCAAATATGGTGCAAAATCTTGGAATTCTCCTGTAAAGTAAACCGACATATAGTTTTTGATGCGGTTATGGAATATACCAACACGAGCATAAGTGTTTTTATTCTCACCTTCTAAGCTCATATCAATATTGAGCGATTTTTCAGGTTTTAAATTTGGATTCCCCGCCCAGTACCAACCAAGTTTTGCTACGCCAATACCTACTGGGTTAGACGCATACATTTCCCAGTTATACCACAATTCGCCCATACCAGGTTCTGTATAACCAGTGCCAACATTGGCCTTAAATCGACGATGAGGATTGCCTTTCACATTGTATGTCATCCCCATGGAAGCGGATAAATTGGAACCAAACAAACTACTATTATCTAGTCGAATGATAGGAACAAAGGTAAGGTTCTTATTCACTTGCCAAGTATCGGAGATATAAGCATTCATCTTGCGAATCGTACCTTGACCAGTCGTCAATCGTTGGTCGCGATTACGATACTCTTCTAAGAATGCCTTACCATTCAGTTTTGGCGCTTTTTTACGCATTTCTGGATCACTGGACTCGCCATATTTAAAGTAGTCGCCTACGATATTAGAACGGGTGTTAGCCATGTCTGGATTTTCAGCTTCTAACCGTGATTTTAATGCATTATAACGGTTTCTAAAGTCATCGGATATAGGTTGATTATTAGGGGATGTACTAGACCAAGAGCTAATAGCCCCTTCAGACAATCCATAATTTACATAATCATCGTATGTAATGCCTGGTTTTTGCGCATCCGTTTCAGCACCATAATATTCATAATCCATATCCCATTGTGGCATACCGCTACTGGAGTTTATAAATTTATAATCATGAATATGGGAATAAACCTTAACACTGTTATCCCCTTTTTTACGCACAAGACGATCTAGCTTATCGACAAGCAAGCTCTTATCATACGCCCAAGGGTCGATGTACATGGTACTCGTATTTGGAGAACTCTTTAATCGGCTACCAGAACCTTCTTCTCGAGCATAGCTAACACCATAACTAAGACGATGTTTATTATTAAGCTGCGTATTTGCATTGAGCCGAACATCTAGTTGACGATGGTCGATATTATCGATATATCGTAACTCATTAGAACCTTCATAAGATGATCGTCCCGTATAATTGATAAGCGCTACGTCATCTTCTTTAATGCGAGAATAGTTAGTTTCTACTGTCCAATCGCTTTTACCCGCTTTAGCATTCCACGAAAGATTAATCGTATTACGATTAGCAGTACGTTTAAAATGTTGTTGTGGTTCTAAATCGGAATCAGAGTGCTTAATATCCCGTACAAGATCTTCTGTATATCGGTTTAAACGCATTTCAAATTTATTATTTTTATTAGCCTCATACGTTGCCACAAAGCCAATATCAGAGGCATCACCATAATAGCGAAGCACATTAGGCTTAAAATTATGTTTTGCATAATCAAAGCCCATACCTGATGCACGGCGTTTAACCGATGCAAGGACAGGCATTAAATCCCGTTTACTACCTGATAAGCCAACCTTTAATTTCCCCATCTGCCCCGAATCAGCTCGAATGTAAAAGTTTTGGAATGGGAATAAATCGCCATCACTCTTACGACGCATCCCTTCGGCATTTACTTGCAATGTTGGTTTCTTAAGAGCCTTCTTAGTAATGATGTTAACGACACCACCCACCGCATCAGAGCCATATTTAGCACTAGCCGCACCTTGAATAACCTCGATACGTTCTACATTTTCGGCACCTAACCGTTGTACTTCGTCCGCTGCGCCAGAATACTTATCAAAGTCCCCCAGTACTGGCTGACCATCTACAAGAATCAATGTATGACGAGCCTCTGCACCGCGAATAGATACACCTACACGTCCCATGGCATCAACGGTTCTAGAAACACCCGTTTGGGTAAATATAATATCTTCGACGGACTTCGCCTGCTTCTTCTCAATCTCTTTTTTGGTAATGATTTGCACTTGCTGTGGATTTAACTTTGCTTCTTCCTCTGCCCATGTGCCTTGTACATGAACTACATCTGTCGTAACGGCTGCATTATCCGCCAAAACGACGAGAGGTGCATTTAGCCATAATGCAACCGCACTAGATAGGACTAAATAGCGTTTTGTACGTTCCCATCGATTCACTGTTGCCTCCTCACAATCCTAATTTTCTCAACTATATATTTAATTTTACAAAGCATGTTTACTATATTCCGGGGATATAAAAAATACACTTTGCCAACACAGTAATGACATTGAAAGTCATTTACATTTAATATGTTAGCAAAGTGTATTATGCATATCTACTCCGAAAAGACCAAAATTATACGATTTTGATACTTTTGTTAGATATAATTAACCAATATGTAATTATACCTTGCGGTAGTCACTAGGTGTCATTCCTACAGAATCTTTAAAGGTGCTTGTAAATTTACTACCATTTTCATAGCCTACGGCATTGGCAATTTGTAGGATGGATTCATCCGTTTCTTGCAGTAAACGTTTTGCCTCATTAAGGCGACATTCTTTGATGAACTGATGAATCGTCACACCATATACGCCCTTAAAGCAACGCTTTAAGGTTGATGCTGGGACATCAAAGTCATGAGATAAATCATCAATGGTAATGCGTTTGACAAAATTCTTAGACAAATATTTACTTACCGCTTTTACAATATCTACCTGTTGCTTTCGGTAACTCCCTCGTTTTTCATGGGAGTCTGTAGAGACTGTCTCTTATACACATCTCCGAG
>ENA-OZGL01000790-OZGL01000790.1-human-gut-metagenome-genome-assembly--contig:-NODE-790-length-13066-cov-6.047729_pt1 | contig 13066 bp, 11 predicted proteins | sample MGYA00245117_ERZ653659 | MGnify/ENA primary metagenome ERZ653659 (study PRJEB26926, sample SAMN06165263) | human gut metagenome | biome: ENVO:00009003; feature: ENVO:2100002; material: ENVO:00002003... | reverse complement strand
TACACCTATTAAGTCGTCGGCAGCGTCAGATGTGTATAAGAGACAGGGTTGGAACGGTACTGGTAAGCGTATTTCTATCCGTGATACTCGTGGTATTATCGATGCTATCCTGGATGGTTCAATCGAAAAAGCTCCTACTAAGACTATTCCTTACTTCGACTTCGTCGTTCCGACTGAATTGCCGGGTGTTGATCCGAAGATCCTGGATCCGCGTGACACTTACGAATGTGCTTGTCAGTGGGAAGAAAAAGCTAAGGATTTGGCTGGTCGTTTCATCAAGAACTTCTCTAAGTTCACTGGAAACGAAGCAGGTAAAGCTTTGGTTGCTGCTGGTCCGAAATTGTAATTATAAGAATTACATAAGATTAAATAATCAGAAGGAGTCCCGATTTTCGGGGCTCCTTTTTTGTTCCTTTTCCTAATCCTTTTACCTTTGTAGATAAAGACTTTACCATACTAATTATAAACGCTTATGAAAAAGTATATTTTATTTCCATTGTTTGCAGTGGCAGTCATGTGTTTCTCCTCCTGCCATTCTCAGAAAGGCCGTATGGACGACTTAAAGGACTTTGTGGAAAAGATCCAGGAGGAAGGGAAGGATTATACTCTCGATCAGTGGAAAGAAGCTAACGAACGTTTCCAGAAATTGCTGGATAAAATTAATTCCTACGAAGATTTGACCAAGGAGGAATTGGAAGAGATGGCTAAATTGCAAGGGCAGTATGCTGCTACTGTTTTTAAGAACAGTGGAAAGAGTATTATGGAGCAGATGCAAAAAGCTGGAGTTGCTTTGGATAGTCTGGAAGAAGGTTTCGAGAAAGGAATGATTGAGAGTCAGGAGTTAGAGTAATATTTATCTAATAACAATAAACTATGAAACAATTGAAGACGATGGCAGGCTGTTTATGCCTTTGCCTCGCAGCAGGATGTACCTCTCCGGCTTCACAGCAGGAGAATGTAGCTGTTACCGAAGGAATGACTCAGTCTGATGCGGTGATTAAGACCATTATGGAGCGCCGTAGTGTGCGTAAATACAAACCACAGCCGGTTAATCGTGATACAATGCAGACTATCCTGAATTGTGGTATTAATGCTCCTAACGGACAGAACAAGCAATCATGGGCTATTCGGGTAGTGGATAATCCTGATTATATTAATGGCCTGACGGAGATCTATAAAAAGGCCAATCCTCAGGCAGCAAAAGATCCGAATTTCAAAAATATGTTCCGCAATGCCCCTACAGTTGTATTCATTGCCCATGACACTTCCTATGACATGTCTCAGATTGATTGCGGACTGTTGGGTGAGAACATGATTCTTTCAGCCTGGTCTATGGGAGTAGGTTCCTGTTGCCTGGGAAGTCCTGTCCGTTTTATGAACACGCAACCTGAAGCAGCTGATTACCTGAAAAAGCTGGATTTTCCTGAAGGTTACCAGCTCTTGTATTGTATAGCATTCGGCTATCCGGATGAAAGTCCGGCAGCCAAGCCGCGTGATGCTCAGAAAATCAAGTTTATAGAGTAATCTGATTTTATTGTCTTTCTCCCAGATCGTCGTATGAACTTTGCAGGATCGCCTTACCGAGTTCCATACGGCGCAGGCTGGGGGCAGGCTCATCCACCAGTGTTTTTCCTGAATTGTTGTCCACCTGTGTTACTCCCGTACTGTCACGGAAAGCAAAGCCGTTGTTATAGGTGTAATAGGCAAAAGGATAAGTATATTCTTTCCCCAATACATTTCTGCTGAAGTTAAACTCCCGGTGATCGATGCCCAGCTGTCCCAGCAGGGTAGCAGCCATATCTGTCTGATTCATCAGTTTGTCAACAACAGCCGGCTGCTTGATTGCACCTCCCAGCCAGAGCATAGGAATATGATGAATACGCGGCGTGTTGTTTGGCTCGCTGACCGGATAATGGAAACCGTGATCCGGCAGACAAATAACCAGCAAGTCTTTCCATTGTGGCAACTGTTTTAATTTATCGATAAACTTCCCGAGACATTCGTCTGTAAAGGCGAAAGCATTGGGAATCTTTTCTTCCAGCCGGTGATAAGGTACCTCAAAAGGCTCATGGCTGCTCAGAGTCAGGAAAGCTGTGTGCCATCGTTGTGAGAGAGGCCGTTTCTTGATTTCATTATACAAGTATTCAAAAGTGATATCATCGTTCACTCCCCACGGGTTTTGCCGTTCTTTCAGACTGAAATCCACATCTGCGGTAAGTTTCTGGTATCCGCTTCCGAGCAGATAACTTTTCATGTTTGTAAAGTTGATATCCCCTCCGTACAGGAAGTCTGTAACATATCCTTCCTTCACCAGTTTGCCTGCAATGGAAGGAAGCGTACGGCTTTTTGCCGGTATTTTCATGACAGAAAGAGTAGGGAAGCCCTGATAACCGCTAAACGTACAGATGGTTCCTCTGTCTGTACGGAAGCTGTTGGCATAACAGTTGGTGAAGAACACTCCTTCCTTCGACAGGCGTTCCCAGTTCGGACTTACCCCTGGTACTCCTCCAAGCGATTCAATGAACACCCCTCCATAACCTTCCACCAGAATGATCAGAATGTTTGGGCGGCGTGTATTGAGCAGTTCTACCATATTTTCTCCTTCTGTCGGATAAAGTCCTTCAAATAACTCTTTACGCTTCTCTTCGTCGAAGAAATCGAATTCTGACGCATAATTCTCAGTCTTTCCGGCGGAAGCCAGCAGACTGAAGGCCGGATTTACGGCTGAATGATTCAGAAACTCATTATTACAGAAGTATACCTGTCCGATATTGGCTGTTGATTCCGTCACACCTCCCCGGATGACAATAAACAACAGTCCGCCAAGTAGAATCATGCCGGCACTTCCCGTCACCCGACGGCTAGTACCAGCCAGTCTTTGAGGAGTCAGTTTGTATAAACCGGCCATCATCAGAGCTGATAAAAGCAGCATGATAAAGATGCGTAAGATAATGAATCCCGTAGAAACGCTTGCCAGTGCATTTTTCGGTGAATCCATATACAGGAAGATGGAAGCATCCAGCTTGAATCCCCAGAACGGATATAAAGCCATGTCTACAATGAAGATCAGCATGACCAGAAAGCTGATCAGCACATAATAGCCTGTCAGAATCTTCCGCAACGGGAATTGTCTGAACCAGATACTGATCAGGACTACAAGCCATGGGATTACCGTCAGATACCCGGCAGTAGTGGCATCTAGTGTGAATCCGTGTAAGATCACCCGTCCGAAATCTGCTGGAGAAACACCTTTTTCCACTGCGTCGTTATACAGCATGAACAATGGTTTCTGTATAAGGAAACACCCCAGTACCATTGCGAAAAAAGCAATCAGGTAAGCTATTCTTTTCTTCATAATGTCAGTTGCTTTATCATCCAGTTAATTATAAACGGCTGCTCATGTCCGGAATTTCTCCGTCAGTAGCAGCCGTTATGTTTATTTTCTTCCAAAGTCAGCCGGTACCTCTCCCCATTTTTCTGTTTCCCATTTAAGTAATGGAGTCGGGCATCCATTTTCGTGCAGCCACTTCTCAGCCCGTTCAATCAGCCTGAAAAGTTCCTCTGTACGATCATTCCGTTCCAGCTTCGTTTTGCATTTTTTCTGTTTTACCCAGTTCAGCGCATTGCGGCTGTCCGAATAAATAGGCATGTTCAGGTTCTTCTGTTTGAGCAATGCCAGTCCGTGTACAATGGCCAGGAATTCACCGATATTATTGGTTCCATACACAGGTCCGAAGTGAAAGATCTCTTCACCCGTCAGCAGATATACTCCCCGATATTCCATCGGTCCCGGGTTTCCGCTGCATGCTGCATCTACAGCCAGGCAATTCAGATCGAATCCTTCCGGCAGTGCTACGGCCGTTTTTACTTTCTCTTTACCGGCTCCCACATACAGGTGAGCGGCTGAGGCCAGCGCCTGTTCTGCTTCCTCACGGGTGTCAAATGATTTATAAAGGGCCCCTTTATAATTCTTGATTTGCAGTTGACATTCCGTCCAGGAAGTGTAGATACCTGGCGTGACCCCTTTCCAGATCACGTAAAACTTTTGCTTCGGCATTACATTCTTTCAGGAACTTCAATACCCAGCAAGCCCATAGCCAGCTTCACAACCTTGCCCACGTTCTGACTCAGTGCCAGACGGAATACCTTGAGAGCTTCGTTCTCTTCGCGCAGGATGCTGAAGTCGTGATAGAACTGATTGTATTCCTTCACCAGATCGTATGCATAGTTAGCCAGGATTGACGGGTTGTAGTCCGTACCAGCCTGTTTCACTACATTGCCGAAGTCTGCCAGCATCTGGATCAGTCCTTCTTCCTTCGTACTCAGCTCGATGCCGGCCGGGATAACGGCAGGTACTGTAATTCCAGCTTCTGCAGCCTTGCGGAGAATAGACTGGATACGTGCATAAGTATATTGAATGAAAGGACCTGTATTACCGTTGAAGTCGATGGATTCTTTCGGGTTGAAGGTCATATTCTTGCGGGCATCTACTTTCAGGATGAAATATTTCAGAGCACCCAGACCTACGATACGTGCAATGTCATCAGCCTCTTCCTTGGTCAGACCCTCCAGTTTACCCAGTTCGTTGCTGGTTTCCTTGGCCGTTTCGATCATTGCTTCCATCAGGTCGTCAGCATCTACCACGGTACCTTCACGGCTCTTCATCTTACCTTCCGGCAGTTCCACCATTCCGTAAGAGAAGTGAACCAGATCTTTACCCCATTCGAATCCCAGTTTGTCGAGCAGGATAGACAGAACCTGGAAGTGATAGTTCTGTTCGTTACCTACTACGTAAATCATCTTGTTGATCGGATAATCCTGGAAACGCAGCTTGGCTGTACCGATATCCTGAGTCATGTATACGGAAGTACCGTCAGCACGGAGCAGCAGCTTGTGATCCAGACCTTCAGCTGTCAGGTCAGCCCATACGGAACCATCTTCTTTGCGGAAGAAGAAACCTTTTTCGAGGCCTTCCATTACCTTTTCCTTACCTTCCAGATAAGTTTGTGATTCGTAGTATATCTTGTCGAAGCTGACACCCATCATTTTGTAGGTCTCGTCAAATCCGGCATATACCCAGTCGTTCATCATTTTCCACAGACTGCGTACTTCCGGATCGTTGGCTTCCCATTTGCGGAGCATTTCCCGGGCTTCCAGCATCAGCGGAGATTCAGCTTCAGCCTTGGCCTTTGCTTCTTCTTCGTTCATTCCTTCTGCCTGGAACTTAGCCATCAGTTCCTTGACTTCTGCCTTGTAATGTTTGTCGAAAGCCACGTAATAGTCTCCGATCAGGTGGTCACCTTTCTTGCCTGATGACTCCGGAGTTTCACCGTTACCGTATTTCAGCCAGGCCAGCATGGACTTGCAGATGTGAATACCACGGTCGTTTACGATGTTGGTCTTCACTACCTTGTTGCCGTTTGCCGCCATGATGTTTGCCAGTGCGTTACCCAGCAGGTTGTTGCGCACGTGTCCCAGATGCAACGGTTTGTTGGTATTCGGTGAAGAATATTCAATCATGACCAGCGGCGCATTCTCATCGGCTTTGCGGATGCCCCATTCTGCATCGGCGTGGATATGGTTCAGCAGTTCCACCCACACGTCGGAAGCAATAGTCAGGTTCAGGAATCCCTTGATGACGTTATAGCTGGCAATGGCCGGTTCATGCTGTTTCAGGTATTCACCGATTTCCTGTGCTGTCTGTTCAGGACCCTTCTTCGACATTTTCAGGAACGGGAAAACCACGAGAGTCAGGTGGCCTTCAAATTCCTTTTTAGTCTTTTGCAGCTGTACCATCTTGGCGGGAACTTCCTGCCCGTACAACTCTTTCACGCCGTTGATTACGGACGCCGTCAGTTTATCTTCAATTTTCATGCGTGTATGTAGTTTTATGATAATCCGTTCAATGGCGCAAAGATAGTGAATTTATTTTGTTCTTCCGACAGGGCGTTTCCCCAAATTTGCAGTGACTTATTTCACCAGCTTGCTGCACTCAGCCTGTTGTTCTTCGGTCAGTTTGCCTTTGTATACACTGAAGATGTATTTCCCCACTACGGAGTTTCCGTGCTTCATGACCTGTTGTGCAATGAACTCGGCAAACTTTGTCCGTATGCTTTCTGCTGTGGCATCCTTTCCGAAATCCTGATCCAGGAATTTGTCTTTTTCCATCAGGAAGTTCATCATTTCCTCGTTCAGATCCGTATTGGTTACGTATACCCGCTCTCCCAGTTCCACTTTAATCAGACCATTTTCCAGAACGAAAGGTAACGTTACGGGAAACATATCGCTGTCATTTTCCTGAACCAGTAATTCTCTCACTATTGCTTCATCCTGTTTTCCGGTAAACTGAAAGATTCCGTTGGTCACCCGGGTACTGTCATATCGAGTTTCTCCTTTCTCTGCATCGATGATATAAACAGTTCTTCCTTCCAGTTTGGGATTCGTGACTTTTCCTTCCAGTGTGTATGCGTCTTTCGGAGTGCTGGAGCATGCAGCCATCATTCCTGCAAGGAACAGCGATGCATAGAGTTTGTTATTCCATTTCATGGTTAGTTCAGTTTTATAAGTTCATTTATGAAAAGATACCCCGTCTCCTGTGACGGACAGACGGGGTATTCTTTACTAGTGGATCGTGATATTTGGACTTCTCTCAATGTTAGAAGCGGAATCCGATCTTCAGGTTCGGCGTAGCGAAGAAGTTGATGTTGTGATGACCAACTTTGTACGCTGCCTGACCTTTCGGGCAGATCTGGATATGGTCGTAGCGATAAGCTACCGGCTGTACTTCGAAGCCGAGGATCAGACCCGGTGACAGACTGTATTCAATACCTGCTACACCAGCTACCTTCAAGCCGAATATTTGTCCGGCGCGGGAATTGGGGGTGTAGAGCTGGACTGATTCGCCAGCTATTTCCGGATCGTAGTTCGGACCGTAGAAATTGAATTCAGACTCATAATCGGGGTTGGTCGGATCGGTTACGTAGATGACATCATCACCCTTGACCGTTTCACCCGTGTACGGAGTCGTTGTTTCGATACGTCCCATTTGCCATCCCAGTAAACCTCCTACGTAGAGGTTGATGCGTTCGTTCTTGGTGTTGAAGTAATAGTTTGAGCCGACCGCTACGTTCCAGGCGTTACTGATACGCCCTTCCGTGTACTTGCTACCCATAATCGGCAATTCTTCCACCGTGTAGTCGCCTTCCACATAGTTTTTCGAAGGCGTTGCATTGATATTCATGCTGAACATCAAGTTCACGTCCCAACGGTCTGTAAGGAAGTATTTGCCCTGGATACCAATCAGGTTGACCAGACTGTTACTGTTCAGATTTCCCAAGTTGAGATACATTCCCGGATCTTCAGACATATTTGGATTGGTTGTTACATTTCCCAGTCCCGTATTCTGAGTGAATCCCTTCTGTGCATCCCAGTAAGTCGGCAGCAGGTAACTCATGTCCTGATTGAACATTTGGTTGTTGCCAATCACGGCTGACACCTGCCACTGGCCTTTCTTAGGAGTAAACGACGCATCACTGCTGCTGTACTGTTGCGCCGTGATTGGCGCAACAGATGCTACAGACAGAAGTAATATGCATAGTTTTTTAATCATACTTCTAAGTTTAAACGTTCATTATTATTCGGCAGGAGTTTCTTCACCACCTTCTTCCGGAGTTTCAGGAACTTCAGTAGTACCGCTACTTTCTCCTGTAAGACCTGCCATCAGCTGATCTTTGATCTTGTTTGCAGAATCTAACAATGCCTGTAGAACGTTGATTTCTTCTTGTTTACGGCTGATCTCGTCTTCTTTCTGCTTAGCTAACAGTTCTTCAGATGTTTTGTAGTCACCACTCTTCAGACCTTCAAGTAAATTCTTGTAAGATGCAATAACCGCTTCCTGTCCAGGTATTGAACCGTCAGTTGTAAAGGTTGCTTTATTGTCTGCATCAATAGAAGCACTACCTTGTTCTAAGGCTATGATCCAAGAGTCAAGTATTTTGACTGCATCTTCATAAGTTGTTGCTGTACCTGATGGCAGAGCATCTTTAATTGTTTGCTCTATAATACCCATAATCTTATTGATACCAGCCAGTTGTTGTTTAACTTTTGCTCTTTCTCCGTAGAACTGTGCCTGAATCTTTGCTTTTTCCGTATTAATGTCATTCTGGCAAAGTGTTGCTTCATTAACCTCTTTCAAGTTAGCAGTTGCCAAATCTTCTAATGATTTGACCATTGCTTCCCATTCTGGTTGGTTATTCAGAAGATTGGTCAGATAAGCATTGTTATATTTTGCAGCAAATGCTTTCTGGTAGAGATTTCTACCTGTTGCAGGGTAGTTGGCTGTTTCTTCCCATTCTTCATAGGATATCTCAACTTGAGTTGCATTTTCATCAGCAGGATTAATACCTCGAATGTATCCAATGGCCGTACAAGCGTCATCGTAAGTTTTAAATGCTCCACCATCTGCTGGCCATGCATTTCCATTAACGTCTGAACCAAATCTTGCGGCATCGTCTGCTAAACCTTTCCATGTTTCAAAGTCTGCATCTTTTGTTGCCGGAGACAATTCTGTTGCTCCATTTTTAGGTACAAATCCATCGAATACTTTTCTTGCTGTCAGGTATTCACCGAGTTCTTTGCGGAATGCTTCAGTTAAATCATCAATTTTGTCTGCATCATCAGTTGGATCTAATTGGGCAACTGCGCTCTGATAGTCTGTATAAGCTTCCACGATAACATCATATGCATTTAAGTCTGCATCGTAGTATTTACCATCATTGTAAGCTTTTTCATAAGCTGCTTTTGCATCTTTCCATGCTTGTAATGCTACATCGTAGGTACCTTTTTTATCTGCAGTGAAGTAACCAGCTTCCTGTGCTGCATATTGTGCCTGTAATTGTTTATTACTTGTTATGTCTGATGCATCCAGTACATTTCCTTCAATTTGGCTCAAAATACCGTCCAAGATAGTTCCTTTATCTTTTTTTGTTTTTTGCAGTACGATTCCATTAGGATAAGTTACATTGCCTTCTGCATCGGTAATTGCAAATGCTGCCAATTCTGTACTAATACCAGTTGGAGAAGAGAGGCTTTGAACTGCATTCGCAAATACTTCTGCGATCTTGTCAGAAACAGTGAATTTCAGTTCTGATTTCGCGTTATTAGCTCTATCAAGGCTATCTTGTTTTGCGGTAGTTGCTCTCAGTGCTTCAGCTTCTTTAAGCTTAATGTCATTAAGCTGGTTATTCAGGTCTTCAGACTCTTTCTCATATGCTTCATAAGAAGCCTTCCAGTCTTCAAAACTTGTTCCCTTGATTGTCTTATAGTCTTCCAATGTTTCTTTCAAACCTTCAAGGTTACCTTCTTCTGTGGCAATTTGGCCTTCTACTGCTGCAATCTTAGCATCAACATCGAATGTATAGTCCATCACTAATTTTTCATTCATCAAATCAGCTAATTCATCCTGAGCGTCAGAAAGAGCACCCGCTAAGCCCAAAAGTCCATAGATTACTATTTCTTGGTCTACATTATTGGCATCTTTATATGTATATTTGTACTCTGTATTGTTGAGCAGTTCATATAATTTCTGTGCGTAAGCAGATTCTTTAACTCCTACCAGAGCCGCTTCGATTTCAGCAAGTGCCTTCTGATAAGCTTCGTTTGCTTCAGCGCTGGCTTGTTGAGCTTCAATTAATTTTTTATTCATTTTCTCTTTATAAAGAGTCACTTGAGCTTGTATGGAGTCTTTTTGAGCTTGATATAAAGCAGATAAGTAGTCTGTTTTTAATTTAGCTTGTTCAGCTTCCTGATTCTTGATCTCAGCATCAGCTTCATACCATTTAACCTGTGCAGTCTTGATAGCTGCTTCAGCTTGTTCTACAGCAGCCTTTGCACGCAATAATTCCGCTTTTGCGCCACGAAGGTCAGTGATACCCGCCGGTTCATCGTTGTCAATACAGCTAGTGAGCAACGAAGTAGATGTACCTGCCATCAGCAGGACAGCTACGAGATAAGTCCATTTTCTCATAGATTCAAGTTTTAATAAGTTAATAAAATCAAGTAGAATACTATTAATACTATAAGTTTTTTATCTTTGTAAATTCAAGTTTCAAGTTTGTTTTAAGGTTTGTTCTTTGGTTCTTCAAGCTCCTTTCTTCTTTTTGTTTTTTTTATAGGTTGTTCGAGTTTTATATAGGTTATTCAAGTTTTCTACACGATGTTTTTCTTTCGTTAACGATGGCAAATTTAGGCCGAAACACTTCTTTTTCCTTGTCAAAACGTGTAATTACACGTACAAATCGACAAAACAACAATGATTTAACACAATTATTTGCGTTTTCTTTTAAAAATGTCATCTGCTCTTCATTCCACCCTCCCCGTTTCAGCGGGATGTGTTTTTCTTTAAAAAAACGTTTCGTCATTTACCTTAAAAGCCCGAATTCTTTTCTGTAAAACGTCGAAGCGTTTTTTTAAAATCCCGAAGGGCTTTTTTGATTGAAATAAATGGTTTGAATGATGCAAAAGTACTTTCTGGACTGACCGGAAAAATCGACTGGACGATTAGCCTTCATCGAGTATAACGATTGGACCGCAACGACCGCACGTTTCAGCCGGGTTGACCGCACGTTTCCGGAAGGTTGAAAAGGGAACATCTGGGGGATGAAAAGAAAAAGTCTTCCCGCCTGGCAGGTCTCGGTGAGACATACGGGGCGGGAAGACTGGAAGACATGCTCGGGATAAGCATGGTTTATGGGGTGAAACAAGAGTTACCGTTAGCAGAGAGTCCGGAACAGGACGGCAGGATCAGCGGAAATCTTTCAGTTCCTGCTGGAGTTTCTGACGGGTAAAGTAAATGCGGCTTTTGACGGTTCCAAGAGGGAGTCCCAGTTTGTCAGCAATTTCGCGGTACTTGAATCCGGAAACATACATGGCGAACGGGATGCGGTATTCCTTGGGCAGAGCGTTCACTACCCGGCGGATTTCTTTCAGATCATGGCTGCTTTCAGTGCTTTCGTCAGCCAGATCAATGCTTTGATTCAGATAGAACAGGTTGTCGGTCTGGTCCACGTAGGTCTGGTCGCGTACAGCCTTGCGGTAATTGTTGATAAAAAGGTTGCGCATGATGGTGTACATCCATCCTTTGAAATTGGTTTCTGCTGCATATTTTTCTTCGTTATCCAGCGCTTTCAGGGAAGTTTCCTGAAGAAGGTCGTTGGCATCTTCGTGGTTGGCTGTTAACTTATAGGCAAAGCGCAGCAGGTCGTTTTGTACATTTATCAGGTCGCGGGTAAAACTCTCAGTTCTCATAATTTTCATTTTTAAATAATTAATGCAGATGATCTTGGTGAATCATCATACTGCAATATTACGACAAAGTTCTGAGAACGAGGGGATAGTATCTGACATCTTAGGGGGTAAAATCAGGTATTGATCATTTTGCCCCCTTTATTTACCGGTTAACAGGGGATGGAAATTCATATAACGGCCTTCCGGATTTCCTTTCGCCATGTAGAAGGGGACTGTCCTTCCTTTGCTTTGAACTGTTTGCTGAAGTGGGCAAGGTCGGCGAACCCTACTTGTTCAGCGACTTCGGCCAGGCTTATGTCCGGATTGTTGATCATCCGCTCTTTGGCTTCTTCGATTCTTAAGCCGTTAACCCACCCGTTGAAGTTTGTCTGATAGGTATCATTGATGAAATTAGAGAGGTATGTGCGGTTGATACCTATTTCCTTACTCATTTCCTGAATGGTAAGTTCGGAATGGAGATAACCTTTTCCGGAAGTCCATTCTTTAATTTTCTCTTCTATTTTCTCGTAGTTCAATTCGTTGGTTTTTTTCATGACCGTTGTGTTATCTATGGTTAGCGTTATGGTTGGTGAAGCCGGAGTCTGATCCGGTGTTTCATTTTCTTCGATCAGGGGATAATTGGCGATGTATATGCCATAGTTATGGAACTGCAGGGCAAAAACTATGTAGAAAATTGTGTAAATTCCTGTGAATATCAGCTGGCTGATGAAGTATGGGTAAATGTTTACAACAACAGACAGCCCGAACATGATGCACAGGCCGATACACAGAGGATGGATGCGCTTTTGCAGATAAGGCGCACGCTCGGGATGTACCTGTGTCCAGCGTCTGGAGATACGGAGATAGACGCGTATATAGAGGATCAGCAGGAGGGCATAGCAGGCCATGAGGACATAGTAGAGAAGAGTACCCGTCTGTCCGTCCAGGCCGAAATAGTATATCAGATTTGCGGCCGCCAGCAGAAATGTATAGATCAACTGCCGCCGCATGAATCCTTCCAGTTTGTGTCCTATATATATAGGATAGGTGATAGACCAGAGGAATAACAGGGTTTGTATGGGTGCCAGACTTTGGATAAAGAAAGCTTTCAAGGTTTCATGATAGCTTTCCGTGGAGAATGCGATGCCCAGTGATGCGAGGCCGAACAGAATGTAGGCGGCTTCCACATAAATCCGGCTGTGTTTGTTGCGCTTGCACATTTCTCCTTTCGGCACTTCTGAGAAGTGAAGGAAAAGAGCCAGTATCAGGCTGCTGACGCCGGAGAATGTCTCCATAGTGAAAAAGATTCTTTCCATGGCTTGTTGATTTTTCGTTAAAAGTAGCGAATAGTCAAACTAAGCCTTTGTCAAATCGTAAAAAATCCTGTCTTATAGCTATAAAACATACTTTTGAAGGAGTATGATAAAGGCAATATTTTTCTTTTCGCTAAGGGTAAATGTAGCAAATTGACAAATATTGCAGAAACGGGATTTCTTGTCTATTTGTACTATGGAGAGGAAATGTATGCTTATCCGATGGATATTCGTAACTATTCAGTCGAAAAAATTACTGATAGATCAATTGGGACAGGTATTCTTCTGTCAGTACTTCATTGGCAATCTCCAGCAGTTGGGAAGCGGTAAGTTCTTCGATGCGGCGGTACACTTCTTCCCGGCTGTCGTATTTGCCGTAGTGAAGAAAGCATTTGCCCATGTCGAGGGCATTGTTCTCAAACTGTCTCTTATACACATCTGACGCTGCCGACGACTTAATAGGTGTAGAT
>ENA-OZGL01000789-OZGL01000789.1-human-gut-metagenome-genome-assembly--contig:-NODE-789-length-13079-cov-10.664235_pt1 | contig 13079 bp, 12 predicted proteins | sample MGYA00245117_ERZ653659 | MGnify/ENA primary metagenome ERZ653659 (study PRJEB26926, sample SAMN06165263) | human gut metagenome | biome: ENVO:00009003; feature: ENVO:2100002; material: ENVO:00002003... | reverse complement strand
GTCGGCAGCGTCAGATGTGTATAAGAGACAGGATATAATAAGGCCGACAGGCCGACGACCGGAACTGGACAGCCTGCCTGTAAGATCATTCATAATTATGGAGGCAAAAATCATGAAAATGGCAAAGAAGTTTCTGGCCGTCGCCCTCGCCGGCGTTCTGGCACTGTCCGTTCTGACTGGCTGCGGCAAGAGCGCAAACACCAAGAGCATTGCTGAGGCACTGTCCGATATTGGTAAGACTACAGGCTTTACCGTCAAAGAGGATACCAAGCTGAACACGAAGGCAAAGGCTATCGTTGAGGCACTGGCTAATACTGCGGCTACTGTGGACGATAACACCGACGATGCGACTGAGAAGAATCTGACCCCGGATCAGAAGACCAAGATCATGACGATCATGACCGATTCCTACAACAATCAGTTCGTTTTGATCTCTATGACCAAGACCAAGGGCTACAGCGCCACTGCTCAGGCCGCCAGCCTGCTCAACAATATAAAGGAAGTCAATACTCCCACGGGCAAGAGTTTTGGCACAGATGCTGATGATACCTGGTACATCGGCACCACCACTGTTACCAAGGACGGCACCACCTACCGTTTTGCTGTCATCACCGTAGCTGTTAAGGCTGACAGCGAGTAATTTTCTCTTCCCCATGTGAGGACTGCCGCAAGGCGGCATATTCCCCATAAATAAAGATGATAACAGGCCCCGGAGTGGAAACACCCCGGGGCCTGTTGTTTTTTGATGCAGCTCCGGCTCTATTGTATCCAACCTTCCATACGGAATCTTACAGGATATTAAGGAATTCCTTAACAAACCGTAACGAGAAGGGCTTTGGGCTGTAAGTTTGAGCCTGTATACTGGAACCATAACGAACGGGAATGATTCCGGAGGATAAAACGGAATGCATCCCCGGTATATGAAAAAAGGAAAGGAAGTACAAACCCATGAGTGATACGATCCTCGCTCTGCTCGGCTTTGCAACGGTGATCACGGTCATCGTCCTGCTGCTGCGCAATGTCACGGTCCCTGCACTGGCATTCGTCAGCGTCTCGACCATCACCGCAGCCATTCTGGTGGCTACCGGTGCTTTCACCCTGGATGAAATGGCTGGCTTTATCAAGGAGGGCGTCAAGGGCGTCCACGGTACGGCAATCCTGTTCATCTTCTCCGTCCTGTTCTTCGGCGTCATGACCGACGCGGGCATGTTCGACAAGATCATCGGCGCGCTGATGAAGAAGGTCGGCAACAATGTCGTCGGCGTTGCTCTGATGACCTGCCTCATCGCCATCATCGGCCATCTGGACGGCGGCGGCGCTTCCACCTTCCTCATCACCATCCCTGCCATGCTGCCCGTCTACAAGCGCCTGCACATGCGCCGTGAGACCCTGCTGCTCATCTGCGTTACGTCGATGGGTGTCATGAACCTGCTGCCCTGGGGCGGCCCCACCATGCGTGCCGCCAGCGTTCTGGGCGTTGAGTCCAATGACCTGTGGAGTCAGATCCTTCCGATGCAGGTCGTCGGCCTGGTTCTGGCTGTCGGCACCGCCATCTTCTGGGGCCTGCAGGAGAAGAGACGCATTGCCAAGCTGGGCGATGCTGCCGTAGAGGATGTCGGCAAGTACGATGATTCGGATAGCGAAGAGAAGAACAATGAGCTGGCTCGCCCGAAGAACTTCATCTTCAATGTTATCCTGACTCTGGCCGTCATCATCGTGCTGGTTCTGGACATCTTCCCCTCTTACTACGTCTTCATGGTTGGCTGCGCTCTGGGCATTCTGGTCAACTACCGCGGCAAGAAGCTGCAGAACTCCATCATCAAGAGCCATGCGGCTTCCGGCCTGACCATGGCCTCCACCATTATGTGTGCCGGTGTCTTCCTCGGTGTCCTGAGCAAGAGCGGCATCATGGAGAAGATGGCCATTATGATGGCCAGCGTCATCCCCGCCTCTCTGGGCCGTTTCCTGCCCGTCATCATCGGCGTCCTGAGCGTGCCTCTGGCTCTGCTGTTCGATACCGACTCCTACTTCTACGGCCTGCTGCCCGTCCTGATCAGTGTTGGCAACCAGTTCGGCGTCAACCCGGCTCACATCGCCATCGCAATGGTCGTCTGCCGCAACTGCGCTACCTTCATCAGCCCGGTGGCTCCCGCTACCTATCTGGGCATCGGTCTGGCCGGTGTCGAGATCAAGGACCACATCAAGTACTGCTTCGGCTGGCAGTGGGGCGTTTCCATCGTCTGCCTCGTCGCTGGTCTGATCCTCGGCGTCATCCACTTCTGATAAACTGAGTTCCCGCCCGGCTGCCCTTCGTTGGACGGCCGGGCATTTTTGCAGGACGATCTTACCACTTTTTCCCAAGGAGGCTGCTGCAATGCGTGAGACCCCAGTCTGCACCGCGGCCGATGCCATCTACAAGCTGGCGGCGGGCAATCTGAAATACCTGAACGCGGAAAACGGGAGCGGCGATATTTCCCGCCGTATCCGGATGTCCACCTGGGCGAAGGGCCAGTCGCCCTACGCCATCATCGTCACCTGCTCGGATTCCCGGGTCATCCCGGAGAACATCTTCTCGGCGGGCATCGGTGAGCTGTTCGTCATCCGGCTGGCGGGCAACATCATCGACGACCACCAGCTGGGCAGCATCGAGTACGCTGCCGGCCATCTGGGCTGTCGGCTGGTGGTGGTGCTGGGCCACACCCACTGCGGCGCGGTGGATGCCGCCATCAACTCCGAGCCCTCCGGCTATATCCGCTACATCACGGACGAGATAAAAAAGGCCATCGGGGACGAACGAGACCCCTACAAGGCCAGCTGTCTCAATGTCCGGCACAGTGTGCAGGAGATCGAAAAGAGCCTGTGCATCCATAACATCGAGGAGGAAACGGGCCTGCGGGTCGTCGGTGCGATGTACCACATCGAGGACGGCAGCGTCGAATTCCTGTAAGGAACTCCCAGCATTGCGGCGAAACGGCCCTTTCCCAGACCGGGAAAGGGCCGTTTTTGTGTTTGACAATCGACAGCTGTCAGTTTATACTAACGCTGAAAAAGCTGATACAACAGGAGGACAGGACAATGGTTCAGGTAGACCTTATCACAGGATTTCTCGGGGCAGGGAAGACCACCTTCCTGCGCAGATACGCGGCATGGTGGGCCGGGCAGGGCGTCAAAGTCTGTGTGCTGGAAAACGACTTCGGCGCGGTGAACGTGGACGCCATGCTCCTGCAGGACCTGGAGGCCCAGGGCGTGGAGCTGGAGACCATCAGCGGCGGCTGCGACTGCGACACCCACCAGCGCCGGATGCGGACAAAGCTCATCTCCATGGCCATGCGGGGCTTTGAGAGGGTCATCGTGGAGCCCAGCGGCATCTTTGACGTGGACGAGTTCTTCGACGTGCTGCGGGACGAGCCGCTGGACCGCTGGTATCAGCTGGGCAATGTCATCGCCATCGTGGATGCTCTTCTGCCGGAAGAACTTTCCCCGCAGGCAGAATATATCCTCGCTTCCGAGAGTGCATGGGCGGGCAGTGTCCTCCTGAGCCGCTGTCAGCTGGCCTCTGATGCGCAGAAGCAGGGGGCAGAAGCCCATCTGGCCCGTGCGCTGGAAGCCTGCAAGTGCTCCCGGAAGTTCGGCCCGGAGGAGATCATTGCGAAGGACTGGGCCGATCTGACGGCCGACGACATGGCCCGCATCGCAAAGTGCGGCTTCCGGCAGGCCAGCTGCGAAAAGCTCCACTTCGACGCGCACGATGCTTTTACCTCGGCCTACTTCCTCGAGCTGGGTCTGCCCCGTGCTCAGCTGGAAAAGAACATCCCATCCCTCTTCACTGACCCCGCCTGCGGAAATGTCCTCCGTGTGAAAGGCTTCGTGGAGGACGATGGCCGGTGGTACGAGCTGAATGCTGCCGCCGCCGGTCTGACGGCGGCCCCCATCCCGCAGGGACAGCAGGTGCTCATCGTCATCGGCGAGGGGCTGGACAAGGCCCGGCTGGAAGAAGACCTGAGACGATGAGTTTTCCACAATGAAACAGAGAATTGTGCGATATTGATTGCGCCGACCCTCCTGCAGCGTTATAATAGAGAAAAATAGATCAGGAGGCCGTTTCATGAGCACTTCGACCACCCAAAAGCCGACCACCCGCCGCATCGTGGGCATGGTGGTGGGCATTGTCATTATTGGTCTGGGCATCGCCCTCTTCAAGCAGTCCCATCTCGGCAACGACTCCATCAGCGCGCTGAATATGCGCCTTGCCGAGCTGCTGGGCATCTCGCTGGGCGTGCAGAACGTCGCCACCAACATCCTCTTCTTTGCGCTGGAGTTCTGGTTCGGGCGCAAGTACATCGGCCTTGGCACCTTCGTCAACGGCATCGGCATGGGGTTCATCATAACCTTCTTCTACGAGCCCATTGCCGCAGCCTTCGGCCCGGCAGCGTCCCTGCCGGAACAGCTGGTGTGGGTGGTGCTGGCCGTCCTTGTGACGGCGCTGGGCGCGTCCCTCTACCAGACGGCTGACCTCGGCATTGCGCCCTACGATTACCTCTCGCTGGGCCTGCGGGACTACACGCACTTCCAGTACTTCGGCTGCCGCGTCTTCACCGACGCCTTCTGCGCCCTGCTCTGCTGGCTCCTGGGCGGTCTTGTGGGTCTGGGCACCCTCATCTGCGCGTTCTGCCTCGGACCCTTCATCCAGTTCTTCAACGGCCTCGTCTCCGAGCGGGTCCTGCAGTATAAGCCCGAAAAAGCATGAGCATAACGAAAAAGACATCTGCCGACGGCAGATGTCTTTTTTGTATCTTACTCGAATTTGAACAGCGGCGTGCCAGTGGAGACGATGCCGCCCGCGATGATATGGAGCTTTGGCAGGTCGTCGGCGTTGGTCACGATGACGGCGCTCTCGGTGGAGAGCCCGGCGGCGCGGATGGCGTCGAGGTCCACGTTCAGCAGGGGCGTTCCGGCTTTGACGGCCTGTCCTTCCCTGACCAGCGGGGTGAAGCCGCTGCCCCGCAGGGCGATGGTGTCTATCCCGATGTGGATGAGCAGCTCGATGCCCTCGGTGCTTTCCAGCCCCACAGCGTGGAGGGTGGAGACGATGGAAGTGACCTTCCCGTCGAAGGGAGCGTAGACCGTGCTGCCGGTGGGCTCGATGCCGCAGCCCGGGCCGAGGATGGCTGCGGCGAACGTCTCGTCCGGGAGCTGTTCCAGCGGGAGAACGATGCCGTCCATGGGGGCTTTGACGACCATCTTTTCACCGGGGAACCGCGTCTCTTCCGCAGTCTTTGCCCTGCCGCCGAAGAGCCTGTCAAAAAAGCCCATAGAGAAAACCTTCCTTCCACTCATGTTTCTTTCAAAGATAGCATACTGACGCCCCAAAAGCAACCGGCGTTTCGCATAAAACGGAGGGAAAAGTTTTGGCAGTTACATTAGAGCGATGAGCTGCTCGATCTCTTCCATCTTAGTGGCCCAGCTGGTGGCGATGCGGACGACGGTGTGGCTGTCGTCGAACTTCTCCCAGAAGCCGAACTTTGCCTTGCCTTCCAGCGCGGTCAGCTGGGTGTTTTCCAGCACGACGAAGAGCTGGTTGGTGGGGGAGTCCATAAAGAAGCGGTAGCCCTTTGCGGCGAGGCCCTTCTTGAGGGCGTTGGCCGTCTCGATGGCGTTGCGGCTGATGCGGGTGTAGAGGTCATCGGTGAAGAGGACGTCGAACTGGATGCCCATGAGGCGGCCCTTGGCCAGCAGAGCGCCCTGCTGCTTGACCATGGTCATGAAGTGGGCCGGTGCGCCGTGGGGGAAGACCACGGCCTCGCCGCAGAGTGCGCCCACCTTGGTGCCGCCGATGTAGAAGACGTCGGTGAGCCGGGCAAGGTCGGCCAGGGTCACATCGGTGCCTTCGCTCACCAGCGCATAACCCAGACGTGCGCCGTCCACGAAGAGGGGCATATGGTAGGTGTGGCAGACGGCGGACAGGGCCTCCAGCTCAGCCTTGCTGTACAGGGTGCCGTACTCGGTGGGGTGGGAGATATACACCATGCCGGGGAAGACCATGTGGTCGTGGTTCGAGTCGGCGTAGAAGGTCTTGCAGAAATCCTCCACCGTGGCGGCGTCCAGCTTGCCGTTTTTCTGGGGCAGGCCGATGACCTTGTGGCCGGTGAACTCGATGGCACCCGCCTCATGACCGGCCACATGGCCGGTGGCGGCGGCGACGACGCCCTCCCAGCGGCGGAGCGTGGAGGCGATGACGATGGAGTTGGCCTGGGTGCCGCCGGAGATGAAGAAGACGTCTGCCTCGGGGCAGGCGCAGGCGGCGCGTATCTTCTCCTTTGCGCTGGCGCAGTAGGGGTCGGTGCCGTAGCCGGACACCTTTTCGAAGTTCGTTTCCGTCAGCTTCTGCAGGATGGCGGGATGCGCACCCTCGCAGTAGTCGTTCTCAAAATACAGCATATTCTTTCCCTTTCCTTTATTACGATAAAGAAGATGATTCTATTGTGAGCCAGGAACGCACGTTTGTCAACCCTTTGGAACCATGGAAAAATACCCACCCTTTGCTGTATCTTTAATTTATTTGTGGTATACTTTTACAGTGTAACCGAATATAGATCGGGAGGGACAGCAAATGAAGCAGATGCTCCGGAAAAAGGACGTCTGGGTACTTTTGGCGGCGCTCATCGGGGCGTTCGCCTGTGTGACGCTCATCCAGTTCATCAGCGGCCGCATCGACGGTGTGGCCTCGATGGTGTTCCTGCTGGCGGTGTTTTTTGTTTCCATGTACACCGACGGCTACTGGTGGGGCGTGGCCGGTTCTGTCATCAGCGTGCTGGCGGTCAACTTCGCGTTCCGCACGCCCTACTTTGCCTTCAACTTCACCATCCCGGAGAACATCTTCTCCGGCGTGGTGATGCTGGTGGTCTCCTTTATGACGAGCACCCTGACCACCCGCATCAAAAAGCAGGAGCAGCTGCGGATGGAGAGCGAGACAGAGAAAATGCGGGCCAACCTCCTGCGGGCTGTCTCCCACGACCTGCGCACCCCGCTGACGTCCATCTACGGGGCCTGCTCTACGGTCATCGACAACTACGACTCGCTGGGCCGGGAGCAGAAGATAAAGCTCCTTTCCGAGGCCTGTGCCGACGCCCAGTGGCTTAACCGGATGGTGGAGAATCTGCTCTCCGTCACCCGCATCGACGCCGACGGCGTCGCCGTCCAGAAGACGCCCACCGTGCTGGAAGAGCTGGTGGATACGGTGCTGGTGCGGTTCCAGAAGCTCCACCCCGGCGTACCGGTGGAAGTAAAGCTTCCGGATGACTTCATCGTCATCCCGATGGACTCCATGCTCATCCAGCAGGTGCTGACGAACCTTTTGGAAAACGCGGTGCTCCACGCCAAGGGGATGACCCGCCTGACGCTGCGGGTGTTCACGCTGGGGCAGCGGGCGGTGTTTGAAGTCATTGACAACGGCTGCGGCATCCCGAAAGAGCGGCTCAAGACCCTCTTCACCGGCACGACCCTGACGCAGGATACCTCGTCGGGCGGCAAGCACGGCATGGGCATCGGGCTGTCGGTGTGCGCGGCCATCATCAAAGCCCACGGCGGCGAGATAAAGGCCGAGAGCACGCCCGGCGAAGGTACGATCATCCGGTTCTGGCTGGAGACCGAAGAAGTGGATACGGAGGAAACAGAGGATGAGCAATAATAAATTCAAGGTACTGATCATCGAGGATGAGGCGAACATCTGCAGCTTCATCCAGACCCTGCTGGAGACCAACGGCTATCAGGCGCTGGTGGCCCAGACCTGCGTGATGGGCATGACCATGTTCATCTCCTATAACCCGGACCTCGTCATCCTGGACCTCGGCCTGCCCGACCGGGACGGTCTGGACGCCATCCGCTCCATCCGGCAGAAGTATCTGACCCCCATCATCGTCCTGTCGGCCCGCACCACCGAGCAGGATAAGATCGAGGCCCTCGACCTCGGTGCCAACGACTATATCACCAAGCCCTTCGGCACCGGTGAGCTGCTGGCCCGGGTGCGGGCTGCGCTGCGGGTGAACCGCTATGGCGGCGGCAGTCTGCCCGGCGGGGTGTTCAGCGCACAGGGCCTCACCATCAACTACGAGCGCCGCAAGGTGTTCGTGGACGGGCAGGAGGTGCGCCTGACCCAGACGGAATACAACATCGTGGCCTTTTTGTCCGAGCACGCCGGGCGCGTGATGACCTATGCGGCCATCGTCCGGGCCATCTGGGGCGACACGGACGCCAGCAGCACCAAGAAGCTGCAGGTGAATATGGCCAATATCCGCAAAAAGCTGGGCAGCCGCCCGGGCAGCAATACTTATATCCTCAACGAGCTTGGCGTCGGCTATCGGATGATAGAAGAAGACGCAAAGCCTCTGGAACCTGCGGAGGAGACGAAATGACACTGGCGCTGAGCCTGTTTGTCCTGTTTTATATTTTGATGCTGGCGGTGCAGCAGTACCGTCCCTGGGTCGCGCTGGGCGGGGCCGGGGCGTTCCTGCTGCTGGGAAAGCTGGGCGTGTATGATTTCACGCTGGCAGACGCCGCCCGGGCCGTAGACTTCAATGTCCTGCTGATGATGGCGGGAATGATGGGTACGGTCTTTCTTTTTATCCAGAGCAAGATGCCCGCCCGGCTGGCTGAGGAGCTCATTGCCCATGTGCCGGATGTCCGGTGGGCCGTGTCGGTGCTGGCACTGCTGGCGGGGTTCATCAGTGCCTTTGTGGACAATGTGGCCACCGTGCTGATGGTGGCTCCGGTAGGGCTTGCCATCGCCCGGCGGCTGAAACGATCGCCGGTGCCGGTGCTCATCGCCATTGCGGTGTCGTCCAATTTACAGGGTGCGGCAACGCTGGTGGGGGACACCACGAGCATCCTGCTGGGCGGCTTTGCGGGGATGAATTTCTTCGATTTCTTCTGGATGGAGGGCCGACCCGGCATCTTCTGGAGCGTGGAGCTGGGAGCGCTGGCCTCACTGGGGGTGCTGTTCTGGCTGTTCCGGGACCAGCGCCAGCCCGTCCATGTCACGGTGGAAACGGAGGTGGAGGACGACGTCCCCACGGCACTTCTCCTGCTGACGGTGGGGCTGCTCATTGCGGCGTCCTTCCTGCCTGAGCCCTCTGGCGGCGTGCTGCATCTGCTCTATACCTTGCGCAGCGGGGTCGTCTGCATGGGGCTGTGCCTCTTCGGTGCCGCCCGCGCCTGCTGGCGCAGCCGCTCCCTGAGGCCGCTGGCCGAGACGTTCCGGGCGCTGGACTATGACACCCTGCTGCTGCTCTTCAGCCTCTTTATTCTGCTGGAAGGAGTGAGCAGGGCGGGCGTCATCGACGCGGCGGCGCAGCTGTTCCACTCCGCAGCCGGAGATGAGCCGCTGCATCTTTACCTGCTGCTGGTGGCCGCGTCGGTGGGGCTGTCGGCCTTCATCGACAACATCCCCTATGTGGCGGCCATGCTGCCGGTGGTGCAGGGCGTCGCCGCCCTCATGAACGGCGGCGCGGGCATCGAGCCGGAGCTGTTCTACTTCGGTCTGCTTACCGGCGCGACGCTGGGCGGCAACCTGACCCCCATCGGCGCGTCGGCCAACATCGCGGCCATCGGCATTCTCCGCAAGAACGGTGAGACTGTCCGTACCCGGGACTTCCTGCGCATCGGTGTGCCGTTCACGTTGGCAGCGGTCCTCGTGGGGGCGGGGAGCCTCTGGCTGTTCTGGGGTATCTGAGAAAATTCAGGAAAAACTGCAAAAGAAGAAGCGTGGTCTGGCAGACATCTGCCCCGGAAGCAGGCATCACCGGGACAGATGTCTGTGTTTTTGTGCGCAGGGACGCAAGATAAAATATGCGGAAAAGAATGCAAAAACTTTTTTGAAAAAACGCTTGACTTTCCCGTTTTCCGTGGTATAATAACTATCGTTCCGAGCCGAACGGCGGCAAACAAAACAGAATATGCGGATATGGCGGAATTGGCAGACGCGTTAGATTCAGGTTCTAATCGGGGCAACTCGGTGGAGGTTCAAGTCCTCTTATCCGCACCAAACAATGAAAATCCGAACCTTTTCTCGATAGGAGAAGGGTTCGGTTTTTTTGTTTTCTTCGGAAATGAGAATTCTGGCTCTTCCCTGACGGCTGTGTGTCCGAAACCTTATCAGAAAAACCGTATCACGAAGGTCACAACTGTAAGAGTGCCGTAAGGCAGAAGGGACACAAACATGAAGTACATTGCAAGAGCCTGTAAGTTCAACATGGATACCGGGTGCGTGGAGCTGCTGCTCCGGGATGGGAGAATGATCTCCATTGACTGCACCGGAATCGAGGATGCGTTGGACGTTACCATGGCGCAGCGGTCAGAACTGGACTATCTCATCTACAATGACCCACTGGCGTATGCCGAACTGATTCTCAATGGTGACCCGGAGGAATACTTGAAAAATGCAACCGGGAACCATGGGTTAGAAGATTGAGGACAAAACAAAAACAGGGTGCGCCCCTGAATAGGGCGCACCCTGCCAAAATCCACATACGATAGCGATATGTACAACAGGGAGTTCCCCAGCGGGAACTTCCTGTTTTTCTTTGCCAGAGATATGAGCCTGTTCTGCCTGCCACGCGGCAAACTCCCGCTGACCTTCCTCGCTGTTCCAGCAGGCAAGGATGGCCGGGTAGAATGCCCGTGCCAGACGTTCGATGGCTTCATCGGGATAAGGGGAAGTGTTTGTGGACTTTTTCTTTTTGTTCAAACGCACGCTCCTTTGACGATCCGTAGACAGCTTACTGTGATTGTACCTGATGCATTATTCCTTTACGAATCTCGTAAGTTCTATCTGCTACGGCATCATAGTAGGCATTGTGACTGATAACGAGAATTAACTTTTTTCCCTTGAGCTTTAATAAGTAATTGATCAGGCTATGTTCAGTTTTTTCGTCAAGGTTGCTTCCGGGTTCATCCAGCAAGATGCAAGAAGAGTTACCCAAAAGGGTACGTGCTAGATAAATCTTTTGCTTTTCGCCCAGAGAAAGATTCTCAGGTTTGATAGTCACCTGCTTGTCAGCGGGAGGCAGCTGAAGAACAGTTTCAAGTTCTTGATACTGTGTATTGGAAATCTTTCGTCCACAAACAATGTTTTCTCGGACTGTACCTGGAAAAATGAAGTTAGGATAGAAAAGATAACTTGGTTTTGATTGGTCGCAGTTAAATCTTCCGTTTTCGTTGAAACGGAGATGCTTTGCGTCCGGGGCAAACACACCAGAGATTATATTGAACAGAGATGACTTGCCGCAGCCATTCTCTCCATGGATTAGCACCAAACCTTTCCCGTGGACAGTAAAGTCGTTCACATGGAAAAGCGCCTCACTCTCCGATCGCATCAGGTCGATATTATGAGCCTCGATTTTTGGAGGGGCTACAGTTTCTGTATTCTTTTGCTGATCTGGCATGGCAAGAAAGTCTGCCACACGATCGAAGGATGGCTTCTGGCTGATAATCTGGGCATGAAGTTGAGAAATTTCTGACAGAGGATTGAACAGGTAGGCAATTATCTGAATAGAGAATAACAGCTGACCGATGGTCATGTTTTGCAACACCACTTGGTTTCCACCAATGATTAAAATAAGCAGAGGTGCCAATGTGGTGACAAAAAGAGGGAATTCTTGCACGATCAGCAGAAGAAAGTGTTGACGATTGCGAGCATCAAGATATGACTTCAGAGCCTCATTATAGCGGTTCTGCATATAATTTTCGACCTTGTTTAGAGTAATGCTAACCTTGCCGTTGAGAATTACATCAAATTCCTGAAACCATAAATCTCCAGCTTCCCTCTCCTTGGCTACCAGTCTTTCCAGTTCGCTTTTGTTAAGAAAACTGGGAACCATGTAGAGCGGAATCAAAATGATTGCCGTCAGTGCAACAGATGGGCTGGCATAGAAAAGCAGAAGTCCAATGATGATAATTACTTTAACTAAGTTTGCAGGTACTGTGACCAAATAGCTACTTACAGTATATATCGCACTGACATCGTTAGCCATATTTTGAATACGGGCTTTGTTCTGGCTCTCATAGGCAGGGATACTGCTACTCAAAATCTTTTGCGCCAGATGTTGGCGGTAATCACCCGCCATGCGATCTGCATTCATCTGAGAATTATAGTTGACGAAATAAAACTGGTAAAAATGAATTAAAAAAACACAAACAATGATTCCCAAAATCCACGAGGTTGGCATATGAGTGCCTGAGGTAATCCAGACATCTGTAAGATACAGAGTTAGGCCGGCAGGCAACAAGGCAAGCAAAAAGCCCACCAAGTCAAAAATGATTCGCATAACCAGCTGAGAATATGTGATATAGATACCACGGTCTTCAAGATATTTTTTCATGGACGTGATGCTCCTTTATGGGATAAAGCTTCAGTGTATAGTTTGTTAATGTATTTATCAAGAAAATATTTTTCGGGAATACAAAATTTATTTTTATTCAGGCGGCAGTAGGTACAACCGCCCATGCAAAGAGGTAAGACAACGCAGTTACGACATTCGGTGTCCTTGAAAGGACTAGTGTTAATCCGATCTAGTTTTACTCGGAAGTTGACGGTATGTCTGTTCCGTGTCCAAATGGTATCATAAAAGATTTGAGGAATCCATATCGTCTTATGTATATTTCTTTATACATAGAACGATATATAGATTGTGTATGGAAAGCTTGCAGAAATTGATGTAGCACAGAGATGAAAAATAGTGTATACTACGTTTGGAAAGGATGTGAAAGACGAATGAATGTCTATTTTTTAGGAGAGTATATCAAAAAACAGAGGGAGAAGCTTGGTTTGACACAGGAACAAGTCTGTGAGGGAATTTGCGAACAAGTCACCCTTTCCCGACTCGAAAATGGAAGGCAAACCCCAAGCCGGACAAGAGTCAATGCACTTCTACAACGTCTTGGGTTGCCGGAAGACCGCTATTATATGATTTTAACAAAGAACGAGCTAGAAATAGAGGCATTGAAAAAAGAAATCATCGCATGCAATGCGCTGGATAGTGCCTGTCTCTTATACACATCTGACGCTGCCGACGACTAAATAGGTG
>ENA-OZGL01000782-OZGL01000782.1-human-gut-metagenome-genome-assembly--contig:-NODE-782-length-13204-cov-8.586585_pt1 | contig 13204 bp, 12 predicted proteins | sample MGYA00245117_ERZ653659 | MGnify/ENA primary metagenome ERZ653659 (study PRJEB26926, sample SAMN06165263) | human gut metagenome | biome: ENVO:00009003; feature: ENVO:2100002; material: ENVO:00002003... | reverse complement strand
AGAAAATGAACAACACGATCATTGAGTACATCAATGGTATGGAGGTTGTCAAGGTTTTCAACCGGGAGAGTGAATCTTACGAGAACTTCCGCAAGGATGTAACGGACTATCGGGATTATACCTTGGCATGGTATAAGGCCGCCTGGCCCTGGATGGCGATATACGGAAGTCTGCTGCCCTGCACTGTTATTCTGACTTTGCCTCTTGGGGCATGGTTTGTTCTCTGTGGCATAAGCACTTTACCTGATTTGATTTTAGTCCTCTGCCTTTCCCTCAGCATTGGGATTCCTCTCCTGAAAGCACTGGGCTTTATGGAGACGATTCCGAATCTGAATTATAAGATCACGGCACTTGAACAGATGTTAAATGCGGCACCGCTGCAAGCTGCTGAGGATGATTTCCACGGACAGGATTTTAACATTTCTTACGATCATGTTTCCTTTGCGTATCAGACGACACAGCCTGGCCCAGATGGGAAACCGATAATAGCGGAAAACGAAGTCCTCCACGATATTACCTTTGTGGCACAAGCAGGACAAAAAACTGCCCTAGTTGGTGAATCCGGTTCTGGCAAGAGCACACTTGCAAAACTGTTGATCCACTACTATGACCCGCAGAAAGGGAGCATTTCCATTGGCGGGCAGAAACTTTGTGATATGAGCCTGGAGGCATTGAACAGCCGCATTTCCTATGTGGCTCAGGATCAGTACCTGTTTAACACCTCCCTGCTGGAAAATATCCGTCTTGGACGTTTGGATGCTACCGATGAGGAAGTAATGCAGGCGGCGAAGAAAGCCCAGTGTATGGAGTTTCTGGAAAAGCTGCCGCAAGGTATTCACTCCATGGCGGGCGATGCGGGGAAAATGCTTTCCGGAGGGCAGCGCCAGCGAATTTCCCTGGCGCGGGCAATATTGAAGGATGCCCCGATTGTAGTGCTTGACGAGGCCACGGCCTATGCTGATCCAGAAAATGAGGAAAAAATGGAGGCTGCTATTGCGGAGCTGGTGAAGGGAAAAACCTTGGTAGTTATCGCTCACAAACTTCCCGCTATAATGAACGCAGATCAAATATGCGTTATGGATCACGGAAAGATGGTGGCAACCGGAAAACATCAGGAGCTGATTCAAGCTTGCCCAGAATACCAAAAGTTGTGGAAAGCGGCTCAGGACAGCGCCGAGTGGAAAGTATCTACTGCAAAGGAGGGAAGATAAATGTTTGCATTGATTTCAAGAATCCTGAACCTCTCCGGGAGGTATAAAAGCCGTATTCAGGCTGCATTTCTATGTGCATTTGTCGAGTCCATTCTCTCCAAAATGCCGATCTTCATGGCGTTTATTGTCTTGGCCGGGTTTGCTGATAATACGCTGACTGGAAAGACCTGTCTGTTTGTCGGACTTGGATTATTAGCTGTTGTAGTGGTTCAGACAGTGGTTCACTATTTGAGCGACCGTCTGCAAAGTGCCGCTGGATTTATGATCTTTGCTGATAAACGGATGGAGTTGGGAAATCATTTAAGAAAAATGCCGATGGGTTACTTTACATCGGGGAATATTGGCAAAATCAGCTCTGTTCTCAGTACGGATATGGTATTCATTGAGGAAGTTTCTATGAGTACCATTGGCAACATGATGAGCTATATGCTGTCTACTTTGGTTTTAGCTGTTTTTATGTTCATACTGGATTGGAGACTTGGGCTGATTGCGGTAATCATTACCTTGCTGGCATCACTGGTTGCAAAATATATGAATAAGGTTTCCTTCAAGGAGGCTGTCGGGCGTCAAAACCAAAGCGAGAATTTGACGGATGCGGTCTTGTCTTTTGCTGAAGGAATTGGGGTTATCAAAAGTTACAATCTGCTCGGAGAAAAATCTGACGAATTAACGGAAAACTTCAAAAAATCAAGGGATGTCAATACGAAGTTTGAGCAGAAAATGACACCGTGGACCACTGGCTTAAACATTCTCTATGGCGTGGGTATTGCCGCTATCTTCGGTTTATCCGTTTTTTTACATCAGGAAGGCGTACTCTCCCTGGCTTATCTTTTGGGCGTGCTGCTGTTTGTCTTTGATCTCTTTGGACCTCTGAAAGCTCTTTATGGAGAAGCAACCCGACTGACCGTGATGAATGCCGCATTAGACCGCATTGAAGCTGTTTTGGACGAGCCCGAACTTCCCGATAACGGAAATCAACATATTCTGTCACAGGCACAGCCGGATCAGCCAGAAGTACAATTTAGCGATGTGGGCTTCGCCTATCAGGACAAGGAAGTCCTGCACAACATCAGCTTCTCTATGCAGAAGAATACCATGACCGCACTTGTGGGACCGTCTGGCGGTGGCAAATCCACGATTGCGAACCTTCTGGCGCGGCTGTGGGATGTGAAATCCGGCAAAGTGACAATCCGTGGTACAGATATTCGGGATGTACCTCTCGCCGAACTGATGGAACAGATCAGCATGGTTTTCCAGAGGGTGTACTTGTTCCAGGATACCATTTACAACAATATCAGCATGGGTAAACCGGACGCTACCGAGGAAGAAGTCTATGAGGCTGCAAAAAAAGCCCGCTGCTATGATTTTATCATGGCGCTGCCAGATGGATTCCAGACAGTCATCGGTGAAGGCGGCGCTACTCTGTCCGGCGGCGAAAAGCAAAGAATCTCTATCGCCCGCTGCATTTTGAAGGACGCACCGATTGTCATTCTGGATGAAGCGACTGCAAGTGTTGATACCGATAATGAAAGCTATATCCAGGAGGCAATCAATGAGCTGGTAAAGGGTAAAACATTGCTTGTGATTGCACACCGCCTGAATACCATCCGTCAGGCAGATCAGATTTTGGTGATCTCTGATGGACGGATCAGCGAACAGGGAACCCATGACGAGCTTATGGCAAAAGCCGGGATTTATCAGGATTTTGTAAATATCCGTAAAAAGTCCTCCGGCTGGAGCCTTGCATAAAGGAGACAATAGTGATGATTCATGCGTCCGGAGAGGATTATCTGGAGGCTGTGCTGGTTCTTCAAAAGAATCACGGTGCTGTCCGCTCTATTGATGTTGCACGGCGTGTTGGAGTTTCAAAAGCCAGTGTAAGCTATGCGGTGTCGGCTTTGCGTGAAGGGGGCTTTTTAACGGTAGATAGTGATTACGTTTTGCATTTGACCGAAACAGGCCGGAATGTTGCCGAAAAAATTTATGAGCGGCATCAGTTCTTTACAGAGCAATTTATCGCAGCTGGCGTTGACCCTGAAATTGCAGAGCGAGATGCTTGCCGGATTGAACACGCCATCAGTCAGGACACCTTTGAAAAGATCCGGGATGCACACAAACAGGAAAAATAGGATACTAATGCCCGTCGTTCCAACTGTGCGGACAAGAGCAGCCAGTGGGGAAAATATAAGCCCACTGGCTGCTCTACATGAAAGACAATCATCGGCCCTTTTGTTTTCCCCTGTACATCACTTCAGCTTATCTGCGCTCATGCACAGGTCTATGTACCGTTGCGACTCTTCTTCACTCTTTCCTGCAAAGTAATCAAGAACGCACTTGGCAACGGTCTGCGGCGCTCTATCGTGGAACACGATTCCATCCAGACTGATGTCCATTTCTTCTGAGATCAGCGCAACCGTTTCAAATTTCGGATTGCTCTTGCACTTTTCAATCTCAATGACAGTTCGGGTACACATATTAAGCCGTTCCGCTAATTCGCGCTGCGTGATCTTTTTCTGCTCCCGCTTTTCGCGAAGCTTTTGGGCGAACAGGTCAAGAAAGTTCATTGTAAATCACCTCTACTACATTGTAGAGTGAGCCTCAATTCACTTAAATACACATGAAGCTCACATTGAATGAGCCGCAAATCACATTCAGCGAGTTGGAGGTAATTTTATGATGTCACGGATGAACAGGAGATACTGCTAAGGCCGCTCGCGGTCATGTAAAAAAGCATAAGCACCGATTAGCCGTCCACTTCAAAAAGCACGCGCCTATCCCCCAGACGAGCTGCACTCACGAAAGCGAGTTGCAGCTCTCTTTTTATGCGGTTTGGTTCATCTGTGATTTAGCCCCTCCCGGTACAGTATTCGTTACTCATGTTTTCACTCGCACGCAAGGCGCTCGTTCAGGTCATCATGCCTGTTCGAGCGCCTTTTTACGTTTTCCTGTCGGCTGTCGTTCTCCGCCGGTGTTGGTCTGGTTCACCACCCACCCAACACCGAAACGGAGGACATATTATGTTTAACAGAAAGAGCAGCTATGCGCTGAACAAGAAAGACCCCAACGCTATCGTTTACATGGATGCCAACGAAGCCATCATCCGCCTGACCCGCGAGGACTTTGCCAGCGAGGAAGAATTTCTGAAATGGAAGTCCCTGTCGGATGCAGACTATCATGCTTCCGAGAAAGAGGATCATGTCTACGCTAATCATACCCTTGCACTGGACGAGCTTTCCGAGGAAGCAGCATCTATTCCCGCTGCGGATGTCTGCATGGAGCAGGCGCATGACCGGGTGGCGGAAATCCGCCGTAGCACCCAAAAGGTTACGCAAATCAGGAAGCACCTGACGGACACTCAGTTCCGCAGGATGTGGATGTATTTCGTGGATGGAATGACGATTGACGAGATTGGAAAAGTCGAAGGCGTGTCGCATCAGGCTATTTCTCTCAACATTACAGCAGCAATCAGAAAAATCAAAAAATATTTCTGAGGTTTTTCAAAAACACCTTGCAAAAGTGGCCCAAAATCGGCGATAGGTGAAGGGACATTCTCCACGAAGCCTTTCGTTGAACGTTGAAAACTGAATAGACCATGATGCAGGCACAAAACCCGCGTGATAGCGGCATAAGGTGCGCCGCCACGACGATGGCTTCAAGGAGGTGATTCCGGAAAAGCCATCCGAGCGATCTACGCAGCCTTAGACCCGATTCGGCAAATCGGGCGCGATGACAGCGCGGCGGATAATGAAACTTGCTCACGCCCTCCCACAGACTTGAGGGGGAACCCTGCGGTATGCGCCAGCTCTTTGAGGCAGCGGTATCGTGGAGTTATGACAGCCCTGCCAAGGGCGGCCTGCATCATGCCCACTATCCAGGGCGCGTGGCAAATAGGATGGATCTTCTCAAATGGACAAGCAGAGCGGCTGCGCCGGTATTCGCCATTATGTTATGTGGCTCCAATTCTACCTGCGCAGCCGCCTCTCAAAGTCAGATATCATGCGCTGACGGCCTTTCCGTCAGCGCATTCATGTGACCTTGAGGAAACCCACCAAACCGAGAAAGGAGATCGCCATGATGCAGCCGACGCCAAACGAAACCCAAATCCACACGGATGAACTGGTGGACATCCGGGATGTATCCGTAGACAAAAATCTTCCCAAGGAAGAACGCATTGCCGCCTTTATCCGCCAGATCAAAAATCCTTACCGCTTCCGCTGCGGCGATTTCGTGGTAAACGCCTGCTTTGCCGGGAACGGTGTTACGTTAGAAGAATGTCTGCAAGGCATTTTGCGCTAAGCGACATCCTCGCTTTTTTCCGCAGAGAGTGCTATGATCGGTGTGGAAAAGGATGAAAATCTAATAGCCAGATAACCACTCTTTTCATGCGGGAGCAGTCCGGGAGAAAGGAGTGCTTTTTCATGCCTAAATACAAAGCAACCGCTTATATCCGCCTGTCCTACACCGACGATCATTCCAGCGAAAGCGACAGCGTTTCCAATCAGCGCAAGCTCATTGAGAACTTTGTGGAGCGCAACCCGGATATTGAGGTCGTTTCCGAAAAGATCGACGATGGATACAGCGGCATCATCTTCGACCGTCCCGCATTCAAGAAAATGATGCAGGATGTCACCGATGGCAACATCAACTGCGTCATTGTAAAAGACCTCTCCCGGCTGGGGCGCGAGTACATTGAAACCGGCCGGTATCTGCGCCGGGTATTCCCGGCCTACGGGGTGCGCTTCATTGCCATCACCGACAGCATCGACACCGCCCACGACAGCGGCGATGATCTGACCGTATCGGTCAAGAACATTATGAACGAAGCCTACTGCCGGGACATTTCCATCAAGACCCGCACCTCTCTGGATGTGAAGCGGCGCAACGGCGACTTCGTCGGCGCGTTCCCGGTGTACGGCTATATGAAAGCCAAGGACAACAAGAATTTGCTCGTCCCCGATCCCTATGCCGCCCGCGTGGTCTGCGACATTTTCCGTATGCGGCTGGAGGGCGCAAGCGGCTCCAAGATCGCATCGGAGCTGAACCGGCTGGGCATTCTCTCCCCGCTGGCCTACAAGAAAAACAACGGCCTGCCCTATGCGAAAAACGGTTATGCCGATAAAGCGGACTGTAAGTGGTCGGCCACCACCATCATCCGCATCTTGCAGGATGAAACCTATACCGGAACGCTGGTGCAGGGCAAGCAGGGCACCTCCAATTACAAGATCAAGCAGATGGAGCAGCGCCCTGCCTCCGAGTGGGTGCGCATCCCGGATGCACACGAAGCGTTGATTGCCCGTCAGGATTTTGAGCTGGTGCAGCGCATCAAGGGACTGGATACCCGGACTTCTCCCAACGAGGACACAGTGTATCTGTTCTCCGGTATCCTGATCTGCGGGTGTTGCGGAAGCCGCATGACCCGCAAGACCAACCGTGCAAACGGCAAGGAGTACCACTACTATTATTGTCCCACCGGCAAGAAAAAGGGCTGCACCCATCCGGTCATGCTGAAAGAAAGCAGCCTGATCGACTGTGTGCGGGACAGCCTGAAAGCCTATATCGGCAATATTGCTTCTCTGGAGGCGCTGCTGACCGGCATTGACCAGACCAGCATCAATCAGGCGCTTGCCAAGGAATACAGCGACCACATCACCGACAACGAGCGCCGGTTGGAGCAGGCGCTGGAGTTCAAGGCACGGCTTTATGAGAGCCTTGTGGGAGGTATGCTTACCAAGGAAGAATACGCCTCCTATAAAGCCAAATACACCAAGCAGGCCGAGGACATTCGCGAGAGCGTCCGCGTTCTCAAGGAAAAACTCACGGAGGTTTTGGAAAACCGGAGTGAGCGCAACCGCTGGATTTCACAGTTTACGCAGTTCTCCACGTTGGAAACCTTAGACCGCAGGGCGCTCATTCACATGGTACAGAGCATCCGCGTCCGTGGGAAAAAAGAGCTGGATATTACCTTTACCCATGAGGACGAATACAAAAAGGCGTTGCGGCTTTTGGCGCTGGCGGCGCAGCAGAAAGATTACGAACAGAGAAAGGTGGGCTGAGCATGGCAAGAAAAAGCAGAAAAGAAACGGCTGCGGTGGCCGCTCAGGAGGCTGCCGCAGCTTGCCGCGCCGCGATCTACGTCCGCCTTTCTGTGGAGGATACCCACACGCACAGCGTATCCATTGAAACCCAGCAGATGATTATTGCCCGCTATCTGGAGCAGTACCCGGAGATCAGCGTGTACGATACCTATATCGACAACGGTGCGACGGGGACAAACTTCCACCGTCCGGGCTTTCAGCAGATGCTCTCGGATATTGAGGCCGGTCATGTAAACTGCGTGATTGTCAAAGACCTCTCCCGTTTAGGACGAAACACCATCGACACCGGCTACTACATCGAACAGTATTTCCGCATCCGTAATATCCGCTTTATTGCGGTCAATGAAAACTTCGATACCGTCGCCCCGGAGGACGCCCATTCCGGTATCATCATTCCGCTGCGGAACATGATAAACGAAGCCTACGCTTTGGACATTGGGCGAAAGATCAGAGCGCAGCAGCGGCAGGCCATGAAGGACGGCAAGTTCATCGGGGCGCGTACTCCCTACGGCTATCTGAAAGCCGAGGACGATTGCCACCAGCTTATCATCGACCCCGTTGCCGCCGTCGTGGTGCAGCGGATGTTCCGCTGGGCTTCCGAGGGCGCTGGCCTGAATACCATTGCCGTGCGGCTGAACGAGGCAGGCGTTCTTACCCCCAGCCACTACAAGAAGATGCAGGGCAAGATCACTCACAAGAATTTGCTCGGCAGCGGCAAGTGGCAGACCCGGACAGTCGGCGTTATTCTCCGCTCCGAGGTCTATACCGGCGATCTCGTTCAGGGACAGACCAAAACCGTAGATCACCGGCAGGTCAAGGCCGACGCCGAGGAATGGACGGTGGTGCGGGACACCCATGAGGCCATCATCAGCCGGGAGCAGTTCGCGGCGGTGCAGGCAATCCTTGACCAGACCGCCAGCCGCGCCAAGGCACGGGAGGTCAAAGCCTACACGCCGAATTTGCTCAAAGGCAAGGTGTTCTGCGCCCATTGCGGCGGCAGTCTGCACCGGCAGAGAAATATCCGCAAGAAGTTCGACGATGTGTACTTCTACCATTGCCTGAGCCAGAGCCGAATCAGCAAAGATACCTGCCCCGGCGTGACCATCCGCGAGGATGCGCTGCTGGATATGCTGGCGGATATGCTTCAGGAAGCGCTCAACACCGCTTTGGGCGACTACCGCCTGTCGCTTGCGGAGCTGCCCCGGCAGGCCGCTGACCGCGCTGAGCTGCGGGAGAAGATCACCAGCCGCAAACAGGAAATCCAGCGGCTTCGCGGTATCGTGCGGGGCCTGTATGAAAACCTTGTGCAAGGCGTTCTCACCAAGGATGAATACTTTGACTACAAGGAGAAGTACGAAAGCCGCATTGCCGACCTCGCCGTGGAAATGGAACAGTTGGAGGATGGCCTGCGAACGATGGATGCTCAAACAGAGCAGCACCGGGCGCTGGAACAGGATGCCGCGCAAATCAAGACTGACCGTGCGCTGACCGGCGCACTCATCGAGCGGCTGATCGACCGCATCGAGGTATCCCACGACAAGCAGATCACGGTGCGCTATCGCTTCCAGAGCGAGTTTGAAACCTATGCGGAGGTGCTGAAACAATGCAGAAATATGTAATTGCCCTCTACATCCGCCTCTCCATTGAGGATTACAAGTACGACAGTCTGAGCATTGAAAATCAGAGCCTTGTTCTCCACGAGTACGCGGCTTCCATGCCGGAAGCTCTGAACGCGGAGATCATGGAGTTCAACGACAACGGGTACAGCGGCACGAATTTTGAGCGTCCGCAGGTACAGAAGCTCATTGAGCTGGTGCGGGCCAATCAAATCGACTGCATCATCGTCAAGGATTTTTCCCGCTTCGGGCGAAACAGCATTGAAACCGGCTACTTTATCGAGCGCGTGTTCCCGCTGTTCCATACCCGCTTCATTTCCATCAGCGACGATTTTGACAGCAGCAAATTCAAGGGTGACACCGGCGGCATGGACGTAGCATTCAAGTATCTCATCAGCGAATATTACAGCCGCGATATGTCCATCAAGACCAAGAGCGCCAAGTACGCCAAGATGCAGCGCGGCGAGTATCAGAGCAAAATCTGTCCCTATGGCTACCGCAAAAGCGCCGATGGCAGAATGGAGCCTGACCCGGAGGCCGCTGCCGTTGTGCAGCTCATCTTCCAGCTTGCCGCCGAGGGCATCAACGCCACCGCCATCACGCGGGAGCTGTTCCGCAGGAACATCCCCACGCCCGGTCAGTACAAAGCGGCACGAGGCAACCATACCCACGATATTTCCCGCTGTCACGGGATTTGGAGTGCGTCCACCATTCTCCGCATTTTGGAGGACGAACGCTACACCGGCGTGTATGTGATCGGCAAGCGGGCGGTTCTCGAAGTAGGCGGCACCAGAAGCCGCCTGAAGGACAGAGAATCGTGGTACATCATCCCCGACCATCACCCGGCCATCATAGAGAAAGCCGTGTTTGATACCGTGCAGGCCAGCCAGCTCCGCTTTTCCCAGCCAAACAAGAAAAAGCGGGACTACCCGCTGAAAGGCAAAGCCTTCTGTGGCTGCTGCGGTCATGCGCTGTCCCGCACCATGCAGAAAACCTCATATTATCACTGCCGCCATTCCGAGGCGGACGTAGAAAGCCGCTGCCACAAGATGCGCCTGAACGCCGCGGAGCTGGAACAGGCGGTATTCCTGACGCTGAAAAAGCAGATGGAAGCCACCGCGCCGCTTGCCCCTGACGGTACGCTCCGGGTAGATGCTTCCGTACCGGAACGCGCCGAATATGAGCAGCAGATTGAGACGCTGCAAGACGGCAAGCGCACGTTGTATGAACGCTATCTCATGGGCGAGATCGACCTGAATACCTACAAGGCAGAAAAGGCCGCGTGTGACGAGCTGCTGCTGAAAACGAAAAACGCCTATGCCGCAGTATTGGCACAGGCGAAACAGAAGCAGGACGAACAGGCGCGGCAGGACAGCCGCAAGGAAGCGTCCAAGGCGATTTTCGATGCGGACACGCTGACCACCGAGCTGGCCGAGCTGCTGATCGACAGGGTGCTGGTGTACCCCGACAAGCGCATTGAGATCGCATACAAAATCCAGGACATTTTTGATTGAGGTGGCAGTCATGAAAATCGCTTTCTATTGCAGAGTGGGCGGACAGAGCTTCGGTTTTGTCCTCCCCGATGAAGCTGACAAGCTCCGCGAGTTTTTCGCCGAGCATCAGGATAAGCCTGCGCTTGAGAATCCATCAAGCGCAAGCTAAAAATTTTTGTCGTGTGCTTGACATACGGGTGACGCAGATCGTGGAAGCGCGTGGCCGGTGCGCCGATGTTTCGGACAATTGCGCATAGTGCAGGCGTTTGCGAACATAAGGAAGGGCCAGAGAGAAACTGGTTTACATTACGGCTACGCAATACTGCACAGGTAAGGTTAGGTGTAGTATTGCGTAGTCGTGGGTCGACAATACTATGCAGACTACAGCTCTGCAGGGTCGCCTGCTTTGTTGATGCGCCCGATGAGTGTACGTTCTAACAAGTGAAAGCCCCGGATCCGCTCGGCAGTAAGAAGAATATAAAAAAGAACTTGCCAAAATACATCAGACATATTATACTCTAGACCAAACAAACAATCGATACAGGAAAGAAGGCAGAGTATGAAAAAAGCGGTTGGGGGAAAAACGCGCGTCGATCTTGCAGTCGATCAGATCATTCAGGTCATTTTGGACCGCGATATGAAGGCTGGTGACAAGCTGCCGAACGAGTATGATCTGGCGCGCGAGCTGGGCGTGGGCCGCAGCACGCTGCGCGAGGCGATTAAGCGCCTTGTTGCCCGCAATATTTTAACGGCGCGGCAGGGCGCGGGCACGTTTGTCTCGGAGAAGAACGGCGTGCCGGAAGACCCGCTCGGACTGACGTTTATGATGGAAGAGGGCTCGGAGAATCTCGCGCTCGACCTGCAGGATATTCGATTGATGCTTGAGCCGGAGACCTGCGCGATCGTTGCGCGCGGCGCAACGCCCGAGCAGATCGACCAGATGCAGGCATACTGCGATGAGGCGACGCGCCTGATCGAAGCGGAGGAGGATTATTCCGCCGCCGACGCAAAGTTCCACCAGTATCTTGCCGAATGCAGCGGAAACCATGTGCTGCCCAATCTCATCCCGATCATCGCCTCGGCGATCGGCGTTGTGATCACGGTGACGAACGATGAGCACCGCTCCCAGAGCGGCATGGAACACCAGCGTATCGTCGACGCCATCCGCCGCCATGACCCGGAGGGGGCAAAGTACAGCATGATCGCGCACCTGAACACCAGCCGCAATTCCATGGTTCATTCTCGGGATAACTGCGCGGCGAAGCGCTGAAAGCGCACCACACCTTGAGTCATCACACAACTAACGCACAGAGATTTCGTATGCCTAACGAAATTTCTGTGCGTTTTTACAAAATAACTAAAAAAAGCGCAAAGAAATCAGACGAAATGCAGAAAACATTGTGAACTAAATATCAACTATTGACGAACAGAGTTGTCTGATGTATTCTGAATTTGCAAAATACATCAGACAACAGCACAAAGCCATCCACCAACCAATCAACTGACCGCATCCCCGCACACCGCTGGGGCACGCCGGACGATATGAAGGGCACGGCCATCTTCCTTTCCTCCCACGCCTCCGACTATCTCAACGGTGCGGTCATCCCCGTTGACGGCGGCTATCTTGTCAAGTAAAGGCGGGGGGAAGCAATGGCAAAATATCTTGTTTGTGTCAGCGATGAGCGCCATGCGAGCTATGAGATCGAGCGCGCCATTCTGGAAAAGGCTGGTGCAGAGCTGAAGCTCTGCCACTGCGAAAGCGCTGCGGATATCGCCGCACAGTGTGCGGATGCGGACGCCGTACTGCTTGACCTTGCACCTATGACCGCCGAGGCGGTTGCAGGGTTGAGAAAATGCAAGGTCATCAGCCGCTACGGTGTTGGTTTTGAGAATGTCGATCTGGATGCGGCGACCGCCGCAGGCATTCAGGTCACCAATGTTCCCGATTACTGCATGGAGGATGTTTCCGACCATGCGTTGGCGCTGATGCTTTCCTGTCTGCGTCATATCCCACTGCGCGACCGCGAGGTCCGCGAGGGGAAATGGAACATTCAGGCAGACAGCTTCCGGCTGAAGGGCAAAACGCTCGGTGTCATCGGCGCAGGCCGCATCGCGCGCGCGCTGATCCGCAAGGTCAGCGGCTTCGGTTTTGCCGAGGTCGTGGCATACGATCCCTATATCAGCGCTGAGCAGTTGGCTGAGATCGGCGTGCGCAAGGTGGAAAAGGAGGAGCTGTTCCGCATTTCCGATATCATCTCCCTCCATCTGCACGCCAATGCTGAGACAAACGGCATGATCTGCAAGGAGACGCTTGCACTGATGAAGCCGACGGCGATCCTCATCAACGTCAGCCGCGGTCCGCTCGTCAAGGACGAGGATCTGCTCGACGCGCTGCGCGGACACCGCATTCTTGCGGCGGGGCTTGATACGCATAATCACGAACCGCTCGGCGCGCAGTCGCCCTTCTGCCAGCTTGACAATGTTGTGCTGACCGATCATACGGCCTACTCCACGGCGGAGGGCGTAACGGAGCTCAAGACCAAGGCGGCGCAGAACGTTGTGGACGTACTGGAAGGGAGAACTCCTCGCTATCCGGTCAATCACCTGTAATTATTCAACTTGTTTGCCCGCAAGGGCGGGAGGTAAAAAATATGACAGCATTAGAAAGACTCTATAACGCGGCAGTGGTGCCCGTCGTCGTGCTCGACGACGCGGCGGACGCGGTGGCCTGCGCCATCACCCACGCGCACGCGGGCGCGGGCCGCGAACATTTCAGAATTAAGTGAGGC
>ENA-OZGL01000768-OZGL01000768.1-human-gut-metagenome-genome-assembly--contig:-NODE-768-length-13473-cov-6.013489_pt1 | contig 13473 bp, 9 predicted proteins | sample MGYA00245117_ERZ653659 | MGnify/ENA primary metagenome ERZ653659 (study PRJEB26926, sample SAMN06165263) | human gut metagenome | biome: ENVO:00009003; feature: ENVO:2100002; material: ENVO:00002003... | reverse complement strand
GCGTCAGATCTGTATAAGAGACAGATTAATATATATAAAATACGAAAATAATTCAGCCTGCTAATTCAACTCATTAAATATCTAAAAGATACCTAAAAGAGAGTAGTCATTCTATACCAATTAGACGCCGGAGCTTACTTATAAAACGAGGTAAAATCAAATGAAGAAAAAGAGAAAATCTCAAAAAACATACAGTATTTGTACTTCCATTCAAACGCCTTTGCGTTCAATCCCCAAACTCACTTGTGTTTTTACACGTATCTCATTAAGTTTGAAGAAGAGGCTGTCTCAAAAGACAGCCTCTTTCTTTTTTACTGTTCTTGAAAAAACGTCTCCAGCTTTTTTAAAAACGTTTCGGCGAATGAAAGAAAAGACTTCGGGCTTTTAAAAAAACGTTTCGGGCTTTTTCTGGGAGATTTTCCTTATTTGCTTTCATCAATGGTGGGACAAAGCTGCTTTACCTTTTCTTCGAATGATTCCCGGTCGCGTGCACGGTTTCTTACTGCAGTCCGGTAATTATAGATTGTCTGTGGTGAATAGAATAATAAGGTAGCGATACGTGAACTGTCCTTGATTCCCAATCGGACAAGGGCAAAGATACGCAGTTCCGTATTGAGAATTTCTCCTTTTTGCGGAATGATTTCTTCTCCTTCACGGAGCAGGGCATTGAATTCCTTGATGAAGTTCGGGTAAAGTGTCAGGAAAGTAGTGTCAAAATTTACGAAGAAATGTTTGGCATCATTTTCAGACATCTTGTTGTTGGCCAGCTTGGCAAGATCTTCTGTCTGCTTGGCTTTTACTTTACGCTTGACGAGATCCTGATATCGGTTTAGCTTGTCGATGTAAGCGGCACAGAGATCAAGAAACAGGCTTACGTATTCTTCACGGATATGATTGGTGCGTAGCAGTTCATTGTTGAGTTCAGTCAGCTGGTTGTTCATGTGGGTCACTGCCTTCCGTTGCTTTCCGAGCTGTTGCATCTGACGGTAGATATAGAAGATGGAAACGGCAAGCAGGAGACTCAGCAGGCTGATGAAGCAGATGGCGCGTGTCAGACGTTCACTCTTGTCATTGCTTTTCTGCTGGTAGGAGCTGACGATGGAAGGAAACTTCCGGGCAATCTCAAGCATGCGCAGCCGGTTGTTGTAGAACATGGCATCTTCCATGGAGTAATTCAGGTAGCGGTTGGCCTTTTCCAGTTCCTGATCTGAAGTTTCGTACAGAAACATAGCCAACTCCTGCATAGACAGATTTTCTTTCAACGGGCAGGTGTTGTCGGAAATCGACGAGAGAATCAGATATTTTTCATATTCCCGGAAATTACCCTGCCTTTTGTGGGCAAAGGCCAGACCACAAGTGACACACGCATAGAGACGGGTGTTGACTGCCAGTCCCTGCAAAGCCTTTTCGTAAGCCTGCTGGGCTTCAAGCTGATTGCCGGTCCGTGCTTTCAGTTCTCCTTTCCAGTAATAATATTCATTGCTTTCCCGGGGAAGTACTTGTAACATGGAATCGTTATAAAGCACTTCTTTCTTGCGGAACTGAGGTGCATAGACATCGTCATTGGAATATTCGCTCCATACACTGTATACCCATTCGTAGGCCGTATAATAACTCAGCAACATGGTTGAATCGACCTGTGCGCGATTGATTTCATTGAGCTGCTCAAGGGCTTGTGAGAAGTAGCCTGTAGTTGCAAGCAGCAGAGAACGGTTGATGATACACTGCTGTTGTTTTTGAAGATCATTGAGACGGATTGCCATTTTCTCGGCCTGATCGACATAGAAAAGAGCAGAGTCAGAGCGGTAAACATAATACTCCTCAAAGATCTGGTCGTAAAGCTGGTAAAGGGTTGAAGCAGACATGCCCGGACGAATTGTTTGCCGAAGACTGTCAATACGTGCTTCTTTGTGCAGGGTAGTGGCCTGTCGCAGTGCAAGTACCTGTTCCAGTTGCTTGTATAATTGAGGAAAATCAGATGTTCCGGCATGCAGGAAGTTTCTACTGAACAGGCTCAATATAATAAGGAGATAAATGTACCGTTTCATATTCTTGTCGGGGCTAGAAATTACCATTCAGACAAATTTAGTGATTTTGTCTTATTTTTCTATATCAAGGAAATAAAAAAACATTATTGCTAAAGTAAGTTCTTCCGGCTCTGTTCTTCGGTCTACTTTGATATCAAGTATTTCTTTTTGATAAGTGTTAATTATCAGTTATTTATAGGACCATTATATCTGTATTCCATCTACCTGGCTTCTACTCCTGAAAACTGGATGAAATAAAATCATCTACATTTGCTATCGCCATTGAGGAACAGAAGTACTTATGATGGAAAATGAGAATAGATGAATATGAATCCTTAAATTAAACCTCATGAAAAAGAATTTTTTACCTTTTGCAATGTGTGCGGTTTTTCTGTCGGTTTCAGCAAATGCATCAGCACAGCGGGATGCCAGACAGGCAGACAAGAAAGTTATCTCCAACGATTCATTGGAAGTGAAAAAGGCGAAGGGCAGTGAGCGTAACGTGATGCTGAATGCTTCGGATGCCACTAAACCACGAGAAATTCAGATTGGTTTGCCAAGTGAAGATGTGAATGTTTATGAAAACGGACTGCCGGCTGTTTATTCTTCGGCTGTTCATAAACTGCAATATCATTGGCGCAGTGATGCAAGTCTGGGAGAAGTCGGACTGATGACTCCTTCTGAATCAGCTATCCGTACGGGAAATATCGCTTATTCTGTAGACTCGTCCAGCAAACTTGGACAAAAAGAATTCAAGGGAATCTTAAATTATAAGGCTAATCATTTCGGACTTCAGCAGTTTGATCTGAATGTTTCCGGCGGAATCGGTAACAACTGGTTGTATTCAGGAAGTGTTTATCAGACTTTTGATCCGGGAACTTTCGATGTGAAGTTTGATGAATATGCCGATCGTATGCAAATCTACCGTGCCGGGCTTACTCGTGTTTTCAACAACCGGAAGGGTAAGGCAAGCTTGATGTACAAGTATGCTTATAGCCGTAATTCCGGTAACGAACTGAATGCAGCTCCTTTTATATATGTAGGTGATGGTTCCATCAAGGAGATTCCGGGCTTTGAACCGGGACTGGCTTCATATGGTCCTACCAGTGGCGAAATAGAGTATTTGGATATCATGGACGGCAAGATGAAAAAAGCCAATCTTCGTGATCTGGAAGACAACCGTTCTCATGAGGTAACGTTCCTGACAGACTATACATTCGACAGTGGTCTGAAATGGAATCTGGATATGAAATATATGACTGCACCGGAAGCCAATTATGTAGATTTTGGTGGAAGTACTATCAGTGAACTGACAGAAAGCGACGGATATACTTTGTCTGACGGTACGCCTTATGCAGGACTGGTGGAAGGACGTCGTACCTGGATTCACTTCGGTAAAGTGAAAAACTTCCTGGTAACTTCGGAACTGGCCCAGCGTTTTGGAAACCATCAGATGCGTCTGGGATTGAATGAATGGTACTATCATCTGGATTATCATTCTTCTTCTTTCCAGTGGACAGGCTCAGTGCAGGAATATCCTGAAATCCTTACTGCTCCCGACGGAAGCCGCTTCCGTGGCTTTAATGAACTGAGTCCGGAATACACCAAGGGTTACGAAAACAAACTGGCTCTTTATCTGACAGACGACTGGCAGGTTTCTCCGAAACTGAATATTTATTATGGTGCCCGTCTGGAATATTACCGTATGTCTGCCGATCAGATTGCTCATTCTCGCTATTCTGGTTTCTATATTGGCGATACGGCTCCCGACGGAGAAGTAATCACACCGGCTAAAGTGACTAAAGACAAACTGAATTATGCGGCAACAGCCCGTGTAACCTACAATGTGACCAAACAATTCGGTCTGACAGCCGACGGAACCGTAGCAACACGCTATCCGAGAATCAATGAATATGCCGGTACAGGTCCTACTGAAGAACAATACAAACGTGTAACTATTCCTTTGGTACGTGGCGGACTGTTCTATAAGAATGACTGGCTGGATCTTACTTCCATGGTGACTTACATTGCCAAGACGAACAATATTGACCAGCAGAACCTGACTAAACCGGGTACCAGTGAAGGAAAGACTGTGTTGCTGATCTATGATATCCAGACTCTGGGTTGGACGACTTCTGCTGAAATCGATCCGTTTAAAGGATTCCATCTGCATGCTCTGTTCACTTACCAGAAACCGGTGTATAAAAACTATAGTGCCAGCGTAACCTTTAATGATGGTACGCAGATGGGAGTGAATGCAAATAATATGATTGTAAAGGAAATCCCTCAAACATTAATAGAGTTGGATCCCAGCTATAATATTACAAAGGATTTGCGTTTGTGGTTAAGTTTTCGTTATTTTGGCAAGACTTATGCCAATCTGCAGGAAGCTCTTTATTTCAATGGCCGCTGGGAAACCTTTGGTGGTGTGAACTGGGCTGTCAACAAACATCTGGATCTGGGTGTGACTGTTGTGAACTTCCTGAATCAGAAAGGTGCCAAAGGAACAATCAGTGGCTCGGAACTGATTACCAAAGATGAGGCTTCACAATATGCAGGCTGTTACATGAGCGGTAGTTACCTTCGTCCGTTTACCGTTGAATTTTCTGCAAGTCTCAAGTTTTGATGAATGAGGGGAAATAAAAGTATTACAGAATATAACCATTAATTGATATCAACCATGAAAAAAATTCTTTTTGCAGGTGCATTGACGCTTGCTGCTCTTCAAATGAATGCAGAGGAGAGTAAAGTGATTCGTATCTCAACGGATCAGACCGATCTGATTCTGAAAGTAGGTGAGAACGGTCGTCTTTATCAGACTTATTTAGGTGAAAAACTATTACATGAAGCTGATGTGAATCGTTTTTCCTGGGATATACATGCCGGTTCAGACGGAAGTATCAGTCAGCGTGGATGGGAAGTATACAGTGGTTCCGGTAATGAAGATTATTTTGAACCGGCTGTAGCTATCACCCACAATGATGGAAACACTTCTACTTATTTATACTATGTGTCTTCCTCTACTTCTCCGGTTGAAGGCGGAACACAGACTACCATTAATTTGCGGGATGACAAATATCCGGTGGATGTAACCCTGCATTATGTGGCTTATCCGAAAGAAAATGTCATCAAGACCTGGAGTGAAATCAAGCATCAGGAAAAGAAACCGATCATTCTGTCTACCTATGCTTCTACCATGCTTTACTTCTGCCGTTCGTCTTATTACCTGACTGAATTCAGCAGTGACTGGGCTAAGGAAGCAAGAATGAGCAGCCAGCAGTTGCAGTTCGGAAAGAAAGTGATCGATACAAAATTGGGCAGCCGCGCAGCCATGCACACACATCCTTTCTTCGAAGTGGGACTGGATCAGCCCGTCAGCGAAAATCAGGGGGATGTCCTGATGGGAACACTGGGATGGACCGGTAACTTCCGCTTTACGTTTGAAGTGGATAATGCAGGTAACCTGCGTGTCATTCCGGCTATTAATCCATATGCTTCCAATTATGAACTGAAAAAGGATGAAGTGTTTACAACTCCTGAATTTATCTTCACACTGAGCAAGCAGGGTAGTTCACAAGGAAGCCGCAATTTGCATGAATGGGCCCGTAATTACAGCCTGAAGGATGGTAAGGGTACTCGTCTGACTCTGCTGAATAACTGGGAAAACACCGGTTTTGATTTCAATCAGGAAACTCTGGCCAACCTGATGAAGGAAGCCAAACACCTGGGTGTAGATATGTTCTTGCTGGATGACGGATGGTTTGGAAACAAATATCCCCGTAAAGATGACCATGCTGGTCTGGGCGACTGGGAAGTAACTCACAGCAAACTGCCGGGTGGTGTACCTGCTCTTGTGAAAGCTGCGAAGGAAGCCGGAGTGAAGTTCGGTATCTGGATTGAACCTGAAATGGTGAATCCCAAGAGTGAGTTGTTCGAGAAACATCCTGATTGGGCTATCCATGATGCAAACAGAAAGACTTACTATTACCGTAACCAGCTGGTGCTTGACTTAAGCAACCCCGCCGTTCAGGATTACGTATATGGTGTTGTAGAAAATCTGATGAAAGAAAATCCGGAAATTGCTTTCTTCAAATGGGATTGCAACAGCCCGATCACGAACATCTATTCTCCTTACCTGAAGGATAAACAAGGCCAGTTGTACATTGATCATGTGCGTGGTGTCTACAATGTGATGAAACGTGTGAAAGAAAACTATCCGAACGTACCGATGATGCTTTGCTCCGGTGGTGGTGCCCGTTGCGATTATGAAGCTCTGAAGTACTTCACAGAATTCTGGTGCAGTGACAATACCGATCCGGTGGAACGAGTATATATTCAGTGGGGATTCTCACAGTTCTTCCCGGCAAAAGCCATGTGTGCACACGTGACAAGCTGGAACAAGAATACTTCCGTGAAGTTCCGTACAGATGTTGCTTCCATGTGCAAACTGGGATTTGATATAGGCTTGAAAGATATGACCGCTGATGAACTGGCATATTGCCAGGATGCTGTTGCCAACTGGAAACGTTTGCAGCCGGCTATTATGGATGGTGACCAGTACCGTCTGGTTTCTCCTTACGAAACGAATCATATGGCTGTCAATTATGTCAGCAAAGATCAGAAGAAGGCTGTATTGTTTGCATACGATGTATATCCCCGCTTCCAGGAAAAACTGATCAATGTGAAGTTGCAGGGACTTGATCCGAACAAGACGTATAAAGTGGAAGAAATCAACCTGATGCCGGGTGTTGATTCTGCACTGAAATCAAACGGACAGACTTACACCGGTGATTATCTGATGAAGGTAGGTATTGAAGTCTTTGGATCTGCTGCTACACAAAGCCATGTGCTGGAGCTTACAGCTATGTAAATACTAGGGTAGGAAGATAACATATAGATTAGAAACAAGAACCGCAGGGATTACGGGAGACAATATCAGTCGGACAGTAATCACTGCGGTTCCTTTTTATATAGCTATGTGAGTTGTTTCCGTTATTGGACCAGTTCTTTCATCTTTGCTTTCAGGGAGCCTTTGCCATATCCGCTCCAGATCTGTTTTACTTTTCCGTCCGGTGAGATCATGACATAATGAGGTATTCCTGTTACCTGATAAGCAGCTCCGAGACCGGTATTCCCTTTAAGCAGTTCGTTCCACTGATTGCCTTTCAGCTGTTTCTTGGCAATGAATTCCTTCCATGACTTTTCAGAATCCTGACTGATGCTGACAACTACCATCTGGTTCTTGTACTGTTCGGTGACTTCTTCCAATTCCGGAAGTGACTGCAGGCAGGGACCGCAACCCTGGCTCCAGAAATCAAGCAGAATGTACTTTCCCTTAAATTCCGAAAGGTGACGTATATTACCGTCCAGGTCATACAGATCACCGTCTGCCATTTCATCACCAACGTTGACTGTTTCCGGCAAATTCATATATCCGGTAATAATTTGTCCGGCTTCAGTTGCTTTGTCTGCTTCAGACATTCGGGCATAAAGGGAACGGATCAGTTCTTTATGGCCGAATTCGGGGTTGTATTGCAGGAAAGAACTGTACGACTGGTAGTTGTTCAGCCATGTAGCTGTAATCGGAGCATCTTTCATATAATTCAGTTCGGCTACATAGATGAGACTGTCCAACGGGTCATACAATGTACGCAGAGAATCTATTTTCTTCCAGTCGATATCCTTTCCTTTTGCGGCACGGAACAGATCGGATTCCTGGGCATGCCACTGCATGGAGCGCTTTCTTTCCGAAGGACATAAAGCCATAAAATCATTGGTCGCCTGTTGCTCTTCGATTTCACTGCTTACCTTCCACAAGGGTAAAAGACGGTCTTCGCCTGTGATTTGAATATATTTGCCGGACTGTACCCATACGTATAGCCATACGCCGGGAAATCCTTCATTGTCGGATAATAACATCAACTGTTGGGGAGAAGAGCTACTGACCGTATCCTGAAAAGAGAATTTCCCATTGATGACAGTGTCTGTCTGTATCTGTTTGAACAGTTTCCCATCTCTTTTATATAGACTGATAACAGTGCTGTCGGGTACATTTTTTAGCATGCCTGCTATCAGATATTTACCTTCCGGTACGTGAGGTGTCGAAGTACAGCTGCCGAAGGCGAGTCCTCCTGAAAGGAGAGCCATGAGTAAGTGTTTTGATTTCATTTTGTTGTTATGTTTTTAAGAGGTTTTTCATGTTTTTGAGTCAAGAGAATGAAGCTCTCTTGCAAAGTTTGCAAATTTTGTCAAATTCTGCAAACTTAGTTTGCAAAAGGACCTGTAAATGTATTGGTTGGCTGGGCTCAGGAAATATATGGCATCGGCAGGCTGGGGCTATGGAGCCGGAGACAGTTCCTGTGGCAAAAAAGAAGGATGGGTTTCATCTGGTAGAAGCCCATCCTTTGTCATCTGACATTAAATCAGTGTGTTTTCTATGCAATATAATTGCAGGTATGTTATTTCACGATATCTTTCAGCTTGATGCTTTGGAAAGTCATATGTGCGACACTGCTTTCATAAAGGATACCGATTGTTTCCTTGTCGATCATGGTCAGACAGGAATATCCCCAGTTGTAGTCTTCATCCAGTAAAAGCTGATGATCGGCTGACCAGGTTTTTCCTCCGTCCATACTGATCTTGATGGTCATATCCTTACGGGCGCTTGTGCTGTTCGGGTTAGAGAAGATCAGCAGATCTTTTCCGAGTACATTGTCCTTGGCCTTGACACTGATGAGGCTGGCCATGCAGACCGGTTCGATCAGGGCTGTACGTGAGGATTCATGTTCTTTCCAGGTCTGTCCGAAGTCAGTTGTTGTATAGACAGCCCGGCTTCCACCCCGGTTGTCACGCATGTTCAGCATCAGCACTCCCGGCTCAACTTCTGCCACCTGTGCTTCGGTTGTGTTGGTACGTGCATAGTTATGAATTTTCCAGGTTTCTCCACGGTCCTTGCTGTACATGATTCCTGCATTGGGAATGCGTGTCTTGTCGATGAACTGGATCGGAAAAACCAGTGTTCCGTCACTTGTAGTAATGCCTCGTCCCGGTCCTTGCAACAGGAAATACCATTCAGGAAGCTTTACTTGTTCGGTGACATTGATCGGAGCTGACCATGTCTTTCCGTCGTCTGTACTCTTGGCCATGACTAGCTGGGCTGTATGGTTCAGGTCCATGCCGGGGTGAGAACTCCACCAGGCACGCTGATTACCCATACCGTGCGTCCATGCAGCAACGATCCATACGGTATTGGTTTTGGTATCTACCAGGATAGAGGGGTCTCCCACACCGTTTTGTGCGGCAGGCAGGCCGTCGTATTCGCCGAATGCAAGGGGAAGACGCATTTTTTCCCAAGTCTTTCCGCCGTCAGTGCTTCGGCTCAGACCGATATCAATGTGTTCCTGTAAGTCTACGCTGCTGTTGTAACGTACGTCGTATACGCCAAGAAGGGTTCCTTTGTTGGTCGTAACCAGTCCGGGAATACGGAATGCGGCAGAGCCGTCGTCGCCGGCATGACGTACACCGATACCCATTCTTCGTTCGATGTTCTTGTCTGAAACCAGTTTGGTGGGATTTTCTTTGCCGTCAGCCTTTACCGAGGTGATGTCGGCAGTGACCTTGGTCTGAAGTGATGCAGAGGGCTGCATTTCCAGACTTACCCAGAAGAAGTTGTAGCCGGGGAAGAGTTTCTGTTCTCCCTTCAATACGATAGTGCGGTCATTCTTTGGCTGTACTTCCGATTTGCGTACGGAGTAAGATGGATTGGCTGCCAGCGTCTTGCCCGGAGTATTGCTGGAAATGTATTCCACGGGGGCGAAGCGTTTCTTGCCCCGATCTTGTGAAGCGTCCGTTCCACCGTAATACAACTTGACGGACTTGATCTGAGAAAGAGGAACATCCTTGCCAAAGGTGACTGTTACTTCGTCCAGGGTTTTGGTTTCCTTGGCATCCATACGCATGTAGAAGAGAACATTGTCATTGCGCTCTATCAGGATAGGCACTTGTGGCGCCTTAATAAACAAGGTGTCGGCTGCTTGTACGGCCATGACCGAAAGCAGGCCTGCAGTCAGTGATAAAAACTTTTTCATGTGTCTATACTTTAAAGAGTGAAATCAACTTTTACTTTACCGATCAGTTTGCGGATCTTTCCTTCGCCGATGATCGGTGCATGCGGATCTTCCGGATAAACGATCAGAAACTGTCCCGGCTGCAAGGTTACATAAGTTGTCGGACGGTCAGCATATAGTGCGCAGTCACCTTCCTTTTCATAGGCTTTGGTCTCTTGGGTCAGATCTTCCAGAGCTTTCCATCCGACGGTTTCCTGTCCTTCCAGAAGAATATGTACATCAATGTAGTCACGGTGTACTTCAAGAACCTGCTGGTCGGCAGTAACGCAGGTAGGATTTGAATTGTTGATGAACAGGTTGTCACCGTCCAGTTCGATGCGTCCGCATTCTGTATGCAGCAGGTCGTGCGTCTTTACATAATCAAAGAGTTTTTTGAAGAGTGGGTGCAAGGACTCCACTCTTGAACTATTCTGTAAATTTGAGATAATCATAGAACTATAACAATTAATTATTCAACATTGTCGGTTTTGGGGCGCAGGAAGTAAAGTTGTGCACATAAGGCAGCTGCCACTACAATCGCAAGCATGGAGAATCCCAGTCCCAGATCTCCTCCGTCGCTCCACTGGCCCAGCAAGTCTGTAATGAAGGCTCCGGCAAATACTCCGATCATGTTCATCACTCCATAAGCGGTTGCCCGTTGTTTGGCGGAGACAAACTGGCAGAGGATCGGCATATTGTTTGCATCAAAGATTCCGAAACCGATACCGAACAAAAGTCCGGCTCCGACGACAGCTACTATGTGATGACCGCATCCTAGCAGGAGCAATGACGGAATAGTCATTCCCAGTCCGATGGCTCCGGTATAGACACGACCGCGCAAATTCTTTTGTACCCATCGGTCTGAAAGGGTTCCTCCGAGCAGGACACCGATAAATGAAGATACGGCAATGGTAATTGTAGAAATCGGTCCGGCTTCAGACATCGGTAAGTTCAGATTTTCAGCAAACAGAGTCGGCAGCCAGTTCTTGGTAGCCCATCCGGGAAGGCTGGATGCAGCAAAATAGAATAAGATGACCCAGAAAGCAGTGTTAGTGAATAATACCCGTAATCCTTTGCTCAGACTGCTTTGATTCGTTTCCGGACTGGGGCGTTCGGTTTTTACCTTTTCTGTTTTCTTATCATGCAGGAAAAGCATCAGGACGACAGCATATGCAATACCGATGATACCAAACCAATGGAAGGTGGTGTGCCAGGAAAATGCTGCAGCAACCGTTGCACCGAAACCACCGATGGCCTGTCCTGTATAAAGACCGGTCATGTGAATACCTACGGCAAGTGAACGGGATGAGCCGGAATGGTAATCGGCAATCAGAGAAAGGCCTGCCGGGATATAAAGAGCTTCACTTACTCCCATCAGGGCTCTGAGCCAGAATATTTGCTGGAATGTATCGGCTATACCCATTAAGTAAGTTACAGCTGACCACACGAATAGACTTCCGACAATTAACCATTTCCGGTTGAGGCGGTCGGCAATCATACCGGCGACCGGACTCATAAAACCGTAGATCCACAAAAATACAGCCATCAGTCTGCCGAAATTGGTGGCTGACTGAAGTTCTGTGATGTCCATTTGCATGGCATCCTTCATGGTGCTCAGCATCTGGCGGTCCATATAGTTCAGCAGGGCTACTCCCCAGAGAAGGGCAACAACTACCCACGGATATATTTTAGAGTTCTTCATATATATTCAAATAACCAAGTTAACGGAAATCTGCCTGCCGATTATTCACCGGCAAGCAGTTCTTTACATAACATATATCCTTTAGTCATCATGCGGGGAATGTGGAAAGGTCCTTTAAACAGGTTACCTTTGGCAGGCTGAGCCACTGAACCGTCGCGGTGGAGATAACCATACCATTCACCGAATTCATGATCGGGGAAATGAGCATACGTCCATTCACTGATTTGTCTGTGCATCTCCAGATATTTCGGATCTTTGGTCAGTTTGTATGCATAAAGGGTTGCAATGATGGCTTCAGTCTGTGGCCACCAGAACTTCATGTCTTGTGAATAATCCTGAGGAGGAAGATTCTTGCAGTCTCTGAAGTTGATGATACCTCCATATTCTTTGTCCCATCCCCATTCCCATGACCAGTTGAGAATGGTCAGGGCCATGTCAGTCAGTTCACGGTCTCCATTGCGGTCGGCTGCTACATCAAACAGGAACCAGGCTGTTTCGATACAGTGACCGGGGTTGATGGTACGTCCGTTGATCGTATCAATAAATTCACCATTCGGACCGACTGTTTCCAGCAAAGCTTTGAATTCCGGGTGCATGAAGTATTTCTTCAGTGCATTCAGAGATTCGTCTATTTGCAGATCCAGTTCCGGATCACTGATTACCTTCTTGATACGGCTGGCCACATTAATCATAATCATGGTGATGGAATGTCCCTGAGCCTGTACGCTGGGCAGGTATTTGGGTTCCAGAATTCCCGGTGTATTCAGGAAGCGGCGCATATCCTTGAAAACAGACAAGGCCTTCTGTGCATAGGTCTGATCACCTGTTGCCAGTGCATATTCAGCCATGGCAATGGCTGCGAAACTTTCGCTGAATACATATCTTCTTTTACGCAGAGGGGTACCTTCTGCTGTTACTTCGAAAAACATCCGGCCGTCGGTGTCAAAGCAATGGGCTTCAATGAAATCCAAAGTAGATTTGGCGGCATCAAGCCATTGCTGACAGGGTTCTATGTTGTTGTAAGCAAAGCAGCAGGTAAAAGCAAAACGTCCCTGAAACCATACGGATTTGGTGGTATCCAGTAACTGGCCGTCGCGTCCTACACAGGTATAGATACCTCCATTCTGGGTGTCAAGACCATATTTCATCCAGAAAGGCATGATGTTGTTCATCATGTCTTCCTTATATAATTCTGCCCAGTAGCTGAAATAAGTATTTAAGTTCATGGTGCTTAGAATTTGTTGCAACGGTCAAAGAAATGAATTGCTTCCAGTTCAGCTTTCATACGCTGTTCTTCTTCGTCTGTCATGTTCTGGAACGGAGTGCGGTTTTTGCCCAGGTCAAGTCCGATCAGTTTCATGATACGCTTTCCACCTACAATGTTGCCGCGATAATGGCAGATAACGTTGATAACTTCCTGAGAGAAGTTTTGCAGTTCACGTGCTTTTTCGATGTCACCTGCTTTCCATGCATCAATAATTCCTACCAGATTTATTCCGTTGTAGTTGGTTGTACCACCGATACCGCCTTGTGCACCACCCATGGCCAGTGACGGAAGAATCGTTTCATCCTGTCCGTGCAGCATGTCATACTTACCGCTGTCTCTTATACACATCTGACGCTGCCGACGACTTAATAG
>ENA-OZGL01000757-OZGL01000757.1-human-gut-metagenome-genome-assembly--contig:-NODE-757-length-13626-cov-9.951441_pt1 | contig 13626 bp, 14 predicted proteins | sample MGYA00245117_ERZ653659 | MGnify/ENA primary metagenome ERZ653659 (study PRJEB26926, sample SAMN06165263) | human gut metagenome | biome: ENVO:00009003; feature: ENVO:2100002; material: ENVO:00002003... | reverse complement strand
TTTTGAGCGGCTGAAAAGACATCTTGCTATGTTCAGGTGAACATAAAAATCCGTCAGGGGACGGATTGGGAAAATACCTTTCAGGACTCCGGGCCGCGCGTCATCGGCGAACCCTGCTGTCCGGGTGCAAAGTTACGCCCTTAAAGCGGTATCGGACAGATGCTTGACCCGGTCAATGACTGCCAACCGGCGCAACGTGCCGCCACTTGCCGGAGAAGTGATACAGGTTCCAAAATATACTTGTTTATTTGCAGCATGATTCAAGAAACGAACGATTTGAAGATATGATAAACGGAACATTCAAATACCCGGAAATCCGCTTCTTCGGATACTTGCCGAAACGGATACCCGAACCGTCGGAAACCCGGTTCTCCGACAATTCGGTGACGTATGGATTCAATGACTTCATGACGCAATGTCGTCAATCACCATTTGTCCGACGCACCGCTTCACCACAGAACCGGATACGCGACGACCCGCCTGCGTGTGTAGTCACGGAAGCGGATGGTGCGACAGCCAAATCCGTATGGAAACAGAAAAACAAATCATCAACAATTAAAATAAATGGAACTATGAGTAAGGAAATCTTCGTTGCATTCGCAACACAGAAAGGTGGCATCGGCAAATCCACTGTCACGGCACTTGCCGCCAGCTACCTGCACAACGTGAAAGGCTACAATGTCGCCGTCGTGGACTGCGACGACCCGCAGCACAGCATCCACGGGCTGCGCGAACACGAAATGGGGCTTATCGACAGCAGCACCTACTTCAAGGCTCTCGCTTGCGACCATTTCCGCCGGATCAAAAAGAACGCCTACACCATCGTCAAGAGCAATGCGGTGAACGCCCTCGACGATGCCGAGAGGATGATTGCCACTGAGGACATGAAACCCGACGTGGTGTTCTTCGACATGCCCGGCACGCTCCGTAGTAACGGCGTGATAAAGACGCTCTCGCAGATGGACTACATCTTCACTCCGCTGAGTGCCGACCGCTTTGTCGTGGAGAGTACCCTGAAATTCGTCACGATGTTCCGCGACAGGCTGATGACTACCGGACAGGCGAAAACAAAGGGGCTGCATCTGTTCTGGACGATGGTGGACGGCAGGGAGAGGAACGACTTGTACGGCATCTACGAGGAAGTGATAGCCGAAATGGGCTTTCCGGTACTTTCCACCCGCTTGCCCGACAGCAAGAAGTTCCGCCGTGACCTTTCGGAAGAGCGCAAGAGCGTTTTCCGCTCCACCATCTTCCCGATGGACACGGCACTGCTGAAAGGGAGTGGCATCCGGGAGTTTTCCGAAGAGATAAGCGACATCATCAGACCGCAGTGAGCATGGGCAGCAGGAAAGTGAACACGGAAGGCATCGACGAGGAACTGCTGTTAGCCTCCATCGGGCGGCGCACACAGGACGGGACACTGCGCCCCGCACAGGAAGTACCCGCAGCTGCACCGACCGAAGAGGACACCGCCGCACCGGAACCATCTCCTGTGCAACCCGTAACACGGGAAAAAGCGCAGAGGGAAAGTGGACGCCGGAAAAGGCAGGACGAGGACTACAACGAGCTATTCCTGCGCCGCAACGAGATAAAGACCCGCCAATGTGTCTATATCAGCCGTGACGTCCACGGCAAGATCCTCAGAATCGTGAACGACATCGCCGGAGGGGAAATCTCAGTAGGCGGATATGTGGATACCGTGCTGCGCCAGCATCTGGAACAGCACAAGGAGAGAATCAACGAACTGTACAAGAAACAACGTGAAGATCTGATTTGAAAATGGAAAAAGAAATGACACCGAATGAAAAAAGACCACAGCAAGACTGCGGAGGTATGTTTACCCAAGTGCAGGCGAGTGTGGAAATACTGTCGCCTGTCCCGGTAAGCGGCAAATGCAGTGAGAAGGACTATGAACGCCTGTTCATCCGCGACCCGGAAGTAAAGGCACGTGAGGGGAAGATGGCGTATGTGCGCCCGGAGTACCACGAGCGTATCATGCGTATCACCCGTGTAATCGGGCATGACCGGCTTACGCTGTCCGCTTACATCGACCATGTGCTGACGCACCACTTCAACCAGTGCGAAGATGCGATAAAGAGCCTTTATGCCCGAAATTACAATTCAGTATTCTAACCAAAAACGGAAGGATATGAATTACACAATCAGCATGACAGACATTCTGCTGGCGGTATCGGTCGGCTGCAACCTCTGGTTCCTGTTCCTGCTCCTTTACGAGCGCATCATGGACACGCGGATTGTCCGCTTCTTCAAGGGCATTGCCGGATTATGGCGGTCACTGGACGGGAATGAGGCTAAACGCATAGCGGCACACGAGGAAGTCCCTGCGGAAAAGGCGGACATCATCGGCAAGAGCCGTTTCAGGATGGCATCCACCCGGACAACCGCTGCCATACCGACGCAAGAAGCCGCCACTTCGGAAAAAGGCATTGAGCTGTCGGAGGAAGAGGCTACTTTTGACGACGGAAAAACGGGAAACGCATCCCGCCCGGCACAAGTCCCGGAGGAAAAACTCGATGAGACCTTCACGAGCATACCGCCGGAGGAACTGGGATACGGGGACGACGAACCGGAAGAGGACGCCTCGGACACGCCACGGGCTTCGGGCAGCAGCTTTGACGAGATTGACGACGCCTGCAAGACCGCCAAAAACCCGGACGCGACACAGGCGGAACGTGAAAAGGCGGCTAAGGTGTTCACCGACATGGAGGGCACGGAGTTGTACGAGAAAATGATGGAAGGCTCTTCGGAGATAGGCATCCGCATCAAGGGGCTTATCGAGATTCGGCTGAAGAAATCTGAAAAGGAGTTCGTCGTGCCGGACAACATCGAGGAGTTCGACATTCGCAACTATGTATGACAACAATAAAAGAAATGAACATGAAAGAATGACATCAACCCACGCGGCGAGGAAACGCAAGGCGCATCCCCATCCGCAACGGACACGCCCACGTCCGTGGAAACAAACGGGCATCCACTAAAACCAAAGTAAAGAAACAAAGTATCAACCGCCCGACAAAGGACCATCCACCCTTTTGACGGCAAAAAACAAGAACAGTTTATGAACAAGAACATCTTGAAAAACAGAAAAGCAATCCTCTCCGCGGCACTTGTCATCGCCGCAACCGCCTCCGCTTTCGCGCAGGGAAACGGCATCGCGGGCATCAACGAAGCCACCTCTATGGTGAGTTCTTATTTCGACCCCGGAACTAAACTGATATACGCCATCGGTGCAGTCGTCGGGCTTATCGGGGGCGTAAAAGTGTACGGCAAGTTTTCATCGGGCGACCCCGACACCAGCAAGACAGCCGCCTCGTGGTTCGGCGCGTGCATCTTCCTGATTGTTGCCGCCACCATCCTGCGCTCATTCTTCCTTTAATAAATAATGTATGGCTGAATACCCAATCAACAAGGGTATCGGCCGTCCGGTAGAGTTCAAGGGTGCGCCCGTAGAGGTTCTTTGGCAAATACGTCAATAGCAAGACGTTAGGCGAGTGTTCGATAGCCTATCATCAATCGGCTTATCTGAAAGGGAAACCGGACAGGGAGTGTAGCATGCCGATAAACTGATAAGTCATATAACTACCAATATGCGACTGAATCAGGAGATGAAACGATAGATATGAGGATAAAGTCTGGATTGATTGAACGATAGTCCAAGCGGTATAACTCGGAACTGTGGCGGAAGGTAGTTATTAACGCCATACTGTAACACTTTTAGTTCCTCCTTTGAGAATTGGAAGCAGAACAGGTTACAGCGCGACTGCAATAAGCAGTAAAGGACGAAAGTCGTATCCGACAATCTATCAAAGCTATGTTGCCATAGAGCTAAACGGGGATTACCTAAACCGGAATGCCGAAAGGCTATGAAGTTTAGCTTCTGAATATCCGGCACGGTAACGGAGCTTCCGTAGTAGTCCGAGCGAGGGAAAGCCTCGTACATGGCGAAGGGAAGCAGTTAACATCTTTAATACAATTAACGGAAAATGTGAGAGACATGAGAAGTCCAGAAAAAGTATTAAACAGTCTTTCAGAGCATAGCAAATGTTCGGATTATAGATTTGAACGGCTCTACAGGGTTCTTTACAATGCAGACATGTTTCTGCTGGCTTACAATAATATACAGAGTAAGCCCGGAAATATGACGGCAGGTTCCGACGGTAATACAATCGACGGAATGAGCCTTAAACGTATTGAAAAATTGATTGGTGCGCTTAAAAACGAATCGTACCAACCAAATCCGGCGAGAAGAACGTATATCCCAAAGAAGAACGGGAAACTACGTCCTCTCGGAATACCATCTTTCGATGATAAATTAGTGCAAGAGGTAATTAGAATGATGTTAGAAGCAATGTACGAAGAATATTTTGAAAATACGTCTCACGGCTTTAGACCCAGACGAAGTTGCCATACTGCGTTAATACAAGTACAGAAGAACTTCACTGCAACCAAATGGTTTGTCGAAGGCGATATTGAGGGATTTTTCGATAACATCAACCATGATGTACTTATTGGAATCCTCAAAGAACGTATCGCTGATGAACGTTTTATTCGGTTGATTAGAAAGTTCTTAAAAGCTGGATATATCGAAGATTGGGTCTTTCATAAAACGTACAGCGGAACACCACAAGGAGGTATTATTAGTCCGATTCTGGCTAATATATACTTGGATAAACTGGATAAGTATATGAAAGAATATGCCGAAAAGTTTGATAAAGGCATAAAACGGAAAATGAACCCAGAGTACAAAAGATATTCCGGAAAAATTTGGTGGCTTGGCACAAAGCTAAAGAAAACCGAGAATGAAGTTACTCGGAAAGAACTGATTACAGCGATAAGATGTATTCAGAAAAAAAGATTGATACCCTCTGTCGATGAGATGGACGAGAATTACAAAAGGATTAAGTATGTGAGATATGCGGATGATTTTATTATCGGTGTCATTGGGAGTAAAGCAGACAGCGAAACAATCAAAGAGGATATTAAAAACTTCCTCTATGATAAGCTGAAACTTACCCTTTCAGAGGAAAAAACTTTGATAACACATGGTAATAAACATGCTAAATTCCTCGGATATGAAATCTATGTTCGGAAGTTCTCTGATATGACCAAAAGAGGTGAGAAATCTGGAAATCTGATTAAAGTGTATGGTAAAAAGGTAGTATTAGAAATGCCAATGGAAGCTATGAAGAAAAAACTTCTCTATTACGAAGTGATGAGAATTCATCAATTTGAAAATAAAGAGAAATGGAAACCGATTAGCAGGTCAAAGGTGCTTCATAATGACGACCTTGAGATATTGGATGCTTACAATGCAGAAATAGGAGGTTTTACAAACTACTATTCTATTGCTAATAACAGTTCACATCTTAACTCTTTCAAATATATCATGCAATACAGTATGTATAAGACTTTTGCAAAAAAGTACCGTATATCTGTTCGCAGAATCATAGCCAAATACCGCTATAACAAGGATTTTGCAGTATTCTATGAAAATAAGAAAGGGGAAAGGAAAATGAGAGTTTTCTTCAACGGTAGCTTTAAGCGTAAAACCACCGCAACAGTATCAAATTGTGATAATCTGGCAAACACAATTTACAATACAGCTTATACCAGTCTTGCGGAACGGTTGAAAGCGAGTAAATGTGAATTATGCGGTTCAGAAGGGAATATTGAAATCCATCATGTCAAAAAACTCAAAGACCTGAAAGGCAAAAAGCCTTGGGAAATCCAAATGATTGGACGTCGGAGGAAGACATTGGCTGTCTGTATCCCTTGCCATAAAAAGATACATCATGGTGGATAGACTGAATATGTTAATGGAGAGCCGTATACATGGAGACGTGTACGTACGGTTCGGAGGCGAGTTCTTGGAAACCTACCGTAGTAATACGACAAGGCGCCGGGTACTTAGCCTACGTTTGAAATCACAGTACCTGTTTATTTTCGCGGGCGGACTTGTCGCGGTGCTGCTTGTGGTGGTCATCCTTTATATAGCCGGTGTGAACCAGTGGATATGCGTTCCTTTCGGACTCCTGTCCGGTTCGCTGCTGGTCTGGCTGACCTTCCGCCTGAATGCCCGGTATGGTGAACACGGCCTTATGAAGCTGCTGTCGGGGAAACGCCATCCTCGTTATCTGATCCACCGCAGGAGATTATTCCGATTACTGACCAAAAGAAGAAAGAAATGAGAAATGTATTGAAAGCTGAAACGCTTGAACGTAAGTTCCCCCTGCTGTCTGTGGAGAACGGCTGCATTGTCAGCAAGGATGCCGACCTGACCGTGGCCTTTGAGGTGGAACTTCCCGAACTGTTTACTATGACTGCGGCTGAATACGAGGCTGTCCACTCTTCCTGGGTAAAAGCTGTCAAAGTGCTGCCGGATTTTTCGGTTGTCTGCAAGCAGGACTGGTTCACGAAGGAGACCTATCGTCCTGATTTCCGGGACGGTGAACAGAGCTTCCTGTCGAAAAGCTATGAGCGCCATTTCAACGAGCGCCCGTACCTGAACCACAAATGCTACCTGTATCTGACGAAGACCACGCGTGAGCGCAGCCGGCAGAGGAGTGACTTTAACAGCCTCTGCCGCGGTTCCCTTCTGCCCAAGGAGATGGTTGACAAGGACACGGCGGCCCGGTTTCTGGAAGCTGTGGAACAGTTCGAGCGTATCATGAACGATTCCGGCCATGTCAGCCTGCGCAGGCTGGAGGCGGACGAGATTACCGGCACTGAGGGACGTCCCGGACTGGTGGAGAAATATTTCTCCCTGTCGCTGGAGGATGAAACCGCCGTGCTTCAGGACATCTGTCTTAACCCCGGCGGCATGCGTGTGGGTGACAAGCAGCTGTGTGTGCATACCCTTTCTGATACGGAGGACCTTCCCGTCAGGGTGTCCACCGATATGCGTTATGAACGTATGTCCACCGACCGCAGTGACTGCCGCCTCTCGTTCGCCGCTCCTGTCGGCCTGTTGCTTCCCTGTAACCATATCTATTCGCAGTATGTGTTTATAGACGATGCGCAGGAGATTCTCCGGGAGATGGAAAAAACTTCCCGCAACATGCTCTCCCTCTCGAAGTACAGCCGGAGCAATGCGGTAAACCGGGAGTGGACGGAGATGTATCTGGATGAAGCCCATACGAAGGGCGTATTGCCCGTCCGCTGCCACTGCAACGTGACGGCGTGGGCAGAAGACAGGGAGGAACTCAGACGTGTGAAGAACGATACCGGCAGCCAGCTTGCCATGATGGAATGCACGCCGAGGCACAATACGGTGGATGCCCCGGTGCTCTACTGGGCTGGCATTCCCGGCAATGCGGGCGATTTTCCGGCAGAGGAGTCGTTCTATACTTTTTTGGAACAGGCCGTCTGTCTCTTTACGGCTGAAACCAATTACCGGAGTTCTCCCAGCCCGTTCGGCATCCGTATGGCTGACCGCCGGAACGGCATCCCCCTGCATGTTGACATCAGCGACCTGCCGATGAAACGCGGTATCATCACGAACCGCAACAAGTTTGTTCTCGGCCCCAGCGGTAGCGGCAAATCCTTTTTTACCAACCACCTGGTCAGACAATATTATGAACAGGGCACGCATATCCTGCTGGTGGACACGGGCAACAGTTACCAGGGACTGTGCCGTATGATCCATGACCGTACGCACGGTGAGGACGGCATCTATATAACGTATGAGGAGGATAATCCGATAGCTTTTAATCCTTTTTATACGGATTCCGGACAGTTTGACGTTGAAAAACGTGAGAGTATCAAGACGCTGATCCTGACTTTGTGGAAACGGGAGGACGAAGCCCCGAAACGTTCGGAAGAGGTGGCCCTGTCGGGTGCGGTGAATGCCTATATCCGCCGGATTACGGATGACAGGGCGTCCAGGCCGGATTTTAACGGCTTCTATGAGTTTGTCCGTGATGACTACCGCCGTATGATCGAGCAAAAGAAGGTGCGTGAAAAGGACTTCGATATTGACGGCTTTCTGAATGTGCTGGAACCGTTTTACAGGGGCGGGGACTATGACTTCCTGCTGAACTCCGACAAGGAACTGGACCTGACGAACAAACGGTTCATAGTCTTTGAACTGGACAACATCTCCTCCAACAAGGTCCTGCTTCCGGTGGTTACGCTTATTATCATGGAAACCTTTATTTCCAAGATGAGAAGGCTCAGGGGAATCCGCAAGATGATATTGCTGGAAGAAGCCTGGAAGGCATTGATGTCCCCCAATATGGCTACCTATATCCAGTACTTGTTCAAAACCGTCAGAAAGTATTTTGGTGAGGCCGTGGTAGTGACGCAGGAGGTGGACGACATCATCTCTTCGGATATTGTCAAGGAGGCGATCATCAACAACTCGGACTGCAAGATACTGCTTGACCAGCGTAAATATATGAACAAGTTCGAACATATCCAGAAACTTCTGGGACTGACGGAGAAGGAGAGGGGTCAGATCCTTTCCATCAACCGTGCGAACCGTCCCGGACCTTTCTACCGTGAAGTCTGGATCGGGCTGGGCGGAACACACTCCGCCGTTTATGCGACGGAGGTCAGCGCGGAGGAGTATACGGTGTACACGACCGAGGAATCCGAGAAGCTGGAACTCCATGAACTGACGCGGGAACTGGGCGGCAATCTGGAGCTTGCCGTCCGGCGGCTGGCTGAAAGGAAAAGAGAAGAATAAAAACAAGTATCAACCCCTAAATGAACGAAGTTATGAGAAACAGACAATTGGTGAGGCTGGCGGTATGCCTGGTCGGCATGGCCGCCATGGTATTGCAAAGTTGTATGGAAGCAAACGGAACGGACTGTGACAGACTCTGCGGTTCGTGGAGCAGCGTGGAGGGTAAGCCTGACGTGCTGGTCTACAAGGAAGGCGGAGCCTATAAGGTGACGGTCTTTTCCCGCAGCGGAAAGGCACGTGTCCTGAAACCGCGGACCTACCTGCTGGTCGAGGAGAACGGCAACCTTTTCATCAACACCGGATACCGCATTGACGTGTCCTATAATGAAGCGACCGACGTGCTGACTTTTTCCCCCCACGGTGATTATGTACGTAATGAAAACAGACGATGAGAACGGGAGGCATATGGAAAAAGGCAAGCCTTGTTTGTACGGTGTTTCTGCTGGCAACCGTACAGTCAAGCGCTCAGTGGGTGGTTACCGATCCCGGAAACCTGGCCCAGGGTATCATTAACATGTCGGACAATATTGCGCATACCTCCAAGACGGCCACGAACACCGCGCAGAGCTTTTCCGAAACGGTCAAGATCTATGAGCAGTCAAAAAAATACTATGACGCCCTTAAATCCGTGAACAACCTGGTGAGGGACGCCCGCAAGGTGCGTGAAATCATCCTGATGGTGGGTGACGTGTCGGATATCTATGTCACCGGCTTCGGCAGGATGATGAAGGATGAGAATTTCTCGGTAAGGGAACTGGACGCCATCGCTTCCGGTTATACGAAACTTCTGGAGGAGAGCAACGGCGTATTGCAGGATCTGAAGCAGGTAATCGATGTCAGCACCCTCTCCATGACGGACAAGGACCGCATGGACGTGGTGGATGAGTGTTACCGTGACATGCGCCGTTACCGGAACCTTGTCAGTTATTATACGAACAGGAATATCGCCGTGAGCTACCTGCGTGCCAGGAAGAGGAACGACATGGACCGCGTAATGAGGCTCTATGGTGATGAAACCTCCAGATACTGGTAGCCATGGTACTGTTGTCGATAGATTTTGCCAGCCTCCATACGATACTGGAGAGTCTGTACAATGAGATGATGCCTCTTTGCGAGGACATGCTGGGCGTGGCGAAGGGCGTTGCGGGACTGGGTGCCCTGTTTTATGTCGCCCTCCGCGTCTGGCAGTCGATGGCCCGTGCCGAGCCGGTGGACGTCTATCCGCTGCTTCGCCCTTTTGCGCTGGGTATCTGTATCCTGCTGTTTCCGACACTGGTGCTGGGAACGATGAACAGTATTTTAAGTCCCATTGTGCAGGGGACCCACAGGATGCTGGAAGGGCAGACACTGGACATGCAGCAGTACAGGGCGCAGAAAGACCGGCTGGAGAGGGAGGCCATGATGCGCAATCCCGAAACCGCCTATCTGGTCAGCGACGAGGAGTTTGACCGCCAGCTGGACGAGCTCGGCTGGTCTCCGGGAGACGCCGCCACCCGTCTGGGGATGTATATGGAAGTGGGCATGTATAATCTGGAGAAGAGTATCCGTGACGCTTTCCGCAGCCTGCTGGAACTGCTCTTTGCAGCCGCTTCGTTGCTGATAGATACGGTAAGGACCTTTTTCCTGGTGGTACTTTCCGTGCTGGGTCCGATAGCCTTCTCCATTTCGGTGTGGGACGGCTTGCAGTCCACGCTCGGGCAGTGGTTCACAAGATATATATCGGTCTACCTGTGGCTTCCTGTCAGCGACCTGTTCAGTTGCATGCTTGCCAAGATACAGGTGCTCATGCTTCAGAACGATATTGCCGAACTGCAGGGAAATCCCGATTATTCACTGGACAATTCGAACTGCGTGTACATCATTTTCATGTTGATCGGGATTGTCGGTTATTTTACCGTTCCGACCGTTTCCGGCTGGATTGTCCAGGCGGGAGGTGGCGGCAACTATTCCCGCAATCTGAACCGTACGGCGACTAAAGCCGGTGGTTTCACTGCCGGTGCCGGCGGTGCGGCACTGGGTAATATCGGAGGGCGTATACGTGGAAAATAAACAATCAAAAACGATTCACAGATGGAATTCAAGTCATTGACCAATATTGAAAGCAGCTTCAGGCGGATACGCCTGATGCTGGCAACCTTTGTATGCTGCTGCACGCTCATTACCGGCTATTCGTTGTGGAGCTCCTACAGCTTTGCCGAGAAGCAGCGTGAAAAGATCTATGTGCTGGACGGCGGCAAGTCGCTGATGCTTGCGCTCTCGCAGGATCTTTCCCAGAACCGTCCGGCGGAGGCTAGGGAGCACGTGAGGCGCTTCCATGAACTCTTCTTCAGCCTTTCGCCGCAGAAGGACGCCATCGAGCACAATATCCACCGGGCTCTGCTGCTGGCCGACAAGAGTGCCTACCATTATTATGTGGACCTTGCCGAGAAAGGGTATTACAACCGTCTGATTTCGGGTAACATCAACCAGGTTGTCCAGGTGGACAGCGTGTCTTGCGACTTCAACAGTTATCCCTATAAGGCGAGGACGTATGCCCGGCAGATGATCATCCGTGAGAGCAATGTGACGGAACGCAGCCTGGTGACGGAGTGCCGGCTTCAGAATGCTGTCAGGTCGGATGACAATCCGAACGGGTTCATTATCGAGCATTTTACCATTACGGAAAACAGGGATTTAAGGAGTGCCGACCGATGAGAAGAAGAAAATACCCGTGGAAACAGGCGGACATCCTGATATACCGATACTGCCGCAGACTGACGACAGGGCAGCGGTTGGCTGTCATCGCCGTTGCATTTGCCCTGTTTATGGCAGGCTGCCTGTATATGATCCTCTCTTCCCTTTCCGGTTTCGGAGAACCGGGCGGGGGATTGCAAATTGAGCATATCCGCCCTTTGGATATAAAGCCGGAGAAAGATACAACCATTCACTTTAAAGACTATTATGATTATGGACATTCAGAAAATCAGGACACTGTTAGGCTTGTCTGCTGACAGACCTTTGAGTCCGGAGGAAAAACGCAGGCGTACCAGGTATATTGTCTATCCCGCCATGTGCCTGCTCTTTGCAGGTTCGTTATGGCTGATTTATTCGCCGTCTGAGAAGGAAAGGGCGGCGGAGGAGAAAGAGAAGGGATTCAATACGGATATTCCCTCCCCCGGACAGCAAAGGATGGACGGCAACAAGGTGGACGCTTATGAGCGTGAAGAGTTGGAAAAAAAGGATAAGTACCGTAAAAATGCATTTCAGGAGATGGCCTCGCTGTTCGGCAGTTCCGGTAAGGATACGGTGCACCTGCCTGAAGGCATGGCGGAATTACCGGTGGAAGAGGCGGATAATCCCTCTACAGGTTCCCATAATACTGTCCGTTCTTCTGCCGGTGCCTACCGTAACATGAACCGTACGCTGGATAATTTTTATACCCGTGCGGAGAACTCCGAAAGGAATGAACTGCTTCGGCGTATCGAAGAGCTGGAGCATGAACGGCAGATGAAAAAGCCGTCGCAGGAGACTACGATGGAAGAGAAAATGGCGCTGATGGAGAAATCCTATGAACTGGCTGCCCGCTACAACGGGAAACAGGCGGCGACGACTTCTCCGGCAATGGATAAAAGGCAACTGACGGCTGTCAAACCGGTAAAACAGGTCCGGCATCAGGTGGTGTCTTCCCTGTCACAACCCGCGAGCAACGGGGAATCAGGGAACGGATTTGCGGGGGAAAGGAATGTAGGGTTCAATACTCCTGTGGGGAAAGTGCTGACTTCCGACAGGAATACCATTCCTGCCTGCGTACACGGTACACAGACTGTTTCGGACGGTCAGGCGCTGCGTATCCGCCTGCTGGAACCGATGGTGGTCGATGACCGGTTTATTCCTAAGGGGACGATCCTGACCGGCGGAGCCCGTATGGAAGGTGAACGGCTTGATATCCTTGTTCAGGCGGTTGAATATAAAGGTACGGTTATTCCTGTAGAACTGGAGGTTTACGATGCGGACGGCCAGCGGGGAATACCGGTTCCCAACTCGATGGAGTATGATGCGGCACGTGAGATAGCGGCGAATATGGGAACCTCCATGAACGGCAGTATCAATATCTCTACGGATGCCGGGGCGCAGATCGCTTCGGACCTGGGAAAAGGAGTGATACAGGGCGTGTCGGGATATGTCGCCAAAAAGATGCGGACGGTGAAGGTCACTCTGAAAGCAGGACACAGGCTGTTGCTTCATTCTCCCGAACAGTGAGACACAAAAGCAGTAAAAGAAAATCAATCATTAACCAACCAATCAAGATGCAATCGGATATGAAAAAGATTCTGATGATGTTTTTTGCCCTGATGACGGGTGTGACGGCTGCCAGTGCGCAGTTGAGTAGCGGGGATTTTTTTGAGGGACTGAGCCGCAAGATCGGCTTTAGCCGGATGATAGCCCCGCACGGGCTGGAAATCACTTATGATAAAACGGTACATGTGATATTTCCTTCCCCGATCAAGTATGTGGACCTGGGGTCCACCAATCTGATAGCCGGAAAGGCGGATGCGGCGGAGAACGTGATCCGTGTGAAAGCTGCTAAAAAGCATTTCCGGGATGAGACGAACATGAGCGTGATCACTGAAGATGGAAATTTTTACACGTTCAATGTCAGGTATGCGGATGAACCGCTCCTGCTGAACGTGGAGATGTGCGATTTCATCCATGACGGTGAAACGGTGAACCGTCCGAACAATGCCATGGAAATCTATTTGCAGGAACTGGGCAATGAGTCCCCGCGTCTGGTACGCCTGATTATGAAGTCCGTGCACAGGCAGGACAAAAGACGGGTCAGACATATCGGCTGTAAACGTTTCGGGGTCCAGTTCCTGCTTAGGGGGCTTTATACCCATAATGACCTGCTGTACTTCTGTCTCTTATACACATCTCCGAGC
>ENA-OZGL01000746-OZGL01000746.1-human-gut-metagenome-genome-assembly--contig:-NODE-746-length-13840-cov-5.425535_pt1 | contig 13840 bp, 9 predicted proteins | sample MGYA00245117_ERZ653659 | MGnify/ENA primary metagenome ERZ653659 (study PRJEB26926, sample SAMN06165263) | human gut metagenome | biome: ENVO:00009003; feature: ENVO:2100002; material: ENVO:00002003... | reverse complement strand
GGTCGAGATCGTCGGCAGCCCGTCGCTGCTGGCATCAATATTCCGCAACCTTGCGGACAACGCCGCGGCCTATTCCGGCGGACGCGACATCTTCATCCGGCTGCTTTCCGACACCCCCGAAGAGTGCACGGTCTCGTTCGCCGACAACGGCATCGGCATCGGCGAGGAGCACCTGCCGCACATCTTCGAACGCTTCTACCGCATCGACAAGGGCCGATCGCGCAAACAGGGCGGCACGGGACTGGGGCTGGCGATCGTCAAAAACGCCGTTGCGATCCACGGCGGCACGATCACGGCCCGCGAACGCGAACGCGGCGGGCTGGAGTTCGTCTTCACATTGAAGAAACACAGTTAACAAATTCCAGCTACACGACAACCCGCCCGGCCGCATTCGCAGCCTTTGGCTGCGGTTACGAATCGGAGCCACCCCTGACTCCCCGCCTCGGCGGGGAGTTAAGGCGCAAAAACACACGCCTTGACTGCTGTGGCGGCCCGGCAATTCGCAAGCGATTGCGCTCGCCTGTCGCTTGCAGTTGTCGCACGCGGCCGGACAGGCGGCCGGATCGGTTTTTTACCGCTCCCCGATATTTTTTCACTCCCCCGCAACGCCCCTGTAACGCCTTTGTAACATCGGTTTCGGACCTTTGCAACGGTAAAGAACCATAACAATTACGAAAACGGATAATCCATGTCCCCGCTATTCACCGCAATCGTCGTCATCCTGGCCCTGCTGGCCGTGATGGGCATCGTCGTGGGCGTCGCCAACGACGCCGTCAACTTCCTCAACTCGGCCCTCGGCTCGAAAGTCGCACCGCGCCGCGTGATCCTCTGGGTCGCAGCCGCCGGCATTCTGGTCGGCACGCTCACCTCGAGCGGCATGATGGAGGTCGCCCGCAGCGGCGTCTTCTACCCCGGACAGTTCTCCTTTCAGGAGATTATGATGCTGTTTCTGGGCATGATGCTGGGCAACGTGCTGCTGCTGGACCTCTACAACACGCTGGGACTGCCCACCTCGACCACCGTGTCGATGGTCTTCGGTCTGCTGGGCGCCGCCGTCGCCGCCGCCCTGTTCCGCATCGCCGGCGACCCGGGGACCTCCTTGCAGGACCTCTCGCAGTTCATCAACACGGGCAAAGCCATGGTCATCATCGCGGCGATCCTGTTGTCGGTGGCGCTGGCCTTCGTGGCCGGAACGCTTTTCATGTACATTTCGCGCCTCATCTTCTCGTTCCGCTACGCCGCCGTCTTCCGCCGCTGGGGAGCCGTCTGGTGCGGCATCTCGCTGGCCGGAATCCTCTATTTCGCGCTGTTCAAGGGGTTGAAAAGCTCGGGACTGATCCCGACCTCCGTTTCGGCCTACGTCGGCGACCACGTCCTCGTGACGCTCCTCGCCTTCTGGGCCGCGGCGTCGCTCCTCCTCTACATTTTCCAGCGCATGCGGCTCAACATCATGCGCATCACGATCCTGTCGGGAACCTTCTCGCTGGCCCTTGCCTTCGCGGGCAACGACCTGGTGAACTTCATCGGCGTGCCGCTGGCCGGCTACGACGCCTGGCGCATCGCCGGCGAGGCGGGCAGCGAAACGATGATGATGGGGGCGCTCGAAGCTCCCGCCCGGGCCAACTTCCTGCTGCTGGGCGTCTCGGGACTGATCATGGTGCTGACGTTGTTCTTCTCGAAAAAGTCGCAGCACGTCACCGAGACCGAACTGTCGCTCGCCTCGCAGCACGAGGGCGACGAACGCTTCGGTTCGACCCTCATTTCGCGCAGTCTGGTGCGCGCGACGCTGGTGATGAACACGATGTGGACCGGGCTGATTCCGGCGCGGGTTCAGAAGGCCATCGACCGGCGTTTCGAGCCGCTCCCTGCCGAGGAGCGTTCGTCGGCCCCCTACGACATGGTCCGCGCCGTGGTCAACCTCACCGCCGCGTCGATCCTGATCGCCATCGCCACCTCCTACAAACTGCCGCTGTCGACGACCTACGTGGTCTTCATGGTGGCCATGGGATCGTCGCTCGCCGACCGCTCGTGGGGCCGCGAAAGCGCCGTCTACCGCATCACGGGCGTGATGGCCGTCATCTCGGGGTGGTTCATCACGGCGCTCGGAGGATTCCTCATCGCGCTGGCCGTGACGGCCCTGCTGCTGTGGGGCGGCTGGATCGCCGTGGCAGCCCTCACGGCGCTCTGCGCCTGGCTGCTCGTCCGCAGCCACCTCAAGACGCCCGGACTGAAAGAGGAGGCCGAAAAGGCCCTGCTGCCGCTCGAAACGGCCGAGACCCCCGACGAGGTGCTGTGCGCCTGCATCGGCGAGGTCTGCACGACGATGCAGGAGGTCACGCGCATCTACAACCGCACGCTGGTAGCCGTCTTCAAGGAGAACCGCAAGGTGCTCAAGGAGATGGTTCGCGACTCGAACCGCCTTTTCGAGGAGGCCCGCATCCGCAAATACAACGTCATGCCGACGCTGCGCCGCCTGCAACGGTGCGACATCGACACGGGGCACTTCTACGTGCAGGTCACGGACTACCTCTCGGAGGTGACCAAGGCCCTGATCCACATCACGCGCCCGGCATTCGAACACATCGACAACAACCACGAGGGCATGTCGAAGGAGCAGATCGTCGACCTGATGCGCGTGAACGACCAGGTGGAGGCGATTTTCGACAAGATCAACGACATGCTGGCGACGAAGGATTTCTCGGACCTCGATCTGGTGCTCGAAATGCGCGACAAGCTCTTCGACACGATCGTCGAGGCGATCAAGAGCCAGCTGCGGCGCATCAACGACGTCCCGTCGGGCAGCACCCGCGCCGGGGTGCTCTACCTCACGATCCTCAACGAGACGAAGACGATGATGCTCCAGTCGCGCAACCTGCTCAAATCGCAGCAATATTTTCTGGAGGCCAAAAAATAATGCCGATACGCCATCGTGCAGACAATCCACCCAAACCCTCCTTTGAAAAGGAGAGCTTCAAAAAGCGCCGTGTAACGAAAATGCAACGGGTCCGTCATTTCAGCGAAACGACGGACCCGTATCTTTGCACTGTGAAAACCGGAGAACCGGATTCACAAGTTGGTTTTAGGTTACATAAGTAGGTTAGTGGGAGATGCAGTGACGCGACGTCGCGGCATCTTCGTTTTTGTCAAAAGATGCCGCTTCGCTAAATCACCCTTAAAAAAGGGCGGCTTGAACACGACCGGACAATTATTCCGAATCCCGCTTGTCAAGCGGGTTCTCCATATCCTTGAGGTGAATCTCCAGCGCCCGGACCGAGATCTGAATCTCCCAGATCGAAACGCCCAGCGAACCGACCAGCAGCAGCAACGCCGCACCGAAGACATAAGCCGAAAGCAGCATCAGCCCCACGTAGATCAGAAACATCGTCACCACGCACAGGAACAGGCTCGTGACGCCCAGCAACTGCATCGTGCGCGTGAGGTGGAGCCGCCGGCGGAGGTTGTCGATCTGCGCGCGCGTCACCTTCGAGGGGTGCTGCAAATGCTGCTCCTTGAGCGTGCGCACCAATTGCGCATAGGACAGAAACCGGTTGGTGTAGGCCAGCAGAATCAGCGACACGGCCGAAAACAGCAGGGCGGGGGTCGTAAGCGAGAGTTCTTCCATCGTTATCGAGATTTACGCTGCAAAGATACGCTTTTTATCAAAGCCAAAGGTGAAAGGTTGTAAATGAAAAATTCACCTTTCATCTTACACCTTTCACCTTACAAAGCGGCGGGACCCGGGGGCCGGATGCGCAACTCAAACCCCCGGGCCGTAATCCGCCGCACCAATCGTCGGCCGTCAGTGATCGGTCTCCACCAGCCGGAAACGGCGGTTGAATTTCAGTTCCAGTCCGTTGTCGAGGGTGATCTCATGGTTGCGGCCGTCGCGTTCGACACCCCGGACGTGCCGCCCCGGATAGTTCGCAGCCACGAATTTCAGGATCGGCTGCGGAATCAGCCCGTCCGGCACGACACCCCCCGGCCGCTCGACATCGGTCCACTCGCCGCGGGTGTCGAAGTCGATCTTCGTACCGTCGGCCAGCCTCACCTCATAGCTCGGGGCCACGCCCTTCTCCATCGTGGCGGAAACCACCTCGATGTCGTGAAAATACTTTTTCACCAACGTCTTCGCCGCATCGGGCAGTTCGTGCATCCTGACCGGAACTTCGTCACCGCCGGCGAACGCCGCCGTCGCAAAAAGCCCCGCACCCAGCAGGGCAATCCAGAATCTTTTCATCGTTTTTCGTATTTATACACTCCCGCCCCTGCAAAAGCAGGGCCACAAACGCCGCAACGCCTTCCTGTAACTATTGCATGTCCCGGAAGGCGCCGTCAATACCTGATCGTAGGTATTTTTTAAATTTTTATAAAAAATTGTAACCGCTCTTTGGCCGGTGTGAAAAAAATAACGTATCTTTGCCGACCGAAATAGGACAATTATCATCTCAAAACGAACAATATCATCTATGGAACTGAACAAAACCTTTATCGACGGGCTTTGGAGCAAAGAGATCAACGTGACGAGCTTCGTACAGACAAACATCACCCCCTACCTGGGCGACGCCTCGTTCCTCGCAGGACCTACCGAGCGAACGAAGCACATCTGGAACCTCTGCCTCAAGGCCCTCGAAGAGGAGCGTCAGCATAACGGCGTCCGCGCGCTGGACAACAAGACCGTTTCGACCGTCACCTCGCACAAGGCCGGCTACATCGACCGCGAAAACGAGCTGATCGTGGGCCTGCAAACCGACGAACTGCTCAAGCGCGCCATCAAACCCTTCGGCGGCATCAACGTCGTATCGCGCGCCTGCAAGGAGAACGGCGTGGAGGTCGACGAGAAGGTGAAGGACATCTTCACCCACTACCGCAAGACGCACAACGACGGCGTGTTCGACGTCTACACCGAGGAGATCCGCTCGTTCCGCTCGCTGGGCTTCCTGACGGGTCTTCCCGACAACTACGCCCGCGGCCGCATCATCGGCGACTACCGCCGTCTGGCCCTCTACGGAACCGACCGCCTGATCGAGGCCAAGCAGGAGGACCTCCGCAACCTCACCGGCCCGATGACCGACGCCCGCATCCGCCTGCGCGAAGAGGTCGCCGAGCAGATCAAGGCCCTGAAGGACATCCGCACGATGGGCGAATACTACGGACTGGACCTCAGCCGCCCGGCGCATTCGGCGCAGGAGGCCGTGCAGTGGGTCTACATGGCCTACCTGGCCGCCGTCAAGGAGCAGGACGGAGCCGCCATGTCGCTGGGCAACGTATCGTCGTTCCTCGACATCTTCATCGAATACGACCTCGCGCACGGGACGATCGACGAGTCGTTCGCCCAGGAGCTGATCGACCAGTTCGTCATCAAGCTGCGCATGGTGCGCCACCTGCGCATGCAGTCCTACAACGACATCTTCGCCGGCGACCCGACGTGGGTGACCGAGGCCATCGGCGGACGCTTCAACGACGGTCGCACGAAGGTGACGAAGACCTCGTTCCGCTTCCTGCAAACGCTCTACAACCTCGGTCCTTCGCCCGAACCGAACCTCACGATTCTCTGGAGCCCCGAGCTGCCGCAGGGATTCAAGGACTTCTGCGCCAAGGTTTCGGCCGACACCAGCTCGATCCAGTACGAGAACGACGACCTGATGCGCGAAGTGCGCCACTCGGACGACTACGGCATCGCCTGCTGCGTCTCGTTCCAGGACATCGGCCGCCAGATCCAGTTCTTCGGCGCCCGCACCAACCTGGCCAAGGCCCTGCTGCTGGCCATTAACGAAGGTCGCTGCGAGAACACCGGCACGCTGATGGTCAAGGGCATTCCGGCCCTGTCGGAGGGTCCGCTGCGCTTCGAGGAGGTGATGCGCAACTACAAGATGGTGCTCAAGGAGATCGCCCGCGTCTACAACGAGGCCATGAACATCATCCACTACATGCACGACAAGTACTACTACGAGAAGGCCCAGATGGCATTCGTCGACACCGATCCCCGCATCAATCTCGCCTACGGCGTGGCCGGTCTCTCGATCGCCCTCGACTCGCTCTCGGCCATCAAATACGCCCGCGTGACGCCCCGCCGCAACGCCGAGGGTCTCACCGAAGCCTTCGACATCGAGGGTGAATTTCCCTGCTACGGCAACAACGACGACCGTGTCGACCATCTGGGCGTGGACCTCGTCTACTACTTCAGCGAGGAGCTGAAGAAGCTGCCCGTCTACAAGAACGCCCGACCGACGCTGTCGCTGCTGACGATCACCTCGAACGTGATGTACGGCAAGAAGACCGGCGCAACGCCCGACGGACGCCTCAAGGGCGTGGCCTTCGCTCCGGGAGCCAACCCGATGCACGGCCGCGACAAGAGCGGCGCCATCGCTTCGCTCGCCTCGGTGGCCAAGATGCGTTACCGCGACTCGCAGGACGGTATTTCGAACACCTTCTCGATCGTGCCCAAATCGCTCGGCCCGACGGCCGGAGAGCGTATCGAGAACCTCGTGACGATGCTCGACGGCTATTTCACCAAGGGTGCACACCACCTGAACGTCAACGTACTGAACCGCGAGATGCTCGAAGACGCCATGGAGCACCCCGAGAAATATCCGCAGCTGACGATCCGCGTCTCGGGCTACGCCGTGAACTTCACCAAGTTGAGCCGCGAACACCAGCTCGAAGTCATCAGCCGCAGCTTCCACGAAAGGATGTAACGGCTTGAAAAGCCGCTTTTAGGGGCGGGCGCAGGATTTGCATACCGGAACCCGGTTTGCGCCCGACCCCCCTTATTCAAAAACAAGGAACAATCATGCTTCGTGTACATTCTTACGAATCCATGGGAACATTCGACGGGCCGGGACTCCGGCTCGTCGTTTTCCTCCAAGGCTGCAATTTCCGCTGTCTCTACTGCGCCAACCCCGACACGATCGAGGCCGGAGCGGGCACATTGACCGACCCTGCGGAGATCCTGCGCATGGCCGTCGACCAGAAGCCCTTCTTCGGGCGGCGCGGCGGCGTGACCTTCTCGGGCGGGGAACCCACCTTCCAGGCCGCGGAACTCGTTCCGCTCGTAAAGTCGTTGAAGGAGGCCGGCATCCACGTCTGCATCGACTCGAACGGCGGGGTGTGGAACCCGGCCGTCGAGGAGCTGCTGGGGCTGGTCGACCTGGTGCTGCTGGACGTGAAGCAGGCCGATTCCGAACGCCACCGCGCCCTCACCGGACGCGAAAACGCGCAGACGCTCCGCACGGCCGCCTGGCTCGAAGCCCACGGAAAACCCTTCTGGCTACGCTACGTGCTGGTTCCGGGCATCAGCGACGCCGAAGCCGACATCCGTGCGCTGGGCGAACGCCTCGGCGGCTACAAGTCGGTCGAGCGGGTCGAACTGCTCCCCTACCACACCCTCGGAGTGCATAAGTACGAGGCGATGGGGCTGGAGTACAAACTCCGCGACGTGCGGGAGAACACCCCCGAACAGCTCGACCGCGCCGCGGCCCTGCTGCGCGAATACTTCCCGACGGTGGTGGTCAACTGACCCGAAGGGGACGTCCGCCGGAGGGAGTGCGGACAACCAAAAATCCGGGACGCCGCGGCGAAAACGCACGGCGGTCCCGGATTTTTTTCGTACCTTCGCCGGAAATCCATTTCTGCGACAATGAAGAACCGACTTCCCGACCTGAACGTCCCGGCCCGCGAACGCATCGGCTGGGTGGACCTCCTGCGCGTGATCGCCTGCTTTCTGGTGGTCTTCTCCCACAGCTGCGACGCCTTCGTCGCCGTGTTCGACAGCGACCGCGCCACCTTCCTGCAAGGAGCGTTGGCAGGCAGTTTCGTCCGGGCCTGCGTGCCGCTGTTCGTGATGATGTCGGGCGTGCTGCTGCTGCCCGTGCGGACCGGAACGGGGGCTTTCTACCGCAAGCGGATCGGCCGCGTCCTCCTGGCGCTGGTCTTCTGGTCGCTGACGCTGCCCGTGCTCTACTACCTGTATATGCGCTACGTCGGGACCTCCAGTCCGTCGATCGACCCCGCGCTGTTCACCGGCGAAGCGACGCTGCACAAGATGTGGACCTTCGTCTTCAACTTCTGCTACGACACCACGCCGCTCTGGTATCTCTATATGCTGATAGGACTTTATCTGATCATGCCGCTGATCAGCCCGTGGCTCGAACGGGCCTCGCGGCGCGAGTTGCAGAGCGTCCTCGCGATCTGGGGCGTGACGCTGCTGCTGCCCTACGTGAAGATGCTGGCCCCGGCGCTCGGCTACACGGGCAATTACGGCAACACGGGGCTTTACGGCGTCTGCGACTGGAACGAGTTCGGCACGTTCCACTACGTCTCGGGCTTCGCCGGTTACCTCGTACTGGCCTTCTACCTCGTGAAATTCCCGCCCGCATGGAACTGGCGCAAGACATTGGGCATCTGCATCCCGACCTTCCTCGCCGGATACCTCGCCACGGGGCTGGGTTACGTGGTGATGCAGAAACATTTTCCGGGCAACTACGCCTACCTCGAAATCGTCTGGTATTTCGCCGGCATCAACGTCTTTATGATGACCGCCCCGGTCTTCATCCTCGTGCAGAAGGCCGCCGCACGGCCCCGCGCATGGCTCTCGCGGCTGGCGGGCGCGACGTTCGGCATCTACCTCTGCCACTTCATCTTCGTTCAGGCCGGCTACGACCTCGTGCAGCGGATTCCGGGACTTCCCGCGCTGGCGCGCATCGCGCTGATCGCCTGCGGGGCCTTCGCCGTGAGCTGGGCGGTGGTGCGGCTGATGCAGCGGTGGAGCGTGACGCGCCGGCTGGTGGAGTAATGCGCTACCAGCACTCGGCCTTGTCTTTCAATTCGGGAATCCGGTCTTTCGTGAAGACCGGATTTTTGATGCCCTGCCGCTTCTGGGCCGTGTAGTCGGCCAGCAGCAGGAAGGCCTGACGGCCCAGCAGCACGATCGCCGCCAGATTGCACAGCGTCATCAGCGCCATCGTCACATCGGCCAGGCTCCATGCCAGATCGAGCGTCGCCAAGGATCCGAAGAGCACCATCGCGCCGACCAGCATCCGGTAGAGCGTCAGCGCCCACGGCCGCGGAGTGATGAAGCGGATGTTGGCTTCGCCGTAGTAATAATTGCCGATAATCGACGAAAAGGCGAACAGGAAGATCGCCACGGCGACGAACACCCCGCCCGCGGGACCGATCTCGCTCTCCAGAGCCGCCTGCGTCAGCTGAATGCCGTTGAGCGAAGCGTCGGGAACGCCCCCGAACAGGATGATGAAGGCCGTGCAGGTGCAGATGACGAGCGTATCGGTGAAGACCCCGAGGGTCTGGATAAGTCCCTGCTTCACGGGGTGCGAAACGTGGGCCGTGGCGGCGACGTTCGGGGCCGAACCCATACCGGCCTCGTTGCTGAAAAGTCCCCGCTTGATGCCCTGCATCAACGCCGCGCCGACCGCGCCGCCCAGCGTCTGCTCCCAGCCGAAAGCGTCGGCGACGATCAGTTCCAGCACTTCGGGCAGCCGCCCGAGGTTGAACAGCACGACGCCCAGCGCCAGCACGATGTACCCCAGCGCCATAATCGGGACGATCACGCCGCTGACACGCGCAATGCGCCGTATGCCTCCGAAGATGATGAGCAGCGTCAGCGCCGTGAGCACGACGCCCACCCACACATGATCGGCGCCGAAAGCTCCCTCCCACGCGGCGCAGATCGTGTTGCTCTGCACCGAGTTGAAGGCGAATCCGAAGGTCACGGAGATCAGCACGGCGAACAGCACGCCCATCCACCTCCGCCCGAGGCCGCGTTCCATGTAGTAGGCCGGACCGCCGATGAAAGAGTCCCTGCCGCGGCGTTTGTAAAGCTGTGCGAGGGTCGACTCGACGAAAGCCTGGAACGACGAGACGTGCCGCTCGCCCTTCGGGCCGCTTCCGGCCGACTCGCCCAGCACGCGCATCATCTCGCCCAGCAGGCGGAACTGCACGCCCCGCGTGCGCAGGGTGAACCACACGGCACACCCCAAGAGCGCCGCGACCAGCACATAGGTCCACAGCACGTCGTTCACGCCGCCGATCCAACGGGAAAGAGTCTCCATCAGCATACTTTACACGATCCGACAGCAAAGTTAATGCTAAAACGCATTTTCCGCCGGACATTCGCCGGAAAGATGCGGCGCGGCACGAAAAAAACGCCCCGCCTGCGCAGGGGCGTCCGCCGTCACCGCGCCCGCAGGGTATACTCCCCGGCCCGCTCCGTAACGGCCTTCTGCAACTCCCCGAGGCCGACTTCCGGCCCGGAGTACTCCACGGCGGCCACCGGAGGGTCCAGCGTCACGACCGCCTTCACGCCGTCGAGGGCGTTCAGCGCATGTTCCACATGCATCCGGCAATGATTGCACGTCATGCCGTCCACGATAAATTCCTTTTTCATCTTTTCTTCGGTTTCAACCGGTTCGTCATGTTCACACTCATCGCCGATCCGCCGGCGTTTCAGCCGCAAGCTGTTGGCCACGACGCTCACGCTGCTCAAGGCCATGGCCGCCCCGCCGATCATCGGGTCGAGCAGAAACCCCCAGAGGGGATAGAGCGCCCCGGCCGCTACGGGAATGGCGACGAGGTTGTAAATGAAGGCCCAGAAGAGGTTCTGGCGAATCGTCCGCACGGTGAGCTGCGACAGCCGGATCATCTCCGGGATTTTCCGGAGGTCCGACGAGAGGATCGTCACCATCGCGGTATCCATCGCAATGTCGCTCCCCCGCCCCATGGCGACGCTCAAATCGGCCTGCGCGAGAGCCGCGCTGTCGTTGATCCCGTCGCCGGCCATGGCCACCGTCCGGCCTTCGGACTGCAACTGCCGGACGAATCCGGCCTTTTCGTGCGGCAGGACGCCCGCCCGGAAACGGGTGATCCCGGCTTTCCGGGCCGTTTCGCGCGCCGAACCGGCGTTGTCGCCCGTCAGCATCCAGACCGTGATTCCCAGCGCGTGCAGCCGGGCGACGGCCCCGGCCGACGAGGGTTTCAGCGCATCGGCAAGGGCGAGCACGGCGCGCGTCCGCTCCTCGTCGGCGAACCAAACCACGGTCTTCGCCTCCTGCATCCACCCTTCGGCCAGCCGTTGCAGGCGGGCGTCGGGCACGATGCCGTGGCGGGACAGCAGCGCGTCGTTCCCGGCATACCAGGTCCGCCCCTCCGCGACGCCCCGGACACCCTGTCCGGGAATGCTTTCGAACCCGGTCACGGGAACGTCCCGCTCCCCGCCGAGCGATTCGACGACGGCCTGCGAAAGCGGATGCCCCGAGCGTTTTTCAAGGCTGAACAGAATCCGCCGCGCCGTCTCCGGCCCTTCGGCCCACGCAGCGTCCACGACCGACGGACGGCCTTCGGTGAGCGTTCCGGTCTTGTCCAGCACCACGGTGTCGACCTTCCGGGCCACCTCCAGGCTCGCAGCGTCCTTGACGAGGATGCCCTGTCCGGCGCCCTTGCCGATCCCGACCATGAGGGCCGTGGGCGTCGCCAGACCCAGCGCACAGGGGCACGCGATGATCAGCACGGTCACCAGCGCCAGCAGCCCGCGGGTGAAGCCCTCCTCCGGAGCGAAAAGCATCCACGCCGCGAAGGTCAGCACGGCGAGGACGATGATGGCGGGAACGAAAACGCCGGCGATCCGGTCGACGGTCCGCTGCACGGGGGCCTTGCTGCCCTGCGCATCCCGCACCATGCGGATGATCCGGGCCAGCACCGTGTCCTGCCCCACCCTGTCGGCCCGGAAACGGAACGCACCGTTGCCATTCATCGTTCCGGCGAACACCGCCGCACCCTCCTGTTTGCAGACGGGGAGCGGTTCCCCGCTGAGCATGCTCTCGTCGACATACGACGCGCCTTCGGCCACCGTGCCGTCCACGGCGATGCGTTCGCCGGGATGCACGGCGACCAGATCCCCGGCGCGAAGCTCCGCAACGGGCACGGAGCGTTCGCCCGAAGGGGTGATCACCGTGACGGTTTTCGGTTGCAGGCCCATCAGTTTCGCGATGGCCGTCGTCGTGCCGCGCTTCGCCCGCTCCTCAAGCAGCCGCCCCAGCAGGATGAAGGCGACGATGACGGCCGCCGACTCGAAATAGACGTGCGGCTCGATGCCCCTCGACAGCCAGAATTCCGGGAAAAACAGGTTGAAAAGGCTGAACAGATAGGCGATTCCGGTACTGACGGCAACCAGCGTATCCATGTTGGCCGCCCCGTGGCGGAGCTGTTTCCAGGCGTTGACGAAGAACTCCCGTCCCAGTCCGAAAACGACCGGGGTGGAGAGCGCCCACACGGCGTATTTCACGGCCGGAGCGTCCATGAACAGCATGCCTCCGGCCACAATCGGAAGACAAAGCCCCGCCGCCCAAAGAGTCCGCCGTTTGAGCGCCCGGTAATGCGCCGCACGAACGTGCGCCGCCTCGTCCTCCGCCGGGCCTTCCGCGTCGGTCAGCAGGTCGTAACCGGCCGCCTGCACGGCCCGCTTCAGCGTCCCGGGAGAGCACTCCCCCGAACGGTAGTCCACCCGCGCCGTAGCGGAAGCGTAGTTCACATGCGCAGACTCGACGCCCGGCAGGCCGTTGAGCGCCTTATCGACCCGGACTGCGCACGAAGCGCAGCTCATGCCTGCGACCGGGAACGTATTCGTGATGATCTTACTCTTTTCCATGGGAACAAAGGTAAGGTCCCGACACGCTCCGGGTGTTACAGAATTATGGATATGATTTATACCTACACTTCATCCAGCGGTTTCAGGCCGCGTCCTTTCAGCCGGCGGAATTCAGTGGGCGACATCCCGGTCTGGGCGCGGAACTGGGCGCTGAGGTGCGCCACGCTCGAATAACGGAGTTTGTCGGCGATCTCGCTGACGGTCAGGTCGCCGTAGGCCAGCAGTTCCTTGACCCGCTCGATCCGCTGGGCGAGGAAGTATTTCTCGATGCTGATGCCGTTGACCTCCGAAAAGAGCTTGCTCAACGCACTGTAATCACGGTGGCAGCGTTCGCGCAGGTAATCCGACAGGTTGACTTTCGAGGCATCTTCGCTGTAATGCACCAATTCGATCACGGCCGTCCGGATCTGCTCGATGAGGCGCATCCGGCTGTCGTCGATCAGTTCGAACCCGTAGGCTTCGAGCAGTTTGCGGAACGCCTCCCGCTGCTCCCGGCCGGGCTTCTCCTGCACGACGACCGTTCCCAGTCCGACATCGAGGGGCGTGAACCCCGCTTTTTCGAGCAGCCGGGTGACGACCAGAATGCAGCGGTTGCAAACCATGTTTTTGATATAAAAGACGTTCTCCCGTTCCATAACCGCATTCGTTTTATCCGTAAATATAACACAAAAACGATTCCGTCCCGCCGACCGTCTTCCAGCCTTTCAGGTTCCGGCCGTTGAAAAGCGTCGGCCACGGGACCTGCGCTCCGACGAAGGTGCAGGGTCCCCAACAGTGCAAGAGTCTCTTTTTCCTATCAGTCGGGCAGTTTTGATCGTACGAATATAGTCTATTTTTTTCGGGTCTTCAGCCTGTTCCCCTGCAAAATTAACCTCTGACCCGCTCCGTATTCCGAAAAAGTTTCGTAACTTCGGCACAGCAAACCCATAGACGAAGCCATGAAACATGCGCACATCCTGCTGCTGCTCCCTTGCGGCATGCTGCCGCCGCTCGCCGGGGCGCAGCGCACGGAGCCGCCCGGCCGGTTCGACATCGCACCGGAATAACCACCCCGAAAACAAGCAAACCAACCAAAAACAACCATGAAGAAAACCGCAATCACCCTCTTTTTCCTGCTTCAGGCCGCGTGTCTGTTTTCGCAGATCCCCCGCCCGGAATATCCCCTGTCTCTTATACACATCTCCG
>ENA-OZGL01000730-OZGL01000730.1-human-gut-metagenome-genome-assembly--contig:-NODE-730-length-14148-cov-5.930604_pt1 | contig 14148 bp, 17 predicted proteins | sample MGYA00245117_ERZ653659 | MGnify/ENA primary metagenome ERZ653659 (study PRJEB26926, sample SAMN06165263) | human gut metagenome | biome: ENVO:00009003; feature: ENVO:2100002; material: ENVO:00002003... | reverse complement strand
CATAGGGCTTCGCCCGTCTAAGAAATACCCCCGGCTAGGCCGGGGGATATTTATTTATTTCCAGAAAGGAGAGGGATTATTTGACGCGATATTTTATGAAATTCACGCCCTTGTTCCCTGTGGAGGTGCAGATGATGACGCCACCCCGTCATCAGCCTCGCAGAAGCGGACGCATTCGCAGCAGCTTTCGCTAACGATCATTGTCGTTCTTCGAGGCCCGCACCAAAAGAACGCCTTTTTTGAGGTCGACATCTCCCACTTCAAGGTGTAGCACCTCTCCTGGTCTAAGACCACAGCAATACAAAATACAGAACAAAGTGGGCATATCTTCTACCATGCGGCTGGCTCGAATAACCTTTTTCTTGTAGCTCTGGCGGCGAGATAAGCGTTGCGCATCATCGATCCCGTAGTGCTCCTGTAATTTCAGTTGTCATCCTCCTTCACGAAGATGTAGATGCTGTGATTGGATGGAGAAAAGAGCGTTTTACACAAAGGGCGAGAAAGTGCCAATGAAATGGCACATAGCCCCCAGCAATAGCACGCTATGGCCGGGCATCGGATGCCCTGACTTTTAGCGTCCTTTTGAGGATACCCCGCCTCCGTCCGCCATCGTTACCCTCGAATATCGGAGAATTAGGACAGAGAAAGAACAAGCAGGGAGCAGAAACTCATGTTTTTGTGCTTGCGGGGGCGGGCAAATTCAGCACCACAATTGATTGAAATGATCCCCCCATCGGTCGGCTGCCGGGGTGGGTGTTCATTGTATAACACAGGCGCTGTGACGAATTTGTGACACTTTCCCCGCACTTTCGCGGGGGAATTTCAATGCAGCTACTGCTATGCTACAGACAAGGTTGAAACTCAACCAAAAATGCTTCAAAAAGGAGCGTAACATACCATGAAAAAGAAAACGATTTTGAGCTTTGCACTGGCACTTGCATTGACGGTATCGGCCATCGGCACGGCAACCTCCGCCTTTGCCGCCATATCCGCACCAATGGAGCCTGTTACTAAAATTGCCACCGAGAATGAGGATGCCATCTGGGAGCAGATCGAGGCGGTGGAAGAGAAGAGCGACGCCATCTTCCAGAGAAACGCGGCGCTGTGGGAAAAGCTGGACGAAATCTGCAACGCCCTGCCCGACGACTACGACTTCACAAACTTTGATGAGGCGGCGTTTATCCGCAGCACCAATGCCCTGACCGAAGCGGAGAAGGAAGCCCTTCTGGCAGACATCAAGGAACTGAACGGCCTTGACGCTGAGATGGAGGCACTGTACGCTCAGCTGCCCGACTGCGACAATATGCCGCTTTACGAGAAGGCACTGGAAAAGGCCGACCCCAAGGTATTGGACGAGATCGACACCCTGGAGCAGGAGTATGACCGCGTCTGCGAAAAGCACGCCGACCTGTGGGACAAGGTAGATGAAGCGTACTTCGATCTGCCGGATGACTATGACTTCGACAACTATGATGAGGTCACCTTTATCCGCAGCCTGAGCTTCCTGTCCGACGCGGAAAAGGACGCGCTGATTGCCGACTACAACCGTCTGGTAGAGCTTGATAACCAACTGTGCAAGCTGTACGATACCATCTGGGGCAACACCGGCTGCGAAAGCGGCATCTGCCCCCTTTGACGGGAAGGCGATATTCTGATAGTATAAAATCAACATCATGCCGATGCTGCGCTCACGCGCAGCATTTGGCGCTGCTTTCAAGGAGGACGCATGGGACATTCCATCTATTTGGCGGACGATGAAAAGAGCATCCGGGAGCTGCTCCATAGCTTTTTGGCAAGTGACGGCTATACCGTGCGCTCCTTTGAAAGCGGCGATGCGCTGCTGGAGGCATTCCGTCAGGAGCCTGCGGAGCTTGTGATACTGGACATCATGATGCCCGGCACGGACGGGCTTACCGTGTGCCGGGAGCTTCGCTCTGTTTCCGATATTCCCATCATCCTGCTTACGGCCAAGGACAGCGAGCTGGACTACGTCATGGGCATCAGCCAGGGCAGCGACGATTATCTCACCAAGCCCTTTCGTCCTACCATTCTGCTGATGAAGGTCAAGGCACTGCTGCGCCGGGTGGAGATGGACCGAGGAAAAACGGCGGCGGCAGAGGACGAGCTGTGCTACGGGGATCTCCGCTATTCCACTACGGAAAACGCCGTCTTTTGCGGAAACACGATCGTGGCGCTGACCCAAACCGAGCTGCGGCTGCTCAGCTATATGATGAAGCAGCCGGAGAAGGCCTATTCCCGAGAGGAGCTGCTCAGCGCGGTGTGGGGCTTCGACTCGGAGGTGGAGACCCGCGTGACCGACGAAACGCTGCGCCGTATCCGAAAAAAGCTGCTGCAAGCGGGCAGCACCGTCAGCGTAAGCACCATCTGGGGCTTTGGCTATAAGCTGAAGGGAGCGGGAAGCGTATGAAAAACATCAAGCTGCGGATCGTGTACCTGATCCTCGGCTCAGCTTTACTTCTGTCTGCCCTTTTTGTGCTGGCGGTAAACGTGATCATCCCGTCTCACTTTGTAAACGAGGCAAAAAAGGCGCTGCTCAACGAAGCGGAGTATCAGAATCGAGCCATACCCTACACCTATGACGAGAACTGGGAGGAGGAATACTTCTTTACGCCCAGCATCGTATTTTTGGAGCTGGAGGATGGCTACCGGCACAACACATGGAATCGGGATACCTACCGGCTGGAGAAAAAGCTGCTGGAATACTGCGCCGGGCGGGATATTGCACTCAATCAATGCTATACCTTCAAAGCGGACAAACATCACCTGATATTCATGTCCGTGCAGGAGGATTACGGCGATGGGGAGGAACCCTACTCCTATATCATGTACATAGACATCGGCCCCATCACCCGCTATATCGTAACGCTGAACTGGGCGTTCTTTGCGGTGTTAGTGGCGATCTCCTCCGTCATGTGCCTGCTGGGCTTCCGCTTCGGCCGGGACATCGAGAAGGAGGCAGAGCGGCAGCAGACCTTCTTTCAGAACGCCTCCCATGAGCTGAAAACGCCGCTTATGGCGATACAGGGCTACGCGGAGGGCATACAGGCAGGCGTCATGGACACGGCCAGCGCGGCGGAGGTGATTCTGGCGGAGAGCGACCGCATGACGGAGCTGGTAGACGAGCTCTTGGACATCTCAAAAATCGATATGGGGCGGCAGCAGCTTGCCCTTTCCGAGATGGATGTTCGGGAGCTGCTCTACGACAGCATACGCGCCGTGGAGCCGACAGCCGCCGCCAGCGGTATCACCATCACGCCGGACTTCCCCGAAACGCCCGTTATGGTCAGCTGCGACGATACCCGGCTGCGCAGGGCGGTCACCAATATTCTGTCCAACGGCGTACGCTATGCCCGCAGCGAGCTGCGCCTGACCTGCCGCACGGAGAAACGGCATGCGACGATACGGATACAGGACAACGGGGACGGCATCGCCGAAGCGGACCTGCCCCACATCTTTGACCGTTTCTACATGGGAAAAAGCGGGAAATCCGGCATCGGCCTTGCCCTGACGAAGGAGATCATCCACCTGCATAAGGGAACGATCCGTGCGTACAACGGGGATGGCGGCGCTGTTTTCGAGATTACCATTCCGGTGAGCCGATGAGAAGAGCACCGCGCCGCCTGTGAGCGCCTTTCTTAAAAAAAGGACGGACTTAGAAAAGATTTTTGTTGGTACTGGGGGAGAGTTCCCTGTGATTTCTCTTGTGCCGACATTGTTAGAACGGAGTACATCTATGGACTGCAAAGCAAAAAAATATCTGCATATTTATGACTGGAACTACTGGTGGGGCTATTACCACTGCGGCAAGGACTGGGAACCTTTCCATGCGGCGGAGTTTTCTCTTACCGAGGACGAGGCGGGAGAGGCGCCCTTTTTCCACTTTGATTTCCATAACCTCCCCGCACTTCACCAGACCATTCGGGACGGTGAGTTTGTGGAGCCGGATAACCCGGATCATCCGCACTTTCTGGAGCAGGCAAGGCGGCTCAGAAACGGCGAACAGGACTGGTTCGTCGGGGCGCTGTACTATCCGCTTTTTTCGCCGGAGATGCATTTCTGCAACGCCTCCATCCGGAGCGGCGTCCCGCTGACACAGCTGCTTTCCCCGTCTGTGCCGCCCTATTACGGGGTGATCTTTCTCCGGGAGGAGCGCCCCCTCACTCCGGAGGTGCTGACGCATTGGGCGGAGACACTGTCCCAGCCCCTGTTCGGCCAGCCGTTTTCCTGCACGCTTGCACAAGTTCCCAGCCGACAGGAGGCGATGGAGCAGTTTGAGAATGAGATGCGGCTGACGTGATGAAATGTACGGTATCGTTTACCACTGATTTCCCGTTGAAAAGCAGCTGAGAGGGAGGCGCCTCTTATGGAATTAAGACTCACGGAGCAGGAGGCTCTGACGCTGTATCGAATCATTCTGCGGTGGGATGAATTGGGCAGCTTGACCACAGAGGATGACGAGGAACGTCAGCTGCTATGGGATCTATCCTGTACGCTGGAAAAAGAACTGGAGCCGGTGGATGATGCCGTGAAACGCAGACTGCTTTGACCGCGTAAGGGCCCACCGGTTCGAAGCCTTTGATGTAACGCTGTTTTCTTTGACGCTGACGGATCTTGAACTGCCGAAAAGACGCCGGTGTCGCGGGATGATATTGACAAGGGGGGAAATGATGCTATAATATCTGCGAACAGTTCTCAGATTGGAGGGCGGCTGATGTCAGGCTACAATACAAAACAGCGAAGAGCCCTGCTTGCTTTTTTGGGGGAGCACCCGGACGAGCTGCTGACTGCACGCCAGATGGCGGACGCGCTGGCAGAGAAGCAGATCAGTCTCAGCGCTGTGTATCGAAACCTTGCGCAGTTAGAGGCGGAAGAAAAGGTGCGCCGCAGCGCAAAAAGCGGGTCGCACGAAGCGTTTTATCAGTATCTTGACGCCAAGGGCTGCAAGGGCGCGCTGCACATGAGCTGTGTGAAGTGCGGCAAAACCTTTCACATGGCCGACAGCAACGCCGCCCTGTTTGCAAAGCACCTGGCGCAGAGCGAGCAATTCACGCTGGACGCAGCCGACACGATCCTCTATGGAACCTGCTCGGACTGCAAGGGAAAATAACAAACAGAAGGGAGGACAGACCATGACAAAGAAGATTTGTTTTATGACGCGCCTGCTGGCGGCCGTGCTGGCCGTTGTCATGCTGTCCTCGGCGATCTATCTTGCGGTCGAAGCCAACCATGACTGCTCCGGCGACGACTGTGCCATCTGCCGCCAAATCAGTATCTGCGAGAATCTGCTGAAATCTCTGGGGCTTGCCGGTGCTGCCGCGGCGATCACGGCTGTGCTTACATATACCATGTGCAGGGCGATCCTGCCCTGCGCAGAGATGATCGACACGCTGACGCTCGTTTCTCTCAAGGTAAAGCTTTCGAATTAAAAATAGGACTTTTACAAGGGCGAAGTCTATCCATTTTTGGATAGGCTCTTGCGGTTTTGCCGCTGCCCCTGTATTTTTGCGCCTATTTTTCAAAAATTCGGAGGTTTTATTATACTATGAAGAAAATGATTCCCCTGTTTCTTGTGCTGACCATGGTGGTCGGCCTGCTTGTCGGCTGCGGCAAAAAGAATGCCGCAGAGACGGGCGAGAGCGATTCCAATAAACTGAGCGTTGTCACCACCATTTTCCCAGAATACGACTGGGTCAAGGAAATTCTCGGCGACAAGACCGGGAGCACCGACCTGACCATGTTGCTGGACAACGGTGTTGACCTGCACAGCTACCAGCCCACGGCGGATGACATCGTCAAGATTTCCGACTGTGACCTCTTCATCTATGTGGGCGGCGAGTCCGATGGCTGGGTGGAGAGCGTCCTGAAAAACGCCGACAATAAGAATGTAAAAGTCATCAATCTGCTGAATGTGCTGGGTGATTCCGTGAAAACAGAAGAGACCGTTGAGGGTATGCAGGAAACGGAACACGCCCACGACCACAGCAAGGAGGTTTCCACCTTTGAAGATCATGAGGTTCAGGACAGAAGCCTGTCCGACTGGGCGGGCAGTTGGCAGTCTGCCTACCCCTTTGCGCTGGACGGAACGCTGGACGATGCCTTTGCAGCGATGGCAGAGGAAGGCGAGATGACCGCAGACGAGTATAAGACTTACTATCAGAACGGCTACAAAACGGACATTACCAATATTGACATTGAAGGCGACCACATTGCGTTCACCTATGAGGACGGCAAAAAGGTCGGCTCTGACTACAAGTATATCGGTTATTACATTCAGAACTGGTCTACCGGCACCAAGGCGGCCATGTATCGCTTTGAAGCGGTAGACAGAACCTCCGGCGCACCGATCTACATAGAATTCAACGACCACATGATCGAATCGGCTGCGCCCGAGCATTTCCACATCAGAATGAGCAACGAGAGCTTTGACGCCATCGTTGATCCGGAAAAGTCGTGGCCGACCTTCTTCCCAGCTGATATGACCGGTGAAGATCTCTGCGAGCACATGGAGGGCCACGGCCACGACCACGAGGAGGAAGCTGACGAGCACGTCTGGCTGTCTTTGAAGAACGCCAAAACGCTGGTCAGGGCGATCTCCGACGCTTTGCAGGAGCTTGATCCCGATAACAAGGATACCTACGCCGCCAACACCTCTGCCTATATCGAAAAGCTTTCCGCACTGGATGGCGCGTACCAGTCTGCCGTGGACGGTGCGGCGCGCAAGACCGTTCTGTTCGGCGACCGCTTCCCATTCCGCTATCTGGTGGATGACTACGGTCTGAGCTACTACGCCGCCTTTGCGGGCTGCTCCGCCGAGAGCGAAGCCAGCTTTGAAACGGTATCCTTCCTCGCAAAGAAGGTGAATGAGCTGAAGCTGCCCTGCGTGCTGACCATTGAGGGCAAGAATCATAAAATTGCCGAAACCATTGTGGAAAACACCGCCGAAAAGAACCAGAAGATCCTGACCATGGACTCCATGCAGTCCACCACCTCTGAGGATGTGGCAAACGGCACCACCTATCTCTCTGTCATGGAGCAGAACCTCTCCATGCTGAAAGAGGCACTGGGTTAAGGAGGCAGGATGATGGCTCAGCTCACTTGTCAAAAGCTCTGCGTCGGCTACGATGGGAAGCCCGTTCTGCAAGACCTTGATTTTGAGGTTTTTGCAGGCGACTACCTCTGCATCGTGGGAGAAAACGGCTCCGGCAAGAGTACCCTTATGAAAACGATCCTCGGCTTGCAGACGCCCATCAGCGGCAGCATTTTGACAGGCGACGGGCTGAGGAAAAATGAGATCGGCTATCTGCCGCAGCAGACACAGGTGCAGAAGGACTTCCCGGCATCCGTGAGAGAGATCGTTCTCTCCGGATGTCAGGGGCGCTGCGGCAGCCGCCCCTTCTATAACAGAGAAGAGAAGAAAATGGCGGCGGACGCCATGGAGAAAATGCAGATCGCGCCCCTTGCCAAACGCTGCTACCGGACCCTCTCCGGCGGCCAGCAGCAGCGGGTACTGCTCTCCCGCGCCCTGTGCGCTACCAGAAAAATGCTGCTTCTGGACGAGCCGGTCTCCGGCCTTGACCCAAAGGTGACGGCGGAAATGTATGCGCTCATTCAAAAGCTCAATTACGAAGATGGTATCACCGTTGTGATGATCTCCCATGACCTGAACGCGGCGCTGCAATATGCGAGCCACATCCTGCACATCGGGGACAAAGTGTTCTTCGGCACCAAGGCGGCCTACCTGAACGAGTTTTCGCAGGCATGGCAGAAGGGAGGCGCGGCGCAATGACGGCGATTTTTGAAAAACTCGCGTTCTACTGGACCTATCCCTTTGTGCGCTACGCACTCATTGTCGGCGTGCTGATCGCGCTGTGTTCCTCGCTGCTGGGGGTCACGTTGGTGCTGAAACGGTTTTCCTTCATCGGCGACGGGCTTTCCCATGTGGCCTTCGGTGCGATGGCGATCGCCGCCGTGCTGGGGCTGACGGACGATATGCCCCTGACGCTGGGCGTCACGGTGGTCTGTGCCGTGCTGCTCCTGCGCACCGGGCAGAACACGCAAATCAAGGGTGACGCCGCCATCGCCATGATCTCGGTGGGGGCGCTGGCCATCGGATATCTTCTGATGAACCTCTTCTCCACCTCGTCCAACCTCTCCGGCGATGTGTGCAGTACGCTGTTTGGCTCCACCTCCATCCTGACGCTGTCAAAAAGCGAGGTCTGGCTGTGCGCGGGACTGTCCGTGGTGGTCGTGGCGGTGTTTCTGCTCTATTACAACAAGATCTTTGCCGTGACCTTTGACGAGGATTTTGCCAAGGCGGTGGGGACAAAGGCAGACCTGTACAACCTGCTGCTCGCCGTCATCGTTGCCGTGGTGATCGTGCTGGCGATGAATCTGGTCGGCTCGCTGCTGATCTCCGCGCTGGTGATCTTTCCGGCGCTGTCCGCCATGCGTGTTTTCCAGAGCTTCCGCACGGTGACGGTCTGCTCGGCCGTGCTGTCAGTAAGCTGCGCGGCGCTGGGGATTCTTGTCTCCATTCTGGCGGGGACGCCGGTGGGCTCCACCATCGTGGCGGTGGATATTCTGGCATTTTTGATTTGTTCGGTCCTTGGCCGCGCAAGGGGAGGGGAAGCGGGATGAAACGGCTTTTCTGCCTGCTGCTGGCTGGTTGCATGATGGTTTCCCTCTGTGCCTGCGGGAAAGACAGCGAAGAAGGCGCAGGAAATGACGCATCTTCTTCCAATGAAGAATCGTCTGCATCGACTGAGAGCATTCCAACGCCGGAAGATCAGCAATCCCCAGAGGAATCTGAGCAGTTGCAATCCTCCGCAGACGGCGTGGATGTGGATCTGACCGTTCTCAGCAGCACCATGGTCTACTCCGAGGTCTACAATATGCTCTACAATGACCCGGCGCATTACCTCGGCAAGACCGTCAAGGCAAAAGGGACGTTTTCCATCTATCAGCTCGTGACAGACGGCGTTTTACAGCCTGACCCGGTGTCCTACGCCTGCATCATTTCAGACGCGGCCGCCTGCTGCGCCGAGGGGATGGAGTTTGTGTTGAAGGATGACCTCGCCTACCCGGACGATTACCCGGAGCTGGGGGCGGAGATCACCGTCATCGGTGAATTTCAGTCCTATGAGGAAAGCGGGATGACATGGTATCATCTGGTGAACGCAAGGCTGGCGTGATACTGCGATAGCGCTGACTACATAGTAAGCGTGACGATTTCAGGGAGCAAGGTATTCCGGTGCAGCCTGACTGCAATTTATAAAAGTCGGACAAAGGGAGTCAATTTTCCCGCTGCAGAAAAATTCTCGTGAGGAAAGCGAGTGCTGAATTTGAGATGACTCCTTAAAAAGTAGGCAGACTTAACATAAACTTTAATCCTGTTATGATAACATAATCTATAAATACCCTGCTCTGACGGAACACTTCTGCAAGGAACCAGACAGATTGCAAAAACAGAAATGATCAACGATGGAGAATATGCATGACTTTTGAAATTCACAGCGATATCACCAATCGATCCATGGCCGTGGCCGCCCGCGCGATGCGCAAGGTGCTGCGGCGGAAGAGAAACATTATTTGGGCCATTTTCGACTGGAGCGTCTTTTTCATCAACGCTCTGCTGCTGATCCCATTCGACGGAGAGCCTTTTACGCTTGATGCCGGCACGGTGATTTCCCTGCTGGTAGAGGTGATGCTGCTGTCCGTTCTGCTGTTTCAGGATCGGCTCAACGGCATGATCGCCTGCAAAAACACGCTGGCAGGCACAAAGGACTATCATATTGCGTTCGGCGAGGAGTCCTATACCGTCGTTACGGAGGTCATCACTTCCACGTTCCGCTATGAGCTGATCGACGCCATGGCGGAGTCGCAGGACTACATGATCCTTTTGATGAAAAAGCGGTTCGCGCAGCCCTTGGACAAGCGTACTCTTACCGGTAGGACGGTGGAGGAATGCAAACGATTTCTTGAGGAGAAGACCGGAAAGACGTTCCGGCGTGTGTAATGAACGGATTTTCTATAACGCCCTTTCGCGGGCTGCATTTGCTTCTGCTTTTGCTTACGGCAGCGGCGGCGCTGCTCATATTCTTGCTGCTGCACAAAAAACCGGAAGCACGGCGCGCCCGGTTTCTGATCGGCGTTTGCTTTTTTAATCTTGCGCTGTTTGCCGGCTACAAGCTCTCGCTGTCCATGGACGCAGCGTATGTCCGTGCCTACTATCCCAACGGCTTCAACATTTTCAATGAGTTGCCGCTGCACCTGTGCAACATCAATCTGTTCCTGATCCCGCTGGGCGTGTGGAAGAAAAATCGCTCGGTCATGGGCTTTTCCTTTTTCGTAGCGCCCCTCGGCGCGCTGATGGCACTGCTCTTCCCGGAGCCTCTGTTCTCCGGCTTTTCGCTGTTCCTGCCGCGAATTTTCGGCTACTATGTGACCCACGCAATCCTTGTTGTCTGCGGCCTGAGTCTGGCGACGCTGGGCTTTTACCGCCCCGACCCAAAGGATATCCCGCGGATCCTCAAGACCTTTGGTTTGCTTGCTGTTGGCGCGCACTGTATCAATCTCCTGTTACGCCTCACGGTCTGCCCGGAGGCAAACTACTTCTTTACTTACGGCGCAGAGATCGGCGTGCTCAAGCTGTTCTGGCGCATCATCCCAGCGCCGCTGCTTTACGGGCTGCCGGCGCCGCTGATTCTTGCAGGCTATATGTACGCAGTCTGTGCGTTGTCCCGCCTGACGCAAAGGGCGGAAGAAGTGTCTTTTTCATAGATTGGATAAGTTCCGCAGCAAAAAACAGGAGGATAAGACATTGCTGGATAGAAATGTAAGAGGAATCGGAATCGCTCTGTGCTTATTGACTCTCTTGCTATCCCTATCCGGGTGTGGTTCATTGAAGGATGACTCGCTTCTGACCGTCAATGCAGTGATCACGGAAGTTGATACAGGAAAGCAAACCATAACGGTAAAAGACGATGCCGATGAAAACACTTTAGGTGAAGAATGTCTGATCGACTGTTCGTCTACTCCTATGGTCTATTGCGACTTTGCCACGCAGAAGGTTACAAGGATTTCTTTTGAGGAATTGCAGGTCAATGATAGGGTTATTGTGAGTATCAGAAGCTCGGAAATGGAGAGCTTCCGAAGCGGCGGCAACGAGGAGAATACGCTCAAGGTCGAACAATTGCAGTTGTATACGCAAAGACCTGCCGAATGAGCCTCGGCTGTCCCACGCTGCATCGAGGCTTCGAGATCGAACCGGAGAGCATGAAGTGGGTCAGCCGGCACACCAACGCTAACATAGTCGAAACGGACTTCTTCGAGACCTGCAGCACCTCTTATGCCAATAGCACGGCACCGTGGATAATCTTGTGAGGATACGCATATGAGCAATCAAAATAAACAGCTGTACATCGTAATCAGCCAGACCGGAACACTTCTGTCCCGGATCCTTAAACAAATCACCGGCGCAGAATATAACCACGCCTCCATCAGCCTGTCCAGAGATTTAGAGAGGATGTACTCTTTTGGCCGCAGGCATCCCTATAATCCGTTTTGGGGCGGCTTCGTGATAGAGTCGCCCCGTACCGGTACCTTCAAGCGTTTTTCCGAAACCAAGGTGTTGGTTCTGAGCGTGAGTGTCACAGAAGAACAACACGCAGAGCTCAAAGAAATGCTCGATGTGATGTGGAAGCGGAGGAGGAAATACAGTTACAACTATATTGGCTTATGCCTGGCATACTTCCATATTGTCTGGAAGCAGGAGGGCTGCTAATATTGCTCAGAGTTTGTCGGAGAGCTTCTCGCAAAAAGTCGGGTTGACGGCACGGAACAGTTACGTTCCTCCATCATACAGCCGATGCAGTTCCTTAGAATGCCGCACACACTGCTCTACCGCGGAAAGCTTCGCGAATACATGTGTGACACCTGTTCTGAGGGCATATGTGAAGATGCAGCGAACCGCACAGTGCATAGGAGACTGCCATAACAGCAGACAAGGGGGCGCGTGATCGAGTATCTGCAAAGGTGTGGTTTTGATCTGACGACGTGGCTTCTGCTTTTTGCAGTCATAATGGATATTCGTCTTGGACATGTTGACCACAGGGGTTGTGTTCCTCATACACAAGTCCTGCGGTCATTGGATATCTCCGGGGGCTTGGGGCCGGTCATTTCGACCGTGTGTACCCGCTTCCTTGGCCGGCGACCATGGAGATGGACCAGATTCCTGTGGAAATACCTGGTCAGATAAGATGGGCTGCCGCGACTTTGGCGTTGCTTACTGTGCCCCGATCCCTTTTTCCGCGCTGCTTCTATTACGAAGAAAGCAAAAAACAGCGGCACAGAGAGTTTGCTCTGTGCCGCTGTATGCTTTATGCATTGTATAAAAACCTTACATGCTATCTGATCTTTTGCCCTGTCTAAGTGAACGGCAGACGACATACCCTGCCGGAGCGATCATGATCAGAATAAAAATGCTGATCAATTCATTCACTTCGGATGGCGCAAAGCCCTGCAGCATCGTAATGAGGTTGTTTGCGAAATGCACGAGGATGGGAAACAGCAGGTTCCTTTTCTTCTCGTAAAGGATTCCTGCGGCGATGCCCATTAAGGTGGCGTAGACAGCCTGCACGATATTCAGGTGATAAACGCCGAAGAGTACAGATGATATTAGAATCGAGGCCCAAGCGGGGGTAAATTTCCGCATGGAGCGAAACACAATGCCGCGGAATAGAATCTCTTCTACAACAGGTGCAGCAATCACCGCGATCATAAATGTTCCAAATGCATTTCCTCCGGCAATATTTTCAGCACCGGCGTTCATTGCCTCAACGCTTTTTTGAAGTGAGGGAAGCTGTTCTGCCAGCATGATCCAAAGACCGGAGATTCCGCAAATGCCAAATCCCACGACCAGACTGCCGAGCACATCTTTGAAATTTGTCGCTGTGCGCGGTTCGCTTATCTCTTTCCTCCAAAGCAGCTTATAGAGCGTGAAGAATACGAGGATAAGAACAGCGTAGATCAAAATCTCGCCCCAATATGAGTGTTTCATAAATTGCTGTGGGGGGATATGAAAAACATCCAAAACGAGCCTTTCCACAAGGAAATAGAACAGATTGGACAGCAAAAAATGCAGTGCGATTGCAAGAATGGGAATAGCGAAATATCTTTTTTTCATCATACGGTCAATTTTTTCTCCTGTCTGTATTTTTGAGGGGACTGCAGCAGTATAACAGATTTAACTTAAAGTCTTCGTTAAGGGGCGAAGCTGCAATCTTTCGGAAGCGGCATCGCAAAAGGACACTGTTCATCTTCCCTGTCGAACCTTTTGACCCCTCTCTAAAAGATGTTTTCCTCATAGTTGGTGACATGCTGAATTTGGCATTAGGCTCCTTGAGCTCTGCAAAGCTTTTGGAGTTCAAACAGAAAATACCAAGAGCCAAAGCGACTGTGGGTATGATCAAATCAGATTGTACGAGCTGACGCTGTCCTGCCGATCTATACAGACCGTAGCTGCTTCATCCATCTGCAAAACCCCGACACTCCGTGGCTGACGGGGGTTATCCGCACTTGCCAATACGCCCAAAGGGGGCTCCTTAACGCGCAGAAGGAGTTGTGTTTCAATATCCGTGATCGTAATGCGCGAGAGGTAGGCGGCGCACTGCTCGTTCATCTGCCGGTACAGCGTGTCCATCACGCCTGCCATGCCGGAGCAGATGGCGCAGTCCCGGTCAATGTCGCCGCTGTGCCACGCGCAGTCCACAAAGCGGGTATTTACCGCCTCCGCCACCTGCCGGAGAGAAAGGGTTGCGGGGTCTGCCGTCAGGCGGTAGCCGCCGTCCAAGCCCTCCCGGGTCTCCACCATTCCCGCCTTTTTCAGCCCCGCCAGCACCCGGCGAACGCGGGTGGGGTTGGTGCAGATGTTCTCCGCCAGCGCTTCGCTGCTGAGAGATCGTCCGCTGTGGCTCAGGCAGACCAGCGCATGGATGGCCAAATTAAAAGAACTGTCCACAATTATCCCTCCTTCACAAGCTCGTAGGGCCAGTCGATGACGCCGCCAAAGTCGTAGACGCTCTGATACCCCAGCGCCAGCAGCTTTTGTGCAGCATCCTTGCTGCGGCG
>ENA-OZGL01000700-OZGL01000700.1-human-gut-metagenome-genome-assembly--contig:-NODE-700-length-14470-cov-9.929448_pt1 | contig 14470 bp, 7 predicted proteins | sample MGYA00245117_ERZ653659 | MGnify/ENA primary metagenome ERZ653659 (study PRJEB26926, sample SAMN06165263) | human gut metagenome | biome: ENVO:00009003; feature: ENVO:2100002; material: ENVO:00002003... | reverse complement strand
GTGCCTTAATGGCTGGTACTGCAGGAACGTTCACGTCTTGTAAGGACTATGATGATGACATCAAGGACTTGCAGGGACAACTGGACAAGAAAGCTTCACTTGATGAATTGAACTCTAAAGTAAGTGCTTTGGAGACTTCTATCGCTGAAGCCAAAACTGAAGCTTCTAATGCTAAAACAGCAGCACAAGAAGCACTGGACAAAGCTAAAGAAGCATTGGACAAAGCAGGACAAGGTGGATCTTCTTCTGAAGAAATTGCAGCCTTAAAAGCCGCTCTGGAGAAAGCGCAGGCAGACTTGCAGAAGCAAATTGACAAAATGGCCTCATTGGAGACTGTGGACAAGAAAATTGCAGATTTAAAGAAAGAGCTTGAAGGAGGCTTCGTTACAGACGAAAAATTACAAGCTTTGGCTGCAAAGGTTGATGCCCTGACCGCTGAGGTGGTTAAATTGATTGGACACCGTCTGACTAGTCTAGCTCTGATCCCGACTCAGCATATCAACGGTATTGCTGCTATGACTTTTACCACTTTGCAGTATACTCCTCAGAAGTATGAGGCAATGCCTACACATACGTCTGATCCTTCGGGCCACACTAACCGTCCTGTGTTAGACCACAAAGATGCCGGTACAGCCCGTTACATCGCTACTGAGAAGAATAAGGCTTATTTCCATGTAAGCCCGAGTGTAGGTGTTCGTACTCAAGATATCCTGACTCCGTCATTTGACTGCATCAAGTCTGAAAATATAATGACAAAGAATGCTGACGGTACAACAATTACAAACAATAGCCCGATCGAAGTTACAGGTCACAATATTGACAAGGAAGGTGTACTGGAAGTTACATTCAAAAAACATTCTGATTTCTTAGGTCAACAGCTCTCTACCACTAAGGAAGGCAATAAGGAGAAATTCTATATGGCTTCTTTGAAAGCTCCTATTTCTGCAGAAAACTATACAGAAGACGAAGCTAAGGATGTTGAAGCTGGTACTATTGATGGCGTTTATGTAAACTCTGAATATGCTCGTATTGAAGAGCTTATCAAATTGCCGTATTTGGCTAACAGCAGAACTGATTTTGGAAAAACCATAACAGGTGAATTCGCAGACGAAATACAGAATGATGGAAACGGTGATTTCTATGTTCACTATCATGACTCAGTATGTCTGTATGAATCAAATGCAAATGCTTTAGTTGACTATTACCAAGCTTATGACCAACCTCTTGATTTAAAGAAATTGGTAAAAGTTTGTGTTAGTGACAAAGCCAATGATCATGCCGCACATGAGGATTTGGTAGACTACAAGGACTATGGTCTGACATTCCGTTTCCGTCTGGCAGAAGCCGCTTATATTCCTGAAAACGACAATGACAACAAGACTGACCAACAAAAATTTGCAGAAATCGATTCTCCGATGAATGGTAAAATGTCTGCTAAAGTATATGACATCTCTGGATCTGCAACAGCCGTAGGTCGTGAGCCTATTGTTTGCGTAGAATTGATCGACTCTGTAAATGGCAATGCATTGGTTGCTCAACGTTACTTGAAGGTTAAATGGACAATGGAAGGAAAAGAACTGGCAGTTCCGTTCAACCCGGTATTGTTCTCTTGTAAAGTTAAGAACCTTGTCGATACAGAAATGATGAATACCATGATTTACGACAAGGCTAAAGAAGGTGGTATGACAAAGAACGAATTCCATGCTATCTATACTAAATTCATTGTAGGTGAGGGAGCTGGTACAGCTGAAGATTTGAAAGATCCGGAAGAAGGCGTTGAGTCTCACAATATTTTGTGGACATTAAACGAAGAAGATCTTGGTGTGTTCTGGCCTGGTCAGCAAGAGAAGACGTTCACGAAGACTGTTATCTACAAAGATCCTAAGGGTATCAATGCTGATATTACCGTTGTAATGACAAGAACTGTCTATATGCCTGCTTTGAATGTATGGGGCCACATGGGTACATACTGGAAAGGTGAAAAGGAATATAAGATATTCAACATCAACCCGATCGTTTATGGAACCAAAGAATCTAATCCGGCATGGAATGTTGTTGACGGTACTAACCCGACATGTAACATCTATACTGACTTGTTGAACGGTTTCTTGGATGACAGAGGTGTGAAACCTACTGAAGGTGCTGCTGGCGCTATCTATTATACAGATAAGAATGTAGCTAATACGAAGTTCTATTATCCTGCTTTTGGTCCGATGCAACCTGACCACACTATGCCTGAAAATGCTAACGGCATTTACTATGCAGAAGAAGGCGTAAGATTCGTATTCGATAAGGCAAGAATCGCCAACTATACTTATATTTGGAACGATGGTACTGAAGTGAAGGCTGAGTTGAGAAACAATGATACAGAATTGTGGATTAAGGGAGAATTAGCAGCAACAATCGTAAATCACAAGGCTAACCTTTTGAACGCAGACGAGCTGACGTACAACATCAAGTTGCAAGAAGCTGTTCCTGATCATGCTGTTACAGATTTCACTAATCAACCGACAGAAGCTGCTAAGGCATTGGTTGGTAAGATGGTTCCCATCAACTTGGTTGCTGATCTCTGCAATAATGCAAAGAATGTAGGCATTGTTAAGCAATACGAAGCAAATATTATTGAGCCGTTGCAAGTTAAGAAGGGCGAAATCGACAACTTCGTTGACGCCAAGAACGAAGGTAGCTCAATTGATGTAACTGGTGCATTCACTTACTACTCTTGGAATGACAACAAGCAGATTGTGGAAAACACAACTGGTCTGCCAAAAGCATTGTATGACTTCTATCAAGTAAGAGAAGCTGTTTGGCCGTTGAAGGCTGGTTCTGACAATATTCTGGATGTTACTAAGATCAAGACTAACTTGAAACTGACTGACGGTAACTTGGAACCAGAAGAAGGTTATACAAATGGTAAGTTGCCTGCAAACATTGAAATCAGATATGAAGAAAAAGATATCGATGGTGACGGTGACAAAGAAAAAGTCTTGACTTATTACAACTATAGCGGTACTCCGGTTAACAAAGCTTATAAGCTGTTTATCCCGGTTGAATACGGTTATAAGTGGAAAACTCTCATCAATGTTTATGAGATTACTGTAGCTCCTAACTCTGGAACTCCTGGTACACGATAAGTAAAGATCGTTAGATACTGATATATTAAAGGGTATTCCTTAATGGGATACCCTTTATTGATTAAATAAAAACAGATGAAGATGAAAAGATTTATTTATTCTTCAATGCTCTTGATGGGTATCTGTGTGTTAGTAGCCTGTACCGGAAAAAGCAGTAGCCATCCCTTTGGCGGCACTTTTTTTACGGAAGAAGGAGTACGCTTTGAACTTAAAGCGGATTCAACCACACTTATCCAGTTTAACGACTCGCTGACTTATGAAGGTACTTGGCAAGTCTGTAAAAGTGCAGATAATTTGGAATATGCTACAATTGAGTTTGCCGGATATCCTGCTTACTATTTCCTGAAAGACGGAAAGCTCTATCGTAGTGAACGGGAAATGCGCAATGACGTATTGGGCAGAAGAATCAATTACCCAAAATGATATAAGCTAGATATTCCATACTAGAAACGGCTATTTCCATTTTCCTTCTTAGGAAAACGGAAATAGCCATCTTTGTATATATCGACAAGAAAGAAAGGAGCATCCAGTTCATACTCTTCGTTGCGTATCACATATCTTGTTGCCCAAGCAGCTTTAAACTGCTAAAGGCAGTACTTGGAGAATCAATGCCGACACCTTGTAGAAAAGGAAGACTGGAACCCTCATCTCTACAGCTAAGCCTATCAATACCTTCTTGTCTGTTTCATCCATTGACGGCTGAAATGAAACTTCTATGCCATCCGTCATGGATTGGTTGAAATGGTGGGAATAAAATGAAAGTGAGTGATGAGATACTCCAGACGTTCCATAGGATATTGCTGAAGCATAATCCACAATAATCGTGCGGCAAAGTCGGCAGTGCCTGTTACCAACTGCAGGTTCAACTGGAAAACGGGACGTGACAATCCTTTCGTTACTTTTTGGACGAGGCTGGTCTTGCTGAAACGTCGTGGACTAATAAATATCAGGCGATTTTCACTTGCAAGTATCTCTCTTACTCTTCCCTATTCCGCTACTCTATCCGTAAAGTATTCACCGTCTACAATGGTACTGAATTTAAATGGATTATTCATATTGCGATTTTTTTTCAATGCGACTTTTTTCGCAAATATAGTGAATATATTTGGGGGCATTCTGAAAGACTGGCTAAAATGAAAAATACATTATAAGCTTCTGTTTTTCTTCATTTTATTGTATATACTTGTAAGATAAACTCTTTATAAATAAATTGGAAATGAGCAGAAATGAAATTACCTTACAAGAGATGTTCTCCTCAGTCATCGGGGAACTCCGGGAAGGCGGCAGATGGGGGACAGCACACATCTACCAATCAGCGATGAATGCATTCTCGGGATTCACCAAATGGCAACCAATGCCCATGCGCAAGCTGAGCCCGACCGTACTGAAGAGGTTCGAAAACTACCTCAGGCAGAGGAACTGCAGTTGGAACACCGTGTCCACCTACATCAAGACGGTACGCTCGGTGTATCATCGGGCGGTGGACAGAAAGTACATACGGTATGTACCCAGACTGTTCGAGCATGTGTATACCGGCACACGGGCAGACAAGAAGAAGGCGCTCAAGGCATCCGACATCAGCAGCCTGGTAAGGGAGACGGAAAGGAGCCTGCAAGGAGGGACGCTCCCAAACGCACAGCAGAGAACAAGGATTTTCTTCGTACTCATGTTCATGCTCAGGGGCATACCCTTTGTGGACCTGGCGTACCTGCACAAAAGGGACCTGCAAGGGAATGTACTGTCTTACAGAAGGCGGAAGACGGGACGGGCACTGACCGTGTCACTCACACCCGAAGCCATGCAGATGGTCAGGATGGTGGCGGACAGGAACCCCGACTCCCCCTATCTGTTTCCCATCCTGCAGAGCGAGGAAGGCACGGAAGCCGCATACCGGGAATACCAGTCGGCACTCAGGGCATTCAACCAGCGTTTGGCAGTACTCAGACAGTGTCTGGGAATGCAGTCGGCACTCAGCACCTATGCGGCGAGACATACCTGGGCCACAATGGCTTACCATTGCGAGATACACCCCGGAATCATATCGGAAGCCATGGGGCACTCCTCCATCACGGTGACGGAAACCTATCTGAAGCCTTTCAGCAACAGAAAGATTGACGAGGCAAATCAGAGGGTAATTTCTTTTGTAAGAAGTGGAGCGTGTATGGTGTAAAAGACGTTACTGCTTTTGATAGGATAGAATAGATTTGTCGCACATTTTCCGGAATCTTCAAACAGAGTTTTGAGGAACGGAATGGTGTTGCCTTTATGGAGCTCACATCGGTTCTATCAATATATTGTTATTCAACCTTTTGAGCTAAAAAATACACACTTCCATTTTTTGAAGACCTCATTTCATTACTTTCCCATTGTCACTTTTCTGGACTTCCAATCCTCTTTCCAATATCCCAACGAACAGATTTTTACTATTCTGGACAAGCCCCACCTATTTTCTCCTTATTCCCTGATTATTAACGAAATTAACAAGATTTCATTACCTGCGAAGTAACGGAAAATCATATAACAAAACGGATATAGGAATGGAATATAAAATGAGAGATTATTCACTTTTTTATTTTTTAAATTTATAAATTTAAAGTTTTCAATTATGAACAAGAAGTTTCTAAGTGTGATCCTGTTCAGTGCCTTAATGGTTGGTACTGCAGGAACTTTCACGTCTTGTAAGGACTATGATGATGACATCGACAACTTACAAGAACAGATTACCTCTAACAAAGATGCTATTGCTGCTTTAGAGAGTCAAATCAAAAGCGGCGAATGGGTGTCCGGCGTGACATCTACTGACAATGGTATTGTTGTTACTTTGGGTAATGGAACCAGCTACACTATTACCAATGGTGAAGCAGGTAAAGACGGTGTGACTCCGAAAATTGCAGTGAACAATGACAAAATCCAAGTAAGCTATGACAATGGCACTACTTGGATTGACCTTATTTCACTGGAAGACTTGAAGGGTGAAGCAGGTGATGCTGCTGAGACTCCGATTTTCTCTGTAGGAGAAGACGGCCACATCTATGTACAATATGGCAAGGATGGCGAGAAGCAAGACTTGGGTGTTTCTACAGGTGGTATCTACTATGTAGAAGATGGTGCTAAGTTGACTATCCATATCCCGAATAAAGAAGGTGTTTACGAAGATATCGTATTGCCGAGAGCTGCTGCTATTTCCAGCATTAAAGCTGTTACTGTAACAGAAGCAGATGATAATGCTACAATTGCTGAAGGTGCAACTGTTAATTTGGTATACGGTGTAGCTGCAGATAAAGGTGAATACTTTGATGGTACTCCGTTTGCTAAAGGTGACATCTTGTTGCCTACTAAAGAAGCTAATGGCGTACTTAACGCTCAAGTAAATCCAACAATTGCAGATGCAACGGTTTATAAATTCCAATTGGTTGACTCTAAAGGATTCTCTATCTTTAATTTGAACGCAGCTGTTCCCAATATGACAGAAAAACCTTTGTCAAGAGCTGCTACAGCCAATAAGGGTATCTATAATATGGCTATTTCTTTTGCAGCTGGTGTTACTACTGAGCAAATTGATAAGGTTAAGGGGCAAGCTTTTGCTATTGCAACAAAAGATGCTTATGACAACGAAGTACTGTCTGCTTATGATGTAACGGCTACTGCAACAAAGGCTGGTGCCTCTAGTTTGACAGTTAAAAAAGCAACAGTAGAAGCAGAAATCAATCAAGATTTTGACTTGAGTGCCTGCGTTGATATGGAGAATGTCATTGATGTGAAATATTTCATCGATACAGACCAGACAGCTGCTGCTGATGCTGCTAAGGCTAAGATTACAGGAACTAATATTAAGGGCGAAGTTGCTGGTAAGACAGTTGTAGTGAGTGTTAAGTATTTGACTGCTACAGGTAAAGTTGACCCTACTGCTACTAAGAAGATTTCCGTTAAGTTTATCAATCCTGCTATTGAAAATGCCTTTACTCAAGAATTGGTATTGAAAGCCGATAATAGTAAGAATGTATTGGTATTCGATTTAACTAGCTTGTTTGATAATACTACTACTGATCTTAGCTCTTATAAGATTGAGGTTGGTAATGCCAAATTTACTGTAGATGTCAAGGATGCTAATGGCACAGTGGTATTTGCAAAGGGTACTGAAGCGGAAGCTATAACAACAACGGGCAAAATTGTATCTGGCAATGCTACGGAAAAACCAAACGGTTATTACAAGCACACTTTGACTTACTCAGTAGATAATACAAAGGTGGTCCCTGGAACCTACGAAGCCGAAGTAACTTATGGTTCAAGCCCGAAGAATACAGTTAAGCTGACTTTGATTGTAAAAGAAGATGCTACTTCTTATGATTTCAAACCGCTGCCTCTGTACTTCAATGGTAACGCTGCTGTAGCTTATGGTACTCCTGTTGATGATAAGATCAATTACAACTTGAAGGGGCTGTTTGGTGTAGAAGACTGGACAAATGTTACATTCTCAGAAACAGTTCCTGCAGAGTATGAAAAAGACGGTGTTAAATGGACTGCTAATAAGTGGATTGTTGATGCTGAAGCTGCCAACTCCGGTGACATCATTGTAGATAAGGTGGCTGCTAAAACCGACGATAAGACTGGTAACTTCGGTGGTGCTTACGAACCTCGTTCATTGAAGGCTATTTACACTCCGTATGGTAATACTTACTTGACAACTGTAAAATATGAATTTACCTTGACCATCAAGTCTGCTGTATTCGAAGGTACACTTGATTATGTGAAGTATGATACAAAAGCCAAGAAGTATGTGGCAGGTACTCCTAAAGAAATTTCAGTTGCTGACGAAGAAGCAAAAATAACTTTGAAGGGAGATGAAATCCGTGGTGTTACTAAGACTAATGTAGAATATTTCGGAAATAGCGAAGCTGACAAATTTACTAAAGCTGGTGTAGATAATGTTTCTATAGCTTTGGATGACACAGCTAAGAAGTATTTGAACATAAGTGCAGCTAATTTCACAAATGAGATTACACTCACTCCGATTGCCGATGTTACTGCTCCTGCTACTACACTGACTTGCAACATCGTAGTAAGTGTTGTTGATGAATGGGGTAAGACTAAGACTGTCAATGTACCTGTAGTACTGAAATAAGCCGAAACAAGTTACTTCTCTTAATCTGAGAAGTCCTTGATACAATATGAATAGGAGGAAAACAATAAAACGTTTTCCTCCTATTTTGATTTTAACAAATCCACTCTGAAATTTATTTTCCATCACTTTGCTTCCACCTACTCAAAACGCTATAGTTTTACCGTAACCTACTCGTCTCTACCATAATACCCCGTGCAAGGTACATAAATCGGTTGGTTCAGTTTTCCTGCATTCTCGAGTTTGCCTTCGCTGCGAAGCAGGCGAATATGAAGCTGTGCCGTAGAGCGCATCATTCCGCAGAGGCTCTGAAAATCACTGCGCGTAAGGAACTGATGCGTAGAGAAGTAGCTCGTCAGCCGCCTGTCAATCTCCTTGTCACTCAGTTTTTGGGAATGCTCATTCAGCCCCAGTGGTTTAGCTTTGATAGCGCCTATCTCATTCTTCAGTACCTGGTCGGCACGAAACTTGATGCCCTTCAGCTTAATCTTGGTGGTTTTACGTTTGGTCGCAGCGGTCACCGGCTCCGTGCTAGTCAGTACGGGATGGAAATAGCCGATACCGTCCAGATGCACCTGCCGCCCCTCGGCAAGGTCTTCCCCCATGACGTGCGACAAGGCATCCAGCACCGCCGAAACATCAGTCTTCGTCAACGAACAGCGTTCCTGAATCCGACGTCTCAGTTCGGCAGTACTGGTAGAGCCGTTCAAGCGGATGCGCGGATGAAGTATCTTTTCTTCCCGCTGTTTGTCTTTAGGTTCCGGGAGCTCATACCAATCGAATAAAATTGCCATAGTTCAATGTCTTTTAAGTTGTTGTACAATACGTTCGCGCCCTATGCGGAATAGGTGCGGGTTACGTACTTCATCCGTAAAAGCTTTGGGGATAGAAACGCCTAACGACCATGAACAGCTCTGCTTACGGTCGTCAAGCGATTGCTTCATGGCCGTAAGCAGAGCTGTTCATGGTCGTTAGGCGTCATCTATTCCCTATACAAAAGTAGACAAACAAAGGGAGAAAAACAAAGGAATGCCTATGTTTTAAAAAAGAAATCCAAAGGTTTCCGATACCACGCTGTATAGTTTGTGGAAGCAGGGATTTATTTAATAATTATTCTACTGAATACTTGTTTTCCGCCTTCTGATATCGTATCTTTACGAGAATTATATTTACTTAAACAAGCTGACAAACAGAATGAAAATTACCTTGATTAGAGCAGAAAAAGAGAGCGGAAAGGAAGCCCTCAGCACCCTGGAAGCGGATGCACTGATTAAAAAACTGAAAACCGAAACCAAAGCCGGACATGTATCGACCCTCCGGGCCATCCTTCCTCAACTGGAGGGTACTTGCGCCCAATACGAACATATAGACAAACTGCCACGCATCTACCCTGCCGTGGAATATAGCCGTACGCAAGAGGGAGAACGGCAGATGAAGAACTATAACGGACTCGTACAACTGGAAGTAAACCGTCTGTCGAGCATTGCCGAAGCGGAATATGTAAAGCGACAAGCCGCCCTGCTGCCACAGACCTTTGCCGCTTTCTGCGGTTCCAGCGGACGGAGTGCCAAGATATGGGTATTGTTTGCCCTGCCCGACGGCACAACGCCGAAGCGGGAGAGCGATGCCGCCTTGTTTCATGCCCACGCCTACCGTATGGCGGTGAAGTGCTACCAGCCCTTACTGCCGTTTGCCATTACATTGAAAGAACCTTCCCTTACACAGAGTTGCCGCATGACTCTGGATGGATATCCTTACTACAATCCTGCCGCTGTGCCTTTCTGCTTGGAACAACCCCTCGGCATGCCCGAGGAAGAGAACTTCCGGCAACGAAAACTCGCAGAAAAGGACCCGCTGTTGCGGCTGCATCCGGACAGTAAAGCCTCGGACACCTTCGCCATACTCTTCGAATCGGCCCTTGACCGTGCATTTCGCGAATTGGACGGCTGGAAACGGGACGAGGATTTACGGATACTGCTGGTGCCTCTGGCCGAACATTGTTTCAAGGCAGGCATCCCCGAAGAGGAAGTAGTCCGCCAGACATTGATGCACTATTACCGGGAAGCGGATGAATTCATTGTTCGTCAAACGATTCATAACCTATATCAAGAGCTTAAAGGCTTCGGGAAAAAGAGCAGTCTGACGCAAGAGCAGGAGAGCGTTTTCCGGCTGGAAGAGTTTATGGGCCGCCGGTATGAGTTCCGCTACAACACCGTTCTGGATGATTTGGAATACCGTCAGCGCGACTCCGTCCATTTCTATTTCAAGCCTGCTGACCAGCGTGCCCGCAGTACGGTCTCCATGAATGCCCTGAAGGAGGGTATCCGCGTATGGGACCGCGACATCAACCGTTTCCTTACTTCAGACCATGTGCCACTCTATAATCCCGTCGAAGAATACCTTTACGATACCGGCCGCTGGGACGGGAAAGACCGCATCCGGGCGTTGGCCGACCTCGTCCCGTGCCACAATCCTCATTGGCGGGAGTTGTTCTACCGCTGGTTCCTAGGCATGGTGGCACACTGGCGTGGAATGGACCGGCAACACGGAAACAATACTTCTCCTCTGCTTGTCGGTTCCCAAGGGTTCCGGAAATCCACCTTTTGCCGCATTTTGCTGCCACCGGAGCTGCGTTTCGGCTATACGGACAGCATTGACTTCAAGAGCAGGCAGGAAGCGGAACGCAGCCTGGGACGCTTTCTGCTCGTCAACATCGACGAGTTCGACCAAATCAACATCAACCAGCAGGGCTTTCTGAAGCATCTGCTGCAGAAACCGGTTGCCAACCTGCGCAAACCCTACGGCAGCACCATCCGGGAGATGCGGCGGTATGCCTCCTTCATCGGCACCAGCAACCAGAAGGACTTGTTGTCAGACCCCAGTGGCAGCCGCCGTTTCATCTGCATTGAGGTCACCGGCCCCATTGATACGAATGTCACCATCAACTACCGCCAGCTCTATGCACAAGCTCTGAATGCCGTAGCCAAAGGTGAGCGCTACTGGCTGGATGATGCCGATGAAGCCATCTTGAAGCGGACGAACCGGGAATTTGAACAGCTCACCCCACTGGAACAACTCTTCCACAGCCATTTCCGTGCGGCAGAAGAGGATGAGGAGGGGCAATGGATGATGCCCATGCAGATTCTTTCCGCCTTGCAGACAAAGACGCGGGACCGTCTGGCAATCAACAAGGTTGCCGTATTCGGGCGGACGCTCAAGAAGCTTGAAATACCGAACAAGAAGTCACGGCAGGGGACACTGTATCATGTAATGCCGCTGGATTAAATGCTCTGCAGTAACCCGGCACAAGCATCCTCCAGAATGTCCAGCACATACTCAAAACCTTCGGAACCGCCGTAGTAGGGGTCCGGTACATGGTCGGCATGGGTAAACTTTGTACAGTATTCCGTCATGCGGTGTATCTTGCTCCATTCGGCGGTTGAAGGGGCGCGGTCTTTCAGGTCGTCGATGTTGCGGTCGTCCATACCGATAATCAGGTCGAAGTTGTAAAAATCCTCGGTACGTACGGGGCGCGAAAGATGCGTCAGATTGTATCCACGGCGGGCAGCATGGGCACGCATCCGGCTGTCCGGCAGTTCGCCCTGGTGATAAGACAGAATGCCTGCAGAATCGATTAAAAACTCATCCGCACGTCCGGCTTCTTCTACCAGATGCTTCATGACTCCCTCTGCCGAGGAGGAACGGCAAATGTTGCCAAGGCAAATGAAAAGTATCTTCTTCATATTTCTATAGTTACGAGTTATTTACATCGGGTCTACATCATAATACACTATCAGCGACTTGAAGCGGTCTTCCGCTACCATCTCCTTTTGCACCTGGACGAGCAGTTCGCGGGCACGGGCCATCGGGGCATTGGTTTCTATCTTCAAGACAATCTTTCGGATGAACAGGGTCTGTACGCGTGCTACGGGCGGCTTGTCCGGTCCCAGTACCCGGTTGCCAAAGACGGTGCGGAGCTTGGCGGCCATAGTCTGTGCCATGAGGTCGAGCAGGGTCTCGTTCCGGTTCTTCAGGTAGACATACACCAGGCGGTAGTAGGGCGGGTAGTGGAACATCTGGCGTTCGGCAAGCTGCCCGCCTACCATGGCTTCGTAGTCGTTGGCAATGACTTGCGGGATGATGGGATGGTCGATGCTTTTGGTTTGTAGCACCACCCTGCCGCGCTTGTTCTTCCGTCCGGCGCGTCCGGCAACCTGCGCCATCAGCTGGAAGGCGCGCTCGTAGGCGCGGAAGTCGGGATAGTTCAGCATGGTGTCGGCATTGAGTATGCCCACAATGCTGACGTGGTCGAAGTCCAGACCCTTGGACACCATTTGTGTGCCTATCAGGATGTCCGTCTTGCCTTGCTGGAAATCGGAGATGATGCGCTCGTAAGCGGTACGGGTGCGGGTGGTGTCCAAGTCCATACGGGCTACTCGAGCGTCGGGGAAAAGGGCTTTGATGTCATCTTCTATTTTCTCCGTGCCGAAGCCGCGGTTGCGCAGGTCAGTGCCCTCGCAGGCGGGGCAGATACGGGGCAGTTGGTAGGTGTAGCCACAGTAGTGGCAGGTCAGTTGGTTCAGCCCCTTGTGGTAGGTGAGGCTGACGTCGCAGTTCTTGCACTTGGGTACCCAGCCGCAGGTGTTGCACTCTATCATGGGGGCGAAGCCGCGGCGGTTCTGGAAAAGGATGACTTGTTCTTTCTGTTCCAGCGCTTCGCGGATGTATTGCAGGAGCAGTGGAGAGAACGGACCTTTCATCATCTTCTTGCGGTGCAGCTCCTTAATGTCTACGGGGATAATCTCCGGCAGTTGTATCTCTTTATAGCGTTCTTTCAGTTCCACGAGGCCATACTTACCGGATGTGGCATTGTGCCAAGTCTCTACAGAAGGGGTTGCCGTACCCAACAGAGTTTTGGCGCCGTACATGGAGGCGAGTACAATGGCTGCATTGCGAGCATGATAGCGAGGGGCGGGGTCTTGCTGCTTGTAGGTGTTTTCGTGCTCCTCGTCCACAATCACGAGACCGAGGTTGCGGAAAGGAAGGAAGACGGAGGAGCGGACGCCGAGAATAATGTCATAGTCTGCTTCCGACAGCTGCTTCTGCCAGATTTCCACCCGTTCGGCATCGGGGAACTTGGAGTGATAGATGCCCAGTCGGGAGCCGAATACGCGTTGCAGGCGCTCTGTGATTTGTGCAGTGAGAGCTATTTCGGGCAGGAGATAGAGCACTTGCTTTCCTTGCCGGATGGTTTCTTCTATCAGATGAATATAGACTTCGGTCTTGCCGCTTGCCGTGACGCCATGCAGCAGGCAGACGTTCTTGCTTTGAAAATTCTCTAAGATGGAGTGATAAGCGCGTTGCTGGTGCTCGTTCAGCGGGTTGACGGGGATGACTTCTTTGAGGAGTGTTTTGTCTATGCGGCCTATTTCCTGCTGGTAGACTTCGAATACACCACGGTCCACAAGACCGTTGAATACGGCAGGGGTGGCGGAGGTGCGTTGCAGCAGTTCGGCTTTGGAGACTTCTTTTATATCTCGTCCGCTGAGGTAGCCGGAGAGTTCCAGGTACTTCATCAGCAGGTCCAGTTGCTTGGGGGCACGGCGCTGCAACTCGTCGAAGAAGATGTGCAGGCGGTGTTCGTTGCGGGCGGCAGTGGTAAGGCGCACTCGGTTTTCGGTCTTAGGCTTATAGGTACGGCGCAATTCTTCCTTTACGAAGATGGCCTCTTTGTCGAGCAGTGACTTGATGACAGAAAGTATGTTCTTGATGCCGGTCTCTTTCTCCAGTTTCGTCACGCATTGCTCCGGGTCGGCAGAGAGCATATCCAGTATCTTCTGTTCCTTCTCCGGCAGGCGGACGTCGGACTCGAAATCGGGGTTGTACTCTACGATTGTTTCGCTTTCCAGCTTCAGGCCGGAGGGTAGGGCGGCTTTGTAGACGTCTCCTTGTGTGCAGAGGTAGTAGTCGGAGAGCCATTCCCAGAACTTGAACTGCCGCGGGAGCAGTATGGGGCGGGCATCCAGCAAGGCGGACACTTCCTTTACTTCGTATTCGGTGGGGGCACAATAGTGCACGTTGCGCACGATGGCTGTATAGTATTTCTTCCGTCCGAATGGCACTACCACCCGGCAACCGGTCTGCATTTCATCCGCCCACTCGTCGGGCAGGGAGTAGGTGAAGCCTGTCTCTTATACACATCTCCGAGCCCACGAGA
>ENA-OZGL01000699-OZGL01000699.1-human-gut-metagenome-genome-assembly--contig:-NODE-699-length-14488-cov-8.775792_pt1 | contig 14488 bp, 10 predicted proteins | sample MGYA00245117_ERZ653659 | MGnify/ENA primary metagenome ERZ653659 (study PRJEB26926, sample SAMN06165263) | human gut metagenome | biome: ENVO:00009003; feature: ENVO:2100002; material: ENVO:00002003... | reverse complement strand
CCTATTAAGTCGTCGGCAGCGTCAGATGTGTATAAGAGAAAGAAACTAAATATTAAGGCATATTTTAAAAAGTTACATAAGGGAATAACTCAAAAAAGGAAAAAAGGTTCATACGGAGAAGATATAACAAGAAAAAACCTCCCTGCAATTCTTTGCAAAGAGGTTACTGAATTGTACACCCGATGAGAATCGAACTCATATCGTCGGAACCGGAATCCGGTATTCTATCCATTGAACTACGGGTGCGTCTGAAACTTGGACGTGCAAAAGTACAAAATATATTGTCTTTATCCTAATAATTTGGGATATTTATCTATCAAAATAATATTTTGCTCATTAATTTAAGCATAAAACAATCAATTTGATTATATTTTCGGCTAAACATATAACAATATCACAAATAATTTCTATATTTGCAAGCAATTAAAACAACTAGATCTATTTTACAATGAGTTACCTAATTAAACCAGCTAACTATAAAGCCTTGCTTGATTTAAAACAAACAGAGTTAGGCATTAAGCAAATAAAAGAGTTCTTTCAACAGAACCTGTCGTCAGAATTACGTCTGCGCCGTGTCACCGCCCCGCTATTTGTATTGAAGGGAATGGGTATCAATGATGACTTGAGCGGAACCGAACGAGCGGTATCTTTCCCTATCAAAGACTTGGGAGACGCACAGGCCGAAGTTGTCCATTCACTGGCAAAATGGAAAAGGCTGACTTTGGCCGATTACAATATAGAGCCGGGTTATGGCATCTATACAGACATGAACGCCATCCGGGCTGACGAGGAATTAGGTAATCTCCACTCGCTATATGTAGACCAGTGGGACTGGGAGCGTGTAATTACCAAAGAACAACGCACGGTTGATTTCCTGAAACAAATAGTAACCCGTATTTATGCAGCCATGCGCCGCACAGAATATATGGTATGTGAAATGTACCCGCAGATCAAACCCTTCCTGCCACATGACATTCATTTCATCCACTCGGAAGAGCTTTGCCAGATGTATCCCGACAAGAGTCCGAAAGAACGTGAACATGCCATCTCACAAAAATACGGTGCGGTATTTATTATAGGTATAGGCTGCAAACTGAGTGACGGTAAAGAACATGACTTGCGCGCACCTGACTATGACGACTATACCACAATCAACCCGGAAACCGGACTTCCCGGTCTGAATGGCGACCTGTTAGTTTGGGACAAAGTACTGGACCGTTCCGTCGAACTTTCCTCTATGGGTATCCGTGTAGACAAAGAAGCGCTGCTCCGCCAACTGACACTCAGCGGACAGGAAAAACGTAAAGAACTGTATTTCCACAAACGCCTGCTAAATGAAACTCTTCCTTTGTGTATCGGCGGTGGTATAGGACAGTCACGACTCTGTATGCTTTATTTACAGAAAGCCCACATAGGTGAAATCCAAGCCAGTATATGGCCCGAAGAGATGAGAAAAGAATGCGCCCAACTGGGTATGCAACTTATTTGATTATAATCCATCAGCAATGAAAGAAGAGGATGATTATAAAAAGTCATCCTCTTTTTATTTGTCATTTTTACAAATTACCCCTATCTTTAACGCACATTTTATAATAAAAGAAATGCCATGAACGTACAAATAGAAGAAAGCTGGAAACAACATCTGGCACCCGAATTTGAAAAAGATTACTTTATCAGACTCACAGAGTTTGTAAGAAGCGAATACCAGACTGCCACTATTTACCCACCGGGCAGATTTATATTCAACGCCTTCAATCTGTGCCCGTTTGACAAAGTGAAAGTCGTCATTATCGGCCAAGATCCCTACCATGGTCCCGGCCAGGCGCACGGACTCTGCTTCTCTGTTAATGACGGAGTACCTTTTCCTCCTTCCCTACAAAATATTTTCAAAGAAATACAAAGCGATTTGGGTGCTCCCATCCCTACTTCAGGCAACCTGACCCGCTGGGCGAATCAAGGAGTTTTATTACTCAATGCCACACTGACGGTCCGTGCCCACCAGGCAGGCTCTCATCAACGACGGGGCTGGGAGGAATTTACAGATGCCGCCATCCGTGTACTGGCAGAACAACGTGAAAATATTGTATTCATCTTATGGGGATCTTATGCACAGAAAAAAGGCGCCTTCATAGACCGCAACAAGCACCTGGTACTGGCTTCCGCACATCCGTCCCCCCTGTCAGCCTATAACGGTTTCTTTGGCAACAAGCACTTCAGCCGTACCAACGAATATTTGCAAGCGCACGGGCAAACACCTATTGAGTGGTAGACATAAATAAAAAAATGAGAAATGGTTTCTGATAACAACACGCAACCATTTCTCATTTTTTATTCCCAACTTCTTCCTAGTACCAATTCACCGCACTACCCGTATTGCTTCGCTGATCCCATTTCAAAGCATCGGTCAGCATACTGGAGTTAGCACGAATACTGAAGTTATAGGAAGTAAAGGGACCGAATACCAAGCCACAGCTCATATTGAAACAGTGCAGGTCACGGCTGATATTGACCGTTGTCATTGACATCTCTTTCGTATTAAAATCATACCCCGAAGAATAATTCACATTCCAGCGGCTACCCAACTTCACATTACCGGAAACATTCAATGAATGAGTCACCGAATAAGGATATCTCATCGTCTTGATATTAATCTGCTTGCTTCTGTCCTCACGAATACTATAACTATAACTCAAGCTCAATGACCATGGCATCTTGAAAGCCATATAGCCATCCGGATCTATAGCCGCCTTCTCTGTCTTTCTCAAACCGGAGTTATCTTCTTCCTCCGTGTTTTCATTGCCATCATCACTGTACTCATCCAGATTTTCATTCTTCTTGTCTTTATCCCCCTTACTGTCCTTTTCATCTTTCGGACCAAACCACTTTTTCCACGAATCATTATTCAATGTATACGAGAAAGAACCGCTATACCCCTGAAAACGACCAAAACGTCCGTATGACCATTCTGTACGGTTGCCTTCCACTACCTTGCCGTCTTTATCAAACTCATAAGCATACGTAGCAAACTGGGCGTTCATATTAAAAGTATAACTCTTGGTCAGTTTCAAGCGCAGATTCATACTCAAATTTCCCCAAGGTTTCTCTTTAGCCGCCGCATTATAGGAAATACTGGCTCCCAACTGGTCAATCAAGCTGATTTTCTTCACTCCGGTAGTATCCGCATCGGATTTCACTTTCATTTCCACATTATTATCTATAGAGAAAGTGAAATTCTCGGATTTACCACTGGGCGAGAAAGAGTAAGGCAAACCTTCATATGGATTATAAGTCTGAGTACGTACTTCTCCATCCGTATCAGTATAAGTATACGTTCCCACATATCCATACCTGGACGTACTGAAGTCCGGCGCATAACTCATGCTCACCGAAGGAGTAAAGACGTGACGGATCATTTCAATCTTGTCGCCAAACAATTTCTTCCACGGTTTGTAGAAACCATACATCTTGGTATTCACCTGCAAGCTCAAATCATAGTTATACACACGGTTAAAACCATTGATTGTATCTCTCCGCACATTATTAGGTGCCGACGGATCATAACTCTGCTCCACCTTGCGCATATACCAGCGCTCGGTATAGTTGAAAGAAGGCACAACGTTGATATATTTAAACAAAGTGAATGTAGCGCTGATAGGAATCTTATGCTGCATACCATTAGTCCATTTATTCAAGCCCTGCTTCAGAATCAGATTATCCTTGGTATTAATCGAGTTCGTCATCTGGCCGGTATATTGGAGTGAGATTTTCTCATACCAACGTTCATCACCTACCGCTTTCTTACGCTTGAACGGATAAATACGGTTCAATGAAATATTCAAATCCGGCAACGTCACACTGATAGAAGAGTCACGCGTATTCTGAGAGATATTGAATGTACTGGACAGATTCAATCCTATTTCGGGGAAATTGCGCGAATAACTCACACTAGACGTCTTGGTGTTATTTGAATACTGCTGCGGGTTGTACAAACTACTCAGGTTACGCTGGTCATAACTACTGGTCGCAAAGTTCACATTCGCCGAAAAAGAGCTGTTAGGGTTAGCCTTGGCATCCTGTCTGTGACTCCATGCAATTCTGAAATCTTTTGTAACCATATAGTCCGGCATATTCTTCTCACCGGTTTTCGTTACCAGATAACTGGCATTGAAATTACCGCTATATTTATATCTCTTGTTATAATTAGACTGCACGGACAGTCCCCATGAACCTTTCGTAAAGATCTCACCCAACACTTTCAAATCCATACGGTCACTGATGGCGAAATAATATCCCCCATCACGCAAATAAAAACCACGATTCATTTCATCACCGTATGTAGGCATAATGAATCCTGACGAATAACTGCTGTTAAACGGAAAAAATCCGAAAGGAATGGCGATAGGCAACGGCACATCCTCCACCACCAGCTGGGCAGGACCGAAAACCACATTTTTCTTAGGACGCACTTTCGCCATGGAAAGTTTCAGATAGAAGTGAGGATGTTCGTGATTATCACACGTAGTATATCGTCCGTGACGCAAATAAAGTTCATCATTAGCACCTTTCTTCGACTCCTCACTGGTAACGTATCCTTCCCCCTGCTGAGTAACGATATTATTAATGAACCCCTTCTTCGACTTGAAGTTATAACGCATGATTTTTGACTCATACGGAGTCTCGCCATCCTTAAAGACAGGAGTACCTTTTTCCACGCCAACCGAGTCGGGAACACCACGGGCATACACCGTACTGCTATCCATGTTCATTGTAATCACGGCAGAGGTCAACTCTATTTTCTCATAGTTCACCTTACCGTCACCATACAGATGGGCATATCCGCCCTCAGTGAATACGATAGAGTCATTTGCTTCATAAATAACAGGCGCATCCAACGGCTGTTTCTTTTTAGGTGCAACCGTATCGATAGACAACGTATCTACCAAAGCACTATCTACTTTCAGGGAATCATTACCGGATGCAGAATTCCGCTTTCTGCGTTGAGCACCTGTACTTAAAGAAAGTGACAGGCATGCAAATAGTAGTAGGAATGTTATAAATCTATGTCGTTTTAGTGGCGTCATTCACAAATCATTTACGCTTTTGAGGGGCAAAATTAAGCATTATCCGCCAATAATGAACTATTTAGCGGATATTTAATTTATTTTTAAGGCTTACAAGAAACATTCGCACCAATGGTTAAAACGGATTATCCCATCTTCCCCATAACGTGAAATACTCTTTAACGCCTTCTCCACGCTCTTTTCCCTGTCCAGATGCGTCTTTGAGAAAAACTTGTCGGCAAAGCAAATAACCTGTTCTTCCAGCGAAACCGGAACCATATTCCGATGAGGAACAGGCAACTGCTGGTCAATAATACTTTGCAAAGACATACCCGCTCCCGTATGTCTCTCACAGACCAATGCATGACGCGGAAATCCTTCTTTCCGCATCAGATCAGCCCCCAAATATCCATGACAAATATAAGGATAAGATCCGAAACAACAAATGCCCTCAGCATCCGTCATAAAAATACCAATATCGTGCAGCATCGCCGCCTCTTCCAGAAACTGCTTGTCCAGATTCAATTCCGGATGCTTGCCGGCAATCCATAACGCCTTATCGGCCACCGAACGGCTATGCGCCAGCAGGATATGTTTCAGTTCATTATCTTCAGGATAATATTTATTAATGATAGCAAGTGCGTCCATTCTCAATTAAATTCTTATTTTTGTGCAATATTACAAAATAATCGCCACATATCATGAAAACAAAATACATTTTCCTATACTGCCTCTTGTTTATCTGCAACGCCGTGACCGCGCAAAAGGTTATCACCGGAGCCGAACAGATGGACCGTCTCTTACCTATATTAAAAGGGAAGCGTGTGGCATTGGTTGTAAACCAAACCTCCAAAGTAGGAGAAACCCATCTGTTGGACACCCTGCTTGCAGCGCATATACAAATAAAAAAGGTATTCGCTCCCGAACACGGCTTCCGGGGTGACGCCGATGCCGGAGAAACCATCAGGAACGGAAAAGATACCCGCACGGGAATACCCATCCTGTCCCTTTACGGTAAAAATAAGAAACCTACAGCCACACAGCTACAGGACATAGACCTGATTGTGTTCGACATTCAGGATGTAGGCGCCCGTTTCTATACCTATATCAGCACCATGCAGTATGTAATGGAAGCTTGTGCCGAGAACCGGAAACAACTGGTCATCACAGACCGGCCCAATCCTTGTGATTACGTGGACGGCCCTGTGCGACAGAAAAACCAGAAAAGTTTTGTGGGTATGCACGCCATCCCCATTTTACACGGTTGCACTGTAGGCGAGCTGGCTCAAATGATCAATGGCGAAGGCTGGCTGCCCAACGGCAAAAAATGCGCGTTGACCGTCATCCCCGTGGAAGGCTGGAAACACGGACAACCCTATTCGCTTCCGGTAAAGCCCTCTCCCAACCTGCCCAACGACCAGGCAATTGCCTTATATCCTTCACTCTGCCCGTTTGAAGGTACAGCCATCAGTGTGGGCAGAGGTACTCTTTATCCTTTTCAAGTAATCGGTTCACCGGATATCCGCATCTCCTCCTTTTCTTTCAGACCGGAAGCCTTGGAAGGCTTTGACAAGAATCCGATGTATAAAAACCAATACTGCTATGGCAATAATCTCCGCCATATCACCGCCCCGAAAGGATTCTCTTTAAAATACATCATCACCTATTATCAAGCTTATCAAGATCTTGGGAAAGCGGACAAGTTCTTTACCCGCCCGCAATGGTTCGACCTGCTGATAGGGAACCGTACCGTAAGGGAACAAATCATGAAAGGAGCCAGTGAAGAAGAAATCCGTGCAGGATGGCAGAATGAACTGGAAGCCTACAAAAAGATGAGAGAGAAATACCTGCTTTATGAATAATATTTCCTTCCAAGCTGACAGATTTCGTCAAAAAAGGAGACAACAACCCAATCTATTCAGGACACGCAGCACCATTCCTCTGCATCCACCAAGCCCCAACCACAAACGGCTTTCCAACCGCCAACACATGGAATCCGTTTCAATCTTCTTTCCGGAAGGCCTGCATACCTTTCTCACCACCCCGATGATATCCGTGTCCTCACATTCCTCATAAAAACGGCAGACGCCATCCCCCTGCATCAGATAACGACTGCCTCTTTTTTGAATAATCCGATGCAATACATACCGGTCTGTCTGCCGGAACAGAATGACATCAAAAAGTTTCAACTCCTCCTTATCATACGGCCCCACCACCACTTCATCCTTCCCATTTCTCAGTAAAGGCATCATGGAATTGCCTTTCACCCGGAACTTCACACTCCTGCCACTTTTGATTTCCGACTCCACCCACGCAAAGAAACATTCATTCGCTATCCGCTTCATACCCATCTCCATATAAAGTACGACATACTAATTTCACCGCCTCCGCATCGGGCAAACACTCCAGATGATAAACAGGAATGGATGAAACCATCTTTTCCAACAGACTACAAACCCCACAGTATAATTCCTCCTCGTATGCAAATGCAGGAGGAGCAGACGGATGCAAAGCTGCATAAGCCTGCAAAGTGTTCAATCTCCGTATCTTGTTATACGGTGCTTGTGACAAACGTACACATCCGGCCAACGGATAACGCTCCGCCTTATAACAAGGAGTCTTCCCACTCCACGGGCTGCCATATACCCACACGCCCCCCTCTTCATAACGCACAATGGGACTGTCATCATTCAGCAACTTACTTCCTGCTATATTTTCCCTCCACAAACGGGTATGGGTACTTTTGCCGGTTCCGCTTTCACCTAAAAAAAGAACCGCTTTCCCCTTATAAACAATACAACTGCCATGCAAGGCAACCGTATCTTTCCGTACCGTCATCAGGCCATACCCCATCCATAAGGCAAACCTTAAAAGACGGGGAGAATAATTACCATATAAACAGATACCTTTCCCAGTTTCACCCATCGTCCGGAGATAAAGCGACGGTTCTCCCTGCGGAGCCAGTTCCAACAAAAAACGATCCCCACTCACACCAAAAGTACCGGTTACATCTTCATATCCGAACCCATAGGACTTTCTCTGAAAAGCCGGAAAACCCCAACCGTTTCCCTCCCAAACAGTAAAATCCGGCAACCAAGCACCCTCATATACATCTTTTGCCGAAACCAGATCCGGTTGCCAAACAAAAGGCTTGAAACCGCTGATACCATCCACCGCCTCCATCAATCTTTCGTCCGGCAGTGCGAAGCAGTGGCTACCTATTTTATAAATTCGATCCATTGTCTTTTCCATTTAATCTGATTACACGATGACAATATGCCAACGAGCTTTCCCGATGGGCTATCGTAAGAATAGTCAGCCCCCTACACTCCTTCATCAGACCGAGAAGCATTTCATTGACAGCCCGTTCAGTCTCATTATCCAATGCAGAAGTAGCCTCATCCAGTAAAAGCACCTCCGCTTTCTTATACAAAGCACGGGCGATGCCTACCCGTTGTTTCTGACCTCCCGAAAGCCTTCCTCCCCCTTCACCCAAAGGAGTATCCATTCCTTGCGGCAATTCATCCACCCAAGCATCCAATCTCACCAGCCTCACTATCTCCGCTACCCGTTCCTTATCTATAGACCGGCATCCCAAAGCAATGTTTTCCGCCAAGGTCCCATCCAGCACAAACACTTCCTGTTGCACATATCCCACCCTGCGATGCCATTCCTGCCTCGGCACATCGGCAAGCGGCCTGCCATCTATCCGAATAACGCCTTTATCCGGAGTGATAAATCCCAAAAGCAGATTAAACAAGGTAGATTTACCCACGCCACTCTCACCACAGATACCTACATATTCCCCCTTACGAATAGTACAACAAAAGTCCTTTAGAACCTCTTTACTTTCAGGATAAGCATAGGTGAGGTGTTCTATCCGTATCTCTTTTTGAAAAGAAAACGCTTCCTGCCCCCATGATGGAGAAACTGCTTCCATCCCCTTATCCCCCAACCCTTCCTCTATAATCCGCAGAGAATAGACCGCATTCTGTACTTGTGTCCAACCACCTAAGATGCCGCGCAAAGCGGGTAACAGCCGGAAAGCCGCCACAGCAAAGACACCTACCAACGCTTTGATATCCCCTGTTCCGAAAACGGTGAGCAAGGTCAGCCCCGATATGACCGCCATTTCGGAAAGGCAAAGAGGAAGATGCTGTATCGTTTCCAGTTTCAAACGGCTCTCACTGATTTTCCTCACCCTTTGGGCGAATGCCTGCTGAAGAAAAGGAAACGCCGCATTCAGTTCCAATTCGGCATACCCTTTCATCGTTTCCGTGACCAGCCGGGATTGCTCACGACGAGCCTGCTGCTCCTGCTCACCATAACGGCGCATCGGTTTCCTGATCCCCCATCCGTAAATCAGCATGAAAGGCAGAAAGGCAATATACAGCATCAGTACCGTCAACGGAGCGTAAACCAACAAAGCTGCCGTCACCCAAAAAACAAGCAGCAGTTCTCCTGTCATGCGAAGCAAGGGGGAAAGAAGGTTTAAAGAAAAAGCATAACAGATATAGTTCACCTCATATCCCAGCCGGATACTCCCCCTGCTGCGTATAAACAATAATCCCCGTTGATAGTAAGAAGTAAAGAGAGAAAAGCTGAGCCGACGGTAAAGAGACATCAGAAAATGGTTTTGAAAACGTGAAAGCCCCGCTGCCAAAGCGTTTTTCACCAAAATAAAGACTATTGCCACCAGACAAAATAACAGGGCGGCATCTTTATCCCTCCCGTCATCCAACAGAAAAAACAAGACAGGCAACAGGGCAGCGAGTCCGGCAAAGTCAAGTAATGCGCAAAGAAATACGGCACAAACCACCCTTATCCCCATTTTCCTTTCATCAGGCAACAACAAACGGCAGATTCTTTTCAACATAAACCGCTTATTTTCGTTCCGTCTGGAAGATGGTATGGGGAGAGCGCAGATGCAACAGAATAGAATTTCCAACCCATTTGCACAGTGAAATGCGCAACACGCTGTTGCACGCACGATGAGTATGCAGCATACGTTTGGTTTTATAAACCAAGATCCCCCATTTATTCTTCGCCGGAACTGACATCGTATAGGGTGGCCGGATGATTTCCCGTAAGATTTCCTCCGCCAACCCTTCTCCTCCATATACAGGAACGGAAGTTCCCAAATAATCATTACAGAGGCGGGTCATTGCCAATATCATATTTCTAAAACGAATATCCGTCACTTCCTCAGGAATATGCAGGCCGTATCTATTCAGCAGGCAAGCCCAGTCGCAAAGATGATGAAGTGCCAGACCGCGTGCATAATGCTGGGCGGCATGAAAAGCGAGAAATACGGTATTAAAGGTGGAAGATGGGATTAAAATGGAGCATTTTCCGTCCAATTCCGCCGATACGGGTTGTAGCAGTTTTTGAAGGAGCTTATCCATCTTCACTGCTATACGGTATGTTTCCGAATTAATGAAGGTTTTATGATTCTCTATCGGAATACCTTTATAGTAAAACATACTATGCTTTTCGGAGTGTTCAAAGTCTACCTCTATTCCTTTTTCTTCCATTAACCGGTCTGCCAGCCGGTTGGCCTCGGCATCACTTTTCCGGGAATGGTCTGCCGAATAAGTGAAGATGTCTATATCTCCCCCTTCCCTGTGCGAAGGAATGGGATAATAGGTGGAGAGGCCCACTCCTTTCAACTGGACCGTGGTAATGCCATGCGTTTTATAAAAAGCTGAAAGTTCGGCTATGGTATGGCAGTACCGCCGGTAGCGTTTTTCATAGTTCTCTACCGCCATCGCCCAGTTTAACTTCAAAGCCTTCGGGGGTTGCAAACAGGCCGGCAGGGTTTGTATTCCGTCCCATGCCAAGGCCATCACTCCCTGAGTGCAAGCTAGTCTGTAACACGCCTGCCAAAGGGCAGGAGATATATCGGTAAAAAGGATTTCACTAACCGGCTTTGTGCTGTTCAACGCGGATCGGAGCAAGGCAAATAGCATTTGCTCCGGTTTATCGAGTATTATATCCATTGTTATATCAATCAAGTAAGGCTGAACATTTCTTTAGTGCATCTGCCCAAATCACCACATCTCTTTCGGCCTGCTCTTGAGAAATATGATAAGATTCCACCAACACCAAGGCTGCCTCTTGTAAAGTGAAATCCTTTCCCGAAAGTCGTTTCCAAAGTAAGCAAGCGGAAAAATTAAAGGAAATAATACGGGTCAAATCAGTATCGGGAACACCTTGGTTCACAATTATTGTTTCTCCGGCTATGGAGCGGAGTTTGAAATGGGGATTAAGTTTCATAATCTTCTAATCTTAAAAAAAGAAAGCCGCCCGACCTTTCGAGACAGGACGACCTTCTTTTATTACAAATCACTTTCTGCCATGACTAATAACATGATAGCAAATAATTCTCTTATTTTTTATAACTATCCCAACCGGTTCCTGTAAAAGAAGGAGTACCTGTCACATTAATGATAGAGGAAGCATCTGTTATCGATGAATCAACAACCAAATTGCCGTTAAAAGTACCACCCTCAATATTTAATTCCATAGGTTCGGTGTTTCCGGTACTTTTTGATAATTCCACGTTACCATTAATAATACTAGTACCTTTAACAGTTACTTTAACTCCGTCAGTGTAGGTTGAAAAGCCGCAAACATCAAATGCATATGCACCAGTTCCGGCATTAATCGTAGTATTGTTAATTAAAATATTACCACAATTGTTACTCAATACATATAAGGCATTTAGCCCCCTCACTGTCATAGCATCCAACGTCAAATTACAGTAGTTCTGAATCATAATTTTATCATTATCACTTGCCAGTGTTCCGTTTTTCATAGTAACGGTAGAACCTTTCAACAATTGACAACTGTTCGTTTCTGTGCCAGCCGAACCAACGGTCGGTTTAGCAAGTGTAAGCACATGGTTGTTCAAGTCCAATTCTACAGATTGTCCACTTTGCGTTTTAAAGCCATTACAAGTAGCGTCTCCATTCAAACGTATCTTCACGTTAGCATTACCGCTTAAGTATAAAAGTGCGGACGGATCGGAAAAAGTACCACCGGTAACAGCCAGCGATGCACCTGCACCAACCACATAGATCTTGCCATTCAGTGTTCCACCACTGATAGTCATCTGTCCCAAGTCATTGGCTGCACCATTATGGCCTTCATTATCCACCACATACTGAGCGGAACCAGTCGTATTGAATGTACCTCCTTTGATTTCAGCCACATGATGATTCTGTACGGTTGCCTGAGACATATTGGTGAACGTACCGTCGTTGATGACAAGCTGGGCTCCATCATCATTTTTAATGGTATTAAGACCTCCGGCAAATGTACCACCGTTTATGATAAGTGAAGGATTCTGATGATTAGTACCGCTTACATATCCATTTCGCGGATTCTTATTGGTATAATCATAATACCCATTGGCTATCATCGAAGAATAATGCCCGTTTTGCGATATCTCCACATTTGGATTAATCGTCATCTCGCCATGATTCAGAATATTATAATAGCTGTTACCACCTGAACTTTCTGAGTCCTGACCGTTTTCCTTACTTCTAATATAGGTTCCGCCATTAAGAATTACTGTACCGTTATTATAGATACAAGCTTTCCCGTGACTTACATTATCCACTGTACCATTTCCGTTAATGGTCAGTTTACTATCCTTGTTTACGGTAAATGTATCACCAGATTTGTTGGTGATTTTATGACCGTTCAAATTGATGATAACTTCATTCGTTGCGGAAATAGTAAAATCTCCCGTCAAGTCTGTGGCAAGAGTATAAGTTCCACCATTTTTTGCGACATTTTGCAAGTCGGCTACGGCAGCATCAACTACTTCAAATGCATCATTACCGGACAGATTGGGTAATTCAGCACCCTCTTCTTTATAAATAATGACAGTTGAAGTGTTACCGCTTTCACGACTGATGGCTGTTACTTTGGCACCACTCTTCACTCTTACATTACCGGCTTTTACCTTCAATGTATTAACAGTAACTCCTTTACCAAGAACCAATGTGTTTGCAGCAGTAGTTGCCGTTACTTCATCATAAGTAGCTGTTTCGCCATTGGCAGCCAAAGTTACGGTAGAAGAAGGCAGATCTATCTCAAATTTAGGCGCAGTATCTAATTGCGGTACAGATACCAACACGTTTTCAGGTGCAGCTGTACCACCAGTACCAGTGCTCTCTTCTTTAATGGCAACAGCATTTGTTGTAGAAATATTTTCAAAGGATATGCTGACATTTTCTGCCGGTGTATCTTTTTTCGGTATTGAAACCGTAGGACTGGGTTCAGTTGAAGCCACATCAGCCACAGAAACAGAATTGGTTTCTTTTAAAGCATCGGCTACCTCTAATACACTTTCAACTGTTGTCGGTACACTTCCGGATACTTCGTCCAACGTTATAGTTGTGGTATAACGTTCGTTACGTTTAGCATCTAAAGCTTTTGTCTTTAAAACCTGGCTTGTAGCGCCATTACCAATGGAAAGTTCCAAGGCAGGATACTCGGCTACAGGCAACGGGAAATAGAATGTTTTACTGGTCACGACGTCACTGCTGGCAGTAAAGTTTATAGTTATGGATGAGGAATTTGACGTTTCTGTGGTTGTCAATGTAGGGATACCATCAGCGAATGCTATTTGTGCATTTCCAGCAATGGCTGGAACAGTAGTTTTTTCTTGAGCGGTCATAGAAGTCAATTTCGCCCAAGTATAGTCCTTCGGGATATTATTGACAGTTATGCTCATCAGGGCACCTGCATTTTTAAAAGCCAAGACATCCTGTGCGCTCTCATTTATTGGGCAAGCCATAAGAGCACTGCTGTTTTCTCCTTCCTTATAATTATAGGTATCCTTCAACGTTAATGATATTTTACTTCCATCATAAGAAGCATCGCTGCCATAAGGATAAAAAGCAGCTTTCTTTACAGGACTCTCACCTTCCAGTACTCCTGAGAACCCTGCGTTCTTGGTCCCGGCTCCACTGGATAATGAATAGTTAATGTTAGTGTAAGTAGAAGAACTTCCATTCGTTACAAAAATGCCAATCTCGTCACCTATACTCCAAACGACAGAATTGCCATTCATAGCAGTACGCGATTCAGCATCTCCCATAGTGGCACATACTTCATCAACGCCACTTTTCGCCACGCCCAAATCTTCATTGGAACAACCGGTTATTCCTAATCCAAGAACAGCTAAAGATGTGAACAATATCTTTTTCATACGTGTATGTTTTTAAATTATTTATTTCAATTACCAAGGCTGCGGGTTATAGTCTTCTGTTCCACCACTTACTGCAAATCCTTTTTCCACTTCTACTTCGATAACCTCCACTTTAGGAGCCTCATACATTTCCATATTGTTTGTTTCCATAATTTCCGTACAATAAATTTAGATCCTCATTTCCGCAACTCTTTTATCCTCTCAT
>ENA-OZGL01000697-OZGL01000697.1-human-gut-metagenome-genome-assembly--contig:-NODE-697-length-14504-cov-6.802478_pt1 | contig 14504 bp, 9 predicted proteins | sample MGYA00245117_ERZ653659 | MGnify/ENA primary metagenome ERZ653659 (study PRJEB26926, sample SAMN06165263) | human gut metagenome | biome: ENVO:00009003; feature: ENVO:2100002; material: ENVO:00002003... | reverse complement strand
GCGTCAGATGTGTATAAGAGACAGATATTTCTTTGAAATAAAAAACTCCGGCGATACACGGTCATGACATGACGGTTTGTTACGTATCTCCGGAGGTATCTGACAATCCTGCTTTTACAGATATGACGGAAGGAGGTATGTATATTCTGTAGCACCTTTTGTTGACTACTGGAAAATATGTTTGAAAAAATATTCGTAACATTTTGATAATTAGCTGATAATTCATATCGTAACGCGCGATGCGATGAGAGAGAGAGAGAGAGAGTAACGAAATTCCCCACATATCCAAATTATTGAGCACTTTTATCACATCTGACTCTTCTGAAAATAAAATGTTTTCCTGGACGACAGTAAAAATGAAAGGAATAATAATTAGGCACATGAAAAAGAACTCCGCCCAAAAAGACGAAGCGTCGCTACTGCAAGTTCCATTTATCAGATATGAGCGACATTCATTTGTACCATTGCATTTCATATATGATTAACAAATATTCTGATTACAAATATATGTATTTAGCTATATCTCACAATGTTTTTAACACCTTTTTGCATGAATAAACTGCCAATCCAAATGCCAATGTCAGGAAACTTTTTCAGCAAAAAAACATCAGCCTGTAAGTTCAACTGTCAATATTCCATAATGATAATGGTTCTTCCTTTTTCATTTTCCCTGTTATTCTTCAAACTCGCCCTCTATCATTCCATTGAGATATTTTCCGGGGTCCGCGATAAAATCATCCCACTTGGCTAACGGATGGAACTCCTCGTGCTCAACGTCCAGATACCATAGCTTTTTATCTTTGGAACTCCACAACAGCATATAGCCACTGTAGTTATCCATCTTAACCATGATAGAGAGCAGTTTTTTCCGCTTCCAGGTCATCTCTTGCACATCCATGAAGGAGTAAAGTTCTGCCCATTTCACCAGTTCCCGCTCCGGAAATTCCAGACGAAGCGGTCCGGTCTTCAGGTATTCAACAAGATTGGAAGGCAGCTTATAAGGTTTCAGCTGACGTACCTTTTCCTGTTCGTTGTGCCAGTCCTCCGGTTCCAGAGCTTTCAAATAGGCGGCCATTTCCAGGTTTTTGTTTTGCACTGCCACTGTATATGGCCGGTCGCCATATTTATCCGGGATGGTGATGTCTGCACCATGCTCCACAAGCCAGCGCACCATGGAAAAATCATTGTGCCGTGCAGCCTCGGTAACAGGAGTGGAAGCATAAGGAAATACCATGTCCGGCTTGTGGTAGTTGATGTCCGTACCTTTTTGAACCAGATACTCCGCCAGCAGCTGATTCCCGTGGCTTGCCATACTGCGCAGGGCTTCACCGCCGTATTGTTTCAAATCCATGTTTAGTCTGTCCAAAATGGGAAGCACGTCAGGATCATGACGATCCGCCAGGTGCAGAAACAGACGGCATATATCCCTTTGCTCTGCAGGGATTCTGGCACCGGCATCTGTCAAAAAGGAAAACAGGTTCAGGTCTTGACTGCGCAGGGAACCGTAAAGCAGTTCTTCCGGCTTATAGGTCAAGTCCGCTCCGGATTCGATCAGCAGCTGCACCATGTCCATCCGTTTTTCCAACACAGCCAATTCCAGTGGGGAGGCTTCTTCATCCCGTGGCCAATCGTCAAAATTTACCTGATAATGTTGTAGCTCGTTGGGAGAGTATCCTGCATGAAGCAGTGATTTCAGTTTGTCGATGTCGCCGTTGCGGATGGCCTCCATCATAGGAGGCACATTTGAATAGACTATGTTACTCATATGAATTATCTGTTTTTATTATTGAAAGATTTCCTCATACCGCTCTCTCAGTTCCTTCGGAGCCGCCTTGATGGCCTTGCTGCCTCCGTTTTCGGAGGACGGGCCCCAGATAGCCCAGAGCAGGCACTGCCAGGCGATGGCCCGTAACTTCGGATCTTCGTTTTCTTCCGGCAGGAGATAAGCGGAGAAGTGGCTCTTTACTGCCAGCAGCGCATCCAGGCTTTCCGCATTGGCAATCAGGCTGCGGAATTCCTTGGCAGGCTTCAGCCACTGCATAGATAATGCGCCCCGGACCAACACACCCAGTGTCCATGTCTGAAAACCGAACTTCCGGATAAAGACATGAAGGAATTTCTCTTGCAGCGAGGAATGCTCGTCGTCGCAGAGGTCAAGATACTCCGTCACCAGCGGTGCCCATCGTTCTCCCTCCAGTCCCAGAGCAAACACGGCGAAAGTGCCGGGCATCGCGCAGAATTCTTCCGCGAGATTCTGGTAGAACTCATATTCCCGCATCGCCAGACGGGCATACCGTTCCATGGCCGGGTGCAGATCAGGGTACTGCACGGCACAGGCAAAAAGCTGGTTGACTCCCTTCTTGGGCAGACCGGGAATCGGCAAATAGATTTTGTCCTTTCCACGGAAATCCACTGAATAGCTGCGGGGAAATGTCTCCTGTTCCAGTACCGCACACAGATAGTCCAGAATCTCCGCGTAGCACTCTTTTGTAGAGTCTTTGGCGGTAATGCGGATGGTAGCAAAAGCATCGTTGGCTGTTGCAGTAAAATGCCCCGTCTTGCGCTGCCGGATGTCCTTTGGCAATTTGCCGCTTCCGGATGTTTTCAGCTGCTTCACCATATCAGGACGAATCTGGGACACCAGACCAAGTATGTGCTCGGTGGTAAGTGTGTTATGGCTGGCTCCATACACCGTATAGCATACTGCCACATAGCACGCAAAACGCAGCAAGCCGTCATCCACATCCTCAGGACGCAGTTCCGGACACACAGTGCAGGTCGGATAAGGAATAAAATCATCATCATCATCTTTTTCACCTTCAACCTCAAAATACCGCTCCTGCACCTGCTTTTCGATATACTTTTCCAGCGTGTACCCGATCTCCTTCCAAGTTGTCAGCCGCCGCAGGGCATCACAGAATGCAGCCGCCTCCTCATAGGGAAATCCCTTCAAAGGCAGTTTGGACAGATACCGTTCTACCAGCTGGTCGGGAAGAAAGGGCGTTCCACTCTGGTTCCTGACAACTGTTGGATAGCCGGAATGGTTTTCTTTTGCTTTTCCATCCAACACATCCTGAATGCACTGGTCTGCGTGTTTCAGCACTTCCGGATCCGTGTCGGGCTTATGTATCAGATAATAACGGCCGTTTACACCGTCGCGCTTCGGTAGGTTCATGGCTCAATGTATTTATTATTATTTTTATACTCAAGACATATCATAGCTGGAGAAAAACCTGTTCGTAAAGCTCTTTCAGTTCACCCGGAGCTGTTTCCAGCACTTTCTGACCACCCTTGGCACTGGCTTTGCCCCAGATCACATAGCAGACCGTTTCCCATGCGTATTGCAGCACTTCCTCCGGGCTGGCTTCTGTTTCCTCGGCGGGTTTCTCGTCCTCGTCATCATCCTCGTCGGAGGAAAAACCACTTGGAACGATCTCGGACAGGTGGATTTTTGCTTCCAGCAGGGCGCTCAGGCTTTCAGCATTTGCCATCCACGCGGCATAGTCCTTGGAATACTTCATGTTCTGCATGGACAGCACCCCACGGACAAATGCAGGAACGGTATCGGCGGTAAATCCGAACTGTTTCACATACTCCCGGAGGAATTTTTCCTGTAAGTGGGAGTGCTCATCATCGCAGAGATCGAGATAATCCCATACCAGCTGCCGCCACTCTTGCCCCAGCATTCCCAGGGCGTACACGGCAAAACTTCCGGGGAGAGCGCACTGCTCATGGTCCAGATTGGTGTACTGCTCATATTGCCGCATGGCAAGCCGGGCGTATCGTTCCATCAGAGTGTGGAGACCGGGATACTGCACGGCACAGGCAAAGAGCTGGTTTACCCCCTTTTTGGGCAGTCCTGTGATGGGAAGATACGTCTTTTCCGGTCCTTTGAACTCCACCGCATAGCTGCGGGGAAAATCCTCCTGCTCCAGAAGCTCACACAGGTAGTTCAGCACTTCACGGCAGCATTCCTCCGTGTTGTCCCTGGCAGTGATTCGGATAACGGCAAAGGCATCGTTGGCCGATGCGGTGAAGTGCTCTGTTTTCCTCTTTTGCAGAGAGACCGTCAGCCTGCCGGTCCCATGTTCCCGGAGCTTTTTCACCATATCAGGACGGACTTTCTCTACCAAGCCCAAGAGATAATTGGTTGAAAAATATTCATAGTTCGCTCCATATATCTTATAACTCACCGCCACATAGCAGGCAAAGCGCAATAAATCTTCTGAAAGATCCTCCGAACGGATACCCGGTTTTAGGGAATATTCCCGTTCTTTCCAGTAGTCATCTTCACTGCCTGTTCCGACAAAATACTTCTCTTGTAATTCCCGTTTCAGCAGGTCAAACAAATAATAGTCAATTTCACCCCAGCGGCTCTGGCGGCGCAGGTTTTCGCTGAAAGCAATGGCCTTTTCCGCATCCATGGTTTCCGCTCGCTGGGTTTCAATCCATTTTCTCACCAGATCGCACACTTCAAAGGGCGCACCTTGACTGCTAACCACTACCGGAGGCCAGAGGGAATCAAGCCGCGTGATTCTCCCGTCAATGGCATCCTGGATGCACTGGTCAAAGAGCGGTTGCAGTTCTTCCTGTACCTCGGGCTTCATCCAGTAACAACGCCCGTCATGACTATTTCGTTTTGGTAGATTCTTTGATTTTTCTTCTGCCATATTCATCCAGTAATTTGAAATACTACATTTTTCTATTCTCGTTTCCCGTTCTCATAGCATGTCATATCCAAGTCAGGCTATTCCGCGTTCTCGGTCTTCTTTGTTGCAACATACATCTGATTACGGCTCGTGGGATTGTCCGGTTCCGTCATTTCCAGCAGTCCGGCTTCAATCATCGGGGTGATATATACGTTCATCACATTCTTCCGGGCTTTCAGTCCCAGATGCTGCATGATGTCAAACAAAGGCTTGGGTTCCGCACAGAATTTCAGAATTTTTGCTTTTCTCTGTTCCTGTCCGCTGGAAGGTCTTGTAACCTTTTCTTGTGTCGTTTTCTTGGGTTGTTTTCTTGTGTCGTTTTCTTGGGTCGTTTTCTTGGGTTGTCTCGATGATTCCTGTTTGCCCAGTTGCAAAGTAAGTACCACATAATCAGGACGGCTTTCCTCGGCAACGGTCGGGGCTGGCCACCCAAGATATTTCCACCCGCTGACAATCTTATCCACCCCGCTGCCAGCTTTTTCTGCGCGCCCAAGCATCATGAACATCTTCTGAAGAATCGGATTACGACAAATACTCCGTCCTCCTTCGAAGTACTGTTGTCTGGAAACCAGCATCATACCCTGATTCATGAAAATAAGTCTGTCATCAGTACGCTCCACTATGATATGACCTTGCGCATTTATGTCCTGATGGACGATTGCGTTTATAAGTGCCTCTCTTACAGCATCATGTGCGGGAGTTTCTTCCTGACGTATTCCGTCCTTCATCATGAAGGGACGCGGCAATGATTGTATGAGGCGGTTATATACCCTCATGTAGAATTGATAGAGGTTCGCTTCCCAGGTACCGTCCGGGTAAATACGGTGCGTCCAGCGTATATTGGGGTCGTCAGTAGCAATACGCTCCCGGTAATCGACAAAATATGTAGGATCACCGGAATTGTTGACTATACTGTCATATTTGCCGAACATAAGGATTCCGGCCAGTGTGAAGCCTTCTTTGCCGGTTTCATATTCAGTCGCGTAGGCTCCGACCTTTTTCAGAAAATCCATATCGCTGATACCCGTCCACGGATGGGTGGGCTGCAGGCTGGCGAGGGTCTGGCGGTACTGATGCAGTGTCTCAATATCAATATCCCTCTCAAAATCAAATCCGGCAAGAATACGGCTGTCCTGTGAGTGACGGTCATGTTCCGCATCAGCGAACATACGCCTTACTTCGGCATCCGTACAGACATAGTCACCTTCATGGTTTCTCCTGTAAGTGTTGCCGAACGGGCTGTTGTTGATATATACAGGACGAAACTCGTAACTTGCACGGGGAATTTCGCATATAAGGATAAACGACCCGTCAACCTGTTCTATCCTTACATCCGATTCGCGAGGCAGACAGACGCTTGTTTTGCCTTTATTATGCGCACAGTCCCAAAAGATCTTTTTATACCGTATTATGGTTTCCTCCGTCAGTCCGTCGAAAAGAAAACGGTTGTTCTTTTCCACGACCCCAAGTACGATTGTCCCTCCATTGGTATTGGCGAAAGCCGAATAACTTTCCCAAAAGCTACCGGGAAGACCTCCGCGTGCTGATTTGAACTCAATTTCCGAGGTTTCCCCTTTGCCTATCAGTTCTCTGATGGCATTCTTTGTATCTGTTAAATTCTTCTCCATGACAAGCTCTGGTCTGTTTAAGGGCGCAGCTGTTCTCTGCGGCTTACGTTAAGTAATTCTGCTATTCAGGATAAGGTATGCAAATCGGGTTGGCAGGTATTCGTACACCTTTTTGACACGGTGGCCTGATTGGCATCCGGCTGCTTTGCCAGCCATAGATTGGTCTTTCCGGCTTCGGCCAATACTGCTTTTATGCGATTAATTTCCTTTCCCATATGCTGATAAATAGCTTCTTTCTGCAAATATAATGTTTTTTACTGATAATCATTTTGTCACGCAGGTATTTGTCACGGGGACAAGTGGAATCTTTTCATCAATCCAAAAACCGGGACTTTACTCTGCAAAGGTTGATTCACGCCTTACATTCCTGTCAAGGAATGCCCTGCTTGACGAAGACAATCTTCCTTTCCCCTTGGTTCGGGAAAGCGTATTGACTGTATCATCCTTGTCCGGAATAGTCGCAAATCTTTTGTGGCAGAGAAAAGTCATACTCAAAAAAAGTTAATCCAATACAGGAATTTGTAGATTATGCGTGTCTTTAGGGCATAATAGAGAAAAGCATGTAGAAAATTTATGAGAAGAATATTTTTCGTTACTTCATTGGTTCTGATGTTGTGCTGCGTTGCAATGGCAGAAAAAAAATCAAAAACTATACGCTTGACATCAGCAAGGTGAATCAGGAAGCCTCCAACTTTCATATCAAATGTTCTTTCTCGCTGGATTTCCAGGACAAGGACAGCAATAGTATTTAAGGGAGAATCCGACGCAATATACTGAAAGATTCTCCCTTTTTTACTCCGCTATGTTACACAATCTTTCCAAAATCCGATTTTTGAGCCCGTGGACTTCCAGTGAAGAAATCGGGTTCTGTGATTTCCTTCGTTACAAAAGATTATCCGTTAAATCTTAATCTCATCATATGCTTTTGCCAATGTAACGTGCAGCCTTTTTGACTATGGAAATGATAACAGTGCCTTTTTATTGAATTATGCCCCATTTCTATATCACCACATATATTAAAATATAGATTAAAGGCTATTAAGTAGAAGAATCCATCAATAATTTGTTTGCAAAAGCACAGAAACCTGGATACTTTATAATCAGCTTGCAGACCAAAAACAGCTTATGCCGACAACGATTATCTGGGTGAAGTATTAAGCAATCTGATTGATAATGCCATCAAATACTCAAAGGATAGTGTGGAAATAAACATCACGGCAGAAGAAAGTGAACGCTACACCATTCTGAAAGTACGCGACAATGGGCTGGGCATATCCGAGTCCGACCAGAAAGTTATTTTCCAAAAGTATGAACGCGCAGCAGCTGCAAAGAGCAGCCGCAGAAACGGAGCTCCAGGCTTCGGACTCCGACTACTCTTTTGGATGCCCTGCAGCCCGGTAGTTTCAATGACAGAAACAAGGGCTTTGCAGGTAGGGAAGCGGAGGAAGTCTATGACAGGGTATTCTTCTTCACGGATGTGGATACCCTTCTTCTTCCTGATGATGAACTGGTAGAGGAACTGGGTCTGGACAATCCGGAATGGTTTGAATAGAAAGGAAATGAATCAGTCAAAAATCAAGATTTGTTATGGATAAAGAGTATGTAATGAGAGTGGCTGCGACAATTCGCGAACAGCTGGTAACGATGACCGACACGCCGGTCCTTATGTCATGGGGCATCGAGGAGTTTATGGCAACAGTATTCAAGAACCTCCCAGGACTGAAATTCCATGTAAACGGAAGACTCTTCCAAGGGGAAGTGCTGATCTGTCTGAACGGCTCGGACTATTATGAAGTATTTCTCCGGAACGGGACAGACATAGAGTGCCTCAGTGACGAAGTCTGCTTCGATGAACTGGGAGAACTGATAGACCGCCATATTGAAAGCGGAACTGACAAAGAGGAATATGCACGCTTCTGTGAACAGGCAGCCATGTCGCTCTAATATGAAAACAAGAAGTCCTTCAATTATGTTGGAGGGCTTCTTGTTTAATTTCCAATAATACCTCTACCGTTTGCCGTTTTGAACGGTTTTCATTAACGCATCACATATCAGAGCATTTCCTGATATACAGGATATCTCTTTCAATGCGGTTTCAGCTTCCGCACCGCCTTCAGTCCCATGATGGGATACGAGCCATTCCTTGATTTCAGGAAATACACTGCCTTCAGACAGTTCCCATTCAGGAACAATGCACCGTACCAGTGAATCATATACATAGTCACTGACACCGTTCCTGACCAGTTTCTCACAGAACCGTTTCATGTTCACCTTTTCATAACCGAGGAGCACGCATCCCGAGTACACGGAAAGCATGTCTGATGGCTTGACCGGACCATGTTCGCTGCATTTCAGGGCAGCCTCCGTCAATGGCAGCATCAGGCTGTTTTTCAGATAACGTACACTTCTGCCCATAGAATAACCCGCTTCAAAGGCCTGAACCATGTGTTCAATGAAAGATCTGCAGACATCTGCCAACCGGACAGCTACATCCTGCCGGTCACCCTGCAGTCCGGCAGCAGGACGGACTTTTTCAAGCTGCCTTACCCGGTCCCTGTCCATAAGTGCTGCCTGCAAGTGTTCAACCATGGCATTACGGTAATGCTGCCATGTATCTTTCCTGTCACGGCTGTCTGCAAATGTGATTTCCATATAGCCTCCGGATACCGGTGCCGCTATCTCCAGCTTGCCGCTGCTGACTGCCATATCCGATTTCCTGTCCCATCTGACACCATCCACAAGGACATCACCGCTGAAAACGCTTGCCGGTACAGGAATGGACTCTGCCGGGGTTTTGCTTTCCGTCACCCATAGATATATGGCAGAGATGTTGTAGGCGTTCTCCTCGTTCCTTACTGCAGTTACTCCGGCATTGTCCCAGACAAGAAAACTGCGTCTGTCATACTGTACGGTCCGTCCGTTGTCATCCTGCATTGTACGGTGCGTGAACACTATCCGTTCCCTGCCGAAAATGCGGACCATCGCTGTGTAGGACAGAGGCATATCCATCGGTTCCCCTTTGATTTTCAGTGTCCCGTCAGAAATCTCGATGCCGTCAGCAGAAGATTTTTCCGGTTTATCGTTCTTTTCGGCATTACCGTACTCCGATGGATTTTTCCTTGCTATGCTATGGCTGGAAGCGTTAGTGTTCAGAGATTTGTCGGACAATAAACTGGAAATCAGAGATTCCTTAAAAGGTGGTGCGAGCATCAGGGTGACGTCCTCCGACAAGGGAGGCAGCTCGTATTCTCTGGCCGGATAAGGATTCGGATAGTTGAGCCAGTATCCCAGTTTCTTCGGTCGGCTTGATGTGCGCAGGAAATCCCAGAAATCTTCCGCCCGGCACAATACATCTCCATTATTGTCAAGGGTATTCACGATTATGGTTCCGTCCGGCATGGCATGAATGGCTCTGAAGGATTCGTTTCCTAATACGCCGGGACGGAGGCGCAGTACTTCGTTAGTCTTCCGGTTCCAGAGACGGGCATAGTCGGTGCGGTTGCCGTTCGAGCAGCTCTCCACCAGCACCCACTCCTTGTAAAACTCACGCAGACGGAAAGAGCCGTCTCCCGTGCGGAGCGGGGCGATACGACATTCCTGTGTCGCCATGTTCAGATCAAGCAGACCGGGTTCCGTCCATATCCCGCTGCTGCTCCTTGCCGTGTAGTCTCCCAACAGAAGAAGACGGGTGGTTTCTGGCACAGGAATGCAGCCGCTGCTGAACCTGTCATATCCGGACATGAGGAACGGCATCCTGTAATATTTCCCGTTGCCTTCATAACGGAAAATATGAGAAGTGCTGAACTCTCCCGGAAGGATATACAATGTTCTTTTGCCGTCTATGCCAAAACTGGGAGCATAGTTCATGCCTTTAGGCAAGATGAGACGACTGACATGTTCCACACCACGGGGTGTCATGGTGTGTACGATGGCACTCTGGACATCGCCCAAACACAGATAACGCCCACACCACTGGAATTCATACTTTCCTTCAACGGACAAACCGCTCATGCGCGGCCATTTTTCCGCCTCAAGCGGATTCTTACCCCCTATGACCATTTCTCCAAAAGACACAGGGTACAATGCCGCATAAAAATCCAGTTCCTTCGAGTATATGAAACTGTGGATTTTTCTCGACTTCATCATCACCGGCCGGAGCGGTGTAACCCTCAGATCCGCGACGAATGAGCCTTGCCATTCCTCCGCATCCTCAGGTCTCCATTCACCGTAAACGAAATAACCCGCAAAACCTCTTGTGATATATATGTTCCCGTCATCAGGCCATGCCATCCTCTCACGGGGCATCTGCTTGCGCAGCTTTATGGTTCTTGCCCTCATGCCGAACACATAACGGGATTGTTTCAGCAGTTTGCAATACTGCCCGTACTTGCGGCATTTGTCTTCAAAAGCCTGCATTTCCGCCTGCGGAACCAATGCCAGCAGGTAAATGTCATCCCCGTTCAGGTCATACAGTGCGTACCCGCAGGCGGTAAGTTCCTGTCCCAAGGCGGCAAGCCCCGTCTCGTGCGAGAAGCAGGAATACTGCATCTCGATTTCATCGAAACGGCTATCTTTCAGCACGGGGACCTCTTCTCCCCATTTTTTCCTTATCTCGTTGAGCGTATCGCCCACATCACCTTCATCCCGATATAAGTCGAGAGCCTGTTCCCGCACTTCCTCCATGCAGTCATGCTCGTATGCCTCCATTCTCTCCTGAATCCATTTCTTTACGGCTTTGCCGGATATTCCTCTGGAAGCGGAAACACCGGCCGGAACCTTTGAAAAACGGATGCCGAAACCCGACAGTCTGTGCATCAGGATGACAAGCTGTTCCGGTGTATAGCGTTCATCTTTTATCAGATATTCATCATCACGCAGCAGATAGCCGTCCTTTTCATTCCAATGCCCGTGAATGGAGTTGTCCCCGTTGCGTACATGGATACGATAGCTCGTGAACCTCGTGCAGTCGCCGTAAAGTGCCTCTGGACCGAACAGTTCGACACTCAGCGTGAACCACGCTTTTTTTTCCGCTTCGTTCCCGGACAGGAGGACCCTTTCCCCATTGGATGTGAACCGGAACGATACGGACCACTCGAAAGAGTCGGGATACGGGATGCCCGCCTTTGCCAGCCATTTCGCCGCTTCAAGATCCGGGATGATTTTCCGGTAATAGCCGGCAAGTTCCCCGGTCAGCCCGTGCAGGTATTCCCGTTCCGGCAGCAGAAGCAGGATGCGGTACAGTATGCCGAGCTCTCCCGGTCCCTGCTCCATGAGGGTACGGGCAAGTTCCGACAGGCAATCCCTCGTGTATTCTTCAGGAGATTGGGCAAGCAGAGCCACACAATACCAGAACCGGATAACATCATAGCTGTAGATCCCGGTTATACGGTAATCTTCCTTTTCCTGGGGTGTGGAGGGTATGCAGGAATATTCCCGTATGACATCGGCCACGATACGGACAATGGCACTGTCCTCCGCATAGAGTTTCATCCGCTCCACCTCTTTCCTGTTCGTGGGAGCATGGATATAGGAACCGAGATCTGAATTCAGCCGGCCTATCATGTCGGACAATGCCTGGCCGCACTCTGGCGGCACTGGTATGTGAATTTCACCATGATTATTGTCCATACGGAAAGGAATGACTTCCTGCTGCGGGTTTTCATATACGGCAAGAACCATGTCCAGATACCAGTTCCAGTACTCCCTGCGTTTTTCCACGTCACCTTTCCACTCATCGGAAAAAGGACTTCCACCGGAGCAGACCAGCGACACTATGAAATCGATGTCCATGCTCTCAGGGTCATAACTATCATCATCCTCTCCCTCGTAATCTTCCGGGTCCAGCATGGAGGCCGCATCACCATAGACAAAATACCCGAGGCTGGCGATGGCCCAGCTCACGGTCGTGGTAGTCTCGTCAGGATTATTCTGCACGTGAAGCCACAGTTCGCCCGATTCCTTCTCGATGTCTTCCACCGAGTCCGGCTTTCTGTAGAGATGCCTGTTTATGCGGGAAAGCAGATGCACGTTCTCCTTGATCTGCCGTCCCGTGACGGAGCAGGCTTTCTTGCAGCATTCACACATAATTTTCTGCACGGTGAGTATATCACCGATCTGTTTCATCAGTTCAATACGGCAGGACAAAGGCAAATGTCCTTCCGTGTTTTCTGCAACTGTCTTTCTCAGTTTATCAATCAGTTCTTTTATCATACTATTATGTATCAGTCAACATACTATAAAATCAGTCGTTAGGTACGATATCCTTGGAAACAAGAGGCGCCTTTATAATCTGATTCTTACAATCAAACGGAACATAAACGGCATTCTTACCGATATGCAGTGTATCGATTGGTTGCCTCAGACAGAAGTTTTCATTCCGAAGCAGGACTTCCGCCTTCACAAAGTCCACAGAACTGCATATCGGATAGAAACCGGAAAAGCAAGCCGGTGTCAGATAAGTAGTCTGACTTGCATAGTCAAAGAACAGGAAACGATTACCATCCGCCACATTATCATAAACAGCAAAACAATCAAACTTCCTTACTCCTCGGTATATGTAGCTTTGTACGAAGTCAATACTGCTATCATCCACGGTTTTCAATTCAAATACCACATTCTTTTTGTTATGTTGGTTAAGGCATAACCTGTATATCATGCAAGACTCCGTTTTTTCTGTTTCAATACATAATGTATCCTGTACCTCTGCAGCATTTGTAGTCTGATCGTACTCAATAGACAGGAGTTGTCTTTCGATTTCCTTTGAACCTGTTTTCCTTGCCAGATCAAGAGGAGTATTGCCGTCATTATCCTTTATATGAACGTCAGCATGGTATTTCAGAAGCAGCTGAACCAGTTCTACATTGTTATTGGCAATGGCTTCCATAATCGGATATACTTTATAGGTATCGTATGGACTTTGGTAACCGTTTACATCAATGCCATGCTCCAGCAATATGCGGGCTAACTTCACATTGGACAATTTGCAGGCGTATGTCAGGAGAGTCAGCCCGTATTCGTCACTATATAATCTGTTATTAATGTCCTTATACCTGGTAAGGGCATATTTCAGTACATCCTCTTTATCAAAGTAAATCGCCGTATAGAATATGTCAAACTCATAAAAATCGTTACCCATTGCCATAGGTTCATCTTTTCCTGCCAGCAACCGTTTTATGGTTGCCATGTCATTGTCACGACAGGCAACCCCCAAAGGATAAAGTTGATAGCTTACATCCCTTATGGTATCTTGCTGCAATGGATTTGCTTTTACGCTACCCAAACAACATAAAAACATCATAAGAAGAAATAATGTCCGACTTGTCAGCTTCATATTTACCTTTTTTAGTCTAACACCATTTTTCTATCCATAATAGCTTTTTAGGTGAAGCTCCCAATTCCTTCAATAACTTCCGATACTGTTTGTTTTCTTTTCCTATGCGTAACAGAATATCTGGATCTTCTTGATAGCCATAGAATTTGTATGCACATAAAATATAATACAGTAGTTCTGCATCGGAAAGGTACTTTTGAAGACAGGAAATTTGATTTGGTGAAGCTATTTGTATAAAGGAAAATAGAAGATTGACTCTATTATCATCTTTCGCACTAATAGCCTCTTTCCAAAGATTTTCTGCTATAAGTATATCCTGGTTTAGTTCTTCGGAAGATCTATGTATAGAGGGATAATCAAAAGGATTATTTTCAGGAGATAAAAACTCCAGCTGGGGAGGGAACAAATCAGATATTCTTTGGCTATCGACTGCTTTAAGGAATGTCTCTATATTTCTGAAAACAGGTATTGGGTATAATAGAAACTCGTGACAGACAAACATTATTTTTCCTCTCATTATGCCATCTGTGCAGATTCCGGCATAATTACTTTCTTCATCCTCCCATAAGATACAAATATTCTTCAATAGAGATTTATTCTCTGCATAAAAGGCATTAAATTCTTCTTGGGTTTCAGCAGAACGCAAAGAGATACTTCTTTCTCCATGTTTATGCTTTTGGTCCCAATCATTGATCATTTGTATTTCTTCTGCCGTGAGAGCAGAGGAATCAATTTGAAGTGATTTGAAATAATCGTTCATATAATGTGTATTTTAAGTTACAACTAATGGTTAGAAAGGAGCATCGTCAGATGCTATCTTTCGTTGTTACTAACTTA
>ENA-OZGL01000685-OZGL01000685.1-human-gut-metagenome-genome-assembly--contig:-NODE-685-length-14824-cov-11.171440_pt1 | contig 14824 bp, 10 predicted proteins | sample MGYA00245117_ERZ653659 | MGnify/ENA primary metagenome ERZ653659 (study PRJEB26926, sample SAMN06165263) | human gut metagenome | biome: ENVO:00009003; feature: ENVO:2100002; material: ENVO:00002003... | reverse complement strand
AGACAAGGCGATTTTCCGCAGCAATCCTGACGGATTGCAAGGGAAAGCAACGCAGTATGCGGGCAAAAAGACCGTTTCGGGCGGTGTGCAATGCTTAGGAAAACGGCTTCTCAAATTTCGCCTGCGTAGAACTCGCGCAGCATGCTGTCGGCGGGCAGAAGCTCCAGCTCCACCGGGGCCACATGCTCGAAGCGGCGGGCCGTCTCGTCCCAGAGCTCCGCGTTGTGGCCTTCCAGCGTGAAGCGCTGGCTCACCGGGCGCAGGAGCTTTGCGATGAGACCCAGCTCGTAGGTGAAGGAAGTGTCCAGCAAAAAGTCTGCCGTGGTCTTGAAGCCCTTGATATACCGGGTCTCGCCGTCGAGGACTCTGTCCCACATGGCGAGGGTCTTGGCGGGGCTGCGACCCCGGGCTGCGGCATCCCGCAGGGTGCGGCGGCAGAGGCGGATGTCCTGGGTGTTGATGACACGGCGGCCATCAATGCAGTATTCCTCCCGCAGGCCGGCGTAAATGCGGTAGACATCGTCGCCCTTCACAAGGCCCGTCAGCTCAGGGTTCAGGGCGTGGATGCCCTCCACGATGCAGACGCCGCCCTTGAGGTCCAGCGTCTCCGTCTCGGAAGAGCGGGACTCGGTGGTGAAGTCGTAGATGGGCAGCACGGTCTTTCCGGTGGTGCTCAGATCGCTGAGGCACTGGCGGATGAGGGGCATATCCAGCGTGTCGGGGTTCTCGTAGTCCAGCGTACCGTCGGGCAGGCGGGGGTAATACTGAGCGCCCTTGAAGAAGTTATCCAGACTGATGACATGGGCCGGGGTGCCGGAGGCTTCCAGAGCCTCGGCCACCTTATGAGCCGAAGTCGTCTTGCCGCTGGCCGACGGGCCGGTGAGCATGACGATCTTGGCGCGGGAGTCCCTGATCTTCTGGGCAGCATAGGCCACCCGCTGGCGGTAGCTCTTCTCGCTCATCTCCGCCAGCGCCGCCGGGCTCTGGGCGGCGACGTTGTACAGGTCTATCTCAACCAGACGTTTCGGTACCCAAATCGTGATCATAAAAAACAGCCACTCCTTTTTTCCGTTCCAGCACTTCGTCGAAACGCTGGATGTATTCTGTCGGATACTTGAAATTAAAGATGCGCTGCATCCGCTTGCCGCCGTCGGCCACCAGCTTGGTGCTGCCGCCTGCGCCGGCCGAGAGGATGGTCTGGACTTCTTCCATGATATAGATATTATAATACCCCTCGTGGCCCGGCTTGCACCAGCCCACGTTTTCCAGGTTTTGGAGGGTATTTTTCTGACGATAGAGGTAGTAGGGCCGATAGCCCGCCTCGGCCAGCAGATGGCACTTTTCCAGCATGGCGGCCACATCGGCGTAGTCGTTCTCCTTCTGGTCCTCGATGACGATGCGGGAGGCCCGCTTGAGGGTCAGGGTGTGGACGGTGATGTTCTCAGGGTCGAGGGCGATGGCCTGACGCAGGCTCTTCTCGAACCCTTCCACCGTGTCGCCGGGCAGGCCAGCGATGAGGTCCATGTTGATGTCGTCGTGGCCTGCGGCCCGGGCCTCGGCATAGCAGTCGAGGATGTCCTGAGCCGAGTGTTTGCGGCCAATGTTCGCCAACACTTCATCCGAGAAGGTCTGGGGATTGATGGAGATGCGGGTCGCGCCGTATTCCTTGATGACGGCCAGCTTTTCGGCGTCGGTGCAGTCGGGGCGTCCGGCTTCCACCGTGTATTCCACGATGGCGGAAAGGTCGAAGCAGTCCCGCACCGTCCCCATGAGCTGGCGCAGCTGCGCTGCCGAGAGGCTGGTGGGGGTGCCGCCGCCGATGTAGATGCTGCAGAGCATCAGCCCGGCCTTGTCAGCCTCGTCCCGGATGGCCTCGACCTCTTTGCACAGGCAGTCCACATAGGGCTGCACCAGCTTGCGGTCACGGTCGAGGTTGCAGCTGACGAAGCTGCAATAGCTGCACCGGGAGGGGCAGAACGGGATGCCGATATAGAGGCTGTAGGTCCTGGGCGCACTGCCTGCTTTCAGGATAGGCTCCTGCAAGTCCGCGATGGCCTTGGCCATGCCGTATTTTTCAGGCGAGCAGTCGAAGCGCTTCAAAAAGAAATCGTCGATCTCCTCTTCCGTCCAGCCTGCGGCCCGCTTGTCGTGGACGAGGCGCACCGGGCGGACGCCGGTCATCTTGCCCCAGGGCGGACGGATGCCCGTCCAGCTGCGCAGCAGGTCATAGGTCAGGCTGGCCAGCGCAAATTCCGGCGTCTCGCCGCCCTCTTCCACGGGAATGGGCAGAGGTGCTTCGGCGGTCTGGCTCTTGCCGCCCTGCCGCACCATAGCCCAGAGCTTGTCAGGCCGCTTCTCGGCCCAGACGCAGTCTGCGCCGTCCTCGGGCGGGGTGAGGGTGAGCGGGGCCATTGGGTAGAACAGGCGGACGAGGTGCTCCACCTCGTAGCCCGAGCCGAGGCCCGTGATATAGATATTCATGTGAAATCCCGCCTTTTTATGCGTTTCTCAGCGCATTTTTGATATAGAAGTTGGTGGCGGCCTCCTGCCCGAAGGTAGAAAAATCGCCGTGGCCGGGCAGCACCTGCGCCTCGGCCGGGACGGGCAGGGCCGCGAACTTGCGCAGGCTCTCGTCCATCTTCCGGCTGTCGCCGCCCTCGAGGTCGGTGCGGCCGATGCTGCCCTGAAAGACCGTGTCGCCCACGAAGAGATAGCTCCCGCACAGCAGCACCACGCTGCCCTCAGTGTGACCGGGGGTGTGCCAGACAGTGAAACGCAGCTCGTCGAGGGGGATGACCTCGCCCTCTTCGTAGCCGCTGTCCGAACCCTTGAGGGGCAGCAGCTGGGTCCCCCGACAGTCGGCGGGCTCACAGTAGAGCTTTGCGCCCCACTCGCGGCTCAGGACCCCCGCGCTGCCCACATGGTCATAGTGACCGTGGGTGCAGAGGATGAGGCTCAGCTTGCCGCCGTGCTCCTTTAAGATCTTATCGTACTCCTGCACCTCGGCGGCGGGGTCGATGACCACCGCGTTGCCTGCGTCCGAGATGAGCAGGAAGCTGTTGGTGTAAAACGGCGCAGGGCCGACCAGATGAAATGCCTTCATGGTTTATTTTTCTCCTTTATGCCACTCGTCGGTGTCGATGACGATGGTGCAGGGGCCTTCGTTGACCAGCGACACCTGCATATCTGCGCCGAACTCGCCGTGCTGGACATCCTTGAGGCCCTGCCTGTTCATCTCGGCGAGGAACAGCTCGTAGGCGTCCACAGCCAGCGGCGGTCTTGCCGCCTTGATGAAACTGGGACGGAAGCCCTTCTTCGTGTCGCCGTAGAGGGTGAACTGACTCACCACCAGCGCGGAGTACCCGAGGTCCTTTGCGCTGAGGTTCAGCTTGTCGTTTTCGTCCTTGAAAATGCGCAGGCCCGCGCATTTTTCAGCCAGCTTCGGCACGATGTCGAGAGTATCGGTATCCTTGACGCCCAGCAGGATAACGAGGCCGGGACCGATGGGGCGCGGCTCGCCGCCGTTGACCCGGACGCTGGCCGAGGATACGGCCTGAATGACTGCACGCATATTAGCTCCTTGTTACCTTGAGCACATCCTTGACTTTGGACAGACGGGCCACGACCCGGTTGAGGTGCTCTGTATTGTTGATGCCGATGGTCAGGCTGATGACGGCACAGTTGTTCTCCACCTGACGGGCGTTCATGGCGTAGATGGGGACGCGGATGTCAGCCAGCGCGGCCAGCACATCGGACAGCAGCTCGTTGCGGTTGAGGGCGATGATCTCCAGACCGGCCTTGTAGCTGTCCTTGACGCTGTCGGCCCAGTACGCCTTGACCCAGCGGGGGGCGTTGGAGGGGTCTTTCATGCTGGACATCGCGTTGGCGCAGCTCTGCTTGTGGATGGAGACGCCGAAGCCCCGGGTGATGAATCCCACGATGGGGTCGCCGGGCAGGGGCGAGCAGCACTTTGCAAACTTGATGGGGGTGTTGTCGAAGCCCTCCACCACTACGCCGTCGGTGGCGTGGACGCGGCTCAAATCGACCTTCGGCAGGTCCTCCACCGACTTGTTCTCCGCAGCCTCGGCGGCCTTGAGCTTCTGCCACTCCTCTTTGAGCTTGGGCAGGCAGTTGGCGATGGTCATGCCGCCGTAGCCGATGGCAGCGTAAATTTCCTCCGCGTTGTTCTGGCGCAGACGACGGCTGCAGCTGCCCACGAACTCGTCCAGCTGGTCGTCGGGGATGAAGATCATCTCCCGGCGCAGCTCTTTGGCCAGCGCGTCGCGGCCCTGCTGGATGTTCTCTTCGCGGCGCATCTTCTTGAACCAGTTGCGTATCTTGCTCTTGGCCTCGCTGGTGCGCACGATCTTGAGCCAGTCGCGGCTGGGGCCTTTGTCCGCCGGGCCGAGGATGACTTCAATGATCTCGCCCGTCGCCACGACGTGGTCGATGGGGACGATGCGGTTGTTGACCTTGCAGCCCACCATCCGGTTGCCGACGGCAGAGTGGATGGCGTAGGCAAAGTCGATGCAGTTGGCGCCCGCAGGCAGGTTGATGACGTCGCCCTTCGGGGTGAAGGCAAAGACCTCCTCCGGCAGCAGGTCGCTCTTCAAATCGTAGAGCAGGTTGCCGGAATCCTCGCTGACGCGCTGGTTTTCCAACAGCTGGCTGACCCATGCCAGCCGCTCGTCCAGCTTATCGTGGCCCTCGAGGCCCTCCTTATACTTCCAGTGGGCGGCAACGCCGTACTCGGCCTGCTCGTCCATGGTGCGGGTGCGTATCTGCACCTCGAAGGGGATGCCCTCGTGGCCGATGACGGTGGTGTGGAGGCTCTGGTAGCCGTTGGGCTTGGGGGTGGAGATATAGTCCTTGAAGCGGTTGGGCAGCGGGTGGTACATATCGTGGATGAGGCCCAGGGTGCTGTAGCACTCAGCCAGGGTGTCCAGGATGATGCGCACCGCGTAGATGTCGTAAATTTCATCAAAGGACTTGTTCTGCATGATGGTCTTGCGATAGATGCCGTAGATGCTCTTGACTCTCCGCTTGATGGTCGCGCCCTCGATGCCGCTCTCCTCGAGGCGGCTCTTGATGACGCCCGACACGCTGGCCAGGAACTCGTCGCCCGCGCGTTCGCTGAGCATCTTGTTGATCTCCTCGTAGCCCACGGGGTCGAGGTAGTGGAGGCTGCGGTCTTCCAGCTCCTCCTTGACGTTCAGGATGCCCAGACGGTTGGCGATGGGGGCGTAGACCTCCATGGTCTCCCGGGCCTTGTCGCGGCGCTTCTGCTCCGGCCATGCGTCGCCGGTGCGCATATTGTGCAGGCGGTCACAGAGCTTGATGATCATGACGCGGACGTCACGGCTCATAGCCAGCAGCATCTTGCGCAGGTTCTCGGCCTGCAGCTCTTCGATATTGGAAAATTGGATCTTGGTCAGCTTGGTGACGCCGTCCACCAGCGCGGCCACCTCTTCGCCGAAAGCGGCGGTCAGGTCGGTCAGCGTGGTGGGGGTGTCCTCCACCACATCATGGAGCAGGGCGGCAGCGATGCTCTCGCTGTCCATGCCGAGGTCCAGCACGAGGCGGGCCACAGCCAGCGGGTGGCAGATATAGGGTTCCCCGCTGCGGCGGCAGACCCCCTTGTGGGCGTCGTTGGCCAGATTGTAAGCCTTTTCTATCATGGCCATATTGTAGGCTTTGCCGCTGGCCTTGATGGCCTCCACCAGCTTCTCCCAGGTCACGATCTCGGGCCGCACCTCCGAGGGAAGGGTCCCCTCAGGGGCGTTGGCCGGCAGGGCCGTTGCGGCCACGGTAGCCATCTCCGTCACCGGCACGGGCTGGTGGAGATGGGTCTTTGCAGAGTAGCTGTCCTCTTTCGCCGCAGCCGGTGCTGCGGGCGAGGGGGCGACAGGTTTCTTTCCCTCAGGCATCTTTATCGTTCCTCCAGACATTTCAGGATGGGCGCATCGGCAAGGTTCTTCTTTCCGGTGGCAGGCACGAGTTCCCAGAACTTTGCCCCGCCCCGGTCAGCCGCTGTGATGAGGCCGACCTGTTCCAGCGCGGCGATGGCCACCAGCGTCCGACCGGTGTTCTCCTCGCCGAGTTTTGCAAACAGGGGCTGCAGGTCTTCGGCGTGCCAGTGCCGCGCCTGCAGCTCCCGATAAACGGTGATGATATGGCTGCGCTCCGGGGCGATGCTCTCCTTCTGCTCCGGTGTCAGGGGCGTACCCCGGCGCAGTGCCTGCACCAGCGCGGCCTGCTCTGCAGCTGTGTTGCCGAGGCCCGCCGGGTGCAGCTCGATGATGCGGCCCGACAGCTGTGCGCCCCGGGGCGAATCGTAGACCGAAAGGCTGATGGCTGCGTCCACGACGTCGCCCGTCGAGTAAGGCACCTGTTCCGGGTGCATCCCGAACCAGACGGCGTAGATGCTGGAATTGCCCTGCCGCAGACGCAAGCGGCAGTGCTTGCCCTCCGAGACGGCGTAGACGACCTCCACGACAGCCCTTTCCAGCACGAAGACCGGGCTGGGGTTGTCGGCACCGTAGGGTGCCAGCTGGTCGAGGCGGCGGACGCTCTCCACCGTCAGACGGTCGAGGTGGACGGACAGATCGCATTCCAGCGGCGGGGTGCGCAGCACGGGACACTCCCGGGCCGCCCAGTCGTTGAGCCGCTGGCGGAGCGTCTGCAGATCCTCTTCCCGCACCGAGAGGCCCGCTGCCATGGCGTGGCCGCCGAAGCGGAGCAGGATGTCGGCGCAGGAGGCGATGCACTCGTGCAGGTTGAAGCCCTGCACGCTGCGGCCGCTGCCCTTGCCCTCGCCGTGCTCATCCACCGACACCACGATGACCGGGCGTCCGGTCTTTTCCACAAGGCGGGAGGCCACGATGCCGATGACGCCGGGGTGCCAGTCTCTGCCCCAGAGCAGGATGACCCGGTCTTCGAGGCGTTCCGGCTCAGCGTCCAGCAGTTCCTGTGCGGCTTTGACGATCTCCATCTCCGTCTCCTGCCGCTGGATGTTGATGTCGCTCAGCTTATGGGCCAGTTCGACCGCCCGGTCTTCGTCCTCACAGAGCACCAGCTGCAAAGCGGTGACAGCGCTGTCCATCCGGCCCGCCGCATTGATGCGGGGCGCGATGGCGTAGCTGATGTTCTCTGCCGTCACCGGCTTGCCTGCAAGGCCCACTTCTTCCAAAAGGGCGCAGAAGCCGGGTCTGTCCGTATTTTGCAGCTGGCGCAGACCTGCTTTGACGATGGTGCGGTTCTCCCCTGTCAGGGGCATGACGTCGGCCACGGTGCCAACAGCGGCGAGGTCGCCGCAGTATTCCAGCATCTCTTCCGGCGGGCAGCCATCCAGCGCGGCGCAGAGCTTGAAGGCCACGCCCGCGCCGCACAGGCCCTTGAAGGGGCTGTGGTCGTCGGCACGGCGGGGGTCCACGATGGCCACTGCCTGGGGCAGGGTGTCATGGGGCAGATGGTGGTCTGTGATGATGAGGTCGATGCCGAGGCTGGCCGCGAATGCGGCTTCCTCTACGGCAGAGATGCCGTTGTCCACCGTGACGATGAGGCGGCAGCCCTTATCGTAAATCGACTGGATCGCGTTCTTCGAGAGGCCGTAGCCGTCGCCCTCCCGGCTGGGCAGCATACACTTGACGGCGGCGCCCATCCCTTTCAGGTGCTGATAGAGCAGGGCCGTGGCGGTCACACCGTCCACGTCGTAGTCGCCGAAGACGACGATCGTCTCCCCTTCGTCGATGGCCCGCAGGATGCGCTCACAGGCTTTGTCCATATCGGTCAGGAGCATGGGGTCGCTCAGCTCTTCTTCGCCCGCCAGAAGGGTCAGCGCTTCGGCGGGGTCGGTGATGCCCCGGGCAGCGAGGATGCCGGCCAGCAGGCCGGCTTCTTTCTGCTGGGCCGCGAGGACAGAGCGGTACTTTTCCTCGCTCCACTCTTCGTCCATGTTCTGGTATTCCAGCTCTTCGGTGTTCTGCTGGGCGATGGCCGCTGTCAGCTCTTTCAGGGCGACGCGGTCAACGGTCTTGGTGTTCCAGGCCCGGTAGGTCATCGCAATCCCTCCCCGGCCAGACCATCGTTCGCCAGCATCCCCTGCAGCGCAGCGATCTCGCTGGAAACGTCCAGCGCCACGTCCGACAAAAGCTTATCGTAGAGGTTATCATAAGCCTGATTCAGGGTGTGCAGGATGCCCGCAATATCCCGGCGGATGGCCTCCGCGTTCTCGCCCTGCTGGCTCTGCACGTCGTTGTAGGTGTGCAGGAGCTTGAGGGTGGTGGGGATATAGTATTCCGCAAAGCGGCGGGCCTTGGGCAGGCTCTCGGGGTGGGCTTCCAGCCAGGCACAGATGGACTCGGTGGTCTTCTGCATATGCTGCAGCTCCTCCACAGCCCGCTCATCCTCCATGAGTTCCTGCTCCTTCTCGAGCACCTGCGCAAAGCGGCGGGTCGTCTCGAGGTTCAGGGGGACTTCTCCGGCCTGTTCCGGCGCTTTTTCCGGTTCAGGCTGGGGCTGATTTTCCTGTGCAGCGCGGTAGTCCTCTGCCGTCAGGTAGAGCTTGTCGTTTTTCTCGTCCAGCCAGGCACTGAGCCAGCCCTTGTGGATGAATTTCCGCAGCATCTTGAGAGCCTTGGTCTTCTTTTTATGCGTCAGGTCGGCCAGCATGGAGAGGGACAGGCCCTTGTGCCAGTCGAAGCCCTCGGCGGTATCGGCGTAGAGCTCCAGGGTCTTGGCGGCCTTCATACGGGATGCGCCCGCCGCGGTCAGCCAGCCGAACACAGCGGTCACAGCGGCAGAGCACCACCCCGTCACCGCGATCGCACCCAGTGCGAGATCGCCGATGGCACTGAGGAACGTATCCGCGGTTCCGACGATCACGCCGCCGGACGTGAACGCCCCCGCCGTGCCGAAGCAGGCGATGGCCGTGATGCCGAAGATGACGGCGAAGGTGATGCCGGTCGCCAGCATGGCGACGCCTGCGCTGTGGCGCTTTTTCGCGCTGGTGCGGATATTCTCGATGGCCGTCGGTTCCGGCTTCTTTGCAAAGAAATTGCGCGCCCAGTCGGTCATCCCGCTGGCACTGCCGCTGCTTCTGGCCTCCTCGGCCCGCTTCTGGTACTCCTGTTTTCCGGCCTGAAAGGCCCGGCCTGCCTCCGAGATGCCATAACCGGCGGCGTTCACCGCGGCGCGGCCCACATCCCACACACGGTCGCCGATCTCCTCGCCCCGGCCCTCAAAGCCGTGTCGGAAGGAGTCGGACATGGTGTCGCCCAGCTCGCGGAGCTGGCGTTCCAGCTCCTGCTGCACCTTACGGCCCTCGCCGTCCTGCGCCGTGCGGTCAAAATCGTCTTCACGATCAGTCATTCAACTTCTCACCCTTCTGCCGGGCTGTACCGGCTGATGATGGCGCGGGCCACCCGCAGGCCATCGACGGCGGCACTCATGATGCCGCCCGCATATCCGGCACCCTCGCCGCAGGGATACAATCCTGCCAGCTGGGCGCATTCAAAATTTTCTTCCCGTTTCAGCCGCACCGGGCTGCTGGTACGGGTCTCAAGGCCGGTCAGAATGGCCTCGGGGGCGGTATAACCCGCAATTTTCCGCTCGTAAGCCCGCAGACCGGCCCGCAGAGTGTCGGCCAGTTCGGTCGGCAGCAGTGCGCCGAGGTCCGCAGCGACGACGCCCCGGTCATAGGTGGGCTGGACGCGGCCAATGTTCAGCCGGCCCCTGCCCTCCAAAAAGCTCTGGATGTTCTCCGCCGGGGCAGCATACTCTCCGCCGGGACGGCCTGCCACATAGGCCCGGGCTTCCAGCTCCCGCTGAAAGGCGATAGCCTTCCGGGGATCGTTGCCGAAGTCTTCACCGCCCACGCTGACCACCACGGCCGCGTTGGCATTCCTGCCGCTGCGGGCGTGGTAGCTCATGCCGTTGGTCACGACGCGGCCTTTTTCGCTGGCCGAAGCCACCACCTGGCCGCCCGGACACATACAGAACGTATAAACGCACCGTTTTTCAACGTGCTGCGAAAGCTGATATTCGCCGCGCGGCAGGGCCGGATGGCCCGCCGCCTCGTGGTAGAGGCTCTTTTCGATTTCCGATTGGAGATGCTCTGCCCGGAAGCCGACGCTGAAGGGCTTGCACTCCAGCACGAGGCCGCTGTCCATCAGCATCCCGAAGGTGTCGCGGGCCGAGTGGCCCACCGCGAACACCAGCGCCTCACAGGGGAACGCACCCTCCGTGGTCTGGATGCCGACGAGCCGGCCGTCCCGCCGCTCGAAGCCGGTGAGGGCTGTGTTGAAGTGGACCTCACCGCCCAGCGACTCGATCTCTTTTCGGATCGAAGTGATGACGCCCCGCAGCAGGTCGGTGCCGACATGGGGCTTCTGCTGCCAGGCGATCTCCTTCGGCGCGCCGTGCTCGAGGAACACTTCGGTCACGAAGCCGCAGAGCTCGTCGCCGATGCGGGTGGTGAGCTTACCGTCCGAGAAGGTTCCGGCGCCGCCCTCGCCGAACTGGATGTTGGCGTTCTCGTCCAGCTCACCGGTGGCGGAGAAATGCTCCACGGCCTTGACGCGCTCGTCCAGCGCCGGGCCGCGTTCCAGCACGATGGGCCGGTAGCCCTGACGGGCCAGCAGCAGCGCCGCAAAGAGGCCCGCCGGGCCGAGGCCGCAGACCACAGGCCGGTGCGTCAGCGGCAGAGTACCGTTCTGCACCGAGAGATCGGTCTTGCCCCGGACGGTGACGCTGCGGGAAGCACCCGCACAGGCGGCCTCTTCCCTCTCCTCTTTCAGGGTCACGGCCACGGTGTACACCAGCTTGGGCTGGCCGTGGCGGGCGTCCACCGAGAGCCGGGCAATGCCCAGATGGCTCACCTTTCCCCGGGGGATGCGGGCGAGGCGGAGGGCTTTTTCGTAGGCCTGCGGCTCCCCGGCGGAGAGGGGCAGGCGAATATCATGGATCAGGATCATATACTCAGTTACTTTCTATCTTGCACTGCACCACATAGCTGCCCAGCGCAAAAATTTTGTCGTTGGCCGGCACATAGAGGCGGCAGGCGATGTTTTGCTGGCCGATGGCGACATAGAAGTCGTCGGCGTCGATCTCAATGACCACCTGTTCCGGATTCAGTGCTTCCAGCGAACCGGCCGGGCCGCAGAGGGTGACGTTCATCAGCCGCTCTGTCTCCACGGTCAGGGTGTAGGTGGAGGGCAGGTTGATGACCTGCACACAGCTGGCGGGCAGGTTCATGGTCTTGGTTTCCAGACGGGAACTGTCGAAGCTGACCGTGATGCTGGAGATGTTGTCCAGCAGGCGGATGCCGCTGGGCAGTTCGATGGGCATTTCGTACACTTTATCCAGTGCAAAGGTGGAAAGGTCGATGGTACCCACCGACAGGGTGGACAGACGGTCGATCTGGGACTCCGGGCCGGCCACATTGAGGGTCTTTTTGCTCAGGGAGTAGACCAGCACCGAGGGGTCAAAGTCGCGGGGCGCGTTGATAAAGCTGACTTCCACCGGCAGGGTGGCCAGCTTATACACCTGCAGCGTGACCTCGACGCTGTCCGTTTCCAGAGTAGTATACTCAAATTCCACCTCTCCGCCGCTGCGGGTGTAAAAACGCAGGCCGGTGTCCAGAGTGACGGGACTGGTCAGCTCGCCGTTGTAGGTCACCTCGGCGGTGCAGGTCTCCACCTTGCTCAGCTCGGTGCTGGGGCCGGAGAGAGTCACCGTCTCCTTCGAGATGTCGGTGCCGTAGAGGATATAGCCGTCTGCTATCTTCAGGTAATTCGTCGTCACCTGGATGGGCAGGGTCTTTTCTTCCACCACATCGAACACCACGTCCACGGTGTTGTCGCCGTCGATGGAGACGGACACACCGGTGAGCAGGGTGCTCTGGCTCCGCACCTGAAGGCGCAGGCTCTTTTCGCCGCTGTCGCGGACGCTGGACCAGTCGGGGTAGACGACAAAGTCGTTGGCCGACAGGCTGCCGATGGTGTAGCCGTCGCCGGAAAGTTTCAGGTTGACCGTTTTTTCCTCTGCATTGACGATGCTCAGGCCCCGGGAGGTGTAGGCAGCCGAATCATAGGTAAAGTCCACCGGAACATTATAGATGGTGGTGGTGGTGCCGGGCTGCACGACGATGGTGACAGCCATCCACGCGATGACTGCACCCAGCAAAGAAAGCAGGAGCCGGATGCGGCGGTCGTTCAGCAGATTGCGCTTGGGGGGTACGGCAGGCTTGCCGTTGTTCTGCTCAGTGCTCATTGCTGCTCATCCTCCTCCTTGTTGTTCACCCAGTTCAGCAGGCGCTTGCCCCGGGCCTTCCAGCCCTCGGCAGCGCTCTTCTCGCTGGCGGTCTCCTTGGGTATCATCTCATCCACCAGCCGGGTGTAAAGGGTCTGACGGTCAAAGTGGCGCATGAGCACACCGTTTTTCGCCATCGAGATGATGCCCGTCTCCTCGCTGACCACGATGGCGATGGCGTCGGAGTTCTCGGCGATGCCGAGGCAGGCGCGGTGGCGGGTACCCATGTCCTTGCCCAGGTCCAGGTTGTTGGAAAGGGGCAGCACACAGCCTGCCGCCTTGATGCGGCCATCCTCGATGATGGCTGCGCCGTCGTGGAGGGGGGTACCCTCGTAGAAGATGGTACCCAGCACCTCGAGGTTGACTGCACTGTTCACGGGCGTGCCGGTGCGGACGATCTCAGAAAGGTTGGTGTTCCGTTCCAGCACGATGAGCGCGCCGGTCTTGGTCTCCGAAAAGCGCTCTGCCGCATCGCAGATGGCGATGATGGCGCTGCGCCATGCGCCCTTGAGGCTGGTGTCGTTGTAGCGGTTTTTATTGAAGAAGCGATAGGCCCACTGGTCGGTCTGGCCCATCCGCTCCAGCGCACGCCGTATCTCGGGCTGGAACAGCACCACCAGCGTCAGCAGACCGACTTGCAGCAGCGAGTTGAGCAGCCAGGTGACGGTGCGCATATTCAGGATGTTCGCCACCAGATAGACCGCCATCACGATGAGCGCGCCCTTGGCCAGCTGGCCGGCGCGGGTGCGGTTGACGAATCCCAGCAGCTGGTAGATGAGGAACGCAATGATGAGGATGTCCAGCAGGTCTACCAGCTTGAAGGTCTGGAAGTTTGCTACGATAGAGTTCAGAGTCATGGGTCACATTCTCCCGTTCACACTGCTTCGATGAGGGCGACGGCGTGGGCCGCGATGCCCAGCCCCTCGCCGGTAAAGCCCAGATGCTCCTCGGTGGTGGCTTTGACGCTCACGGCGTCCACCGGCATCCCGAAAGCCTCGGCCAGCTTTGCCCGCATGGCCGGGATGTAGGGGGCCAGCTTCGGGCGCTGGCAGAGGATGGTGGCGTCGATGTTCTCGATGCGCCAGCCGTGCTCGGTCATGATTTCTGCCACACGGCGGGCCAGCATGAGGCTGTCGGCCCCGGCGTACTCTTCCGCCGTATCGGGGAAGTGCTGGCCGATGTCACCCAGCGCCGCTGCGCCCAGCACGGCGTCCATGACCGCGTGGGCCAGCACGTCGGCGTCCGAGTGGCCCAGCAGGCCCTTCTCATACGGCACTTCCACGCCGCCCAGGATGAGCTTGCGGCCCTCCACCAGACGGTGGACGTCGTAACCATGACCAATGCGCATTTTCTTTCCTCCGTTCCCGGCCCGGGGCAGGTCCTCCCGGGTGGTGATCTTGATGTTTGCGTAGTCGCCCTGTACCAGCTCCACCGGACGGCCCGTCAGCTCGAACAGGCTGCAATCATCGGTGACGAGGCGGGCGCTGGCCTCGTCCAGTTCATCCAGCGCCGCCAGATAGGCGGCCCGGTCGAAGCACTGGGGCGTCTGCACCGCATAAAGGGTGCTGCGGTCGGGGGTGTTCTCCACCATGCAGCCTTCCGGCACAGTCTTGCCGTCGCCGTCCTTCGCCCGCTTGATGGTGTCCTTCACCGGCACCGCCGGGGCGGCGGCACCGCAGCGGGCAGCGGCCGCAATCGTATCGGCGATAACGCTCTGGCTCACGAAGGGCCGGGCCGCGTCGTGGACGGCCACCAGTCTGCCGTGGGCTGCGGCCACGCCGCTGCGGGCGCTCTCGGCGCGGGTCGAGCCGCCCTTCACCAGCCGCACCGGCTTTTTGCAGCGGGCAGCGGCCCGCCGGGCATTCTCACTGGACGCGCCGGTCACGATCACCAGCTCGTCCACCTCCGGACACTCGTCAAAGGCCCGGACGCTCCGCTCCAGGACGGTCTCACCGCCCAGATCGAAGCTCAGTTTATCAAATCCCATCCGGGTGGAAGAACCAGCCGCCACCAGGACTGCCGTCACACGATGTTCCAATTTCTTACACCTGCCCCATTTTATTCCTGCCCTGCGCCGCACTGCACAGAGCGTATTATTATTCATTGAATATTATAGCGTATCCACCCACAAACTGCAACAGCCCTCGCCCATCAAAAATGCCCCCGTGCAACACTTTTGGCGCTGTACGGGGGCATAAATTTTTTATGAAATTTCTGCGTTATGCGAGGATGGGCTCGATGGCAGCGGCCAGAGCATCCTTCTGAGCCTGTGCCTCGGCCAGATCCTTGCCCAGAGTGGTGAAGTAGGTCTTGATCTTCGGCTCAGTGCCGGAGGGACGGACGACCACGGTAGCGCCGTTGTCCAGAGTGTAGATGAGGACGTTTGCGGCGGGCAGGCCGGTCTCTTCGGGCTTCTTGTAGTCGGTGACCTTGACCACCTTGTGGCCGGCCAGCTCGGTGAGGGGCTCGTCACGCAGCTTCTGCATGATGGAAGCCATCTTCTCCATGCCGGTCA
>ENA-OZGL01000684-OZGL01000684.1-human-gut-metagenome-genome-assembly--contig:-NODE-684-length-14835-cov-7.154871_pt1 | contig 14835 bp, 17 predicted proteins | sample MGYA00245117_ERZ653659 | MGnify/ENA primary metagenome ERZ653659 (study PRJEB26926, sample SAMN06165263) | human gut metagenome | biome: ENVO:00009003; feature: ENVO:2100002; material: ENVO:00002003... | reverse complement strand
ATTTGAAAAGCCGTTGTAAGGCAGCATATTTCAGGGGAATTTGTGCAAATTGACCGGCCTCTAGGCAGCACAATTTGCGAAGAAACAATATGGGAAGATATGATATGAACAATTTACGAAATGGTACGCCGTACTCCTAAGCGTGGGGTCGGAGGTTCAAATCCTCTCTGGGACGCCAGAAAGCACCGCTGCAAGCCTTTTTTCGGGGTTTGCAGCGTTTTTTGTTCCTCCTTCTCCCGATAATTTCACTTCCGTTACCGGGAGATTTTTATGCGCCGCATGATGTATATTTGCTAATTGGACTCGAACGCTTTTCAGAAATTTGCTAAGAAAATTCTGCGTTTTGCTAATTCGATTTTTCGGATCACTTTGCCGGGGCTTGCGCCGCTATCAGGGCTGCGAGCGCACTTGCCAGCTCCGGCGACTTTTGAAGCTGCTCCACAAGACTTTCAAGGTCAAGGGTCGCAGGCTCCGATTTTGCCGGTTCCTCCGGCGGACGGACATTGCGAAGATCAGGCTTGGCATAGAAGGCTGTCTCGAATTTCTGAGCATTGACCTTTCTATCCTCGTCCAGAATGTGAGCATAGATACTGGTTATCATGTCGATCTCGGCATGGCCCGTATCGCCCTGGGTGGCTTTCAGATCGCCGTGGTTGAGTTTCAGTTTGTAGGTGGTACTGGAATGACGGAGAGAATGAAAGACCACCTTCGGCAGCCCTGCGTCCTCACGGAGCTTTGCAAACTCTTCGAGGATGATACGATCCTCGCAGGGGCGTCCATTGGGAAGTGCCACGACCAGATTGAAGTCCTGATACTCGTCGCCCAGGAAACCTTTCAGTTCGTCTTGGGATTTTTTCCATTCCCGCAGAATGTAGGCCAGCGTTTTCGGCAGCCACACCTTACGGATGCTGGAATCGGTTTTCGGCTTTTTCAGGATAATTCTTGTGCTGGTGTTCGGCATGAGCGGAGTGAAAATGTAATAGATATCCTTCTCACCCAACGTTTCAATCGCCCGTTTGGAAGCCCGTGTCAACTCCTTGTCGATGTAGACATAGGCGTTATCCGCCGCAATATCTTCATCGGAGATATGGACGTTCTCCCAGGTCAGCCCCAGGATTTCACCCATACGCAGAGAGCAGGCAAAGGAAAGGTTCATTGCCACATAGAGCTTGCTGTCCGTGCATTTGTCCAGAGCAAGACGGATCATATCCGCTGTCCAGATATCCCGTTTCGCATACTCCGTTTTCGGGAGGATCACATTGTCAAAGGGATTTCTTGCAATGATTTCCCATCGTACCGCCTGCTTAAACGCACACCGCAGGAGCTTGATGATCTTTTCAATGGTCTTGTCGCTGACATAGGTGGTAACAGCCTTTCGGGTCTTGGTAGACACCGACTTGGTTTTCTGCAAGGTCTGGATATAACCGTCAACCGCACGGGGAGTAACCGCCTGTACCTCCATATCACCGATGATCGGATTGATATAGTTCGCAATCAGCGCCGTTTGGCTGTCATACATAGACACGCCCCATTTCTTTTCTCCGTAAAGAGATACGAAGTCATAAAGGAACTCGGTAATCGTCTGATTGCTTGGAGGGAGGAAAGTTCCCGTGTGCTGCTGATTTTCGATTTCCGCCTTGCGCTTCAAGGCCTCTTTGTGGGTATGCCAGGTCTCCCACTTCTGTTTGGTTTCTCCGTTTTCGTCCACATAGTTGTAAACAACGGAATAGTTTTTCTTTCGCTTGATTATAGATGCCATATCGTTCTTCCTTTCTTGGATCACAGGTCGAGGGAGTCAAGCCACTCGTCAAATGACCGCTTGGAAATGCGTATGGCGTTACCAATTCGCACGATTTTGAAGTGCCCTTCTTTTACAAGGATATATGCGGAAGTTCTTCCAATGCCCAGAATTTGAGCAATATCGTCAACCGTATACGTCCTTCTTTCAGGGGTTTCTTTCTTCGTGCCGTTCCATGTTTGAGACATGAGAACCCCCTTTCAGTTATGAAAAGGAACAGCACGAATATGTGTGGGTAATATAACTTCCACTATTATTTTACCGTGCTGCTCCGTGTTTGTCTGCTGCTAATTGAAAAGTTTACGATCTATCCATAAACTTTCAAAAAAGAAAAGTAGGCTTACGGACGGCTGCTGGCACAGCTCCACGGGAGTCTAACCCCGGCCCATGCTGATGGGTGCGGCGCACAATGCTTTGTGGGCGTTCAATGCGCGAGTATCTTTAACCCTGCCCGTGTGTCATCGCCCACAAGCTGCCACGCTTGCTTTGCGGTCTGGTGCTGTTCGCTCGCCCGTTACAGTGGTCCCGTCCTGCGGACTTGAAACGAGATCATGGCGCACCGGCCGTATGGCTCGGCACAAACAGGAATGTATCCGTTTGCCTTATACTGCGGCGTTGGCCTCCCAACGGGCTTTCTTTGTCAAGGAGCTATACGGGGACGCCGCGTGGAAAGGGGGAAAACACGCAGCGCCCGGCCCTGGGTCAGTTCAGATCAAAGCCCAGGATGGAGATAATCAGCTTCGTTTCCAGCCGCCGGCGCAAATCTTCATCTACCTGGGGACGAGGAAAACCGTCAAGGTCATAGCTTGTCCTCGTAGACAGCGCGGCGATGTAGCCGGAATAGTGCCGGACTACCCGGTTCACCGCTTCGGGGTTGCCCCCGACAGCGGCGGCGATCACCGGATAAGGGATCAGCGACGCCCGCGTGCACGCAGATTTAATCATCCGCTTCACCTCCCATCAGCTCCTTCAGCAGCCGATAGGCTTTCTGCCTGCGGGTGTTGACCGTCCGGCGGGCCATGTTCATGTACTCGGCGATCTCGCGGTCTGCCATGTCCAGAAACCAGTACATCAGGAAGATGTCCCGGTTATTCTGGGGCAGGGCGTTCAGCGCCTCGGCCAGCCGGTCATCCTCAATCAGGATCACAGCGCCTCCCACGGGGAAGGCCGTGTATTCCCAGGAGTAGCGGTCATAAACCGCAAGCTGGGCCAATTCCTCCTCCGACAGTTCGCTGAACAATGCCTCACACTTCTGGCGGCGGCTGATCTCACGATAGCCGTTGTACGCCTCGTATTTCAGCACCTTCTTGCAGTAGCTGTCAAAGGCGTGCTGCTTGTGCTCGTAGTGGCGGTCAGGTTTCAAGTTCTCACCTCCCTTCGTGCCGGGAGGCAGTTCTTTTCTTCCCCTTTCGCTCACTACTCGTTCAGCGATAGGCCGTTTTGGCTTCGTTGCGGGGGGATTATATGTAATTTTCTTGCCGCTCATAGATAAGCTCCTTTCGTTTCGTTCAGGCCAGTGGGTCAGAGCGAAACGGGGCGGAGAACGGCACCGGGGCCAGGGTTCGGGCCATGATGGCCCGATGTTCCAGCCCCATAGGTATGAAAAAGCGCCCGGACAGCAAAAAGCCATTCGAGCGCAAAAAATACGGTATTCAGTTATATTTTGACAATTTTCGCGCTGCCTGCCAGACGAGGCCGGTTCGGTGGCCGGGCTTTTTTGTCGATAGTGCAAATATCGTCTGAATTTGTCGGCGGTCAGTGTGCTTCATGGCGGCTCCCTCCTAAAGCCGCCATGTCAGCGTATGGGCATCACTCCTTTGTTGAGGGCATAAAGAACGGCGGCCTTGATTTATTCAAAGCCGCCGCAGCGATAAATAAGCATGGGTAGTGTCTGTCGAACGACGGCTTTTTTTCTTTTGCCGTCGTCCGGCAGATGAATGAAAAATTATTGTATTTCGAGTGTCACAGTCAACACATTGGATTTAATTTCAGCAGAAACATTTCCGCCCAGTTTATCCGTCAGTAACTTTACAACCGCAAGTCCTACTCCTGTACCACTGTTGTGTCTGGATGCATCCCCTGTATAAAATCGTTCAAAGAGGCGGGCGGGATTTATTTCGGTTTTGCTATCAATCGGATTTTCAATCGTGAAAATAGCCCTATTTTCCCTTGCCTGCTTTAAGCTCATTTTTATGTCGCCGGATGAATAACGTATCGCATTTGTCAAAAGATTTTGTAAAATCCTTTCCACCATGCTGTAATCAGAATTGAGATAGACAGAATGGGGTGGCAAATCAATTTCAGGGGATATATTTTTTGCTTCCAATGCAGGAGCATTCTCTGTAATAAGATTTATCAGCAAATTAGACAGGTTAAAATCTTCTCGCCGGGGTGTTATCTGCTCGGCATCCAAAATAGACAGGTCATAAAAAGTCTGTACCAATTCTTTCATTCTTTCTGCTTTGTGAAAAATGGTTTCTATTCGCTGTGCTTGCCTGTCTGTCAGAGTTTCTTTTCTTAATAGCTGTAAATGTCCGAGTATAACGGTCAATGGTGTCCGCAGATCATGTGAAATATTTGCAATCGACTCTTTCAGATAGTTTTCGTGGCGAAGCGTACTGGCAATCAACTGCCTTTGATTATCGTTATACTGGTTTAGTATTCCTGCCAGTTGTTCCAAATCTTTGTCAATTAAAGAGATGTCCAGCATTTTCTCGGATTTGCCATTTACCAATTCAGCTATCTGTTTTGATAGATTGCGGATTTGCCATTTTGTTTGAAGATATTTGAATAGCAAGATAAGCAACAGCAAAAATACAATCAATAGCAGTAGCTCTATTTTAGACACCTCCTTCTTTCCGTTTTCTAATTGAAATCTATTTTAATTCACATTTCCGAAAGCTGCACCATGATAAAATCAACAACGTAAAAACCCAAACAATTCCAATCAAAATCGGGAATGGTTGGAAGATTGCTGTGCTGGTAACTGCCTCCCTTATTTGATAAGTTGGCAAAAAAGCTACTGGAAATTTCAACATCATTCCAAAACCCAGATAAAGACTAAGTACAAACGTTGTAACGGCTGTAACAGCAATCGCTTTTGCAGAATTACGCAGTGAAAAGCAAATCCAGATTGCAATGAAAAAAGTAGCACTGTTCAAAAGTAAAGAGTATAGAACCGCCTTAGCAGCCTGATAAATAAAGTTTCCTCCGTCAATAAATCCAAATCTGAAAAATTCTCTTATACACCCGGCAATGGGATAAACAAGAGCCATGACGTTAAACGCAATCAAATATGTGATTACCTTTGAAAAGAAGATTGATTTTCTGGAATGGCCCGCAGTTATTTCAAGATCTACTGTCCGATAAGAAAACTCCTGTCCTAAAATCAAAGCTAAAATACTGGACATCAGAATGAGAAGAAATGTAGAGTCATAAACCATTCCGTTAAGAATATCCGCAAGGGAAGTAGCCGCCCCGCCGGTTGTTCCCATAACTTCCGGGACATAAGTTTCTGCCGTAAAAAAGCCAATTAGAAAGATGCCTACCATGCCACACCAATACAAGAAATTATGTGATAATTGGTATCTTTCCATTTTTAATAGATTCCTCATTTCGACACCTCCCTGTCACTTCAAATCAGAACGCCTAAATCCCCAATAAGCGCCAAAATATAAAATGAATATCCACAAAAAATCTGTGAGAACAAACTGCGCCATTGACGGAGTAAATTGTTGTAGTGCAATCAGCCGGAGCTGTCCCATTGGCAACATTCTTGAAATAGAGAGTGCCTGATCTCCATTCATCAAAAAAATCATCAAGAAAAAAAGAACCATCGGGACAGCTAAAGTTTTTCCTATATCACGAAACAGAAAAGCAAAGAAAAACGGTAACAGGCACATTGCAAATAAAGAAACCAAAACTGCCAAAACGGTATAGAGATTGCCGCTAATACTCACGAAATTTTCTTTGAAGCAAAGCCCGCCAATCAATCCATGTACCAGTAATGGTAAAGCTAAAATCGTCATACAGGCTATTTGATAGGCTGCCAGTTTTGCAAGTAATATCTGTCCTCGGTTATGGCCTGCATTGATATAGGATTGCAGTGTTCTTTGTCCAAAGTCATTTCCAACAAACAACGCGGAAAAGACGATTGCCAGAAAATAGAGAATAGGCACATTATATAACGATGCAAAGAATAAACTGGATGTTTCTCCAATACTGTCTAACAACAGCACACTGCTCAAAAAAAGATTAAACGCCACAATCCCCCAAAAGTACCGGCTATGAAACAATTTATAAAACTCAGCATTTAGGAGATTTAACATTTTCTGAACCTCCTATCTTGCTTAAAAAGTAATCTTCCAGTGTATCGCCGGATACAGAAAGCCCTGTAACGAGGATATGCTCATCCGACAAAACAGCCGCTACTTTTTCCAAATCATCAAGATAATCGTACAGGCGAATTGTCCCATCGGGCAGCAACTTGAAATTTTCTGTATGAAGTTTTTCTTCCAATACAAGCAGCGCCTTTTGCGGGTCGGTAGCCTTGATTGCAATATGCCGTTTACAGCGTTCATTCAATTCCTGATCGGAGATTTCTTCAATGATTTTCCCTTTGTCAATTAAAATAAATTCTGTTGCGGTTTGGTATAGTTCCTCTAAAATATGGCTGGACACCAAAATTGTCATGCCATATTCTTTGTTCAAGGATTTCAGCAAATTCCTGACTTCGACAATCCCGGCAGGGTCAAGTCCGTTGATCGGTTCGTCGAGAATTAAAAATTCTGGCGTGTTCAAGAGAGCGATTGCAATTCCCAGCCGTTGCCTCATACCCAAAGAAAAATTACGAACACTCTTTTTGCCAGTGTCCTTTAAGCCAACCATATTCAAAGTCTTTTCAATCACTGCTTTATCGGGGATGCCGCGTTGGATGCGTTGTATCTCCATATTTTGATAAGCTGTCATGGCCGGAAAGAGTGCAGGTGTTTCAATCATGCAGCCAATCCGCTTTCTCTGTTCCTGCAAATCTTTTGCCGAACTCTTTCCCCATAAGTCTAAAGTACCGCTGGTCTGGAAAGCCAGCCCTGTAACCAATCGCAGAAAAGTAGTTTTACCTGCTCCGTTCTGACCGATAAAACCGTAGATTTTCCCTTTCTCAATTTGCAAGTCAATATGATCTAAGGCAACAGTATGCCGGTATTTTTTTGTCAGACTATGTGCCTGTAAAATGATGGAACTCATGTTATCAACCTCCTTTATGATTGATTGTAAGAGGCAATCATAAAGAATTTCTTAAATCCAAACAGAAATCTCTAAAAAATGTCTAAAGCCAGAGGTCTAATCTCTGGCTTTGTGTAAACGGTATCCAATACCCCAAACAGTATCAATAAAGTCCTTGTCCGGGCAAACGGCTTTTAATTTGTTACGGAGATTACTTATATGAACATTTAATGTGTTATCCTCACTGATATACTCGGTGTTCCAAACACTTTGAAATAAATTTGCTTTTGAGAATATTTTATCCGGGTATTTCATCAGCAACTCTAAAATTGCAAATTCTTTTGCCGTCAAAGTCAATTCGCTGCCTTGCAAAAAGGCGGTATTATCGTTCAAATCCAAAATCAAATCGCCATGACGTAAATAGGTAGGAGTATCTTTTTGAAACTGCACTCGACGGAGATTACTTTCAATTCTGGCCAGAACTTCCTCCATATCAAACGGTTTTGTAATATAATCATCTGCACCGAGACGCAGTAAATCTATTTTGTTTTGCGTTGTTCCTTTGGCGGAAATAATGATGATTGGAACCGTAGAACATTCTCTTACCGCTGTAAGTACGGTATCACCATTTCGATATGGAAGCATAATATCAAGCAAAATCAAGTCGATATTATTTTCCCGCAGGCAATCCAATACATGAAGCCCGTCATATTGGCAAAAAACTTCATATCCATTTTCCTGCAAAAATTCAGCTAATAACTTGCTGATTTCCAAATCATCCTCAACCAACAGAATTTTCATTTTCGTTTTTCACCTGCTTTTTATATCGTCTATCGGCGGGTTTGTCTGTTTCCTTGGGGATCAACCAAACACCGGCCATTTTCACAGCGCCGGGAATACGACCCTCGACGCAGTAATAGTTGACTTGACGGGACGAAACGCCCCATTTCTCGCTTGCCTCTTTGAGTGTCATATAGTCCATATTTGCACCTCCGACAACGTTTCTTATTATATTTCATTTGCTCGAAGAATACAAGGCATGATATATCTATCATATATTTGTGCTCATATCTCGGTACAATGCAGCCAAAATCTCCGTTTCAAATTGTAGTATTGATAGAGGGGAAAACGAGGGAAGGGTTACGATAGCAAGCACAGCAAGCGAGTACCCGCTTGCGAATTTTGAGATTTTCAGGTCCCTTGCCCGAAAATTCAAAATTGCTTGTTGGGATAGTCCCAAACCCTTATAAAGAACGGAGGCGGCGCATGGCAAACCGAAAGCGGAATATCCAAATGAAATTCTATGTTACGGAGGATGAAAAACGGCTCATAGACGAGAAAATGAGCCAGCTCCCCACACGCAGATATGGTGCATACCTCCGAAAGATGGCGATTGACGGATATATCATCTATACGGACACCGCAGATATCAAGGCATTTACCAAAGAGCTTTCTGCCATCGGCCGGAACATCAACCAGATAGCCAAGCGGATCAACGCCGGAGGTCCTGCGTATCAGGCCGACATGGACGAGATACGGGAAAGGCTGGACGAGATATGGCAGTTACAAAGACACATCCTATCAAGTCAACGCTGAAAGCCGCCATTGACTATATCTGCAATCCAGACAAGACGGATGGGAAGCTGCTGGTGTCCTCCTTTGGCTGCACCGCGGAAACCGCCGACATTGAATTTGCATGGACCCGCCGCCACGCCATCGACAAGGGAACGAACCTGGGCCGCCACCTGATCCAAGCCTTTCAGCCTGGGGAGGTCACACCGGAACAGGCACATGAAATCGGCATGGAGCTTGCAAAAGAAATCCTGGGCGGCAAGTATGAGTTTGTACTTACCACTCATATAGACAAAGATCATGTTCATAATCACCTGATTTTCAATGCGGTCAGCTTTGCGGATCACAAGCACTATCATTCCAACAAGCGAAGCTATCACGATATCCGCCGTACCTCCGACCGGCTTTGCAAGGAACACGGTCTGTCTGTCATCATCCCAGGGCAAGACAAGGGCAAGAGCTATATTGAATATCAGGCCGCGCAGAACGGCACCAGCTATAAGGCAAAGTTGAAAGCTGCCATTGACCGACTCCTGCCAGCCTGTTCCAACCTGGAAGAACTGCTTCGTCGCCTGCAGAGAGAAGGCTATGAGATCAAGCGGGGCAAATATATCTCCGCCAGAGCGCTGGATCAGGAACGATTCACCCGTCTGAAAACCCTGGGTGTGGACTACACCGAAGAAGCCCTTGCCGCCCGGATTGCCGGACGATCCAGACCTTCCCGCCAACCGAAACGGCAGGACGGAAAGATCAGCCTGCTCATTGATATCCAGAATAACATTAAGGCACAGCAGAGCGCAGGCTTCACCCATTGGGCGAAGCTGAACAATCTGAAACAGGCCGCCAAGACCATGAATTTTCTGACCGAACACGGGATAAGCAGTTATGGAGAACTGGAAAGCAAATTGACCGCAGTATCCGCCCGGAGAGATACCGCTCATGCAGAGATTAAGCGGATAGAAAGCAGAAGTGCCGAACTTACCCTTGTGATGAAGCACGCCGGAACTTACCGTCAGCTAAAGCCATTTTATGACAGATACCGTAAATCGAATGATAAAGAAAAGTTCCTGCGGGGGCATGAGAGCGAGATCATCCTTTTTGAAGCGACCGCCAGAGAATTAAAACGGCTGGGGACTGTGCCGCTGCCGACAACGGAAAGCATGAAAAAGGAACTTGCCAATCTCACCGCAGAAAAGGAACGGCTCCTTGCTGAATACAAAGCCGCAAGAACCGAAGCCCAGGAATACGATACTGTTAAACAGAATGTAGATGCACTACTGACCGTTCCAAAGGAACAGGAACAACAGCGGCGACATGAACTTGAATAATTTTCTCTGAAAGACGCTGGGCGCAGCTCCCGGCATCCTGTATAATGGAGCTGCGAAAGGAGGTTTTACCGATGACAAGAAGCGAAGCAATCAAAGCATTTTTCTTCAAAAGCGTATTGCCCGTGACCGTGGCACTGATCCTGTATTGTATCTTCAAATCTGCCTGCGTGAAGAACGGAGAGGTTGACTATGTATGGCTCTGGATACTCTGCGGGCTACCGTTTGGACTCCATCGGATATGCCTCTGGATCGTGCCGGGCGGCGGCTCCCTGAGTGGAGGGATCGCCCTGTTTGCGTTGAACTTCATTATCGGCGGCGTGATTGGTTGTTTCGTCCTGGCATGGCGGCTGATCGTGGCGGTGTGGTATGTGCCGCTGACGGTGTACCGGCTGATCGTTGGATGACTTTCTTGCGTCATGGAAATATGGAAAACTGCCGCTCGTGCCGATGGAAAAGCCATTCACAACCTGATGGAAAAAGGCAAGCCTTTTCCACAGGTCTGCAAACAACTTTCCCACAGCCTCGCAATTCTGGCAGTTTACGCACATTCCCACAACGCCTACTACGGCGAAATTTGCTTCTCTTATAGAAATAGAACCCCTTTCATGGTAAAATGAAAATACATACTCTAAGGAGGTTGAAGCGCATGGACGAAAGCAATTCCATCCAGCTTTTTGAAGATAGAAAAATACGCACCGCATGGGACGAAGAACAGGAAGAATGGTATTTCTCTGTTGTGGATGTTATCGCCGTCCTGACAGATAGCTCCAATCCAACAGACTATCTCAAAAAAATGCGTAAGCGTGATGAACAGCTTGCAAGCTACCTGGGGACAAATTGTCCCCAGGTAGCAATGATGGGCGCAACAGGCAAAAAGCGTAAAGTGCTGGCGGCAACGGCCGAACAGCTTTTACGCATTATTCAGTCTATCCCATCACCAAAAGCCGAACCGTTCAAACTCTGGCTTGCTCAGGTCGGCCGTGAACGCATTGAAGAAACGATTGACCCGGAACAGGCAATCGACCGCGCATTAGAGACCTACCAGAAAAAGGGGTATGATACAGACTGGATTCATCAGCGGCTTCTTTCTATCCGTGTCCGTAATGAGCTTACCGCAGAATGGCAGGAGCGCGGCGTACAGCAAGGCAAAGAATATGCCATTCTCACCGATGAGATCACGAAAGCATGGTCCGGCATGACTACTCGGCAATATAAGAAGCTGAAAGGTCTGAAAAAAGAAAATCTCCGTGACAATATGAGTACGATGGAAATTGTGCTGAATATGTTGGCAGAGGCGACAACCACAGAGTTGTCAAAGGCGCACCAGCCGGAAGGTTTTTCTGAAAGTCAGAAGATCGCCCACCGCGGCGGCAGCTATGCCGGTCAGGTTCGACAGGATATCGAAAAGGATACCGGGCGTCCGGTCATCACATCGCAGAACGCCGCACAGCTTAATGCCGTAGTCGTTGACATGATAGAAAGTGTAGCGGAAACGGAAAAGCCTGATAATGACGAAAACAAATAAAAAAGCGGGAGTACAGCCAATCGGATGAACCGAAAAGCTGTACTCCCGTTTTGCGTGACAGAAAGTGTTTGAAATCAAGCCTTTTTCTTCATGTGCCAGCAAGCAGACCGACACATGAAAAATCATAAAGGCTACCTTTGAAAATACGGATACAGGGAATTATTCTGCGGTTTTTCTACCCTTATCCTCACAAATTTTAGATCGTTTGGAACTGTAATGCGGACAAGCGACCAGACACGCCCGGAAACTCTGCTTGCAGCCGTGAACACATTTTTTACAGATATGGTTATACTGCCGCCTGCCGTTCTCACCCAGGAAGAACGCCCATTCCAACCGCCATTTCTTGCTTCGACTCATAGGCAGTCATGCTCCGGCACATCACGGCCGGGCTTCTTGCCCTCCGGGGGCTTGTGCTCGGCACACTCCCGTTTTGCGTCCTCCAACCTCTCACGGATGGAAGGCTTCTCCGGCGTTGTCCGTTCTGCGTACTCCTGGGCTTTTTCCAATTCTTCGCCGCGTCTGCCGTTGTTGATAACGCCGTCGATCATGCCGTAGTCATCCTCCAGCGTCATTTCAGCGGTGCGGAGAGGATTGTCCTTTTCCGGCTGCTCCGCTGCCACGGCAAAGGCCCGTGTGCCGTTTCCCATGATAAGATACTTTCCATCATCGGAAATATGGTGGACACCGTAACCGGCCGCCTCCATCTGCTCCCGGCTCATAGCCGTCACCTGAAAGCTGCCCCTCGGTGTCTGCACACGCTCGCCGGTCTCAAAACGGTCTGGCAGAAAAGCGAGGTCTTGTTTCTCTGCGGAAGCGGGGAGAACAACGATATTGCCATTGATCTGCATAAATCGTTCTGGCGTTTTGAACTGTTCTGTGTATTTCTGGATCAGTTCCGGGGACAGGGATGCAAAATCTTCCTCACCAAGTCCAACCACCAGGAAAGTTCCTGCTACAATATCATAAATTTCTCCGTTTTCATCCCGCAGTCCACGGTTCAGGTCAAGCCCGATGAGCTTTCCTTCATCATTGCAAACCAGCGCCACCGGGTCAGAATAGGGATAAGTTGCGCCAATGTCTCCGCCGACCTCCGCCTGCAGGGAATGGAGATCGGGGTCAATCTCCTTCACATAGGGTTCCTTCATAGGCTCCACTACAAGCACAGTCATCTTTTCCGAAGCAGCCCTCTCCGCAGCGGACAGCATTTCATCCGCATGGGACTTCTCCGGGTTCTCCAACGCAGCCTTGACCTCCGCCGGGTCAAAGTCCAAAAATTCCTCATAGCCCGTAGCGTCCTTGAATTTTTCAATCTCCGAAGGAAGATAGTCCTCCTGTGTCTGCCCTAACGCCGCCAGCTTTTCATCCAAAGCGGAAATGCGCCCTGCCATCAGATTTTCGTAAAGTTCTTCTTTTGCGGCGTGTGCTTCCGGGTGCTCCGCCGCATACTGCGGATCGTTCTGACGGAAAAACTCGTCCATGTCAAAGGCGATATCCATAGCCCATTCAGATTTTTCTTCTTCGGGAAGATCGTCCTGAAAAGTCATCACCCGGTACTCGTCGGGGATACTGCCGCGCTCACCGTCGTAATACTCATGGAAGGCTTCTCTGGTATCCCACACATAGCCCTGATCGGTGAAAGTGCCGTTTTCCTCCAACGCCACATCCCGGCCATAGGCTTCATAGTCGATATAGTTCTGCAGGTGGGCGGGAACTTTTGAAACCTCCAGTTCTTCGAGGTAATAACGCCCCAGATCGTCATAATCCTCGATATTGGGGTAAATCTCATAACAATCCAGATTCTCGGTGAGGTTGATGATTTCCTGCAGGCTGCTGGTATAGTCGCCGATCTCCATAGCGGCCTGGAACTGTGCGTATTCGCTTTCGCTCATTTCATCCAGCTTCGATGCCAGATAATTCAGCTCGTCCAGATTTTCATATTCACCCAGCTTACTGTAAAGACCGTCCACATAGCAGTCATAGTCCGTGATGAACCATTCCTCATAGGGCTGGCCGAAGTCGTCCTTCTGGCCGATCCCGATACGCTTAAACACTTCCTTCAATTCCTCGGCGGTGGTGGGAAACTTCACCCACTCGCCCACAAGCTCGCCCTCGTTATATTTCCCAAGATTGGTGATAAAGGCGGCAAAGGGATAATCCTTGTCGTGATCGTAATATGGCATATCAGCACCTCCTTACAGTTCCGGCGCAGACTTTTCCTTATGGGGCTGCGCCTTGTTTTTCTCCGCACATTCCTTTTTGCCCTGTTCCAGCCGTTCCCGGATGGAGGACTTTTTCTCCGGCTCCACAGGGCGTTCATAGTTCCACTTGTCGCCGGAGAGAGAAATATATCCGTGTTCCGTAAAATGACCCTGTTCCTCCTGCATGGCGTATTTGCCAAAAGGAACAGGGTCGATCGCTTTCAGAAGTTCCGTGGGTAACGGTGTATCCATGTGCTGTGCCAGATACCGCCAGCCCAGATCATTCAGATTGTGGATGTTGGGCTCAAATACGAAATAGTCAATGTTGTCCGCAAACTCCTTAAACTGCTCTGGTGTTGTCAGCTTGAAGGGCGATGTCTGCACCGCCTCCAACAGTTCCCGGTCCTCCGGGGAGAGGGCAGCCACCGCCGCCCTCACTTCGGGTAAATGTTCCAAAGTCTTATTTTCTGCCATCAGCACCAACCTTTCTTTTCGGAAATTCCAGTTTGAAATTGATGTACTTGCCGCCCGTATCGTCCAGGATCACCGCAGCGTCATAAGTGGTCTGTTTCTTTTCAGACCACATTTCCTTGACATTGGTACGACCCTTTTTCAGAAGGTCCGTTGCCATCTTCTTTGTCAGTTCCTTCTTGCGGCTCGTCCAGAAGCGGTCATTTTTCCAGAGGACAAAACCGCAGGAACGATCCGAACACGCAAAGTTTTTCTTTCCTTCATAGACCGGCTGGCCGCAGCGGGGGCAGGTGCCGATCACTTCCTTCTCCGGGGCAAACAGCTTTTTGCCGTCCTCGGAAATACAGGAATAGGTGGACACGATCTCCTGGACCATCGTGCGGATACCGTCCATGAAGGTATCCGGGTCAGCGCCGCCCTTTGCGATCTTCGTCAATTTCTGTTCTCATTCCGCTGTCAGCGTGGGAGAGGTCAGCGGCTCCGGCAGGACCGTGACAAGGTTGATACCGGCTTTCGTGGGGATCAGGTTTTTGCCCTTGCGCTCCACAAATCCGGCTGCCACCAGCTTTTCGATGATTGCCGCCCTGGTCGCAGGCGTGCCAAGACCTTTTCGTTCTGCCTCATCGGGAATATCATCCTTGCCTGCGTTCTCCATAGCGGACAGAAGGGTATCTTCTGATACGCTTTGTCAAGGGTGTTTAAGAAATTTTTTCGCTTTGT
>ENA-OZGL01000664-OZGL01000664.1-human-gut-metagenome-genome-assembly--contig:-NODE-664-length-15285-cov-6.266054_pt1 | contig 15285 bp, 9 predicted proteins | sample MGYA00245117_ERZ653659 | MGnify/ENA primary metagenome ERZ653659 (study PRJEB26926, sample SAMN06165263) | human gut metagenome | biome: ENVO:00009003; feature: ENVO:2100002; material: ENVO:00002003... | reverse complement strand
CGTGAGCGTATTTTTTCACGGCAAGCCTTGCCGGAGACCGCCGAAAAACAAACTGAAAAAAAGCACAAGAAATAAGAATGCCTACCAACGTAGGCGATGTATAATTCAAAAAATTATAAGGCTATGGCAGACAAGAGCACGGAAAAGGAAAGAATGTTCAACGAATGGTTCACGAAATCCTACAACAGGTTGAAGACCTCACTCCGGAAATACGGCATGCCGGACGAGGACAATTTCCACGACACCTACCTGTTCGTAAGAAAGCAGGTGATGGCACCGGGAAAGGACATAACGGACTATGAGGCGTATTTCATCGGATGCTACAGGAAGGCGGCACTGGTGAAAATCAGGAAGGAGAACAGGTACACACATCCCGAAGACGACTTCTTCCTCAGATGCGGTGAGGAGGCGAAATTCATCTCGGAAGACGACCTGAACGGCTGCGAAAGGCTGGTAAAGGACATCCTGCGTTTCATACGCCAGAAATTCCCATACGAAGAATACCGCATGTTCATGCTCAGGTTCTATGAGGCACAATTCTCGTTCAAGGCACTGGCGGAATGCATGGGCATATCGGCAGCGGCCATTTCCCAAAAGGTATGCAGGATTATGGATGCGGTACGCACTCACGACGGTTTCGCATGGAGAAGCCAGATGCTGGCGGTAGAAAGTTTCATGTATTGATGTTTTGAAAAATTGTTTAACCGGAAAGTAAGGAAGTTATGGCACTGATAGTATACAACAAGGAGAACTCCCGTCCGCAGGAAGTCACATACAAGGGCAAGCGGACCATCAACCTGGACAGCAGGGGAACCGTCTATCTGTCTAAAACGATGTCAATTGAGCTGGGAATACTCGGCGGCGGAAGGGTGAACTTCGCCCATGACGACGAGACGGGCGACTGGTACATCTGCCGGGCTGACGACAACGAAGGCTTCATCGTATGGAAAGACAAACGGTGTGCAAGGTTTTCGGCGGGGTTCATCGTACACAGGCTCATGCAGCAGGCAAGGGTGGAAAGGAAAAGCGTACAGTTCATGATGGCAAAGACACCGATGGAAGTAGGAGGAGTCGTCTATTACAAGATACTGCTTTCCAATCCTATTCTCAGATAATAAACGGACTAAAGAACCGATGTATAAGGGGTATCCGCAGGCAAGGTCGGATACCCCTTTTCTCATGGGAGAAAGCTCAAAAACTGCCCGGACCGGATTTATCCTTATCGTCCAGTTTCCCTCACTTTCCAATAACATATCCTTATCCGGACACCGCGTCCGCTTGCTACAGTAATGGCAGATTGCCTTGTGGTCCGGAAACACCCTGCCGTTCAGGGAACAAGGCAACAACATCTGAACCGGGTAACGGAATGACAGCCCATGCCCGTATTCCACCGATACCCTGACATCACCTTGTCCGGTGACAATAGCCTTTTTTTCTTTCACCATACTATGCTGTTCCAATCTTGACATGTTAACATATTGACATGCCGTTTCCTCAACACAGGAACATAAGAACATAAAGAAATAGGAATACAGGGATATAAGGATATGGCATGCCGCTAAAACCAGACTGTCACAGTATCCTGACGGACCGACATTTCCTTGTCAGATGTCCAAAAGTAGAAAAATCATCCGATTCCGTCACCGTCTTTAAACCGGATTGTCATCATATGGCATTACCTGTCATTATAAGTCATATAATCCTATCCTCATAATGAATAAAACCGGAGTAGTTTTGCACTGTCGGAATACATCCCTCCTTAATCGGTTCACGGTACACAGCTCACGCCGTACGGTAATCCGAATTTATGAGGATTCTCTGTTCAAACGAACAGGGCAAGTTGTGTTTCCGTCAGACAAAAACTATTTTGTCTGACGGAAACCTCCGCACTTCCCGGAAGAGCGGAGGCATTTGCTCCAAAGTCGCAATTTCGGAAGAAAAGAAGTACAAATCCCAATATCAGACGGATGGAGAAGACGAATGTGACAAGAACGGACAGGAAACCGAGGGCGCTGAAAAAATCATTATCTTCCAGATTCTTTCCGGTTGAAACCTAAGAAATGAGTTCACCGAATCTAAAAACAGGGATTTGTCGAACTCCTTTATACACTCCGTGACCTTCAGAATTCCCCAAAAAACGTTATTTGCGCAGATTTGACACGCTGCGGGTATATACAAAACCGTTCAACAGGAAGACGGAAGCCGTCAATCCGGTAGATAAGATGTGTGGACCATTGGCACACTTTAAACCTGCTTTCCTTTCCGTTTATTCGAAGTGTCCTTTAGGAATTGAAAATTGGGTGATGTGAGGAAATATGAGTATCACGATAGCCACACCATTTGTTGCTATCGCTTACCTGTGAACCTTGTTCAGACGAGATAACTCACCGTGGATGAACAATTCGTTTAAAAAGATTAACAATTTTGTATTTAAAATGATTGTGTGTGATTAAAAAGTTATATCTTTGCAGTTGAACGAGATACAATCCGTTCAGGACATTTTAGATTTAAGAAGAAGCGTTATGCTTATCTTGTAGACTGGAAACCTGAGAAATTTCAAAGTACGACAAGGATAGCATAGTGGCTCTCACGCCATAGCGTGGGCTGCTATATCCATATCTGTCGTAAAGGTTTTCTCAGGACCTCCAGTTTAAGACGTGGCATGCAGTTCCACGCTTCACGTTTAAATAAAAAACTTCCAAGGGACTGGGAAGAGCATGGAGGATTTACAATATGTATATCTTGTGGTATCCATTTTCTTTGTCCGGTCATTTTTCTAAAGGAAACTTCCCGTTTTATTTCCCCTTATGTTCAACTTTTGCTATTATATAAAATGAAAAGCCATATGTAAACGATTAATATTGTTTATATTATATTGAACATTTGTGTAAAATATAACAAAATAGGAATGCCGCATGGTTATCGACTGGTTAGGAACCCATGTGCGTCAAAGACATATCAGCGATGACGTATTTCACGATATAACTAACTTAAATGAAAAAAGAATATGAAACGTTCAAGAACAAAATTTTTTATCTGTTCCGGTCTTGTCGCATTCTTGCTGCTGGGACAGGGATGCGGTGATGAGAAAGAAACCGTACCTCCTATTGTACCCGATGAACCGGAACAAAGCATCATTATTCCTGCTGACGAAAACACTGCTCCTGTCTTGGAGCAAATGGGCGGAACGACGACGTTGTCCTTCACCGCCACGGCAGATTGGAAGGCCGAGGTTGGTGCCGTGACCCGTGCGGCAGACTGGGTCAGTGTACAGCCCACCCAAGGTTCGGCAGGTGAAGCGACCCTGACTATCTCTACCACCCCCAACGACACTTACGATGAGCGCAATGCCGCCATTACCCTAACTTGTGCCGGACAACGGACTGTCTTGACTGTCACTCAAAAACAACGCGATGCCCTGCTGCTGACTTCACATAAGGTGGAACTGGAAGCTGATGGAGGAACGTTCACCCTCAACCTGAAAGCCAATGTACAGGTCAGTGCCGAAATAGAGCCGGGCATAGACTGGCTGAAGGCTGCCGACACCAAGATCCGCGCCCTGACGGAAACCACGCTGACCTTCCAAGTCAATGAGAACACGAATCCAGAAACACGGCAGGCTGTCATCACCCTGACCGGCGGCGGACTAACCGAACAGGTTAGCGTTTATCAAGCAGGCAGCGGCTCTATGCTCGTGCTGGGTCAGCGGGAGTATCTGGTAGGTAGCAAGGGAGAAACCATCGAAGTGCAGTTATGCAGTAACACCACCTACAATGTGCAGATGCCCGCTTCCGACTGGCTGACCGAAGCTTCCACAAAAGCTGTATCCGCCTACACGCACTACTTCACGGTAGCACCCAATGACTCTTACGATGGCCGTGAGGCGCAAATCGTATTCACCGAAAAGGACGGCAAAACGACGCAGGCAGTTACTATCTATCAGGCACCCTCAAACGCCTTGGTCGTGGCTCGAACGGCATGCAAGACATCCTACCACGCCGGAACACTGACTTTCCGGAAGCAGACGGATGCCGCATTGACAATGGAGACCGAACAGAACTGGATTACCTGTACCACAGACGGTTCCATGCTGAGCTTTTCCTTCCTCGAGAACGGCAATCCCGACTTTGACCGCGAGGCAATCATCAACATCAAGGACAAAAATACCGGCCGCATGCAACAGATTCTGCTGATACAAAGCCGGTATGGAAGAGAGTTGCTTAAGACTACCTATGACATGTATATGGCATGGGATGTCAAAGGATTCGTACAAGATGAGTCCGGAAATATCACTTTTAATCCCAGTCTGGACCAACCCGCCGACTGGTATGAAGCCTCTTACGTACCCACCTGCATGCGAATCCGCAACTACAGCGACGGAAGCCGTGCCGCATCCACAACAAACGACTACGGATTCCTCTTCAGTGGAGCAAAGTTCACTCAGCCCTATCATATCATGGATAACTATGGCTCTCTCGCCTCTCTGCCGGAGACCGACCTCTTCATCGACTATCGGAAGGAGGAGATTCCAAGGATGGAGTTTGACGGCAACAGTTTGGTCAAGACCTACTACGGCTCTGCCCGCGAGGTGTCCGGAATAGACCTGAAGAAGCTGCGCACTACCGAACTGAAGAATACCTACATCCGCTACGTCAAAGGCGAACAGATACAAAGCCACACGCCCTATATGGGGCAGTACGATCTCTATTCGCTGAGCGGACCTGCCCGTGTCTGGCTCACTCCGGAGGAGGTGAAGAAACTGGAGGCCTACTTCGGCAGGAAAGTGACCTACGACGACTTGCTGGGCTTAGATGCCGGGCAGATGGTTGACATCTTAGGGTCGGGCAAGCAGAGCAACCCCTACCTTGACTTGCCGGATGGCACATTCAACTTTGCCTACAACCACGGTATCGTCTTAAGCGTAGAGGGATCCAAAGTACACGACAACTGGGATCCGGATTCTAACGAGGCCTTGGCCTACGGAATAACGTTTACCGAAAGCGACGGCTTCTTTATCGAACGGACGGCCGATAACGGTCCGCAGATGCTGACCTATCCGAAGAACACCGGCACGCAGGACTACCATACAGACATGAAGATTCTGTCGGATGACAAGGAGAAGACGGTAGGCGTCTTGAAGCTGACCCTCGAGCAAACCTTTGACTATGAGAATACAAAGAACGGATTCCCCGACATCCCCGACCGATGGGGCGACAAGCTGTCTGACAACTACTACACGGGCTTCTCCTTCAAAACTATCATGTACGATACGCTTGTGTGCTACAAACAGCCGGACGATGCACCCTTCAAGATCAGCAACCACTACTACTATTGCGACAATGGTAGATTTTCGCAGCGAGGAGGAGCCATTGACTTTGTCATCCATCCCGACTGTCTCTCCGAACCTATCAATCAGGGCTTGGGAGGTTTCATCGGCTTCGAGTTCGAGATGATACCGGATGTGGACTGGATATACCCCGATCCGTCCAATCCACAGCCGCCTACCGAAGCCTGGAAGCGTGAAGACGGTCGGTATCACGCCGGATGGGACTTCCGCATTGACCCCTACTATGAGCTATATCCACCCCGCATCGGGCACATCACCCTCAAAATAAAGGGAGGCGACTACCAAGAGACCATCCGTGTGGTGCAGTATGGAGGCCAATTTTCAAAGATTAACGAAGAAAACTTCAATTTCGATTACAAGGGCGGTATATTTTCCATCACCGGACAAACCAACTGGCCGGAAAAAATAAGAGCCACTTGGGACGTGGACTGGATTGTGAAGTCAGCCAAGACACGTGGCATGAGCGACATCACGTTAGGGCCACTACAAGTGCTTGAAAACACCAGTAGCCAACCTCGTACGGCCACCATCACTGTTTGGGAAGGCAAATACACCAACGGCACCTTAGCCACCATTACCGTGACGCAGGAGGGCCGTCCGGACGCGGTCACCAAAGCCATTGTTCCCGGCAAGCGACTGGACGAAGCCGGCAGCACGTTTCAGAAGTTCATCCCCACGCTCTATCCGTGGCAAATAGGCAGCATACGCCCGCAGCCTTGATACAGACAGATACCCTGTTCCTCGAAAAAGCGGATAACAGATATAATAGGTGATTCCTACCGAATTAGCTAACTCAATAATGTCGAGTTAGCTAATTCGACAAGAAAGGTATAGCAGTGCAGGCAATAGGTTGATTTTCATTTGAATATAGTTATTGATGATAATTATTTATAATAAGAGTAAAAAGAACGGTAACAAATGCAGTTCTGAAAGAAAAGTTATAGCATATTGACAAAGATATACTTCCCACGAACCATCCTACAAGGAAGTCCGGCACTGGGGCGGGAAATTTGAAGGAAAATTATTGGTGTCACTAAAACTAAAGAACCATATATAATGAATTGAAGACAAGGAATGACACGTAAATGCAGTCCGTTTATGAGCATATCACACTTGATGTGACGGGAATGAATGAAACGGATAATTTTCTTATTGGCGAACCAACTATCAACCAGAACATATCTGAACTTGACGCCTCTTTTGATGACTCTTCTAATCATGTCAATCATGAAATCCGTCTTTTTCCTGGAATATTCTTTGATACGCTCCTGCAAGGATTCCTTTTCCTTACGTTTTTTTGTGAAGCGTTCTTTGAGTTCCTTGATGGACATACCAAAGTTTCCGTTTTTGTCTTTCTCCCCAAGAATGACAAAGTCAAGAATCTGTTGGGACTTACCGTCTGTGATGGCAAGAAACAGAGTCTTGAACCCAAGGATGCAACGGTTCTGTACATGGGAGTATACTCTTCCGATGTTTTCGGTACGCCTCCCGTTTTTGGGATAATCCGTATCATCCACAATCAGACAGGCGTTTTCAGATTTATGCTCGGAGCGTACTTTGATTTTCGACCACAACTGAAGATTAAGGTAATAAAGAAGCTTTCGCCAGTCAATGCCCGGATTGTTCATAAAGCGATAGAATATATCTTTCTTACAGTCCATTAGGCGGCTTTAAGGAAGAACCTCCATAATTATAAGGATTACGAATCATGAAACATGGATACAGAAGTAACGTTTGAAACACCTGCAACAAAGAATACACATTATTGCGTTTGCTTCTCATCCCGAAAAGGGACATTTCTGACATTTTTAACCATTTAATCACATCCATGATGGAATACTTTGCTTTATGCGCATCATTATTTTTAAAGAATGCGCTGATTCCTAAAAGAAAATCTGTTACTTTTTGCAATGGCATAAAGCTGAGTATTATATTATTTGATCACTTTAAAAATGTTCTTTTTCTGCAATATACAAAAAAACTTATGCTTTTTTATGCCCTCATGGAAACTATTTATAACTTAAATGAAAGAACAGTGCTAGCGGAATGCCTATCAGTCAAAAAAAGTCCGGCTTCGCACAACAGGGTGCGAGGCCGGACGAATAAAAAAGTTTATGCAGACCCGGTCGTTGTCACCGTGCCTTATTCCTTTTCCTGTACATAAATCAGCCATCCCTTGTGAGGCTGTATGGTTATTTCTCCGTCTGTCCCCCATTGGTTGGCAGGCTGGAAGTCTTCCACATACGGAGCGATCAGTTGCACCTTGCCGTCCTCCAGTCCCAGCTGCTTCCAGTCGAAGGACAGCCGCACGTTCTTCACCTCGTCCGAATAGTTACCTATGGACAGCAGCACCTTGCCGGTCTTGCGGTAGGCCGTTACCTTGACGGCTGCATCGGATGCGGTGACGGCAGGCTGTTTCTCCCAGAATCCCAGCATCACTGCATCGGCTATGCCGAAGTCGTCCCACACCTTCCATACGATACGTGGGTCACAGATGACGCCTTCCGTTTCCCAGGGGTGGCGCACCGTCATGCCATACTGCATGCCCAGCCACTTATTTCCGCCACGGTAGAGCATGTCGCCGGTCAGTCCGAACGGAATGCCCGAGGACTCTACCAGCCAGTTGGCGGGGGGCATCTTGTCATAGAGGAAGCTCTCGCCGAACCACACCTTATCTATATAAGGGAAGAAATCGGCATACTGATTAGCCGGGCCTTTGGAGAATCCGGTATTGGAGTGAAGGTCGATGATGCATCCCGGCTTCACGCTTTCCATGGCGCGGCGCATACGTTTCAGGATGCGGCGGTCGTAGGACACATCGTCCAGGTAGATGCCGTCGATGTCCATATTCTCCACCATCCAGCGCAATCCTTCCACGTAATAATTATACCAGCGTGAGTTCGATTCGGAAGTCAGGATAGCGGCATCGGCCACGATGCCCGTATCGTCCGTATGGTCAAAGTGCTGGTACCACTGTGGCGTGTATCCCGTCACCAGATGTTCCCGGCACCAGGGAAATCCGCCGCCGTTTCCGCCCCGCAGAATCTCGTCACCCAGGCTGCGGATGGCCCATATCTCGGTTACGACGCTGGTCAGCTCACGCAAGGTGTAATACAATTTCACCTTGCATCCCTTCCCGTGCCATTTCCGGGTGAACTCCTTCATCTTGTCCACGGTGAGGAACGGATAGTTGATGAATGGATTGTATTCGTTGGCGTGGTGGATGTTGATGACCCGCACACCGGCCTTCACGTCCTCGTCCGTGGGAACGGGTTTGCTGCTGTTGTGGTAATAGCGGTTGGTGAACTGTCCTTTCAGGTCTATCGGTTTCACCGGTGTGACGAGCAGGGCAAACTCATAGTCCATGGGATTGCCGGCTTTCAGCAGGCGTTCGCCGCTGTAGCAGGTCACGGTGGTGGCGTCCGCCCCTTGGCTGATTCGGAAACCGCCCTTGCCCCAGTTGTTCCAACTGTCCGGATAAGCCGGACGGTAGGAGTTCAGCAGCGGGCCGCTGTAGGTGGTTCCACGCAATTCGCAGTGTATGCCGGCATGGGCGTTTCCTATCCAAAAACTGTCGAAAGGCCATAGCCATTGCTGCTGTTTATCCGTGGTGAGCGACACACCGAAGTGGTTCATGGTCTTTTCCGGTGCATCCCATTTGCCTTCATAAGTTTGCGGCATGTCCTGTCCGGGCAGTCCCGCACCCAAGAAATAAGAGGCCACCTCGTTCTTTATCGCCATCTCCAGCCGGACATCCTTTACCGTGAGGTCCTTCTTGGGTGTCAGCGTATAGATGTAGTTCATCCATCCGTCAAACTCCATGATGCCCCGGGCCGTCACGCTCAGTTCATCGTCCGCTGCCTGCCAGGTACCGGCCACGTGTCCGCCCGTGCTTTCATCTATCATCGGAGTGGCGGACAGTCTTTTTATCCCTTCCGCCGTCTCAATGACCAGCTGCATGGGACGTGCCAGCATTTCATTACTCCACGAGGTGATTTGTGCGGGCAGGAAAGAATTCTCGTCCACTTCCACGCTCCGTCCCAGACAGTTTATCCGGTTGCCTTCCAGCGTCAGGTCCGTATAGGGCAATGTCGGTGTGTCGGCCAGTCCCAGTGTAGAGTTGAGCCATCTCAAGCGGCTGTGCCTCCACGGCTCGCTGTCTCCCCGGTCGGACAGGGCGTTGCCTTCTATCCGGATGGTTACGGGCACCCGGCTCATCCGACCGCTACCGTCCTTTATCTCGATGCTGCCCGTGTACTTTCCCGGCCGTGCCTGTTGCGGAATATCCACTCCGAACCACAAGGCCTGTACTTTTCCCTGCGCCACGTTCACCTCCTTGCGGAAAGCCTTTCCGTAGGGGTCCACCCCTTCGGTGTTGAAGCAGGTGATGGCCGTTGCCGGCAGCACTTCCGTACCGCATCTCAGATCGGAAGCCCGGTAGCTTATCTGCTTCACATCCCTTGCAGCCGCCCACAGACCTATCTGGAACGTATAATACTCGTTGGGGGCGGCTGTACCCGTGAATCCGGCTCCCTGCTTGATGTCCAACCACTTGGCGGGGATGTCCTCACGCATGCGGATGGGATATTTTCGGTCTTCGGGGAACAGGTAGAAAGCCTTCTGCTGTCCGGCGGTATATTTCTTCCGTTCGTCCGCCGTGCTGGTCACCTCCATGGGGTAGAAACTGTCGAACTGCGTGCGTGCCTCCACCTTCGTTATCTTGGCGGTGCGTACCTTCTTGCGGTTTGTGACTTGTGCAGCCCATTCCGGTTGCGGTGCTTTCTCGGGCGGATAGTAGCCCCTGCCATAGAATCCTCCGCCCGGCTGCACCTGGTAGGGCAGATAATAGAAGTAGTACGTACCCTTTTGGGTAACCGGTCCGAAGAGCAGTCTGCAATGTTCGTCCGTCACCTCCAGTCGTTTGATGTTGGGCACCGTGTCTCCGGTTTCGGCATGGATTATCAGATAGCGTTTCCGGTCGACGTCTTTGTCCGGACGCCGCCATTCAAACTCCAATGCGATCACTTCGGCCGGTTGGTCCACCTGCAACACCGCGCGGTGGTTGCCGAATGATTCTTCCCAAGGGGCAGACGGTACACTGTAGGTATATCCTTGTCTGCTCTGAGCATTGCTTCCTGCTGCTATCGTGAACAGGAACAAGGTCAGTGATAAGAATTGTTTTTTCATGATATAGGTTGATTAGTAAATTTCATTCTTTTATCGGTTATCTGTAAATCGGCTACAATAACGCCTGTCTGATCGTGGATGATACGGACTATCCCAAAAACGGGAGGCGTACCGAGAACATCGGAAGAGTATATTCCCATGTACAGAACCGTTGCATCCTGCAACTTTGCTTCGCAGATTGCCGCCACTTCCCTGATTGCATTGCAGTATAATATTCTCTCTGTTACAAAGAGATTTACAGCATATGAAACAATGGGAAATCTCTTTGAAGCTGTGTCCAAAGATTCTTTGGAACAGTCCGTTACTGATCATATTCGGGGTGTTCTTCAAGAAATGGTCATAGCAATAGTCACTCTTCGGATTGAACGATGAGGACATCTATGAGGCTATTATCAACAGATCGGAAGAAATGAACCATATTTATAAATTAAAACTTGTAAATTGAACTTGCGAAACTTGAATAAATTAACAATCAAACAATACTAATTCGCCGTTCTTATTGGTCAAGCAATATGTTTTGCCCTTTGTTGTCTTTAACTTAATGTTTGCATGTCTATATTTAATTTCGCAAGCACCTCCATTTTTGGACAGAATAACCACCTCTTCCAATTCTCCGTTTTTCCAACGGATATTCACTTCAAAGTTACCTTTTGCACAGAGTCCCTTCACTTCACCGTCTTTCCAAGCATCAGGAAGAGCCGGGAGCAGATGAATAAATCCCATGTGACTCTGCATCAACATTTCGGTAACACCGGCTGTACCACCAAAGTTACCGTCTATCTGGAAAGGAGAATGTGTATCCCAAAGGTTGTCCAGTGTTCCGTTCTTTAGAAGGTTTCCGTAAAGTTTGTAAGCATGATTTCCGTCATGGAGTCGTGCCCATTGATTGAGTTTCCATCCCATACTCCAGCCTGTAGCGCCATCACCTCTATGTTCCAAGACAATCTTCGAGGCCTTGGCAAGTTCTGGAGTAGTGATAGGCGAAAGGGTGTGTCCCGGATGCAAACCGAACAAGTGGTTTACATGACGGTGCTCGTCTTTTGGATCATCGATATCCTTCGACCATTCCATCAACTGACCATAACGGCCTATTTGATACGGAGCGAGTTTTTCCAACACTTCTTCCCATTGCTTGCGTTCCTTCTTGTCTACGCCCAATACTTTCGATGCATTGATGGCATTCAAAAGGATTTCACGGATAACGGCATGAACGAAAGTGGCCCCTTGGTCTATTGGACCGTGTTCCGGTGAAGTGGATGGAGCTGCTGTATACGTTCCGTCAGGCTTTTTCCAGAGATAGTCCACGACAAATTGGGCGCTGCTCTTGATAAGGCCATAACCGGTTTCCTTCAAGAACTGCTTGTCGCGGGTATAGTCATAATAGTCCCATACATGGGTAGCCAACCATGGACCGGCCATCGGATTGAAGTTCCATGACATATCCTCACTTTCGAGTGGAGTCGTAAAGCCGAAGATGTTGCCCGAAATGGAAGCGGTCCAGCCTCTGGCACCGAAGTAAGCTTGTGCAGTCCTTTCACCCGGCTTCACCAATGTCCGGATGAAGTCAATCAAAGGCAAGGTACATTCTGCCAAATTGGTGGAACCTGCCGGCCAGTAGTTCATCTGTACGTTGATATTGTTGTGATAATCCACCCGCCATGGCCCGTCTACGTTATTGTGCCAGATACCTTGCAGGTTTGCAGGCAGGTTTCCCGGACGCGAACTTGCAATCAGCAAGTAACGTCCGAATTGGTAATACAATTCTTCCAGATAGAAGTCGGGCTTTCCCTTACGGTAATTCTTCAAGCGTTGTGGGGTCGGAATGTTGTCTGTTTTTCCGTCACCGTTCAACGATAGGGATACACGGTTGAACAGGAAAGCATAATCCTTATAATGTGCATCAAATAAAGCATCGTAACCCAATGCCGCCGCATCCTTCATCCATGTAGCCGTTGTTTCTGATGGATTCACGCCCACATATGCCTTCGGGTCATTGAAATCCGGATTGAAGTTGATTTGATAGTCGGTATCGGCTGTTACCAGAAATACCACTTCGTCCGCACCATTTACACTCAGCTTGCCGTTTTGATTGGAAAGTGTACCTCCCCTGGCTGTTGCATGGATACGGATGACATATTCCATTTGGTTGTTGTCCAAACGTGCGGTATAAACCAACCCGTTGTTGCCGTCAGCTTCCATCTTTCCGGTAGAAACCGGATTCGGCTCATAGCTGAAGACCAGGCTTTGCTTGCCCGGCTTGTTTGCCTTGAAGCGGATGGCCATCACATTGTTCGGGTAAGAAATGAAGTAATTACGTTCATAAGCCACCCCGTCTTTATTGAATTGTACGACAGCCAAAGCTGAATCCAAAGACAGGATACGCTTGTAGTCGCTCATGCCAATGGTACTAAGCCCTGTCTCTATATAAAACTCTCCCATAGTGGTAAAGTTTCCGAAACGGAATGGCTTTTCTTTCCACGATTCGTAAGGTACTTCGCTGTTGAAGTTCTTTTGTGTCAGTAGCGTCGCCTTTTTTTCATCACCGTCGATGAAAGCCTGACGGATTTCATCCAGGATATGGGCTGATGGTTTGTTCACGTTCCAGTAAGCTGCCGCTCCCGCCGAGGTGTTCGGACCGCCACGCCATAAGGTCTTTTCATTGAAGGTGATACGTTCCGCCTCTACCGAACCCATGATGTTGGCACCCAAGCTGCCATTACCGATAGGGAGCGATTGCGATTCCCAACCTGCATCCGGATTGGTCGCGGTATCACTGGCCGATTCCGGTTTGTTTTCGCCTTTCCACATAGCTGGGGTATTGCCGAACCAGACGGCTTTGTTGACTAACGTGTTGGGGGTGTCGAACCAGATGGAAAATCCACGGGTATAGTCGGTGGCATGTACGGACAATGCCGTACATGCCATGATTGCTAATTGAAAAATCTTTTTCATTTTTAAAAGATTACTTTTTAGCCTTTAAAATCTTTTCAATTTGACTGTCAAGTTTGGAAGCTGCTTTTTCGTATTTCTTGGTTGCACCAGCCTTAGTCCTGCCTTCTGCGTTTTTGGCGGCATCGTAAAGTTCCCAAAGCTTCAACTTGACAGTAGCTTCCTTTTGGGCGGCAGTATAATCGTCTGCATACGATTCCTGTACCGCTTCCTGTTCCGGTGTAGCATAAGCATGAGTATACCCCTTCACTTCGTTCCAGTATCCGCGGGTAAAGTCCGGGAATATAACGGTAGCACAGTTGTTGTCCATAGAGATAGCGCCAAGTTCTCCCAAAGCACACCATTCTGCCATGTCATACACGTCCATGTCGAGTGGCAAGCCATGCTGCAGACAATAGACCAGGCGGGAGTCCATCACATAGTCCATACCACCATGCCCCAAGTGACGTCCCTTTTCTGCATACTTTTCCAAAATCGGATGGCGATACTTTTCCATCAATGCCTTCTTCTGTTCTGCGTTCAAGAAACCGTGGGCGTTGATGTTGTCCATTTTCGGAGCATCTGTACCTTTGAGTGCATCACCTGCAATGGCAAATTCTTCTGTCGGATACTTGGTAGCATAACCCTTGGTACCAGTGAGCTTAAACAAACGGTTATATGGTTGCGGGGTCATCACGTTATGCTGGATTTCCACTACCTTACCTTTAGCTGTACGCATCAAGGTAGTAGTATGGTCACCGTTACGGAATTCCTTCGGTTCCTTGCCTGTATTCTTTTTTACCCATTCCTTACCTGCGAAGCTTTCTGTATCCATGGCAATCAAGGTTGTGAACCGGTCACCACGGTGAATGTCCATACATTGTGCCACAGGGCCAAGACCGTGAGTAGCATAGAGGTCACCACGGTTTTCCATGTTGTATTTCATACGCCAATGAAGGTTGTCCTTATCATTGTCATTCGGGTCTTTCCAATAATACTTCCAAAATTCAGACAATTCGTGGATGTAGGCGCCTTCCGCACGGATCACTTCACCGAATACACCGTCCTGAGCCATTAACAATGACTTCATTTCATAGTCATCGTAGCAGCAGTTTTCAAGGATGAAGCAATGGAGACGGGTCTTTTCAGACAAGTCAATCAAGTCCCAGCATTGTTCAAGGTTCATGGCCGAAGGGACTTCGATTGCCGCGTGCTTGCCGTTTTCCATTGCACACTTGGCTACAGGGAAGTGGTGGTTCCAGTCTGTTGCAATGTAAATCAAGTCCACGTCCGGACGCTTGCAGAGTTCTTCATATCCTTTTTCGCCATAATAGATGGCAGCCGGAGCCAAACCTGCGTTGCGGAGATGACGTTGCTGTGCTTCGGCACGCTTTTCTTCATAGTCGCAAAGCGCAACGATTTCCACTCCGGGAATTTGGCAGAAACGGATTACTGCCGACGGACCACGCATACCCAAGCCTACAAAACCTATGCGTACGGTTTTAATAGGAGCGGCTGTCAAACCCAAAACGTGTTCCTGACCGGCAGGACGTTCCGGAGTGTCAATCACGATAGTACCCTTATCCCAATGCCATTTGGTAGAAGGTGACAATGACTGTGCATTTGCAATTTGGAATCCCATAGCCGACACTGCCAGCAATGCTACGGCTATTATTTTCTTTAATTTCATATTTAAATAAGTTTTTAAGATTAATGAATAGGGTATCTAATTTAAAGTTCCAGCTTTTTATAAAAAAAGCAATCATATATTTCTCAAAATACTGATAACCATATAATATATATGATATCTGTCTCTTATACAC
>ENA-OZGL01000662-OZGL01000662.1-human-gut-metagenome-genome-assembly--contig:-NODE-662-length-15314-cov-7.929288_pt1 | contig 15314 bp, 7 predicted proteins | sample MGYA00245117_ERZ653659 | MGnify/ENA primary metagenome ERZ653659 (study PRJEB26926, sample SAMN06165263) | human gut metagenome | biome: ENVO:00009003; feature: ENVO:2100002; material: ENVO:00002003... | reverse complement strand
CTCTCCGGTTCTCCTATCAAACATAAACCAACCATGCTGATTGTGGATGATAATGAGGAAATGTTGAATTTCCTTTCGAGTAGTCTGGCTGATAAATACAGCATACTTACCGCAGAAGACGGTATAGAAGCACTGAATAAACTGAAAGAAAACGAAGTGACACTCATTGTAAGCGACTGGATGATGCCACGCATGGACGGAGTGGAATTCTGCAAAGCAATAAGGACTAACCAGGCTACCAGTCATATACCCTTCATCCTGCTAACGGCCAAGACAGATACCAACTCCAAGATAGAAGGTATGGATTGTGGTGCAGATGCCTACATAGAGAAACCTTTCTCCATGCAATACTTGGAAGCATGTATCAAGAATCTGGTAGACTTGCGTAATCTGCTGCGTCAGAAATTCTCGAAGATGCCGTTGGTTCCGCTGAACAGCATTGCCAATAATTCTATGGACGACAAGTTCCTTACCCGTATGAATGAAATCATAGAAGAGAATTTCTCCAATCCGGAATTATCCGTAGATTTCCTGGCCGAAAAATTATGTATCAGCCGTTCGGGTCTGTTTGCCAAAATAAAGACATTGGCCAATATCACCCCTAATGAACTGATTCAAGTGGTACGTTTGAAAAAAGCAGCGATCTTGCTGGCAGAAAACAAATATCGCATCAATGAAATCTGTTATATGGTAGGATTCAATAATCCGTCTTATTTCTCCAAATGTTTCCAAAAACAGTTCGGCATGAAATCGGGGGAATTTGTAAACGGGAAAAGAGAAGAATAAAAACTAATCAAGATACTCCAAGATAGAAAGGGGCGCTATCTTTCTTTGTGTAACCCCCTTCATATCTTTCTCCTGATTACAATAGTTCTAAGGAAATCGAACAAAACTTATATCCCTACCTTCACAAGAAGTTAATTACTATCAAGACCTCTTTTGTAATTAGGCTTACCACTCATTACAAAACGTAACTTTACCCCATTACAGACATCATCATACTTCAAATATGAAGAAGTATGCTTTTTACCATTGACATACAATTCCTTTACATAGATATTCCTAGAGGACCAATTATCTGCTATCATCTCTATCATCTTGCCATTACTCAATTTCAGTTTCATAGCCTTTACACAGGGAGAACCTATGCTATAAACATTACTGCTCGGAGCTACCGGATAAAAGCCCATACAGGCAAAGATATACCAAGCAGACATCTGACCACAGTCATCATTTCCACTCAAAGAACCCGGCTCGTCACCATAAAAATGACTGGCAATGGTACGTATCCATTTTTGGCATTTCCATGGCTGCCCCAACTGGTTGTACAGGAAGGCGATATGATGGCAAGGTTCATTGCCATGCCAATATGCCCCAATACGACCTTGTATATCGTGCGCACCAGGAATATTCTCATCCATCTCAATAGTGAACAATTCATCCAGACGTTTCAATAACAAGTCCCTACCCACTATATCCATATAACCCTGAAAATCATGAGGGACATACCAACTATATTGCATTGTAAAACCTTCTGTTATATCTCCCCAGCCATGTATGGAACCAGGGCCCTGATAAGCAATGGGACTGAAAGGAGTACGCCAGTTACCTTGCGAATCACGACCACGCATATACTTTGTCTCAGGATCAATCAAATGCTTATAATTCATGGCACGCTTCATGAAATAATCATAATCCTGCTCTTTGCCCAAGACTTTAGCAGCCCGGGCAATGCAATAATCATCATAAGCATATTCCAAAGTCTTTGATACGGATTCCGCTTCTTTATCACAAGGAACATATCCCAATTCCATATATTCGGGCAGACAATCATAGTGACGGTTCATAGCTGTGGTTTTCATGGCTGTAAAAGCTCGTTCATAATCAAATCCTTTTACTCCTTTTACTATCATATCAGCTAAAACAGACACTGCGTGATAACCTATCATACACCATGTTTCATTACCATAAAAAGACCAAAGCGGAAGCATTTCTTCCACACTTTTATCATAATGAGCCAACATAGAATTAGCTATATTTGCTTGTAAAGGCTGGTTCACCAAGTTAAGCAACGGATGAAAAGCTCTGTAAGTATCCCAAAGCGAAAATGTGGTATAGTTAGTAAAACCTTCAGCACGACCGATATTCTTATCTAACTCTCGATAACGACCATCGGCATCCTGAAATACAAACGGATGCAAAGCGGCATGATAGGCGCTGGTATAAAAAGTTCGTTTAGTCTTTAAGTCACCTGCCACATGATATTTACCTAATTCCTTTTCCCACAGTTCCTCTGCACGGGACTTTACAGACTCAAATGTCAAGCCATCCAACTCATTTATATTGGCCAACGCCCCTTCTGTGCTTACTCCGGAAATGGCTGTTTTTACATATACTTCTTCTCCTGTATGGGTAGAAAAGGTGAAACATGCCATCAGTTTCTCTCCCCAGGCTTCTTTATGGCTACGGAAACGCTTTGTATTGTAAATAACTGGCTTCCCGTCCTGCAAAATATAAAAATGTTCCAGTTTGCGGGAGAAGGTAGCCGCAAAATAGATGTGACGTTCTGGCCCCCACCCTTTTACCAGTTTATATCCCACAATAGTAGAATCGTTCAACTGTCGCAAATTAGACCATGGACAGCTCTGCCACAATGTATGATTCAAATCGACCAAAATAAACGCCTTATCAGAAGCAGGATAAGTAAACCGAAAGATTCCACTACGACAAGCCGAAGTCATTTCTGCTTTTACTCCATAATCTATCAACTCCACTCCATAATAGCCAGGAGAAGCCCATTCCTTTTCATGCGAATAACGTGAACGATAACCTTCATCGGGATTTTCGTGTGTACCAGGAATCGACTTAATTTCTCCTGTACCAGGAACAAACAAGAAATCTCCCAAATCGGGAATACCTGTTCCACTCAAATGTGACAAACTGAATCCCATAATGGTAGGATGAGAATATTTATAACCGGATGCAGCATCATAAAAATGATTGTCTGTATCCGGACTGATCTGTATACCTCCAAATGGAATTTGTGAACCGGGATAAATATTTCCATACCCGTCCGTACCCACAAAAGGATTAACATAGTCCCTCAATCGCTCTTCCTGTGCCTTAGCAAAAAAAACAAAGGCACAGGAAATACACATACACAAGTACTTTTTCATCGTCTTATCTCTTTATATCGCCTACCGCTACCTGATATTCGTTCCATAGCGTGTCTACATCATATTCTTCACCCAACACATGCTTGATAGCACCATCGAACGACCAAGGAATGACCTCAAGCGTACTCCGGTTGAATTTACGGAGAAAATCAGGATCTTTATTATCACGCAACCAAACGAAAAAATACCCCGCACAACGGTAGCCATCCATATAGTTTCCTCCCTTGGGACGATCGTTCTCGCCGTGAAAACCACCATTGGCTATACGCACCGCATCGGCCATACCCTCGATGAATGCCCAAAATACTTTATTCGTTCCATACGAACCGATCCCTTGTGGCTCCAACTGATAAGCATGAGTGAGCTCATGTAATAAGACACCTCGTGTTTCGAAATCCACGTTGGCAGTGTCTTTATTCTCAAATGCCTTGGCTATATGACGTGTACTGTAAAAGATAGAAATTTCACCATTTTCACCGCCTTTGGCCGAAACACCATCACTATCCTCCAAACTGTAATGCAGATTATAAACAGGTGCAATGCTGTCTTCTGGACTAAAATAAAGAGTGTTCAGCACTGTACGAGCTTGCTTGCCGATGTATGCTTCCGCATCAGGAATTAAGTTATGATAAATATGCGAACCCTCACTCTGTGGTGCCTTATCTTCAAATACAATATTACCTATAAAATAATCCTTCCAAAAGCTATCCGTTTCTTCTATGACCACAAGCGTGCTGGTTTCAGGTTTCGATGTTGTCAAGGTGCATGCGGATATTCCCATGCACAGGTATAAAGCTGCTAAGAAATATTGTTTTTTCATCTTATCTTGATTATTGCTTTTATTGATTTTCCAGTTTTATTCTCCATCAGTCAGTGAATAGGGTTTATCGGATTTTGCCAGACCACGCTTTTTATCGGGCGAAGTACTCATGACAAATTCCAATGTGCCTCCATTCAATATATCTCCGTGATTAATATACATTCTAGTATAAGGTTTTCCATTTAAACGCACCGATTTCACATAACGCTTTTTGTCACTTACACCCGGAGCCTTAATTTCCAAAGTCTTACCATTAGTCAAATTCAGCTTTATATAAGGTAGATAAGGAGCTCCCAATACATACTCATCGGTCCCCGGACAAACCGGATAAAATCCCATTGCCGTAAAAATATACCAAGCAGACATCTGACCGCAATCATCATTACCTCCCAAACCACGGATGTGGTTCTTATACATTTTGTTCATAATCTCACGCACCCAATATTGTGTCTTCCAAGGTTGTGAAGTCCATGCATATAAATAAGGTATATGGTGGCTAGGTTCATTACCATGAACATACCCACCTATCAGACAATCAGCCGTAATATCCTCATTGTCTTTATAGTACACTTCAGGGAGATGCATGCCGAAAAGTTCATCCAGCTTGCGCAAAAATTCTTTTTCGCCTCCCATACACTTCATCATTCCAAATACATCATGAGGGACATGGAAAGAGAAATTCCAGGAGTTTCCTTCAATAAAACCTTCGCCATAGGTTTGCAGGGCGTCAAACTCTTTTTTGAAACTGCCATCTTTATAGCGCGGACGGGCGAAACCCAATTCTTTATCAAAAATATGATGATAATTCAGAGCACGTATCCTATACTGTGATGCTACTTCCTCATAGCCCATATTCAAAGCAGTCTTATAGATAGTCCAGTCATCATAAGCATATTCTAAAGTGGTGGAAGCAGCCGTACCATTTACATCAAACGGAACATAACCTAACTTTATATAATCGCCAATGCCATCATAATAACTTACGTTAGAAGTGACCACCATGGCTTTTAATGCTTCTTCCTTATTTACGTCAGCTCCCTTAGTTATAGCATCTGTAAGAACAGAAGTTGAATGATAACCACTCATACACCAATTATCATTGGCCATGTGACTCCATACAGGTAGTAATCCGTGTACACTTTGCTGCTGATGCTTAATCATAGATTTCACCATATCAGTCGCCTCATTCGGTTTCATCAACATTAATAAGGGATGTTCCGCACGATAGGTATCCCACAAAGAGAAAATAGTATAGTTGGTGAATCCTTTTGCCTGGTGAATGTTATGATCCAAGCCACGATACTTGCCATCTACATCCATATATACCGACGGATTAATCATAGTATGATAATAGGATGTATAGAACATAACTTGTTGATCTTTCGTTCCCTGTATTTCGATGGAAGCCAACTGCCGCTTCCAGTTATCAGATGCTTCACTAGCAATCATTTCAAAAGACTTTGATACCGCTTCAGCTTGCAGATTCTTCAAGGCACCTTCCGTACTGGTAGCCGAAAGTGCTACTTTTACCACCAACTCGGGGTTCCTGGAAGTATCAAATTCAAAATATGAAACTAATTTCCTGCCTGCCATTTCGGGAAAATTATTGTTGATCGGAAACTTTCTCCACCAACCGTTGTATAAGATACGCTGATGATCTTTATATCCATAGTTCTTGATAGGTTGTGACAAGGAAATGGCAAAATAAGTATAGTTGGTACGCGCCCAGCCGTTTGTTATACGATATCCTGTCAGCAACGTATCATTTTCAACCCGCAAAGTAGCCCATAGGGTCTTTCCTTCATAATTATAAATACTATGATTCAAATCGAGAACAATCCGCCCTTCTTTATCAACAGGAAAGGTATATTTATGAACTCCCACACGCTGTGTGGCCGTGAGTTGTACCTTCACTCCATAATCATCCAGCTTTACTTCATAATACCCGGGAGCAGCCTTTTCAGTATCGTGTGTAAAACGGGAACGATAACCGCTGTCGGGATTATCTGATGTACCCGGATTCAATTTTAACGGTCCTGTGGTAGGCATTATCAAGATATCCCCCAAATCGGAATGTCCTGTTCCGCTCATATGAGTATGACTGAAGCCCACTATCGTTTTATCATGATATTGATAGCCGGCACAATATTCATAAGCTTTTCCCTGATATACTCCATCTACGTTATGAGGAATAGTATCTGTATCCGGGCTCAGCTGCACAATACCAAAAGGTACACAGGCACCGGGAAAAGTATGTCCCATACCATCTGTCCCTATCATAGGGTTGACATACTCCACTTGTGCCATAGCCACGGCCACCCATGATGCTAAAGCAAAAAATGATGCAATTTTTCTATTCATATATGATTAAAGTTACGGAACTTAGCAGACGATTCCGCATCTGCTAAGTTAACAGTTTTTCAAACAGGTTAATAACCACTGTTCTGTTGTTTGGCAATTACCGGGTTGCCTTGCATTTCTGACAAAGGGATAGGCTGGATACGATGATGGTCATTTATATCCAGGGTCTTGTCAATCATCGGTTTATAGATAGGCAAGTTAAAACGGCGCATATCAAAGAAACGATGTCCTTCATAACACAATTCTCTGCGTCTCTCCAACAAAATTTCATTCAACAACACTTCTTCTGTCGTGTAATCCTTACTTTCCCAGCCTTCTATACGTGCCGCACGCAATTGATTCAACAATTTATTCCCTTCAGCTAAATCGGTATGGGCTTTCGCTTCAGCCATGATTAATAGCATCTCGGAAGAACGTAACATCTTCTGATCTGCCAGACCTACATTTTCTGCCGTACCTTTATACTTGTTGACACGCTTCACAGCTACTCCGTCACGGTCCACACCATCACCTATAAATATCTGCAAACGGATATCATCCTCATCAAAACTATTGATCAATTCTGTAGAAGGTTCAAAAGAACTACTGTTGTCGGCACTAAAGAAAATAGTACCGATAGTCTCTTCTCCTGAAAGTTTTTTCAATTCAAAAAGAACTTCTTTATTACTTTCATCGGTCCATAAGGCTCCATATTCATTCATAGCAGCTATAGGATTCTGAGCTAACACTGCAGATGCATATTCATAAGCTTTATCGTAATTGCGTTCATACAGATAAACACGTGCCAACAATGCTTTAGCAGCAGCCTGAGAACATCCGGAGTAACCTGGACAAGCAAAGGGATAGCTGTCTCCAAATCTTCTTTGATAGCGGCAAAACACTCTGCAACAGAATTACGTCCCAAAGTTTCCAATACTACAGTTTCTTTGGAATAAGGAATACCATAACTGTCATTCTTTTCATAATCAGAAAAGAAACGAAGCAAATCAAAATAGGTGTATGCACGGATAAACAGGGCGCTTCCTATACAATTATTCTTGGTTTTGGCCTCACTATCGTCGGCAGGAGTTATACCTACAGAACCATTTATCACTCTATTGGCCATGCTTATAACCGAATAATAGGAAGACCACAAGGTATTATGATCACCGGTGGAAGCACTGTAAGTCCATTGATATGAGTCATCCCCGGCACCTCCATTCTGACCACCTTTATATACATCATCCGATAAAACAGCACTGACACTGATAGTAGTTTTCATGGACATTTTAGAGTAGGTTCCGGTCAAAGCCTGTTCCAAAGTAGTAACAGAGCTGAATATTTCTTTATCCCCTACCTTATCTGTCGGCTCCAAATCTGTGAATGAGCAGGAAACAGCAGACATGATCATTCCGACGGCAGCTATATAATTGATTATCTTTTTCATACGAGATCATTATTATTGTTAGAAATTAAGATTAACACCAAACGTTACATTAACGGGCAATGGATAAGACATATAGTCTATTGAACCGCTTACTTCAGGGTCCTGACCTGAATAGGATGTAAAGGTTGCCAGGTTTTCTCCTTGGCAAAATACAGTCATTGATTTCACCACTTTCAGTTTATCAAATAACTTTCTTGACGGAGTATAGGCCAGTCTCAACGTTTTCAATTTCAGGAAAGAGGCATCTTCCAAGAATTGGGAAGCCCAGGGACTGGGATTATTCTTCGCATCAAAACGGGGAACAGTGGTTACATCACCCGGCTGTCTCCACATATCAAGCATATAGGCCGGCTTATTTCCATTAAAATTGTGATTATCCAGATACCAACGGCTTGAATTCATAATGTAATAGCCGAATGCGTAAGTAAAGTTTGCTGAAAGTTCAAACCCTTTATAAGTCAGACTTGTATTGAAACCACCAAACCAGGGAACTTCAGAAGACTTGAATTTGTCCACCGCCGGAGCATCTGATATATTCTCCGTCTTTCCACCTTTTTGGTCATAAAACCACACTTCACCTGTTTCGGGATTTACACCGGCCCACTCTACCATGCACCATGTACCCAGGGGTTTGCCTATTTCATATAGAACATCACCATCTATAAAACGATTATCCTCATTAGACCAAGTTCCCAAATCGGTTACTTCATTTTTATTATAAGTGATATTGGCTCCAATAGTCCATTCAAAGTCTTTAGTGCGGACAGGAGTACCGCTGACTGCGATTTCTATACCGCGATTGCGAACAGAACCTGCATTAGTTTGAATCTGTGAAAACCCGGAAACTTGAGAGATTTTCTTCCACATCAACAGGTCTTTGGTATTCTTGTTATAGAAATCGACAGTTGCATTCAAACGATTCCCAAACATTCTCAAGTCAACACCCAAGTCAAATTGTTCAGACGTCTCCCACTTCAGATTTGCATTTCCCAACTCATTATTGGCATACCCCGGCTTACCGTTATAGCTTACCTTATTATAACCATCGAAAGAACTAAAATCCGAAATACCATCCTGATTACCAGTAGTACCATAACTGGCACGAATCTTCAACTGGTCAATCTTATCGAACTGCTCCATGAATTTCTCATTTCCCAAGTCCCAGGCAGCTCCAACCGACCAGAAAATAGCTCCTTTATTGCTTCCTACAAATTTAGACGACTCATCATAACGCAAACTTGCGGACAGGTTATATCGATTGTCAAAAGTATAATTCCACTGGGTAAACGTAGAAAGAAGATTGCTGTGAGTCTTGCTTCCACCTATTGTAGGAGGATTGGCAGACGTACCGTTTTTATCACCAATACCGGCAGGTGTATCTGTCATAAACTGATCCAAATCATATCCTGTCTGATTAAATCCGGAGTAAACTCCATCAAATAATTCAAAACCGGCTACACCCGATACGGAATGTATATCATTAAATACCTTATTAAAATTCAATGTATTTGTCCATGTATAACGACGGGTATCCGAAGTACTTTGTGACAAATATCCTTTATTACTAGCAGATTTAGGGTGCTCACGATCCAAAGATGTCATATTCTTTCTCCCATAATAATCAATACCGAAATTGGTCTTGAAACGCAACCAATCCGTAAAACGGATATTCAAATAAGCGGAACCGACCAAACGCAACAAGTCAGCGTCACGATTAAAATATTTTGTTATCAACGTGGGGTTATCACCATTATACCAATTGTCCGCTGATTCATACGGATAAGCTAATAAGGCGGTAAACCATGGATTTGTCCATCCTATACGTCCTTCTCCAGTATTTGGGTCGGCAAATTTAGAATCAGAATATCCTACGCTGGCATTTATCCCGACATCAACCCTATTGTTTATTTTATGATCCAGGTTTACACGGGCAGAATAGCGTTTCATTTCAGATCCGACTAAAGAACCTTCCTGATCCAGAAATGATCCAGAAATGAAAAACTTTGTTTTTTCCGTACCGCCGGATAAGGTCAAACTGTGATCCATGGTCAGACCGGTCTGTGTCATTTCGCCAATCCAGTCTGTATCAGTAGCACGTGCTGTGGCCAGACGGTCGGCACCGGCGGCCAATTCCTGTTGCTCTGCCGTAGTTATCGTTCCGGCAGCAGCCTTCTGTTCCAATCCTAATAAACGCATCAATGGAAAAGACTTTGAATTAGGACTTTGAGCCACGCAATAGCTTTGATAAAGAATATTCTCCGCACTTGTCATCATGGGACTTTTGGGATCACGCAGCATGGTCATTCCGACTTTCAGATTATAGCTAACCTGCGTCTTACCTTGAGTCCCTTTTTTGGTGGTAACAACAATTACGCCGTTTGCACCTCTGGAACCATAGATAGCTGTAGCCGAAGCATCCTTCAAGACTTGAATATCCTGTATATCATCATTATTCAATGAGGCAAACTGGGCGGCTTCAATCATTACGCCATCTAATATATAAAGAGGAGTGTTCGAGCCGTTAATAGAACCTGTACCGCGTACACGTATCTTCACATCATTGGATCCGGGCTGACCGGAGCCTGTAGAAATCATTAAACCGGCCACCTTACCTTGCAGGCGGTCTTCCAAGGCAGCTGAAGACTGCTGGGCTATTTTATCACTTTTAACCATATCGATGGCACCAGTTATCTGTCCGCGCTTCACCATATTGTAACCTACAATAACTACATCCTGCAAACTTACAACATCTTCAAACAAGGTAACGTTCACCTTAGACTGCTGACTAACGTCTACTTCTACCGTAGAATATCCGATATAAGAAAATGATAATTTGGCTACTCCTACAGGAAGTTCTATAGTAAACAAACCATTTATATCTGTTATGACACCTGTAGCACTTCCCTTGGCTACGACTGTAGCACCTATAATAGGTTCATGGTTTTTATCTTGCACCAAACCTCTTACCACTCTAGAACTTTGTTGTTCTATATTCCTGACAGACTCTGCTGAGCTTATTGACTTATCAGCAAGAGGGACAGCGCTTACGGACAAACCGGAAGCCAATAATAAAGCTGCAATACAAGTAAATTTCTGTGTTTCTAAAATACACCGCAAATCTACAAAATGTTTTCTCATGTGATTTCTTTAAATAAATAATAAGGTTAAACTTTCTCTCTATTACGAATGCCATTCATAATTGCAAATTAACGTTGTTTTAAATAAAGTACTGTTCTCTAATATGCCAAAATGATGTCACACCCAAAAATGTCACCACAGAGCACAAATGGCACAATAGAGAACAGTTTTAGACACTTTTTAAGGGCATTTCTGCTCAAAAACAAACACACTAAGTTAATACATATATCTGTTTAAAATCGGAAAAGGTCTTGCAACATCATTTTAAGATGTCGCAAGACCTTTTCCATGGATAAATTATCAGCTTTTAATTATCTATATTTTCCTCTTCCGTTATTTCTTTATCCAGCCTGTTCTTCTTATAAACTTTGGGGGTCACACCATAGCGTGAAGCAAATTCCTTATAGAAATAAGACCGGCTTTGTATGCCTACCTCACTAATTACTTTTAGGATAGGCCAATCAGTTTCAAGCAATAAAGCAGCCGCTTTCTCTATGCGATAATTCTTGATAAAATCAGTGGGTGACAAACCGGATATCTCCTTGAATCTGCGATAATACTGACGGGGACTGATATTCATCTGTTCAGCAATAAATGCAGTACTCAAATCTTCTTTATCCAGATTATCGTCCAAGACCTTCAGCAGTTGTTTGGCAAAATTCGCCTGCTCGGCTGTTTCACAAATTATATCTCTTCCTGTTTCGCCCGGCACATTCACCAGAACCGTATCCTCCTTGACCGATCTACGGCTTACCGCCATATTTACGATTTCCTTTAAAAACAGAATATTATAAGGCATAACCACAAAACCATCTACCAGCTTATTTAGATCCTTTTGCAATAAGAACGCCGCTTTCCAGGTTAGCATGGGAATAAAAGCCGTGTTCATTAACAGTCCTTTGTTTGTTTGTACATACTCTATGAATTTATTTTCCTCTTTTAAATAAATCATAGTATCCGCCAGAAATACAGCCGGAGTATTTTTACGTAAATAACCAAAAGCTTCTTGAGAGGTATGCACACAACATACATCGTAGTTGTCGGACAATATATCACTTACCAACCACGCTATCTCATTCTTGTCTTCCAGTAAAAGCACTGTCTTTTTATTCATCCCGCCAATGGGTTCTTCTTTTTTCTGTTGTAAAGGCAACTCAATAAAAGTTTCATGCTCTTTACGGGATGCATTGCCTTTCATCACTTTCATGGCATAAACATATAGCCATTGATATAGATAAGTATTAAAATCAGAATCAGATGCAGAAAGTTGCCCATCCTCCTTTTGCACTCCGATTATCCTATCAGAAATCTCCTCTGACAAATTTAATCTTAAAGTCAGCGTCCCGCCCTCTGCTGTTATCGAAATATGTACAGGGAGTTTAGCAGACAATGAAATAGAATAGAGATAATATATAATATAACTCAAGGCATTCTTAGGCAAAGAGACTTTAAGGCCCTTTTCTATATCAACCGTTAAATCGGACAGATTATTATATCCTCTGTAGATGAGCATACGTATCATTTCATCCGATAATTGTTTTAGCCCCACCTCACCATACACGGTTATTTCTCTGGGCAAATATTCGTCAAGTGACAAACGCTCATCCCAAATACCTTCTGATTTAAAGGCAAATGATAATACTGTCTCATGAATGACATCCAGCATTTTATAATATTCTCCAGGCATTGATTTGAATTGCCGTAATTGTCCGCACATTCTATAAATAGTGGCAAAAGATCCTGTCGTTTCATGAAATAGTCCACTTATGCTGTTCATTGCAGCATTATGCGATTCATGAAGCATCAATTCTTTTATCAGTTTCTCTCTGCGATAATACTTTTTAGCCAGACGTATCCCATAAATACCCAAGATAAGAATAATCAGCATATAAGCTGTATAAGCCCATAAGGATAAATACCATGGAGGCTGAATATGTATATTCAAGGAATAAAACTTATACTCGGTATCAAACACATCTTTTTTATATCTTACCTTCAACGTATAGTCTCCGTAGCGTAATGACTTGAATACAGCTACATTATCTGGAGTGAAAGGTGTCCATTCTTCTTTGTGATTACCTTCCAGTTTATAGGAATATTCAAAATTATCCCCCTCAACAAAATCGGGGGCAATAAAGGAAACAGAGAATGAGAGACTAACTCCTCCCAAATAAAGAGTATTGGCCGCCTCATCATAATAATCATAAAAGTTCACCGGCTCCACCCCTAAAGTTAGATCCCGGAAACGTACATCGGGGTGATACTCAACCTCATTCATCCTTTCCTTTTCCAAATAAAGAAGTCCGTCGATACCTCCAAAAAACAAATTTCCCGTATAGGGACATTTGTAAAAAGCATCATCGCTAAACTCACCTATCTGCAAACCGTTGCTATAATAATAAGTGTGAAAAGCATTATTTTCAGGATTATATTTAACCAATCCCTTATTCGTGCTCAACCATAAGAAACCATTTTCATCTTCCAGAATACCATGAATCATATCATTCAGAAAACCTTGTTCCTTACCCATACAAAATACATCAGGCTTACCTTCCGCATCGAAATTCAAGCGGACCAGTCCCGAAACTGTCCCCAAATAAAAAGTATCATCTTTCCTATAAATTGAAAGTATATCATTAATAGAGAACTTTTCTTTATCGCTTAACAGAAGCACTTTATATTTTCTTTCCTTGAAATTGAATCTAACCAATCCCATGCCACGACTGCCCAACCACATTATAGAATCATTTTCTACTAGCATAGGAAAAAAATCATTTATTTCCTTTTGTCCATCTCTAAAAATAAATTGTTGTACGCTATCAGCGACTATCTTGCCATCTTTTTCACCAAGAATCACCTTACATACTCCACATCCTGAAGTGGTCAGCCATAGAGTAGACTCATTCTCTTCATACACCCTGTGTACCCTTTGCAATAACTTTGTATCACCGGTAATCGGAGTGACCCTGTCTTTTTTATAATCATAATATGACAATCCCGGATTCTCCGCCGAACCTATCCAAAATCCATCCATATAGCGACTGGGAATAATACCGAACACTTGAAATTCAGTCAATTCCCGATTGTAGTCCAATATATCTTTCTTAACTCCGGGAAAATAAACAGAAATGGCATGAAGAGGGAATTTACCATTAACATTTCCAGTATAATCCTTAATTCTGACCAATCCATCACCTTTCGTTCCAAACCACAAATTACCTTTATCATCTGTATGAATGGAACGGACCTGACGGATTATCTTATTTTGAAGATGGCTGAACATAAGATGTGTGGACAAAGAATGTTTTTTTGAGTAAACCATGACTCCTTGCCCGTCCGTTCCCACCCAAATAATATCCTGCACAGGATCTTTATAAACGGAAAATATTCGGATATTGCGATCTATCACACTCTCCGAATACCGGGATGCAGCATCCAGCTTTATCAAACCATTCCGTATAAAGGCAATAACAATATCATCATAGAATGAAATTATCCCTTTTATAGCTCCATATTTGCGGACGAGTTCTTCCACATTACGAATATATACCTTCGTATTGCGCATTATATCAAACAAAAACAAGTCATTGTCCTTATCGATAAAACTTAATATTCCGTTCTGATAGAATGTATACTCTATCCTCTTTTGATGAATATTCGTACGAATAGTCGAGAAATTAGGCTTCTCCTGACTAAAGTCATCCACATGACATCTATACACACTATTATCTTTAGAAGAAAACAACCATAGATACCCCTTTTCATCTACAAATGAAAGTTCCTTGTTAAAAACCTTGTCTTTCTTGTGTACTTTAACAAAATTACGAAGTGGAACGTTGTAATAATAGACATCATCCTTATCCATTACCCATGTATTACCTTTACGATTGGAGTAAAGGATAAAATCATCCTTAAACATTTCATAAGAACCGACTACACATCTTTTATTGACCGAGAAACAGTTGATTCCTGTATTGGTAGAAATCCATAAGCAGTTATTCTCCGCACCATCTACATGATAAATAACATTATTAAGCAGTTGCTTTTTTACTGCCATATCCGTGCGATAGACATTCATTGTTTTACCATCATAATTATTCAATCCATCGTAAGTGCCAAACCACATGAATCCATGATTATCCTGATAAAGTGAAAGAACCGCACTATTAGACAGACCTTGGGTATACCCTATCTGGAGCAATGCATATTCATCCATTGCCCGTATGTACTCAGGAAGACACAAAAATACGAGAAGTAATGTCAATAAGAAGTGTTTTTTCATATAAATCGGTAATTGATTACAAAATTAAGGATAATTTTTAATATGTAAGCAAACTTATTATATTAACTCTAATTCTAAAAAAAATAAAAAAGAAGGTGTGTCGTAATACAC
>ENA-OZGL01000630-OZGL01000630.1-human-gut-metagenome-genome-assembly--contig:-NODE-630-length-15875-cov-5.535588_pt1 | contig 15875 bp, 8 predicted proteins | sample MGYA00245117_ERZ653659 | MGnify/ENA primary metagenome ERZ653659 (study PRJEB26926, sample SAMN06165263) | human gut metagenome | biome: ENVO:00009003; feature: ENVO:2100002; material: ENVO:00002003... | reverse complement strand
TGTAGAGCCATTTCACGGCATAGTAGTCGTAGAGGCCGAAACGCGGCGGGGTGAGCTTCACGCCGCGCTCCCTATCCCCGGGCCGGGCCACGTAGTTGAAGCGAGCGTAGTCCATGATCGAGGTGGTCGTGCCGTACTTCTGCGTGAACGACGGCGAGCGGAGCGAATCGACAGGAATCACCGCCGAGGCGCTCATGTTGTGCATGTAACCCAGGCAATGGCCGACCTCGTGGGCCACGACGTAGCGCAGTCCGTCGCCGATCACCTCCTCGGGAATCGTCACGGCGCGCACGCGCTCGTCGGCCTGCGCCGTCTGGACGAACAGCCAGTTGTTCAGCAGTTTCATCACGTCGTGGTAGACATAGACCGAAGCGTTGAGTATCTCGCCGCTGCGCGGATCGACCCACGAAGGCCCCATGGCGTTGGCGATGGCGATCGGCGCGTAGCGAATGCACGAATACTTGATGTTGTCGGGATCGAATTCGGGATCGTCCTTCGGATAGGGCTTTGCGGCGATGGCGTTTTTAAATCCGATGCGCCCGAAAGGCTCGTTCCACTGGTCGACGGCCTCGAAAATATGCTTTTTCCACATCTCCGGGAATCCGTCGTCGACGTAGAAAACGATCTGTTTCTTCGGCGCGACCCGCTCGCCGCGCTTCCAGGCATCCATGTCCGACGGCTCCAGCCGCCAGCGGTGGGCGTAGTAGATCACCTTGGCACGCTGCTCGCGCTCGCTGAAAAGCACCTTGCCGGTCGGGAACACCGACATGCGGCTGTCGGTGATGCGCGGACGGTAAGGCTCGCGGGGCAGCAACACCAGCGAACGGGTCATCACGGCCGTCAGCGGCTGGTCCTTGACCAGCGTCGTGCGGCCGCGGGTGAGCGTGAAAATATAGCTCAACGTACTGCGCACCACCACATTGTCGCTGAAAGCCTTGATTTCGCCCAGCATCGAACGCTCCTTCTGAAAGGTCTTCTTCAGCTCGAAAGCCGTATAAAGTCCGTACTTCGAGAAGGGCGACATCTCCTCCACGTCGGCCACGAACAGGTCCGTGACGTTGACCACCACGGCCGTGCTGTCCCGGTTCCAGGCCTCGATCTTGTAATTGCGCAGGATGGGATCGGCCGTGTTCCGCTTCACCGCCTCAGCCAGCGCGCGGGAAGCCCCCGTCTCGTCGGTGATGTTCTCGCAGTTGACCGTACGCAGTTGGACCGAACGGTCGTTGCGCGTGAAAACCACGTGCAGCGGATAGTCCGACTTGGAGCCGGTCGTCGCCGCAGCGTTGTCCGAAACCTCCGAAATGGTCGATCCGAGCAGCATTTCGCGCCCGAAAAGCGAATCGGGAATCTCGAAATAGAGCTTCCCCTTGACGTCGTGCAGGCGGAACATGCCGTCGGCCACCGTATGTTTCTCCTTGAAGAGTTTGTCGTAATCGCTTTCCTTCGGTTTTTCGGCCGAACTCTCCGCCTTCTTCGAAGCGGAGGATTTGGGCTTCTTCGCCGTCGCCGTCGCCGCCGTGAGGCAGAGCAACAGCACCAATAGTTTTCGGATCATCTGCTGAAATTTAGAATTGTGTTCGAGGTTCTTTTCGTCCCGGTTCCTGCGACCGTTCCATAATAAAGAGGGAATTTTGCCGGAAACGACATACACGAAGGCCGAAAAAAATGGGCCGCGTCGTGTGACGCGGCCCGCTCATCCCTGATTTTCAGCGGATCAGTACATATACTCGGTTTTGGATGGGTTGCCTCCCTGCTGCGACCACGACGCGGCGCAGCCCTCGGCCGCACCCTTCACCGCGAAGACGGTGGGCTTGTCATCCTTCATGCCGTTGACGTAGATCGTGCCGTCGTAGGAGATCGTCGGCGACGAACGCAGCTCGTCGGCCAGCTTGATCTCCGCCACGCGCGAGCCGTCCTCCGGGCGGAGTTTCACCAGCTTGCCCGTAGTCCGGTCGTTGTAATAGACGAAGCCCTGATCGTCAACGGCCGGAACGCCGTTGATGTCGCCGTCGGCGGCGTGCTCCCAGCGTTTCACGCCCTGCGCGGAGATGGCCGTGACGTGGGCCGCCACGCTGCCGGTCTTCTGCGTCGCGGCGTAGACCGTGCCGTCCTCGCCCAGCGCCACGCCCATGCCCGACTGGGCGCAATCGCCCTTGACGGGACAGTACCAGTCCGGTTCGGGCGTCTGCCCGTAGACGGTCTTTGCCGGATCATAACAGTAGACGACACCCCCGCCCAGACTCTTGTCCGCACGCACGCCCTGGTTCTGGAACAGGATGTAGACCTTGCCGCCGGGACCCGACGCAGGCTGCGTGCCGTTCGGCGCCTCGCACGTAGCATCCTTGCCGCTGCCGCCGTAGTTGTGCTCGCGGCCGTTCGACTTCACGCAGGAGAATTTCCACTTGCCCGCGCCGTCGGGGAAGAAGACGCGCATGCCGTGACTGCCGCCCGTACCGGCGATCACCATGCCGTTTTTGAGCGGCAGCACGCCGCCGTAGGAGCCGCCGTTGACGTGTCGCTCGTCCACCAGGTCGCCCGACGATTTGTCGTAGACCTGGAAATTCTGATGCCCCGAAGGCACGTTGCGCGCCACAATGAAGAGATATTTCTCGGTGACGGCCGGCGAGAGTAACCGGAAGCTGGTGTTCACGCCCGTATTCACATGCCAGACCTGCGAGCCGCCCCCGGCGCCGCCGCTGACGGCGTAGAACGCGCTGCCTCCCGCACCCTTGTTCGGCTCGTTGAAGCCCGCCAGCGCGTAGACCGTGCCGTCCTCGTCGACCGAAGGCGTCGGCGACTGCACCTTGATCGAACCGCTGTTGTTCTCGGCCGACGCACCGTCCTTGCCGATGTCGAAGGCCCAGAGACGCTCGCCGGCCTTCGTGAAGCAGACCAGCGAATAACCCGTCGAAGTCACATAGACATACTCGCCGTCGGGGCTGACCGCGGGCGACGTGCCGAACACATAGGCGTCCTTCGTGTCGTCGTAGGGGTACGACCAGAGCAGGTCGAGGCTGATGGCGCCGCGGCCCACGTCGATGGTCACCGTCTTGGTGTTCCTGCCTTTCTTGTTGTCGGTCACGGTCAGCGAGACCTCCGTAGCCCCCTGCGCCGCGAAGGTGAATTCGGGGTTCTGCTTGTCGGAGGTCGTGGTTCCGAATTTCCACTCCCAGGCCACCACCTCGCCGTCCTCGTCGGTCGAACGGTCGGTGAACTGCACCGGTTCGCCCGCCACGACCTTCTCGGGCGACCACGTGAAGTCGGCCACGGGCCGGATGTTGTTGTCCACGACCCGAATGGTCTTCTCGAACGACGACTTCTTCGCCCCGCGGTCGGAGGTAACGGTCAGCTTGATGACATACTCTCCGGCCTGATCGTAGGAGATGTTCTCCGGAGTGGTTTCGTAGGAGACGACGCCCTTGCCCAGCTCCCATTTGCAGATGGCGATCAGGGCGTTTTCGGCCGTCGAAGTGTTGGTGAGCACCACCGGATCGCCCACATCGTAGGACTCCTTGTCGGTGGTGAACGAGGCGTGGACCGCCACTTCCTCGTCCGGCTGGCAGGAGACGGCCCCCATGAGGGCGAAAGCGGCCAGCATATAGATAAATCGTTTCATTTCAATCGGTTTTGAGCTTTGGTTGCAGGATTACTTGAACTCTAACACGGCCGCGATGGGATAGTGGTCCGAAATGTAGGGGACCTTCTCGTAACGCTGGTCGACGGTGGCGAAGCGCAGGGGCGTGAAGCCCGAGCTGAAGATGTGGTCGATGCGCGGGTAGTTGGTCGCCCCGCCGAAGTTGTTGAACGACGCCTTGTTGTCGGTCACGGGAGCGGTCGTGCGCGCGTCGGCCATGAACTTCTTCACGCCGTCGAAAATCGGGCTGTCGAGCATCTTGTTGAAGTCGGCGGTCAGCACCGTCGGCTGGTTGTCGGGGTTGAGCGACCGGATCTTCGCCTCGATCAGCTCCATCGACTTCTGGGCCGCCACCTGCCCCACATGGTCGATGTGAGTGTTGACGTAGAAGAACTTGCGGCCCGACTTGTAGTGGGTGAACAAGGCCCACGTGGCCGTGCGGTAGGTCGAGGCGTCCCAGCCGACCGACGGGACGTCGGGGGTGTCGGAGAGCCAGAAGGTCCCCCACTTTTCGAGCTTCACGGCATCGGCGAGATAGTAGATGGCCATGAACTCACCGGCATTCTGGCCGTCGGTGCGGCCCACGCCGACGCTCTTGTAGCCCGCGCAGTTCTCGTCCATGTAGGTCTTCTGGTCGAGCCGCGCCTCCTGCACGCCGAGCACCGTCGGCTGCTGGTCGGCGAACATCGCCGGAACGGCCTTCTTGCGGTTGTCCCAACTGTTCGCACCGTCGTCACCCGAGCTGTAACGCACATTGAACGACATGACTTTCAGCTGATTGTCCTCAAGTCCGGGATTGACCGGCTCCTCCGGTTCGTCGCCGGGCTGGGGTTTGTAGAATTCCGAGTAATCGGGCTTCGGATCGCTGCACCCGGCGGCGAAAACGAAGGCGAAACTCAACGAAAACGTCAGTAAATAACGGAATATTCTCATGGTCTTGCTTTTTATTTATTCGTTGTCCCACTCGGGGTTCTGCGAGATCGTATAGCCCGCGTTCCTGTAATCGCGGATCACCTTGGCGGGAATCGGATAGAGGTACTGGCGCCCGTCGGGATACCAGTAGCGGTCACCCGCACCGGTCTTGTAGACCAGATCGTAACCCGACACGGGATTCGCCTCGGCATAAAGCCCCACGCCGTCCTGATTGACGCGGACGGCGATGTTCTTGTAGGCCGCCGGAGCCGACGCAACCTCGCCTTCGGTGAAGTAGTAGTCGTTCACGCCGTCGCCGTTGACATCGACGGGCTGCTCCAACCCGGGGATGTGAATGCCGCTCCACGGCAGGGTCTCCATCAGCGATCCGCACTTCCAGCGGCGCAGGTCGTCGAAGCGCATGCCTTCGGCGACGAGTTCTATGGCCCGCTCGCGGCGGATTTCGAGCAGCACGGGGCTGGTCACGTCCGGATAAAAGGTGCGTTGCAGGTAGCTGTCGACGGTCGTGGGCAGCGTCTCCGTGCCGCCCGTGATACCCGCGCGCTTACGCAGCGCACCGACCGTGAGCGCCCATTCGGAATCGGTGATCACCCCCAGTTCGGCCTGCGCCTCGGCGTAGTTGAGCAGCACCTCGGCATAGCGGATCAGCGGAATGCTGTTGATGTTCTTCGCACCGCCGTCGTACTTCGATTCGTCGAGCGTATACTTGATCACCTGGTAGCCCGTGAGCGAAAGGTTTTTGATGTCGGCGACCGCCGTCTTGCCGTCCCACAGGAAGTTGCGGCCGCGCACGGTCTGCTCCAGGCGCAGGTCGCGCCCCTCCATCTCCTCGGCGAAGGATTTCACGGCGTAGTCGGCGGCGGCGGTGAAGGGCGTGCCGTCCTGCTTGAGGTAGGTGTGGACGAACGAGCGGACGAGGCTCCAGCACAGTCCGTACGAGCGGGCGTTGAACCACCAGTTCTGCTCGCCGAAGATGCCGGATTTCTCGTTGGCGCAGACGGCGAGGATCACCTCCTGCGTCAGCGGCGTCTCGCTGTAAAACAGGTCGCGATAGGCGCCCTTCTTGCCCGCGGCGGTGTTGAGCGAGCAGCCGCTGTTGTCGATCACCAGCTTGGCGGCCTTGGCGGCCTCGCGATACAGCTCCTCGGGGGTTATCTCAAGCCCCGTGAGGTTGTGGTAACGGCGGTAAGCCGCTTCGAAGAGGCAGACGCGCGACTTGAGCGCGGCGGCGGCCCAGCGCGTGAGCGTCGCGCTGCCGGTCGACGAGGTGGCCTGGATGTGCTCGTAGGCGAAATCGAGGTCGGCGATCAGGTTGCGGATGATCACGTCGCGGCTGTCGCGGTCCTTGTACATCACGTCGTTCTGGTAGGACTGGATGTCGCATGGGAACCAGGGAACTTCGCCGTAGGTGGTCAGCTTGTCGTAGTAGAACCACGCACGGAACCAACGGGCGATGCCCAGGTAGTTGTCGCGCGTTTCGGCTTCGACGGTGCAGTATTTCGGATCATTGCAGCCGTCGATGAAGTAGTTCACGTTCTTGAGCGCGCCCCAGCTCCAGCTGGTCGCCGTCTCGGTGTTGTAGGCCCCCCGCTTGATGAAGGTGTCGGTGTTGCTGACGGCCCCCACGTCGCACATCTTGTCCTGCATGAAGCCGTTCTTGAGCGTCGGCAGGGCCTTGTAAAACGAATTGGAGTAGAGTTCGAGACCCGATTTCGATCCGAAGATCATCGACTTGTCGGCTTTCACCTGCACGTTCTCCGTCAAGTCGCACGACGTGGCGAACGCAACGCAGCCCACGAGCAGACTCCATATATAGGTTGATCTTTTCATAGCACGTAAACAGTTTAATAGGTGATCGAGATGCCGAAGCTGAAGCTGCGCATCACGGGATAGTTATGTCCGTCGCCCTTGCTGTTGGAAATATCCGAGTCGGATTTCTTGCTGGCCACCGTCACGTCGAAATCCTTCGTGTGGCGGTAGAGCGGCGACCAGCTCCAGAGGTTCTCGCCCGAGAAGTAGACCGAGACCTTCGAAAGACCGATCTTCGAGATCCACCGCTTGGGCAGCTCGTAGCCGAACTGAAGATTCTTCAGCCGGATGTACGACACGTCCTGCAGGTAGCGCGTATTGACGTTGACCGTATTGGCGTTCATCGGGCCGTAGTAGCCCACGTAGCGCGGCAGGTAGGCGTTCGGACGCTCCTCGGTCCAGTAGTTTTGCAGATGCCACGTCGGAACCTGGTTGTAGGGACGGTTGTACATGCCCCAGAAAAGGCTCTCGTCGCTGGGGAACCACTGCTGTCTGCCCACGCCGTCGAACAGCGCCGAGAGGAAGAAACCGTTCCAGTCGGCATTGAGCGAAATGGTGTAGAGGTAGCGCGGCTCGGAGTTGCCGATGATCTTCCGGTCGCCCGGATCGTCGACCGTGCTGCTGCCGCGGTCGATGGCGTCGTTACCGTTCAGGTCCTCGAAGCGCATGTCGCCCGGATAGGTGATGTACTTCTCGGAGGTCTGCATGATGTCATTCTTGTAGCCCTTGCCGCCGAACGCCGCGTCGATTTCGGCCTGCGACTGGAACAGTCCGTTGCAGACGAAACCCCAGATCTCGCCCAGACGCTGCCCCTCGTAGTAATCGGAGAGCTTGCGCGAGGCGTTGTTATAGCGGTCGATTATGGAATAATAGTCGGCCAGCGTCGCCTTGATCCCGAAATTGAAGGGCTTGCCCGCCAGCTTGAACGAGTCGTTGTAGCTCAACGCGATTTCATAGCCGTAGGTGCTCATGTCGGCGTAGTTTCCCTTGGGGGCCGTCGCTCCGAAGGTGTCGGGAAGCGTCGGGCCGACGGTGTACATGTCCACCGTCTTGCGGATGTAGTAGTCGGCCGTGAGGTTCAGCCGTCCGTTCAGGAAACCGGCGTCCAGTCCCACGTCGAAGGTTTTGGAGGTCTCCCAGCCGATGTTGTCGGGAATCTGGCCCGGGAGGCTCGTGTAGCGCAGCTTGGCCTGACCGAAGAGGTAGCGGGCCGCGTCGCCCGAACCGGTTCCGAAGGTCGACAGGCCGAAGGTTTCGAGGTAGGTGTAGGGATCGACGTTGCTGTTGCCCAGCGCACCGTACGAGGCGCGCAGCTTGAGGTTCGAAACGGCCTTGGGGCTGACGTCCCAGAACTTCTCCTGCGAAACGCGCCAGGCGGCCGAAGCCGAGGGGAAGAAGCCCCATTGGGAGTTGTTCGGAAATTTCGACGAGCCGTCGTAGCGGCCGTTGACTTCGAGCAGGTAGCGGTCGTCGTAGGCGTAATTGAAGCGGAAGAAAGCGCCCACGTAACGCCAGCGGCTGCCGCCGGCGGTGATCGACATGACGTCGCCCAGCGCGAAGTTGATGTTGTCGGCGTCGGGCATCAGAAGACCGTTGCGCTCGGAGTAGGTCGACTTGTAGTCCTGCTGCTCGTAGTTGTAACCGGCCAGCGCCTTGAAATAGTGTTTCTCGGCGAAGGTGTCCTCGAACTCAGCGTAGGCGTTGGTGGCGATATAGGTCGTCAGTTGCAGCGACTCCTTCATCACGTCGTCGGTCTCGGGCGTGCCGAGGTAGACGATTTCGCCCTCGTAGGCGCTGTAAGGAATGGCCGTGGTCTTTTTGGTCTCGGTGTAGTCCTTGGTGCGGAACGAGAAGTCGCCCGTCAGGCGCAGGCGGTTCTCCAGCATCGTGACGTTGAGCGTGGTGGTGTTCTTGAGCGTCTTGGTCGTGCGGTCGAGCCAGTTGTTGCCCGTCACCAGGCCGCCGATGGCGTAGGCGCCCGACTTGGTGAGCGTACCGTCGGGATTGAAGATCGGCGACGAAGGGTGCCCCTGGTCGTTGAGCGAACGCCACAGCACGCCTCCGCCCTCCTTCGAATAACCCATCGGCTGACGGTAGTGGTCGTGCGTATAGTCGAAGTTATTGCTGATCTTCAGCCATTTGAACACCTGCGAGGAGACCTTCGAACGGAGGTTCATCGTGCGGTAGGTGTCGGGCGTGAAGTTGAACAGGCCGTTGTAGTCGTACAGACGCCCCGAAAGGTAGTGGCTGATCTTGCCGTTCGAACCGCTGACCGAGATGTTGTGCGTCTGGGCGATCACCGTATCCTTGTAAAGTGCGTCGTAGTAGTCCGTATTGCCGTAGTAGACATACTTGCCGTCGGGTTCGACCGTCGTTTCGAGCTTGTTGCCCGCGAGTTTGCGCTGGCGGAAGGTGTCGAGCCACGCACGCGAAAAGTCCTGCGAGTTGTTGAAGCCCGTCGGCTCGTTGAAGCGGTAGTTGTACCATGCGTCGTAGAAGAGGCGCGAATAGACGTAACCGTCGTCCACGACGTCGGGAATGGCCGTGGGCTGCTGGATGGAGACGTTGCCCGTGTAGTTGATCGTGAACTTGTCGGTGAGTTTGCCCGGGTCCTTGGTGGTGATGAGCACCACGCCGTAGGGTGCGCGCGAACCGTAGATGGCGGCCGAAGCTGCGTCCTTGAGCACCGAGACCGACTCGATGTCGTTGGGGTTGAGCATCGCGGGGTCGCCCTCGACGCCGTCGATCAGCACCAGAGCCGATCCGCCCGCGCCGATCGACGTCTTGCCGCGAATGTTGTACGACGCCGAGCGGTTGGGCTTGCCGTCGGCCAGCGAAATATTGAGGTTGGGCACGGCGCCCTGCAACATCTGCGTGACGTTGGCCACGGGACGGTTCTCCAGAAGTTCCGAGGAGACCTGGTCGACGGCGCCCGTCAGGTTGGCCTTCTTCTGCGTGCCGTAGCCCACGACCACCACCTCGTCGACGAGCGTGGCGTCCTCCTTCAGCTCCACGGTGACGAACGAACGGTTGCCGACCGGGATTTCGGCAGAGGCGTAGCCCAGCGCCGAGACTTGCAGCACGGCGCCGTCAGCCAGACCCTCGAACGAGAACGAGCCGTCGGTCCCGGAACTCACGCCGCGGGTGGTTCCCTTGACGATCACCGCGGCCCCGACAACGGGCTGGCCCGCGGCATCCCGGACGACGCCCTTAACGGATTGCGGCACAGCGGCACTCTGCCGGGGGGGGGAAAGGTAAATCTTGCCGTCGCGGATCTCGATTTCGACCTTGTCGTCCGCCAGCAGCTGTTTCAGCGCCGCACGCACGTCGACATCCGCGACGGCGATGCTGACGACCTTGTCGGGATTGACCGTCGGACGCGCGTAGTAGAACGTGTAGCCCGTCTGCTCGGTAATCCGCCCGAACACCTGTTCGAGCTTGGCATTCCGGAAATTCAACGTCACTTTCTGCGCCCGGGCCGTCAGGGCCGTCCCGGCTACACAAAGCAGCATCAGAAATAGTAGTCTGATTCGTTTCATACAGATTAGTTTAGGTAGTTGTTTACTAAAAAGCCCGTTTGCGCGCTTTTCACAGAATAGACACGCAAACGGGAAAAAACGATGAGCCGAAACTCTTTTTTTTATCTGAAACTTACCTTTATTTCTGTTTTGGTGCGTTCGAAACGCACCGGAGAGATCAGTTCCATTTCACGCAAAACATTATCCAGCAGCGTATTGTCGGTCGCAAAGGTGTAGGATATGGGGCGATCGGGCTGTCCGTCGGTTTCGAAGCGCACGTCGTACCACCGCGAAAGGGTTTCGAGCACCTCTGCAAGGGGCGTGTCGCGGAACGAGATCACGTCGTCCTTCCAGATCGAATAACGCATGGCGTCGGCGCCGCGGACGATCCGCCCCTCGCCCGAGCGCCGGTCGTAGAGCAGCTGTTCGGAGGGCGACAGTTCGAAACGACCGCCGCGGCGGTCGTCGAGCACCACGCGCCCCTCGTCGAGCGTTACGGCGACGATGTCATCGTCGCGGTAGGCCTTGACGTTGAACGACGTGCCGAGCACCTGGATCTCTCCGCCCTCGAACTCCACGACGAACGGCCGCCGGGGATTGTGGGTCACCTCGAAGTAGGCTTCGCCTTCGAGCCGGATGCGACGCTCGAAAAGCCCGAACTTCACGGGATAGTGGATTTTCGACTCGGAATTGAGGTGGGCGACCGTGCCGTCCTGAAACAGGCACTGCGTACGCCGCCCCCGGTCGACGACGAATTCGCCGTACTCCGCATCCGAAAAGATGCCCCCTACCTGACGGTCGAGACGCAGGGCGACGCCCAGCACCAGCGCGACGGGAATCACGACGGCGGCGACGCGAAAAAGAATGCGGCGCCGCCGGCCGCGCGTGAGGGCGGTTTTGATCCGCGCGAAGATGCGCTCCGAGGCGACCTCCTCCCGCTCATAGTCGCCGCAGGACTCCTGCCGGTCGAAGTCGCGGCCGATGTAGCGACTGGCCCATGCCTGGCCCGAATCGGTGGCGAGCCACTCGGCGACCGAAGCGGCCTCGGCGGCGGTGGCGCGGTTTTCGAGCGTCTTATGCAAAAGTTCTTCCGAAGGTCTGTTCATAAAAATAAAGTTTGCAGGATGAAGATAAGCAGGACGATATGGCCGAAACGGCTCTTCAGGAGTTTGACGCCCTCCTGGTAGTGCGAACGGACGGTGTTGACCGAAAGATTGAGCATTTCGGCGATCTCGGGATTCGAATAGCCCGCCTTGCGCAGGTACATGACCTGCCGCTTCTGGGTCGGAAGCCCCGCGATCACCGTATCGAGCTTCTGCAAAAGATCCTCGCGCTCGATCTGCGCGTCGAGCGGGTCCGAGGCCTCGGGGACGAGCTGCGCCAGGCGGTAGCTGTGCACCAGCTCGGTATTGCGGCTGCGCAGGTAATTGAGGATATAGTTGCGGGTCATCGTGTAGAGGTAGTTCCGCAGGCTCAGCATGACGGTCATCTCCTGCCGCCCGATCCAGAGTTTCACGAAGACGTGCTGCACGGCGTTCTCGGCCGCGGAACGGTCCTTCAGCATCTTCAGGGCCACGGCATAGAGTATCCGGTGATACTTCCCGTAAACCACCCGGAAAGCCTCCTCGCTCCCCTGCTTGATCCGCCGGAACAGTTCCCGATCCTCGTTTTCCTGAATGAAATCTTCGGTCATACCGGAAGCAAAGATAGCATTAATTTCAGATTTGCAACCTCCTGCCCCAAAAAACGAAAAAGCCGCAGCCCGAAAGCTGCGGCCCTGCCGGTCTGCGGATCAGCGGATTCCGTATTTCCGGAAAATCTTGCGCAGCTGCGGTTCGAGATGGCGGGTCATGTACATGAAACCCTGGTCGGAGGGGTGCGAACCGTCGACCGTCCCGAGGTGGTCCGTGCCGATCATCCCCCGGGAGTCGATGAAGTAGATGTTCCGGTCGTCCTTCATCAGCCGCCGGATGCCCGCTTCGGCGGCGGCGCGCTTGTCGGATTCGAATTTCCGCGCCTGGAGGTTGAAATTCACGGTCTCGCGGACCTCGGTCTGGATGAAGATCAGCGGCGTCGAGGGATGCGCCTTGCGGACGGTCGCCACGAAGGCGTCGAGCCGCTCCTCGATCTCCCCGGCACTCGGGTTGGAGAAGGCGTCGAAAACAAAGGCGTCGGCCTCCATCTCGGCCAGCATCCGCGCGAATTCGGGTTGCAGCTTGCATTGCCCGCTGTAACCGAGATTCAGGAAATCGAGTCCCATCCGGCGGGCCAGCCGCGCCGTCCAGGTCATGCCGGGACGCCCGGCCGAAGCGCCGTGGGTGATGCTCGACCCGAGCACCACGATCCGGTGGCGGAAGGGGTTCGGAACGGCCTCGATGCGGCTGTCGCCGTCGATGCCCAGTTCCAGCGAAAGCACCTCGTCCCACAGGGGCAGGTAGACCAGACAGGTCTTTTCGCCCTCGTCCATATACTCGACCAGCGCGCTGTCGTGGTTGTCGCCCTTGGGCCAGCCGAAACCGGCGTAGACCCACTGCCCGTCGCGCTCGATGTAGAGATCGAGACCCTTGCGGGCGATGGCGGTCATGTTGTGGCCCAATCCGTATCCGCCGGTTTTCCACCGGGCGCGGATCGTCCGGCTGTCGGTGCGGAAAACGACGGCCAGTCCGGTGGAGAAGGCCGAGTAGTTCTTCACGGGCTGCCAGAGTTCGTAACGGGCGGTGTCGACCCGCTGGAACAGTTTGGGAGTGGGCATGCTCTTGCCGATGACGGTCAGCGTCGCGGCATCGACGTAACGGAGCGGTTGCTTCTCCTGCGCACCGGCGGCGTTCAGCGTCAGCAGCAGCACGGGCAGCGCGAGGCTGCGGAAAACGAGGGAAAGGTTCTTCATGGTATCGGAATTTGGTTGTATCCGGGTTTGTCGGCCGTCCGGCGGATTCAGAGTTTGTAGAGCGCGTAAACGGGATTGTGGTCCGAGAGGAACGGAACGCCGTAACGCCCGGAATCGACAAGGGTCCGGTAGGCCAGCGCACGGGCGTTGCGGGCGAAAATGAAGTCGATCCACAGCGAACGCTTGCCGAAGTCGTTGAACGTCGGCAGTTCGTCGGTCACCGGGGCCGCATGGCGCGCCGACTGCATCCACGCCTTCAGCGGGTCGAGCAGGGCGTTGTCGTAGGTCGTATTCAGGTCTCCCGAGAGAAAGACGGCGGCCTTCTCACCGGCGATCCGCTTCATCCGGGCGACCATCATCCGGGCCGATTCGGCGCGGGCCTGCTTGCCGATATGATCGAAATGGGTGTCGAAATAGAAGAACTCCTTTCCGGTTTTCCGGTCCTTGAGCTGCACCCACACCGTGACGCGGCGGCACATGGCGTCCCAGCCCCGCGAAGGGCATTCGGGCGTGGGGCTGATCCAGAAAAACCCGCTGTCGAGCAGGATGTATTTCGAACGGCGGTACATGATCATCAGATGCTCGCCGCCGTCGGGTTTCTTCTCGATGTCGGTCGCGGCGTCGCGCCCCATGTCGACCTCGGCGTATTCGGGGAGGTTCACCTTCAGATAGTCGATCTGCGGCCGGTGCGGCTCCTGGAAGCCGATGACGTCGGGCGATTCCGCACGGATCATCTCCAGACAGGCGGCGCGCCGCGCAACCCAGCCGTTGTCGCCGTCGGCGCCGGGCTTGTAATAGCGGATGTTGAACGACATCAGTTTCAGGTCGGCCTTCGCAGCGGCGGCGGCCAGCGCCTTGTCGTCCTGCGCCCGCAGGGGCAGCGCAAGGCCGAGAAGCGCAACAAAAAGCAGTAGTTTTTTCATCATGGACAAAGGTGCCAACACGCCGGACGCAGCCGAAACCGGACAGCCCGGCAGAACGCTCCGACAAATAAAAAATATCATTACAGCACCAAAGATAATTCAAAAAAAGCAAAAAAAGCAAACCGGACCCTGCTTTTTTATACGGATTACGGGCCGCAGACCACTGTAACAGGCAGCAAAAAGAAAGGGCCGAACCTCCGACGGAGCCGACCGGAACGGGGTGCACGCCGCGGTTCCGGGACAGAAACGCCGTATCCGCCGATCTTCGGACGTCAGGCGTTTTTTCCGCGGGAAAGGCTCCGAATGTCCCGGAAAATTGCTACCTTTGCCGCAAACAAACCCTATTTACACTATGGAATTCGAAGGAACCGTTTACAAAATACTGCCCGTGACGAAGGGAACGTCGGCACGCGGTGAGTGGCAGCGTCAGGATGTGGTTTTCGAAATGAACGAAGGCTCTTTCACACGCAAAATCTGCGTTACGTTCTTCAACAAGCCCGAAGACGTGGCCCGTCTGAAAGAGGGTTCGACCTACAACGTCTCGGTCAACATCGAGTCGCGCGAATACAACGGCCGCTGGTACACCGACATCCGCGCATGGCGTCTGCAACCCAAACAGGAGGCCGCGGCGGCCCCGATGCCCGACATGCCGCCCATCGCCGAGGAGCCTTCCTACGCCTCTGCGCCCGCACAGGTCGACGACCTGCCGTTCTAAACGGACTCAACCGAAAAACTCCGGCCTTCGATGATTCGAAGGCCGGAGTTTTTTTAGATGCCTATTTATAAAAAATCCGGATGCGCATGCGCACATCCGGATTCATTTTCCGCGGTCCGACTATTTTGCGGGAGCAGCCTCGGGCTTCTCGGCCGTTGCGGTCGAATCGGCCGGAGCAGGCTCCACGTAGGGAGTGACGTCGATCAGCTCGACCTCGAACTCCAGAGCCTCGTTGGGACCGATGTCACGGCCTGCGCCGCGCGCACCGTAAGCCAGGTCGGCGGGAATCCAGAGCGTGATCTTGCCGCCCTTGCCCACCAGCTGCAACCCTTCCGTCCATCCGGGAATCACACGGTTGAGCGGGAACTCGACGGGTTCGTCCTTGTCGAAATCATCGGGACGCTGCTTCTTGATCATCTCCTGCTGCTCCTTCGAACGGTTGGCGAACTTCGAGGTGTCGAACACCTTGCCTTCGCGGGTACGGCCCGTATAGTGCACCTTCACCACGTCGCGCGGGTCCTTGGGCATCACCGAAGCGTCGCCGGCGTCGGTAACCTTATAGAGCAGGCCCGACTCGGTCTTCTTCACGCCCGACTTCTTCTCCGTCTTCTCCAGCCACGCCTTCGAAGCCTCGGCGTTCTCGGCCGGACGCTTCACCATGAAGTAGTACTGCAAGTACTGGTTCACCTCGTCCTCGGTCATCTTGGCGTTGTTGTCGCGCACGTTCTGCATGGCCTCGCCGATCCAGACCAGCTGAATGGGCATGCCGCTCTGTGCGATGTTGTAACCGATGTCGTTACCGAAGGCATAGGAGATCTCGGTACGCTCCTCCTCGCTCTCGAACATGTCGGGATCGGCCGCGGGATACTCCACCTTGGTCGTGTCGCCGCCGGCCAGGCGCACGCTGTCCGCCTCGGCACGCTTCTGCGCCACGGCCTGCGCACGCTCGCCGCGCTTGGTCATAAAATATTCGCGCAGCATATCGAGCGACTTGTCGTGCTCCTGGGTGGCCTTGCCCAGAGCGCCTTCCCGGACACCCTTGTCCACAGCCTTGAAATCGAACGGAATATCCTTCATTTCGTAGCTCATGCCATAGCCGATGTTGGCTCCGAGCGAATACGACAGAGAGTCGAACTCGGACAGACTGCCCAGCTGTACCCCGCCCTTGTTTCCTCCGCAGGAGGCGAGCATTGCGGCACCCGCGAGCGCCGCAGCAAAAAAGATTTTTTTCATTGTTGTTTTCACTATGTTTGATGTTTCCTTTATATTGTCGCCGTCGCACGCGCAAAGACAGTGCAAACCAGGAGCAGAGGCGAATTTATCCGGCTCTGCCGAGGCGCCGCCTATCAAAGCGCGGGCTTATTCCCCGCAAAGATATAAAAATTTTGTTAACGAAATGATTCCGAGCAACTATTTTGGCGAAATCCCCGCGGCCGGACGATCCGGCCGCGGAACC
>ENA-OZGL01000618-OZGL01000618.1-human-gut-metagenome-genome-assembly--contig:-NODE-618-length-16094-cov-6.212233_pt1 | contig 16094 bp, 13 predicted proteins | sample MGYA00245117_ERZ653659 | MGnify/ENA primary metagenome ERZ653659 (study PRJEB26926, sample SAMN06165263) | human gut metagenome | biome: ENVO:00009003; feature: ENVO:2100002; material: ENVO:00002003... | reverse complement strand
TCGTTCCGGGCATCGGCGAGATCATCGGCGGCAGCCAGCGCGAGGAGCGCATTGAGCTGCTCGAAAAGCGCATCCGCGAGCTCGGCATGAATCCCGAGGACTACTGGTGGTACTGCGACCTGCGCCGCTACGGCTCCTGCCGTCACGCGGGCTTCGGCCTCGGCTTCGAGCGCATGGTGATGTATTTAACGGGCATCGGCAACATCCGCGACGTGGAGCTGCATCCGAGAACGGTGGGCAACGCAGACTTTTAATTCTTCAAAAAACAAGGGACACGGAAACCGTGTCCCTTGTTTTTTGAGAATTACACTCCGCTTCGTGCCTTGCCGCCCAAAGGGCGGCTTCGACACGCGCGGAGCGAGAAGAGTTTTTTGGCACGCGCATGTCGCGCCAAAAAACGATTCGAAATCATTTCGCGTCTGCGGATGCGAAAAGCTGTGACGCTTTCATTATTTGTGGTAAATAGTTACAAATGGGAACAAAAGCGCCAAAGGTGTAGTCAAAAGAAGTGAAGTCTGCTATAATGACCGCGCAGTTTTGAGAGAGGAGATTTTGACATGAAACACTTTTTTGCACTGCTGCTCAGCGCGCTGATGGTGCTGTCGCTGCTGACTGCCTGCGGCAATAAGACGACGCCGTCCGACGGCGACGATCAGACCGTCACGGACGAGAATGGCAGCGACACCGACAACAATACTGACGATACAACTGATCCCTACGACGCCGTGCGCAGCTACTGGTCCGAGGACCAGCTCACGCAGGCCTGGGGGCCGGATCAGGTGGTGGAGCACCTCTTTTTCCACCCGATCATTGCCTACCCGCAGTGGGCCTTCCACGACTGCAATGCCAGTCAGGACCAGCGCTACGGCCTCGACGACTGGATGGTGACGGTCGACGAATACAACAAAATTTTGCAGTCCGTGTACGACAAGGGCTACATCTTAGTCGCGATGGAGGATGTCTGGAGCGAGGTGACGGACGAGTCCGGCACGCATATGGTGCGAAACACCCTGATGCTGCCAGAGGGCAAAAAGCCGCTCATCATCAGCTTTGACGACGTAAACTACTACCCCTACATGCTCGACGAAGGCTTCACGAGCAAGCTCGTCGTCGGCGAGGACGGCGAGATCTGGGCGCAGTGCACCGATCCGTACACAAATGAGACCTTTTTGACCAAGGAACTCGACGCGACGCCCATTCTCGACCAGTTTGTCTACGAGCACCCTGACTTTTCGCTGAACGGCGCGAAGGCCATCTTCTCACTGACGGGCTATCAGGGGATACTCGGCTACCGCACGCAGGATGACCGCGACATCGCGGCAGATTCGCCCGACCGCCCCGCGTTCGATGCCTACCGCGCGAGCGAGATCGAGGCGGTCAAGCCCGTCATCGAGCGGCTCAAGGAAACGGGTTGGACGTTCGGCAGCCACACCTGGGGCCACATCCGCCTCGACTCCAAATCGCTCCAGACCGTCATCAACGACACCGAGCGCTGGGCGGACGAGGTCGGCTCGCTCGTCGGCCCCACGCAGATTTTGTTCTATCCGCACGGCGGCCGTCCCGACGGTGATGACTGGCACCAGACCGGCGAGCGCTTCAAGTACCTGCAAAGCCAGGGCTTCCGCATCTTCGCGAGCGTCGGCACGAGCTCGTTCAGCTATGTGAAGCCCGACATTTCCGCCGTCATCTGCGACCGTCTGCATCCGGACGGCACCACGCTGCGCCACTCGCGCAGCCGCTATCTGCAATTCTATAACGCCGAGGACATCATGGATACGCAAGTCCGTCCTGATCTCGGCGTAGACTGGTGAGGAGGCGTTTTTATGGCAACGTTAGAAGAACTCAAGGCGAAGGCCGTCGCCATGCTGGACATGGCGTATGTGCCGTATTCCCACTTTCCCGTGGGCGCGGCGCTCGAATGTGAGGACGGCGCGGTCTTCACCGGCTGCAACATCGAAAATTCGAGCTACGGCCTGACGAACTGCGCCGAGCGCACCGCGGCGTTTAAGGCCGTGAGCGAGGGGCACCGGCGCTTCAAGCGCATCGTCATCGCTGGGCGCAGCGACGACTACTGCTACCCCTGCGGTGCGTGCCGTCAGGTGCTCTACGAGTTCGGGCCCGAGATGGAGGTCGTGTGCCTGAACAAGGACAACGAGGAAAAGCACCTGCACATCAAAGAGCTGCTCCCCTACGGCTTCGACCAGACGTGGCTTGCGATCGACGAGAAATAACGAAAAAAGAGAGCGGCGCCGCCGCTCTCTTTTTTTGCTCGTTTCAGTTGCCGCCCGAGGAAGAGGCTCCAATCGTCACCTCGCCGCTCATCGTTTCGATCGTAAGCTCGCTCACCGCGCCGCCGTCGAGCGCGGGCACGGTGTAGTGTGTTTCGCGGTCGCCGCAGGCGATGAGCGTGCCCTCGCGCTCGGTGAGCGCGGAGTCGAAGGAGCCCTTTTCCGTTTCATAGTCAAGGGTGAAGCCGTCCTGCGCGGGAAGGGTCAGATAGATGCTGCCGCTCTCCGTTTCGGCATCAAGGCGCAGCGCACGCTCGGTAGCCAAAATCAGGTTGCCGCTGACGCTTTCGAAGTCCAGCGCGCCGAGCGCGCCGGCGATATCCACCTTGCCGCTTGCGGTTTCGATCTCGGCATTTTCCACTTCGCCTGCAAGCTCGATCGCGCCGGAGAGCGTCGAAATATCGACCCTTGCCCACGTGCCGTCCACCACGCCCACGCTGCCGCTCACCGTCTCGATCTCGACCGCGGGGCAGCTTGCGCACATCACGCGTGCGTCGCCGCCGACGGTCGAAAGGTCGATCTTCTGCGCATCGGCGCTCACATAGGCGTAGGCGTCCGTCGTTTCGACCTCGATCTTCTCAAAGTGACCGGCGTTGACCAGCTCCGCCGGAAGTCCCACGTCGAGATACTTTTCCCCATCGTAGCTGCCGCGGTAGGCATCGCCGAGGAAGCGGATGCGCAGCGTGTCGCCGTCGATCGTGCAGACCATCTTCTCGCTCTCGGCGAGCGGCGCGGTGGATTCCTCCTTCACGCTGATCTGCGCGCTCTGCTCGGCGGCATAGATGTTCACGCCGCCGCTGCGCCACGAGATGTCGATCTTGCGGATGTCTTGGCTCTCGCCGATGCTGAGCACCGCGCCCGGGTGGAGCTCTTCGCTCCCCTCCGCCTGCGTGCAGAAGGTGTAGGTCGCGCTGCTGCCGTCCCAGAGCGCGTCGACGGCGAAAATGCCGTCGCTTTGCGGCAGTTCTGCGCGGAATGTGCCGTTATCCTGCCGCTGGGCGGTCACGGTCTCGGACGGCATGCCGGTGCTGCCCCAGGCGTCGGACGGCCAGCAGCGGAGACTGACGGAATCAGGCGAATTATCGCCGAAATCGAGCGTTACGGTGTAGAAATAGGCGGCCGACACTGCAAAGGGCATTTCCAGTACAGGCGTGATGTCACGGGAGGTTTCGTCCAGCGGGTGCGCGCCGCAGGCAATGGCGGTCATGCTCTGTAGGCCCTGGGTGTAGGTCCAGTCGTAGCTGCTGCTTTTGAGGGTGACGCTGCAAGCGTTTGCGCCTGTCACCGTCAGTGTTGGCGGGGTTTGGCGCGCGGCCTCGTCTGCGCTTTTTTCGCCGCAGGCGGTCAGGGAGAGCAGGAGTGCGAGCGGGAGCAGAAGGGAAAGGAGCTTCTTCATCGTTCGTTCCTCGTTTCTTTCGGATACTTCTATAGACGTATGATAGCCGAAAAAGTTCCCGCGCACAACGGCGATCGTTGCACAAAACGCGGCAATTTGTGGTATCGTGAATTCTAATACCGGAGGCGGTACAGCTTTTTGCCGCGTTGTGTGCAACGCTGCTTCATGATACGGCGTATCATGAAAAGGCAAATCATGCATCAGTGTTCCCGCGTTTGCAGGGGGGTGTGGGCTGCCTTTTCCAACATTATATTTTGGGGGAAAGCGCATGAACAAGACGACAAATTTCGACCTGCCGCAGTGGGTCAAGGAGGACCCGATCAAAATGCAGGACTTCAACGCCGCGTTTGCGAGCATCGACGCGGCGCTCAAGGCTGAGGGTGACGCGCGCAGCGAGGCCGACAGCACGGCGGCGGAGCGCATCACGGCATTGGCGCAGACGATCGCAAACGGTAAAATCTGCCGCATCAAATACGGCAGCTACGCCGGCAATGGTCTGAGCGGCGCGGAAAATCCCAACAAGATCGACTGCGGCTTTTACCCGCTGCTGGTGATGGTGAGCGAGCAGAACGACACGCAGCACTGGGCGCTGCGCGGCGTCAGCGGGTTTTACAACTCGAATAACCGGGGCAACGCGGCGATATGGGACAACAGCAGCGTAAGCTGGTTCTGCCAGCAGGAAGAGGATCAGTATTTCGCCCCGCCTGCCATCCAGTTCAATGAGGCGGGCAAAACATATTATTATGTGGTGCTCGGCTGCGACGCGGACTGAGACGCAGAAAAACAAAAAACAGCCCCCGGCTCAAAAGAGCCGGGGGCTGAAACTCTATTCAGAGATTTTTTGCGCTTACGTCAATGATTAGTTGGCGTAGTAAGCGTTGAGAACACCAGAATCAGTGAGCTTGCCAACAGCGCTGTCGATGGTGAGGGTGATGGAGTCGGGACCGAAAGCGGTGAGCTTGGCGGTAGAGACGCCGAACTCATTAGCAGCACCAGCAAGGGTGATGGTGTAGGTGCCATTAACGGGATTCTTAACAGTCTTGGCGTAGGACTGGAGAACAGCACCGGTGTCCTTATTCACGATGTTCAGGGTGTAGGTGTAAGAGGTAGCGAGAGGATCGGGGTTGGTGGAGGTGTCGACCTTGTTCACAGCGTAAACCTGGAGCGCCAGACGGTTGAGGGTGGCGGAGGTGGCAGAGGTCTCAGCGTTGTAAACAACGATGACGTTCTGCGTGGTGACATCGCCGAGAGCCAGAGGCATCTTGGTCAGGCCGTCAACGCCGTTGCCGGAAACCGTGTAGAACTTGTCGCCAGTGATGGTGCCATCGACATAGTCGGTGTAGACAGAGTTCTTGTAGGTGTCCTTGTCAGCGCCCACGATGGAGTCGACCTTAACGGTGTAACCGGCGTAGGCAGCAGCCATGGGATAGCCGGTGAAGGCGGTGATGGCAGCGGTGGTGGAGGACTCAGTGCCGATCGCAGCGATGGCGACATAATCCTTGACGTAGTTGTTGCTCAGAGCGACCTTGAAGAGACCGCCGGCGACCTTATTGGTAGCCTGGGTTCTGAGGGCGTTGAGCAGGGTGAGGACGATAGCGTCGTCCTTGGAGCCGTAGATGTTGCCCTTCACGCCGTCAACGTAGCCGGGGATGGTGTAGACACCGGTCTTGGCGTCATAGGAGACCTGCTCGTTGGCATAGTAGAAGAGGCTGGTGACCTTGGCGGCAACGGGATCGGCGATGACGTAGACGTAATCGGCGACCTTATCACCGTTCAGATCGACGAAGTCGACCTCAGCCTGAGCATAGTTGTCGATGTTGCCGAGACCAACGATGGACTTGAAGGTGTAGGGATTGGTAGTGTTGTTGCGGACCAGGAAGACGGTGGCATCGTCAACGATCAGGTTTTTGCCGTTGTACTGGGTGTTCTTGCTGACGAACAGGTTCTCGTTGAAGAACTTGGCGTCAACACCGGTAGCGACTTCGACAGCGGCGAGAGTGCCGTTTGCCTGGGTGGTGAACTGGAAGAGGTGGCCGTTCAGGATACCGTTGACATCACAGACAGCGTTGGTGTTGATGTAGGAGTCAACGTAGAAGTAGTCACCATCAACCTTCATGACCTTGTTCTGGATGCCGGTGCTGTGGGTGACCTTACCGGTCGCAATCTTGGGGGCCACAACGCCGGAAGCAGTATCGTCGAAGTAGGTCATCTTGCTCAGGTCGACCACAGCGGTGGTGCCGTCCATGTAGGTGACATTCGCCTTAGCAACGCCGGAACCGTCCGCAGCGTTGCCAGCCCACCAGATGGAGTTGATGACGCCGTAGCTGGTAGCGGCAGCGATCTCAACGTTACCGATGAGGTTGTTGTACTGATCGAAGAACCAGGTGAACTTGTTGGTGCTGGCCACCGCGTTGTCGAAGTAGAACTTGGCAGCATCGTCATAGACAGTGCCCTCGACGTTGTGCTGCTTGGCGTTGTAGTAGATCACGCTCTGAGCGCCGTCAATGGAAGTGGCCTTGGAAACGACCTCGCCGTACTTGTCAGCGCCGGTCTTGATGCTGCCGCTCTCGGTAGCGCTGTTAAAAGCGTTGGTGTAGGCGTTCAGGAGAACGTAATCGCCGACAGCATACGGATACGCATCCTCGCCGTTGGTGAGGGTGAGCGTGGTAGCAGCAGTGGAGCCCTTGGTGGCATAGACATCGAGCTTGATGGTAGCCTCGGTGCGCAGGTGGCCCTGAGCGTCATAAGCGGCAGGAGCAACATAGGTGACCTTGGCGAGGAAGGTGTCGATCATGACGATGGTATCGTCATAGACCTCAACCAGACGGCCCTGAGCACCCATCTTGGTGACGGTGTCGGTCAGGTTGACCGTGTAGGTCGTAGCCTGCTTCTGGCCGTTGACATACAGGGTGTAAGCGGTGTCGACCTTCAGGCCAGCGTCGTGAGCGACGTCGCACTCAGTAACAGCCTTGGTGTAGGTCAGGTTGGGCTTCTCAACGAAGGTAGTGGCCTTGTCGCCGGTGTTGTAGGTCCACTTGGTGGCGGGACGGCCCCACTTGTCGGCAGCAGCAGCGGAAGCGAGCTTGAAGTTCTTCTCGCCGAGGCTGTTGGTCTTGGTGCCGATGACCTTATCGGTCACATAGCCGAAGGCCGGGGTGTAGGTGACCTGAGCCTTCTGGATGCCCTGGAACAGGAGCTCAGCGACCAGCTCACGGGAAGCGGGAGCGTTCAGGTCGGTGGTCTTCGCCACTCTGTCCAGAACGCCGAGCTGCTGCGCGGTCTGCGCAACATGGAGCGCCCAGTCAGCGCCGGAGAACTCGTTGTTCTTGTCGTAACCAAAGAAAATAATCAAAATGCAGCATAATAAAGAAAAAATCGTTCAATTCAGTGGATATCGCATCCCCTTAGCGCCGCAAAAAAAGCCCGATGCGCAAGGGCTCGCGGGCGCGGCTGGTAGCGGTTTGGTAGCGGTCCGCAGCCACCATAATTTTAGCACTCTCGATGCGCGAGTGCTAAAATTAAAAGTTTGTTCATCAAAAGATGTATTTTTGTTCACAGGGCGTGCCTATACTCATAATTGTTCCGAGGGGAACGAAAGAAACGTAAACCACGCGGGCTGCAAAAGCGACTCGCCAGAATAGATTTGGAGGCTTTGTATTATGTTTGAACTGAGACCTTTTGAACGCAGAAACAACCACGTTGCGGCTTATGATCCCTGGGATCAGATGGAGCGCGCATTCTTCGGTGACGGCTCGTGGGGCCGCGGGCTGAGCGAGTTTAAGACCGATATTCAGGACAAGGGCGACAGCTACCTGCTGGAAGCTGATCTGCCGGGCTTCAAGAAAGAGGACATCCACGTCGATGTGGACGGCGACACGATGACCATTCGCGCCGAGCGCCACAGCGAGCACGAGGATCAGGACAAGAAGGGCAATTACGTCCGCTGCGAGCGCAGCTACGGCAGCTACCAGCGCGCGTTCGACATCAGCGGCGTCGAGGTCGCGAATATCTCCGCGCAGTACAATGACGGCGTGCTCAAGCTGAACATGCCGAAGAAGAGCGCCGTGGTGAACGCGAAGCAGATCGAGATTCAGTAAAGCACTTCAAAAAAGGCGGCGAAAGCCGCCTTTTTTGATTTTGGATTGCACGCCGCGGCAGCGCACGCGCCGTAGGCGCGCACGTTTGCGGCGTGAGAGGTGTTTTTTGTCACGCACACGCCCCAGGGCGGCTTCTCTTGCCGCTTTGCGGCAATTCACCTTCTGTCGCGACAAAAAACGATCAAGGTCATTGCGCGCCTGCGGGCGCGAAATTTTTTTGCGCTTGTACGGGGTTGTGCAAAAAATATTGGCGAAAGTCCGCTCAGGTGAGCGGGCTTTCCTTTTTTTCGGCGGGCCGCGGCTGGAAAAGGGAAATTTCGCTCCCCGCGCGGCGGCGCGGACTACTGTTACTTGCCGCCTGACCGCTGCGCGGGCCTAAAATCACAAAAGCGGCTTAGGCCGCTTTTTTCATATTTGTGCTTATATATTATATGTATGTGGTGGCGGATAATGGCGAAAGCGGGGGTTTTATGTCAAGCTGTAACAGAAGCGGCGGTTTGTTACAAGTGTGTTACAGATGGGGCGAAAGCGTTGACTTGAAATTTTGCTTGTGGTAAGGTGACAGTGCAGAAAGGGTGGGGAACGGTGCGTTCCCGACTTAGTTACGGGATCGGCATGCCACGGTAAGTAAGCCGAGAAACGCCGAAACTTGCTCCTTTCTGACAAACGAACCATCTTTAAGGGGATGCGATAGCAACTAAAATCGCGCGTTTTCCTGAAAAACGGTCAAAAATGCAAGAAAATCGAAATGCTTTGCAACTTTTTCGGTCAACTCTCATTTTCGCCCGCGAACAGCAAAATGCCCGCTTTTCGCTGCCGGAGCGCTCCAAGGGGATGGAAATTTATGAAAGGAGAGTAACATCTATGAAAAAGTTACTCGCAATGGTGCTGGCTCTGGTCATGACTCTGTCTCTGGCCGTCAGCGCCAACGCCTTCAAGGATGACAAGAGCCTCAGCGATGATTACGCTGAGGCTGTTGCCGTTCTGAATTGCGACGCCACGAATGTGAACAGCCACAACACTGGCGCAGTTACCATTACCAAGGGCAAGACCGCTACCATTGCTGGCTTCACGAACACGGTTGTTGCCAACACTGATACCATGTTCCTTGTTATGGATAAGGACAGCAATGGCAATTACACCTATTATAAAAATTGTTGCTGCAAATTGACGATACGACTGTATCGTTAGCGGATAATTTAATTTCTCCGCTGCCGCCCGCACTGAACACGACGAACAGCGCCGCAACCTTGGTCATGTCGACCTGCGAGAGGTCGAATTCCATCGCGGCGTTGGCCGCCGTCGTCACGAGCGGGCCCACGAGCTTGACGAGGCAGTTGGCCTCGCGCGCCGCCGCAACCTCCTGCTGCACGGCGGTGACGGCCGAGGTGTCTGCCTTGGTGTTCAGTGTGTCGTCGTGGCTTTTGAGCGCGGTGTCGAGCTTGTGCGTCAGGTCGTTGAAGTCGGACATTTGGATGAAGTCCGATTTTTCCCAGTCGGGAAGAGCGTAGTTGGTTGTACGTTTCAATGCAAAATCCTCCGTTATGATAGAAATAAAAAAGCACTGCCGAAGCAGTGCTTTCATGTTTCGCAAACATGAAAAAAGATGCAGAGCGAAACGGTACAACGAAGCAAAATAACCCTAAATAACTGAGATTATGACGGATTTCGCAAGCCAAATTATGACTAAATATCCAGATAAATTTTACAAATCGCCCGACATAAAGCCGCCGCGGAGCCAGTTGGCGAGCTCGGCGGGGGTGCCGGGGACGCCGACGGTGGCAAATTCCGTGCGCGAGGGGACCATCTGCGCGTTGTCCGAGCTCTCCGCCCACTGGACGCGCTGCAAAATGTGCTCGGTGCAGTGCTCGAGCGGGCCGTCGGGCGCGGGCTTATATTGGAGGAGGATGGTCACGTAGCGGTTGTCGGACGTCCAGCGGCCGAAGTTCGTCGTGGGCTTGCGCCACTTCCAGAGGCATTTGTCGCCGCGCTGCTTTTTGAGCTTCAAATAGCCGTTTTCGATGTCCTGCGTGCAGCGCATGAGCCAGATGACATGGTAGCCCGCGCGCTGGAAGTGGGAGCAGACGTCGAAAAAGTGCTCCTCCATGAGTAAGCCGTCCTGGAGCATCATCACGAAATGGTTGATCTGCACGTAGGCGGTGACGGTCTTATCGCCGACGGTGACGGGGACGTTGCGGCACTCGGGCGGGACGATCGCGCGCCACTGCTCGCGCCACGCGGAGGCGGAGGACTGGACGAGCGGGGGCGTTTTCTTCTTCCAAAACAGCATGGGGGCTCCTTTTTCGCAATTTTTCTTCCATTATAGCGAAAACGGGGCAAAAACGCAAGAAATATTGGTGCTTTACGGGAATTTGCCAGAGCGGCGGGCGACGGGCGCTTGCTATTTCGGCGAAAACATGATATTCTACTGTGATTCTAAGGAAATCGACTTTTCTTTGCAAGGAGAACGGCTATGAAGCTTGACCACAAGCGCACGGTGCTGGTGGGACTGGCGTTTTTGTCCATCTGCGCGTTCTGGCAGATGTACGACAACATCATCCCGCTGATTTTGACGAACACGTTCCACTTAGACGAGACCATTTCCGGCGCGATCATGGCGGCGGACAATGTGCTGGCGCTGTTTTTGCTGCCGTTCTTCGGCGCGCTGAGTGATCGGACGAGCACGAAGATCGGGCGGCGGATGCCGTTTATCCTCGGCGGCACGGCGGCTGCGGTGATCCTGATGAATCTGCTGCCGCTTTTTGACAACGGCTACGCAAATGGCGCGAGCACGGGTAAGCTCGCGATGTTCGTCGTCACGCTGGGGCTGCTGCTCGTGGCGATGGGGACCTACCGCTCGCCCGCGGTGGCGCTGATGCCGGACGTGACACCCAAGCCCATAAGATCGCGCGCGAACGCGATCATCAACCTGATGGGTGCAGTCGGCGGCATTTCGTATCTGATCGTGGCGGCGGTGCTGTATCCGAACAGCAAGACGGCGGGGGCCGCGCATGTGAACTACCAACCGCTTTTTGTCGTCGTGTCGGTGCTGATGGCGGTTTCGGTCATCGTGCTGTACTTCACGACAAACGAGCCGAAGCTCGCGGCGGCGGAGAAGGAATACGAGGCCGAGCATCCCGAGCAGCAGCTCGTGGAGGAGGAGCCGGACGGCAGCGAGGAACTCCCCAAAGAAGTCAAGCGCAGCCTTGTGATGCTGCTGTGCTCGATCGCGCTGTGGTTCATCGGCTACAACGGCGTGACGACGTGGTGGACGACGTATGTCGGGCGCGTGATGGGGCAGGGCCTCGGCGGCGCGTCGACGTGTTTGCTCGTCGCGACGGGCGGGGCCATCGTGTCGTACATCCCCGTGGGGCAGATGGCGTCGAAGATCGGACGCAAGAAGACCATTCAGGGCGGCGTCGTCCTGCTTGCGGCGTGCTTTGCGTCGGCGTACTTTTTGACGACGCATTATCAGAGCATCAACGCCGTGATGTTTGTCGTGTTTGCGCTCGTCGGCCTTGCGTGGGCGGCAATCAACGTCAACTCGCTGCCGATGGTCGTTGAAATGTGCAAGGGCAGCGATATCGGCAAGTTTACGGGCTACTACTACACGTTTTCGATGGCGGCGCAGGTCGTGACGCCGATTTTGGCGGGCACGCTCTTGAAGCACATCAGCTACAGCATGCTGTTCCCGTATGCGGCGTTCTTCGTGGCGTGCAGCTTTGTGACGATGTGCTTTGTGCGCCATGGCGACTGCAAGGTGGAGGCCAAGGCCGGGCTTGCGGCGTTCGAGGACATGGATGCGGACTAAATCGAATACAAGAAGTGATCTAAAATGAAAATTTTACGGATCGTTGTCGGAATTTGCCTGATTCTGGCGGTCGCGTGGGCGGTTTTGCTGCGCGCGCGGCGCGGAACGGAGTCGATGGCGGCGCTGCGGAAATTCCGCTATGCGCACCGCGGGCTCTACGATAAGGAGGCGGGCATTCCCGAAAATTCGCTGCCGGCATTCTCGCGCGCGATCGCGCGGGGCTTCGGCGCGGAGCTCGACGTGCACCTGCTGCGCGACGGGACGCTTGCCGTGTTTCACGACAGCGATGTGAAGCGCATGACGGGCCGCGAGGGATACCTCGAAGACCTGAGCGCGGACGAACTCAAGGACTATGCGCTGGACGGGACGAAGGAGACCATCCCGCAGTTCAAGGATGTGCTCGCGCTGTTTGCGGGGACGGGCCTGCCGCTCATTGTGGAGGTCAAGAGCTTTCGCGACAACTTTGCCGAGCTGACCGAGCGCACGATGGCGGAACTCGACAAGTTTGGCGTCAAGTACTGCGTGGAGTCGTTCGACCCGCGGTGCGTGGTGTGGCTGAAAAAGCACCGGCCAGAGGTCATCCGCGGGCAGTTGAGCTGCGACTTTTTGAAAGACCGCGGCAATTTGAGCCTGCCGATGGCGTTTGCGACGACGAATCTGCTGGGCAACATCATGGCACAGCCGGATTTTGTCGCCTATAAATTTGAAGATAAGAAAAACTGGGCGCCGCGTTTATGCCGTAAGCTCTACGGCACGCAGGGCGTTTACTGGACCATCCGGTCGAAAGAAGACTTGGAGACGGCGGAGCGCGAGGGCGCGATCGCCATTTTTGAGCGGTTTATTCCCTAAAGAGGGGTCCCACTTGTGGAAGGGTGGGGGAAAAGAAGCAAAACCGAAAGAAAAGGAAGAAGGTTTTATGGCAGAACAGAAAAGACGCTGGGGCGACCGGCGCGACGCAACACTGCTGCGGGATGTGGATTCGCTGCACTTTATCATGGGCATCATCTATCCCAACCGCGCGGACAACGAGGCGTATATCGCAGAGCGCGTGAATTTAGAGCCCATCAAGGACTACATTGCGACGAAAAACTATGAGGGCATTCCGTTCAAGTACACGTTTTTCCACGTGATCCTGACGGCGCTCGTTAAGACGGTCATTTTACGGCCGAAGCTCAACCGCTTTTACGCGAATGAAAACTACTATCAGCGCAATAAGGTGACAGCGGGCTTTGTCATCAAAAAGGAGTTTGCCGACGGCAGCGAAGAGGCCATGGCTCTGCTGGAGATAAAGCCTGAGAGCACCATCGAAACGATCCACGAGGAGATCCACCAGGAGGTTGCGGCCTGCCGCGAGCAGAAGAAGGTCAACACGACCGACAACAGCATGAATGTGCTCAATAGCCTGCCGCGCTTTTTGTCCAAGGCGGCGGTGCGATTTATCCGCTGGCTCGACAAGCACGGCTGGTGCCCCGATTTCCTGATCGGCAAGGACCCGAACTACAGCTCGGTGTTCATCTCCAACCTCGGTTCCATTCATCTCAAAAGCGGCTACCACCACCTGACGAACTGGGGCACGAGCTCGCTGTTCTGCATCATCGGCGAAAAGAAGTGGACGCCGCTGTACGACGAGCACGGCCTTGTCGAAATGCAGGAGACGGTCGACCTCGGCCTCACCGTGGATGAGCGCATTGCCGATGGCTACTATTACGCAAAGAGCGTGCGCCTTTTCAAATATCTGTTAGAACACCCCGCCCTTTTGGAACGACCGCTATCGGAGGAAGTAGAATATGAGTGATTCCATTGTCAGAACGCCCTGGAAGGATTACATGGGCGAGGTGCCGATGCACCTTGAGTATTTCGACGGCTCGATGTTCGAGGCCGTGGAGCGGATCGCTAAGAAATATCCGGGCAACATCGCTTTTACGTTCATGGGAAAGTCGACGACCTACCGCCAGATGATCCGCGAGATCGAGCAGTGCGCCAAGGCGCTCAAGACCATCGGCGTGCGCGAGGGTGACAAGGTGACCATTGCCATGCCGAACTGCCCGCAGGCCATCTATATGTTCTACGCCGTCAACCTCGTCGGCGGCATTGCGAACATGATCCATCCGCTGTCGGCAGAGAAGGAGATCGAGTTTTACCTGAACGCCTCGGAAAGCGTGGCGGCGGTGACGCTCGACCAGTTCTACAACAAGTTTGAAAAGGTGCGCGAGCGCACGAAGGTCGTGAACATGATCATCGCAAGCGTGCGCGACGCGCTGTCCCCGACGATCAAGGCGGGCTATATGCTCACCGAGGGGCGCAAGATCGAGAAAATTCCCGAGGACGCGCCGGTCATCATGTGGAAGGACTTCATGAAGCTCTCCCGCTCCTGCTACTATAAGACCTATAAGGTCAAGCGCGAGGGCGCGGACCCCGCTGTGATCCTCTATTCCGGCGGTACGACCGGCACAACAAAGGGCATCGTGCTGACGAACAAGAATTTCAACGCCCTCGGCCAGCAGGTCATCGCGGCGAACCCGATGTTCCGCCCCGGCGACCGCATGCTGGCGGCGATGCCGCTGTTTCACGGCTTCGGCCTCGGCGTGTGCGTGCACACGATGCTCTCGCAGGGCGGACGCTGCATCCTGATCCCGCGCTTCACGGCCAAGAGCTACGCCAAGCAGATCGTGAAGTACAAGTGCAACTTCATCGCCGGCGTGCCGACGCTTTACGAAGCGCTGCTGCGCCTGCCGAGCATGGACGGGGCGAACCTCAGCTCGCTCAAGGGCGTATTCTCCGGCGGCGACAGCCTGTCGATCGAGCTGAAGAAGAAGTTCGACAAGTTCCTCTATGACCATAAGGCGTCGATTCAGGTGCGCGAGGGCTACGGCACGACCGAGACGGTCACGGCCTGCTGCCTGACGCCGCCGCACATGTTCAAGGAGGGCTCCATCGGCCTGCCGTTCCCGGATACCTACATCAAGATCGTCGAGCCGGACACTGACCGGGAGGTTCCCTACGGGCAGGAGGGCGAGATCCTGCTCGCGGGCCCGACCGTGATGAAGGAGTACATGAACAATCCCGAGGAGACGGCGCAGACGCTTCGCACGCACGCCGACGGCCTGACGTGGGTCTACACGGGCGACCTGGGCGTGATGGATGAACAGGGCTTTATCTACTTCCGCGGCCGTGCCAAGCGCATGATCATTTCGTCCGGCTACAATGTCTATCCCAGCCAGATCGAAAATATCCTCGACGCGCACGAGTACGTGCAGATGAGCTGCGTGATCGGCGTGCCCGATCCCTACAAGATGCAGAAGGTCAAGGCGTTCGTCAAGCTTGTGCAGGGCGTGCCCGCGACCGAGGAGACCAAGCAGGTGCTCATGGCCTACTGCCGCAAGAATGTGGCGAAGTACGCCATGCCGTATGACATCGAGTTCAAGGAGGATATGCCCAAGACTCTGGTTGGTAAGGTGGCGTATCGCCAGCTGGAGGAAGAAGAACTTTCTAAGCTGAAGGCTCAGGAAGAGAAATAAGGTTTCTCCTGCACCATGCAGGGTGGTAAATCCCTGCACCGTGCAGGGGCGCGAATAAAAGGGGGTATTCTCTTTCGTGAAAGAGAATATCCCCCTTTGCCACGTTCCCCGTGCCGCATGGGGAACTTATTTCCTGTCAGCGACAGAAAGAATTCTATCCACCGCTGCTTTCGCGCCGCCGCAGCGGAGGAAGCTCTCACGAATATTCTGCGCATTCGCGCGGTACGACGGTGTTTGCAGAACGGCGTCGACCGCGGTGCGGATGGAGGCGGCGTCGGCTTTTTCGAGCTTGAGGCCCGCGCCAAGTTCGGCGACGCGGGCGGCGACGCCACCCTGTTCGTTCGTCTGCGGGAAGAGAACGAGCGGCACGCCAAAGTAGAGACTCTCGCTCGCACTGTTCATGCCGCAGTGGGAGAGGAAGACGTCGGCTTTTTGCAGCACGGCGATCTGATCGACGTGGGGGAGGGCGGTGATGTTGTCGGGAAGTGTGCCGAGGGCGGAACGGTCGATCTGCTCGCCAGTGGAGAGGATGACCTGACAGGGCGAGTCCGCGAACGCGGTGATACAGGCGCGGTAGAAGGGGAGAAGGTCGTTGTTGACTGTGCCCATCGAAATGTAGATGAGTACATCGTGGGCCTTTTCGACAGTTTCTGTCGCGGGGCGGATGGACGGGCCGACGAAGGCGTACTTGTCTGAGAACGTGTTGGCGCAGGGCTGGAACTCGGGCGAGGTGTAGACGATGGTGTCAGTCTGATCGTCGTTCTGGATGATGTCGAGAATATTCTTGATGGGATAGCCGCGGTCACGCAGGCGCTGGAGATCGTGGTTGATCTTCGGCATGGCGAGCATCATTTTGAGCATCTGGCCGCCGCTCTGCTTCATGACTTTGGCCGAATAGCGGTTGAAGGCAAAGGTCGTGGTCGAGGAGATGAACGGGATGCCGAGCTTTTTGGCGACGGCCTTGCCCCAGACAGCCATCGAGTC
>ENA-OZGL01000558-OZGL01000558.1-human-gut-metagenome-genome-assembly--contig:-NODE-558-length-17193-cov-4.908507_pt1 | contig 17193 bp, 16 predicted proteins | sample MGYA00245117_ERZ653659 | MGnify/ENA primary metagenome ERZ653659 (study PRJEB26926, sample SAMN06165263) | human gut metagenome | biome: ENVO:00009003; feature: ENVO:2100002; material: ENVO:00002003... | reverse complement strand
TAAGTCGTCGGCAGCGTCAGATGTGTATAAGAGACAGGTAATCATACAGAGCTTCCTGCGAACGGAACGGCTTTTCTTCGCCGGTATCGCGGAAATTGTTTTCGCCTTTTCCGTCGACGATACGTCCCTGAAGCGTGTCATTCAGTCCGTATTCCACAATCCGTTTCATTTCTCCCTTGATGGCCGGATCGTATACAGGGGTCACCACTTCCACACGGTTATCCAGATTGCGCGGCATCCAGTCGGCAGAACCGATGAATACCTTTTCCTCACCACCGGCAGCGAATATAAAGATCCGTGAATGTTCCAGGTAACGGTCAATGATTCCATTGATCCGTATGTTGTTGCTGACTCCCGGAATGCCGGTCATCAACGAACAGTTTCCACGTACCACCAGATCAATATCCACTCCGGCCTGCGAAGCTTCATACAGTTTTTCCACCATGACCGGGTCCGTGATGTGATTCACCTTGATCTTGATATAGGCAGGCTTTCCGGCCTTCTTGTTCTTGATCTCGTTGTTGATCAGCGCCACAAACTTGTTCTTCATCTCGTTGGGCGAAACCAGCAGTTCCTTGAACTTGATCGGGCTGTAAGGACGTTCAATGAATCCGAAAACGGCATCTACCTCTTTGACGAGGCGGCGTGAAGCCGTCATCAGCATACAGTCGGTGTACATACGTGCATTTCCTTCATGGAAGTTTCCCGTACTGATGCAGGCAATATCCGGTCCGCTCTTCATGGCAATGTGTGTAATCTTGGAATGAACCTTCAGCCCTTCCACGCCGAAGATCACTTTGATTCCGGCATCCTGCATTTTCTTGGACCAGTTGATATTGGAAGCCTCATCAAAACGCGCCAGCAATTCGATCACTACTGTCACCTTCTTTCCGTTGCGGGCTGCACCGATCAGTGCCTTCACCACCTTCGACTCCTTCGCCAGACGGTAAAGTGTAATCTTGATACTGGTCACCTGTTTGCTGATAGCCGCTTCCTGCAACACGCGGATGAACGAATCAAAGTTATGATAAGGAACATGGATGAAACGATCTCTTTCCTGAATCTTTTCCAGCAGACTTTCCGGACCGTCAAGTTCTTTCTTCAGAATCGGCGGCCAGGCCGGATATTTCAGGTTGGCACGTCCGCAGTCAGGGAAGCGCATCAGATCCTTGTGATTCTGATAGCGTCCGCTTCTCAATACGGTATCCAGAACATCCAGATCCATCTTTTTCAACACTCTTTTCAACATATCCTTGGGCATACGTCCGTCGTAGATCACACGCAACGGCTCACCACGCTTCCGGCTCTTCACTCCTTTCGAAATCTTCTGCAAGGTTCCGGTACGCAAGTCATTGTCGATTTCCATTTCAGCATCGCGGGTAAACTTAAACGCGTATGCCTCGAAATCCGTATAGCCGAGTCCCTCGAACACAAGCGGAAGGCAGCAGCGGATCACGTCTTCCAGATACATCAGATAGCTCTTTCCGTCTGCATCCGGCAGACGGATGAAACGTCCGCACAAGGAAACAGGAACCTCCAGATAAGCATAGTCCGGTGTCGGTTTTTCACCCTGACGCATCATCTTTACGGCCAGATAGATACTTTCATCGGTTTCGTTGTCCAGCAATTTCACGGCAGAGAACCATACGGGTACAAACGAACCGCTCAGTTTTTCCCGATAAAACTTCTGAATGAATGCCAGCTGTTCGGGAGTCACTTCAGCATCATTCACCAGATAAATATTTTCCTGGCGCAATGCCTCCGTCACACTGGCAACAGTTTTTTCATAGTCTTCCACATAACGCGCATTCAGTTTTCCGATCTGACGGATCAGCTTGCGGGCATGTTCGCTTTCTTTGGCTGCCGCCTTGTCCGTACATTCGGCAATACGGCTCTGGGTAGCCATACGCACACGGAAAAACTCATCCAGGTTATTGGAATAAATACCCAGAAAAGCCATACGCTCCAGCAAGGGTACATGCGGGCGGGTGGCTTCCTGCAAAATACGTCGGTTGAAGTACATCCAACTGATATCTCTTTCCAGATAGGGAGTATTTTTTTTCTTCTGAGCCATTTCTTCTTGTTTTTCCGCAAAATAAGAAAAATCTTGTTACATTCATATTTCCAGCGCGGAAAAATTTCAAAATAGCAGACAAAAAAGGTTCATACAAACTCTTCGACCATATACATCTGCTGCATGCAGTGACCGGGAACCAGTGTTTCAAGTTCGTTGAGAATCATGTATTCAGCCGACTGTACCCAGACAGCGAAACGGGTATCAGGCTGATAAGTCTCTGCAAAATCCAGCAACTTGCCCAAATCAAAATTCTCATCCATAATTCCTGCACCGCTGCGGATGGCATCGAATGCGTTGCATTCCTGTTCAATATGTGCCGGAACCATCATAAGAGGTTTTCCCAGATACATGGCTTCACACACTGATTCAAAGCCCGCCGTACTGGCATATGCCCTGCAACCTGCCATCTGACGGAGAAACTCTACGTCGTCCAGCTGATAAAAAGATAACGTTTCATCTACTTTCTTCACCGGTTCTTCTTCCCAGCGGTCCCAGAAAAACCGCAAAGGAGTTTCCGGATGACGCTGATGCCATTCGCAGACACATTCTGAGAAACCGGAATTGACCATATAGCCGTGTATATAGTTCCCTGGTTTTGCTTCCTGGCGGAATACATCCCGGCGCAGCAGAGGAGGAACAACAGCAATGCGGCGGCCTGCATCGTCTCCCATGGCACGGAAAGAAAGAGCCAGGCGCTTTGTTGCTCCCAAAGAAGTGAGGCGAGTAAACAAGTTCAACAAAGACATACTCCAGCGATCCACTTCCGGAAGATGGAAGTCCTTATGCAGAAACAGATACTGATGGCCGATACATACCTGCGGCACCCGCGGACGGAACAGGAAGTATGTCAGTCCTGTCAGCAGTTCATAGAAATTGATTACAATGTCTGCTCCCGATTCCTGAATCCGGCTCCGGATATAACGGATACTCTCTCCGTACTCAGGAAGTTTCAGTATATTATAAGCTATGCTTCGGGGCAGGCTTACCCGTTTGTTGACCGGCGTAGGAAGGAAGTTCGGACTCAGGAACTGTTTCACCGGAGCATGGACGCTGCGTGTAAAGAATCCCGGCAAACGGCGTGACTCACTCTTGCCGACAAGAATTTCCACCACTTCATGACCGTTACGGAGCAATATGTTCTCCAGCGTAATGGCCTGGGTGAGATGTCCCCGGCCTTCTCCCTGAACAATAAACAGAAATTTCATGAGGCAACCGGAATAACAGACAACATCGAATCATCCGCCGTCTCCTGCCGTACGGCGTCGGCATAATAAACCACCTGCCAGTTTCCCTGCTCATCCTCGGTCAGGGCAGACATCGTTTCTACCCAGTCACCGGAATTCAGATAATGAATCCCACCGATCATCCGGTTCTCCGGATGATGAATGTGTCCGCAAATCACTCCGTCACACTGACGCTGACGGGCAAAATCAACCAGCACTGTTTCAAAATCGGATATATAGGATACGGCAGTCTTTACTTTCTGTTTGATGGCCTGAGACAATGAAAAATAGGATTTTCCCTTCCAGGCCCGGTAACGGTTGTAGAAGCCGTTGAGCCAAAGCAATAAAGTATAACCCACATCGCCCAGTTTGGCCAGCCACTTCATTTCGGTCGTAACCTTATCAAATACGTCTCCGTGCGTCACAAAATAACGTCGTCCGGCACTCTCCAGAGTATAATCCTTCACGATACGGATATTTGAGAAATGCAGCGGTGCCAGGTTATCCAGAAAATCATCGTGATTGCCTCTCACATAAATAATCTCAGTACCACATTTCTCCATCATTTTCATAATGACTTTGAAGAAGCGTGTATGCTCCGCGTTCCATCGCTTCACCCCCGACTTCTGTAAATGCCATCCGTCGATAATGTCTCCATTCAGAATCAGACGGTCGCAGTTGACCGTGCTCAGAAAATGGCTGACTTCAGCCACCTTGGAATGCGATGTACCCAAATGAATGTCCGAAAGTACGATTGTCCGGTAATAAGGTCTCAACTCCATAATGCTCTTTTATTTTTAGACTATGCAAAGAAAGCGACAGCTTATTACAAGAGGATGAATACCAGATTACTTTTCGATGTAATCTGCCGGAACAGAAAAAACACGGACAGACAGCCGAAGTTTTTCCTTCGCACCATCTGTCCGTGCTTCCTGCCGAAAGCTGGGATCCGTTATTTCCGGATAGCAGCAATCAGTTCTTCCGGTGTCACCAGAGTCTGTTCACCGGTAGTCATATTTTTCAGGGTTACCTTGCCTTCGTTCATTTCCGTTTCTCCTACCAGAGCAACAAACGGAATATTCTTGCTGTTGGCATAGCCCATCTGTTTCTTCATCTTCGCACTGTCCGGATAAATTTCCGCACGGATACCGGCTTCTCTTGCCTGCATCAGAACCGGAAGTACATAGGCTGCTTCCGCTTCACCGAAGTTGACAAACAGTAGCAGCGTACCATTAACGGCTTCTTTCGGATACAGATCCAGCTGGTTCAGCACGTCATAGATACGGTCAGCACCAAACGAGATTCCGACTCCCGACATGCCGTCCATACCGAATACACCGGTCAGGTTGTCATAACGTCCTCCTCCGCTGATACTTCCGATCTGCACGTCGAGCGCTTTCACTTCAAAGATTGCACCCGTATAATAGTTCAGTCCGCGCGCCAGAGTCAGATCCAGTTCCACTTCCGACTTCACATGAAGACCTTCCACTGCATGCAGAATGAATTCGCTTTCTTCCACACCCTTCAGACCGGTTTCGCTGCCGGCCAGCACCTGTTTCAAAGTGGCCAGCTTCTCAGCGTTCGTACCTTTCAGCTGAATGATCGGCTGCAGCTTGGCAATGGCTTCTTCCGAAATACCCTTCGATGCCAGTTCAGCATTGACATTATCCAGCCCGATCTTGTCAAGTTTGTCAATAGCTACGGTGATATCCACTATCTTGTCTGCTTCACCGATAATCTCAGCAATACCGGTCAGGATCTTGCGGTTGTTCACCTTAATGGAAACGCGGATGCCGAAACGGTTGAACACCGTGTCAATCATCTGCACCAGTTCCACTTCATTCAGCAGGGAATTGCTGCCTACAACGTCTGCATCACACTGGTAGAACTCACGGTAACGTCCTTTCTGGGGACGGTCGGCACGCCATACCGGCTGTATCTGGAAACGCTTGAAGGGGAATGTGATCTCATCCCGATGCATCACTACATAGCGTGCAAAAGGAACGGTCAGGTCATAACGAAGTCCTTTTTCACAGAACTTGCTGGCCAGCTTGGCTGCGTTACGGCTCAGCAGTTCTTCGTCAGTCAGTCCGGAAAAATAGTCTCCGGAATTCTGGATCTTGAACAGAAGCTTGTCACCTTCCTCACCGTATTTTCCCATCAGGGTTGACAGGTTTTCCATAGACGGGGTTTCGATCTGCTGGAATCCATACAGATAAAACACTTCACGAATAGTATCGAATATATAATTACGCTTCGCCATTTCTACCGGCGAAAAGTCGCGCGTACCTTTAGGTATTCCCGGTTTTGTTGCCATAATACTTTAAAATTTTGCCGCAAAAATACGGATTTTAACTGGAATAATCGCACAAAAACACCAGAAATCCGGCACACCTTTCCCATGCAGGCAGCCGGACTTTCCGCTTACTCGCGGCGATTGGTAAAGATCGTGATGTAATAGATCAGCGTTGCCAGTGAACCCAGTGCCGCTACCACATATGTATAGGCAGCCGACTTGAGCGCATCCTTTGCCTGATTGTGATTGTAGGAACTCGTCACACCGACGTTGCTCAACCAGGCCAGTGCCCGACGGCTGGCATCAATTTCCACCGGAAGAGTAATGAAGCTGAACAGGGTGGTCATGGCAAACAGACAGATGCCGATGAACAGCAGCTGCGGGAACGGTTTGATCATCAGAATGCCGGCAAGCAGAATCCACGACATGATGGACGAAGAAAACTGAACCACCGGAACCAGCGCCGAACGCATCTGCAGGGGAGCATAGGCACGGGCATGCTGGACAGCGTGTCCGCATTCGTGGGCAGCAACCGCCGCAGCTGCTACACTGCACGTGTTGAAGACTCCTTCACTCAGATTGACGGTCTTGTTGGCCGGATTATAATGGTCGGTCAGCATTCCGCCCGTACTGACTACCCGCACGTCATAGATTCCATTGTCGCGAAGCATCTTTTCCGCAACTTCACGTCCCGTCATCCCATTGGACAAAGGAATCTGGGAATATTTCTCAAACTTACTCTGCAGGCTGCTCTGCACCAGATAACTGATAACTGCAATGCCTATAAATACAATCCAGATAAACATATTCTTTTTTCTTAATGGTTTTAAACTGTCAAACAAATTCTTTGCCAAAATACACCAAAAGACATAAAACCACAAATATGACAGGCTGTTTTCATGTATATTAACGTCAGCTGCCGTTTTTTTCGTTACCTTTGCCCTGCTAAAACTCAGTATACGATATGATAGTCTGCATTGCCGAAAAGCCCAGTGTGGCCCATGACATCGCCGAAGTGCTCGGTGCGAAAGGAAGGAAGGAAGGATACTTCGAAGGAAACGGATACCAGGTGACCTGGACATTCGGACACCTCTGTACCCTGAAGGAACCGCATGAATACACGCCTTCCTGGAAGTCATGGAGTCTCGGCAGCCTTCCGATGATTCCTCCCCGCTTCGGTATCAAACTGATTGACGATCCGGGCATTGAGAAACAGTTCCATATCATCGAACGCCTGATGGGACAGGCCGAAATGATCATCAACTGCGGGGATGCCGGACAGGAAGGAGAACTGATCCAGCGGTGGGTGATGCAGAAAGCCGGAGCCAAATGTCCGGTCAAGCGCCTGTGGATTTCTTCCCTGACGGAAGAAGCCATCCGCGAAGGCTTTGCCCACCTGAAAGACCAGCAGGAATTCCAGCCTCTGTATGAGGCCGGACTGAGCCGGGCCATCGGCGACTGGACCCTGGGCATGAATGCAACCCGCCTGTATACCCTGAAATACGGACAGAACAAGCAGGTGCTTTCCATCGGACGCGTACAGACTCCGACACTGGCCCTCATCGTCAACCGCCAGAAAGAAATCGAGAATTTTGTTCCGAAACAATACTGGGAACTGAAAACCCTTTACCGCGATACGCTCTTTTCCGCCATCGTCCGCAAGAGTGATGAAGAGCTGGCTGAAGAAGCAGCACAGGAAAAAGAGAACCCGGCTGCCCGCAAGAAAGCGGCTCCCAAAGAGGATGCCAACCGGGGAATTCCTCCCATTACCGACCGGAAAACCGGTGAGGAGCTGCTGCAACGCATTCAGAATGCTCCTTTCACCATCACGGACATCACCGCCAAGAAAGGAACGGAAGCGCCGCCCCGCCTGTTCGACCTGACTTCCCTGCAGGTGGAATGCAACAAGAAGTTCAGCTATTCGGCCGACATGACCTTGCAGCTTATCCAGTCGCTTTACGAAAAGAAGATGGCTACTTATCCGCGTGTGGACACGACTTTCCTGAGTGATGACATCTATCCCAAATGCCCCAAGATTCTGGAAGGCATCAAAGATTACGCACGGTTCACGGCTCCGCTTGCCGGCAAGCAACTGCTCAAATCGAAGAAAGTGTTCGACAATTCCAAAGTGACCGACCACCATGCCATCATCCCCACGGGCGTACAGCCGCAGGGACTTACGGATATGGAGAAACGGGTGTTCGACCTGATTGCCCGCCGCTTCATTGCCGTATTCTATCCGGACTGCAAGTTCTCCACCACAACGGTGACGGGCGAAGCGGACAGCATCGAATTCAAGGTGAGCGGCAAGCAAATCCTGGATCCGGGATGGAGAGTCATTTTCGCCAAAGATACGGAAGAAGAAAGCAAGGAAGGGGAAGAAGAAAGTGTACTGCCGGCCTTCAGCAAGGGAGAAAGCGGTCCGCACCAGCCTCAGCTGAATGAAAAATGGACCCAGCCCCCGCGTCCCTACACGGAAGCAACACTGCTGCGGGCCATGGAAACGGCGGGAAAGCTTGTCGACAACGACGAACTGCGCGATGCTCTCAAGGAGAACGGCATCGGCCGCCCTTCTACCCGTGCAGCCATCATCGAAACACTCTTCAAGAGACATTATATCCGTAAGGAGCGCAAGAATCTGATTGCCACTCCGACTGGAGTCGAACTGATCCAACTCATCCGCGAGGAACTGCTGAAATCGGCCGAGCTGACCGGTATCTGGGAAAAGAAACTGCGGGAAATCGAACGGAGAAACTACGACGCAGCCACCTTCCTGTCTGAACTGAAACAGATGGTTACGGATATTGTCTACACGGTGTTGAGAGACAATTCCAACCGCCGGGTAACGGTCATGCCGGAAGAACCGAAGGCTCCTGCTGCGAAGCCAGCTGCCCGGGAGAAAAAAACCGAGAAGAAAACAACCGCACGCAAAAAGAAGGATGCACCGTCTCCTGCACCGGCAAACAGCCTGCCGGAAGGTGACGCCATCGTGGGACAGCCCTGCCCTCTCTGCGGAAAAGGAACTATACTGAAAGGAAAAACTGCCTACGGATGTTCGGAATGGAAGAACGGATGTACCTTCCGCAAACCGTTCGATCCGGCTCCCGAATCCCAGGCCTAAACTTCAAAAACGGATGGAAACAGTTATCAGTCACATGCGGTCACTCTATCCTCTGTCCGACAAAACGGTCGAGGAGCTGAAAGCCTGCGTCACGCCCTGCCATTTTCCCAAGCGGCATCTGCTGGTTCGGGAAAACATCTTCTGCAAGTATGCGTATTTCATCGAGAAGGGAATCACACGCTCTTACTGGCTGGTGGACGGACAGGAGATTACCACTTCCTTTGCCGGCGAAGGGGCTATCGTATTCAGCATGGACGAACTCTATTATAATAAGGTAAGCGAAGAGTTCGTCGAAACACTGGAAGATACGGAGGCTTACCGCATCCTGCTGACCGATCTGATCCGCCTGTTCGAAACCAACATCGAGCTGTGTAACTGGGGACGCATCATCCACCAGAACGAATACCGCCGGCTGCACCGCAGTCACAAAGAGCGGCTGACTCTTCCGGCAAAAGAACGTTATGAAGCCTTCGTCAGCCAGTTTCCCGATGTCTGCCAGCGGGTGAATCTGGGATACATTGCCTCTTATCTGGGCATTACCATTTCCACACTCAGCCGTCTGCGCTCCGGGAAATAACCTTCAGCGCAGACCGCCTGCCTTACTGCCATCCGACAAGCCGGAGTTCTTCGGGAAGATATCCGCTCCGGATCCGCCATTCAGCCGGATAGAGATTGTTGGCACGGTTGCCGATATTCTTCGCAAAACCCAAAGGATGGCCCTGATAGGTGAGCAGCACATAGCCGCGCGGCACATCGGGTTCCAACGTTACGGCTTCCTTGCGCAGATAAGCCACTGCCTGCGTGTAGTCGAGTGAGGCTTCCGGAAAGACACCTCGGTTCAGACGCGTACTCATGGCCAGGGAATGATGCGGCTGCCAGTCGCGTCCTTTCAGTTCGCCCAGTGTGACTCCGGCATGAAGAATCCGGAGACGGGAACGCAGATAATCATACAAACCGGACCATTGCTGCGGGATCGCCAGGCAGCGGTCGTCCTCCACGCGGAAATCCCAGGCCTCGTCAGCCAAAGCTTGCAGCCAGCCTTTCATTTCTTCGGGTACGGCCAGGGGAGCAGCTCCCTTTCCTCCCTTCTGCTTGCCTTTCTTTGTGCGTTCAGGCTTTCCGCCTTCCGTCCGGAACGGCACTTCATCGTCTTCCACGCTTCCTTCCTTGCGGAGTACCGCGAGGAAAAGCCCTTCTCCACAGGTCTTGTGCGGCAGGAAACGGCAAACCGGGAAGTCCTGTTCCGTAAGGTTTCCGGTGATCTGCCAGCTTTCATCCACCGGTACCGGAAGAATTTCTGCTCCCAGTTCGCGGGCAATCCAGGCCACATTGTCTTCGTTTTCTTCCCGATTATAAGTACATGTGCTGTAAATCAGCAGACCGCCCGGCTTGAGACAGGGCCAGATGTCACGCAGAATGCGCTGCTGACGCTGCCAGCACAGACCGACATTGTCCACGCTCCATTCTTCGACAGCCACGGGATCCTTACGGAACATTCCTTCACCCGAACAGGGAACATCGGTGAGGATGACGTCGAACACCGGTCCCAGCGGCGTGAAGTCTGCCGGATCATTGCTGGTCACAATTCCGGCAGGGTTTCCCCATTTCACCAGATTCTCGGCCAGCACTTGCGAGCGGTTCCGCATGACTTCGTTGGAAACGAGCAGGCTTCCCTGCGGCAAAGCGGCCGCAGCCAGTGTAGACTTTCCCCCGGGAGCAGCACACAGGTCGAGCATGACTGACGGACGGCCGACATACCGGCGCATCACCAGATCCAGGCTCATCGAAGCAGCTTCCTGTACATAATAGACTCCGGCATGAAACAGCGGATCAAACGTAAAGGCCGGACGTTCGGACAGGTAATAACCGTCGCGGCACCAGGCCACAGGTTTGCTTCCGGCAGGAATGCCGGATGATTTCAGCGGATTCAGGCGGATACTGACCGGTGATTCCTGCTGCAATGCTTCACATAAAGCCGTACAAACCTCCTCGCCCATCAGCTGACGGGTGCGTGCCATAAACTCAGCGGGTAAATTCATCATCTATAATCGGATTAGATTGTTTTCATTTCCGACAAAGGTACGGCTTTTCCCCGGTATTCCCAAGCCCTTCCGGAGGGTTTGCAGCATCGTGCGGTCGTTGCTTTTGCATTGACTGGTCGTTGCGGCTCAATCGTGCGGTCGTTGCGGCCCAATCGAGCGGTCGTTGAAGCCCCATCGAGCGGTCGTTTTTTTTGCATTGATCAGCCAATGCGAAGATTTCATGCAGTCGTCCCGGCAAGGTCTCCAAAAAGCCCGAGAGCTTTTTAAAAAACGTTTCGGGCTTTCAGACAAAAGACTTCGGCGTATGAAGGAAAACGTGCCGGCGTTTTTTCCATTTCCGTTTTCCGCAAAAAATCCCTACCTTTGCGAGGAGTAAAGCAAACGAATTAATCTAGCAAAACGAATATGAAACAATATCTTGATCTGCTCCACCGCATCCGGACGGAAGGAGTGAGAAAGGATGACCGCACGGGAACGGGCACAATCAGTGTGTTCGGCCACCAGATGCGCTTCAATCTGGAGGAAGGTTTCCCGTTGGTAACCACCAAAAAACTGCATCTGAAATCCATCATCCACGAACTGCTCTGGTTCCTGAAAGGAGATACGAACGTGAAATACCTGCAGGAAAACGGAGTACGCATCTGGAATGAATGGGCAGACGAAAACGGAGACCTGGGTCACATATACGGATATCAGTGGCGCTCATGGCCGGACTATGAAGGAGGATTCATCGACCAGATTTCCGAGGCTGTGGAAACCATCCGCAAGAATCCGGATTCCAGACGAATCATCGTCAATGCCTGGAACGTGGCCGACCTGAAGAACATGAACCTGCCGCCCTGCCACATGTTTTTCCAGTTCTATGTAGCTGACGGACGACTGAGCCTGCAAATGTACCAGCGCAGTGCGGACAGTTTCCTGGGAGTGCCGTTCAACATCGCTTCCTATGCCCTGCTGCTGCAGATGATGGCACAGGTAACCGGTCTGAAACCGGGTGATTTCATCCACACACTGGGCGATGCACATATCTATCTGAATCATCTGGAACAAGTGGATCTGCAGCTTTCACGCGAGCCCCGTCCCCTGCCCCGCATGATCCTGAATCCGGACGTAAAGAATATCTTCGACTTCAAGTATGAGGATTTCCAGCTGGAAGGATACGATCCCTGGCCGCACATTGCCGGAAAAGTTTCTGTGTAACCCCTTGTCAAACCAACCTTGCTGAAGAATATGTTATCCATTATCGTAGCCATCAATCAGAACCGGGGAATCGGACATGAAAACAAACTGCTCTACTGGCTCCCCAACGATCTGAAGCGCTTCAAGGCGCTGACCACCGGACATACCATCATCATGGGACGGAAAACGTTTGAATCCTTGCCCAAAGGTGCTCTGCCCAACCGCCGGAATATCGTATTGAGCCGCAGCTGCCGGGAGTTTGAAGGAGCCGAATGTTTCCACACCCTGAAAGAAGCCCTGAAAGCCTGTGCGAACGAAGAGGAAGTATTTATCATCGGAGGTGCCAGCCTCTATGCGGAAGCGCTCCCGCATGCCGACCGTCTCTACGTGACGGAAGTGGAAGACAGACTGGCAGAAGCCGATGCCTTCTTCCCTGCTCTGGACCCGGCACAATGGCAAGAAAAAAGTAGAGAATGTCATTCGCAGGACGAAAAACATCTCTACTCTTATACCTTTATAGACTACGACCGCATCCGTCCGGCCACTGCCGGAAACGGGAATGTCTGATCTTACGCTCAGTCTTCATCCGCCAGATTCATGATCGGCATCTGGCGCTTGATGGCTTCGCGGAAAGAAATAATTGTTTCCGAGCGGGAAAGTCCAAGCGGCTGGAGCTTGTCGTGAATGATGTCCAGCAGGTGATGGTTGTTTCTCGCGTAAATCTTGATAAACATGTCGTACTGACCGGTCGTAAAATGACACTCCACTACCTCGGGAATCTGTTTCAGTCCTTCAGTCACGGCGTCAAACTGCTCCGGATCTTTCAGATACAAACCGATGTATGCACAGGTTTCATACCCCACCTTCTCCGGATCGATGACAAATTCCGAGCCTTTCAGAATTCCCAGGTTCGTCAACTTCTGTATGCGCTGGTGAATGGCCGCGCCAGATACATTGCATGCACGAGCTACTTCCAGAAACGGAATGCGCGCATTGTCAGCAATCAATTTCAAAATCTGTTCGTCTAAGCTGTCTAGTTGATGATGTCCCATTGGCAAGTATTTAAATTCAAGCAAAGATAGCACTTTTAATCCATAAAATAATCGCATTTGTAACTTTTATTCCATACGGAACTTTAATTGGGCAGTTTGTTATATCTTTGTGAAAACAATCATCAGAAACTATGAAGAAAACAGTATGCTCTATCGCGCTTTTTTGCGCTTGCCTGGCTGCCCACGGGCAGAACTTCGGGGACTGGTTTACCGACCGGACTCTACGCGTGGACTATGTGTTCACGGGAGATTATCAACACCAGGATATCTGCCTGGACGAGCTGAGTTCGTTGCCTCAGTGGGCCGGACGCCGCCACCATCTGAGTGAACTTCCACTGGCAGGAAACGGTGACATCGAAATGAAGGACAAGGCTACAGGAAAGGTGATCTACCGTACTTCGTTCTCCAGCCTGTTCCAGGAATGGCTGGGAGAAGCGGAAGCAAAGGAGGTAAAAAGAAGCTTTGAAAACAGTTTCCTGCTGCCTTATCCGAAGGAAGCAGCCACCGTTACCGTGCGGTTGAAGAATGCCCGGCAGGAAGTATGTGCCTCACTCACCCACGAGGTCAATCCGAAGGATATCCTGATTCACCAGCGGGGCAACGAACGGATTACTCCGCACCGTTATCTGCTCCAAAGCGGAACAGCTGAAGACTGTATCGACGTAGCTATCCTGGCAGAAGGTTATACACAAGCCGAAATGGATCTCTTCTACAAGGATGCTGAGATTGCCTGCGAGGCGTTGTTCGACCACGAACCGTTCAAACACCTGAAAGACCGCTTCAACATTGTTGCGGTGGCAAGTCCTTCTCAGGACAGCGGTGTGAGCGTTCCCCGGCGTGACGAATGGAAGAGTACGGCAGTCAGTTCACATTTCGACACGTTCTATTCCGACCGTTACCTGACAACCCGGAGCGTAAAGGCTATCCACAACTGGCTGGCAGGAATCCCTTATGAACATATCATCATTCTGGCCAATACGGATACTTACGGCGGAGGCGGTATCTATAATTCCTATACACTGACCACTACGCACAACCCGATGTTCCGGCCGGTAGTCGTGCATGAATTCGGACACAGTTTCGCAGGACTGGCTGACGAATATGCCTACACAGAAGAGCCCAGTCCGCTTTATCCATATGACATCGAACCGTGGGAGCAGAACATTACCACACTGGTGAACTTTGAAAGCAAGTGGAAAGACATGCTGCCTGAAGGGACTCCGGTGCCGACACCGGTGCAGAAGGATCCGGAAAAGATCTATACTCAGGTGGGTGTTTACGAAGGTGCGGGCTACAGCCTGAAAGGTATCTACCGCCCGACTACGGAATGCCGTATGAAGATCAATGAAGCTCCTCGCTTCTGCCCGGTCTGTGAACGTGCCATCGAACGGCTGATCAATTTCTATACCAAATAACTTCAAACAAACGATTACCATGCTGACACTTACGAAAATTAAAACGGATCATCCGGACTATTCCTTCGTGGAAGAACTGTTACATCTCTCTTTTCCGGAAGCAGAACGGCGGGATGACGATGCACAACGCGAACAGACAGACCGGAATCCGCAATTCAACTGTCACCTGATAACCGATGAAACGGAAAAGGGAACTGTCCGGGTCGGGTTTATTACGACCTGGAATCTGAATGGATTTACTTACGTGGAACATCTGGCAACTTCGCCGGACGTGCGCAACCAGGGCTATGGACGGAAGGTCATGGAAGAGCTGAAGCAGCATTTCCCGGGGTTGATCGTGCTGGAAGTGGAGAAGCCAGAAACCGACCTGAGCATCCGACGGATCGGTTTCTACCGCCGCTGCGGCTTTTCCCTGTGCGAAAAGGAATATATCCAGCCGGCGTATCGGAAAGGAGGCGAAGAACTGCCGCTCTTTCTGATGTACACAGGTACCGATACCCTTGATCCGCAATTTGAAACTGTCCGTGACAATATTCACCGGGAAGTGTACGGAGTAGTACGGTAAACATTTCCCGGCCGGCAAGAAACAAACAGGCATAAAAAAAGTCGTCTTCCCGAAGGAGACGACTTTTTTTTATTGCTTATATGAGAACTATTACTGACGTTGAGTTGCAGAATAGTTGATCTTCAAAGCGTATGCCTGACGAAGTGCCTGTTTTACTTCTGTTACGATACCCATCTTGGTTTTAGAATCAACCTTCAGAGATACAGTCATAAACGGCTTGTCTTCCTCTTTCATGTTTTCACGTTCCTGATAGATGTAGTCCTGAACTTCAGAAGCTTCAGCGAACTTATCGTTCAACTGAATACGGTCTGTAGTACCCATCGTTTTCTGGAACTCCTTCATCGGCTTACCGATATAGATGAATGAAACCAGAGATTTCTGTTCCAATTTTTCCAATTCGGTAGCAGCAGGCACCTTAAACTGAACCTTCAAAGTAACTTCACGCATTGTTGTTACGATCATGAAGAAGAACAACATGGTAAAGATCAGGTCAGGCAATGATGAAGTATTCAGTTCCGGCATCTCGCGCTTACCGCTCTTATTAAATTTTCCCATTGTTTATTTTCCTCCATATTTTTTAGGTTCAGCTTCAGAAATCTTCTGCGGATAATAATCGATGATAGCACCCTTTTCATCCTCAGAGCATTCTGCAAAGCTCTTTCCAAACTGTGAGTTAGCCAATTCATCACGCAATTCATTGTATGCAGCTACGAGTTCGTTCTGCACCTGAATATACATATCGTAACTTGTACCCACGTCGTTCTGCACGGAAATTACATGCTTGTCAGGAATCATCACGTCACCGAAGAAAGGCAAATGCTTTGCATGTTTTTCCGGCATATTCGGATCATCATTCGGATTAGAGATAAATTCCTTAGCCTTTTCTCTCAGCTGCTTAATATCGAACCATTCTCCACCAACCATCAACTGGTCGTCCTTATTAATACGAACCTGAAGAATGTTACGTTCCTTAATGATAACGTCATCTTTCTGCTGATCGTTTTCTGGGGGAGGCGGAAGACGTCTCGCCAAACCACGGTCAGTATCCATTGATGTTGTAATAAGGAAGAAAATAAGCAACATGAAGGCAATATCGGCCGTAGAACTTGCATTGATTCCGGGCACTTTTCTATTTCTTTTTGCCATTTTACTTATTTCGTTTTAATTATCAAACTCAATGAATATTATTTTTTCAGAATTCCAGTCATATTAAAGAGAGTACCGATAGCAGCAATAGCAACCATTACATAAGTAGCATACAAGAACATATCTGTAATCTTCAGCCACATTGCATCGCTATAAACTTCGCCACCACCCTTTACAACCGGTTCAGTAGAACCCATATTGTAAGCTACAACCAACAGGACAACCAACAGAATCAGTCCCAGCAGAGACTTGATTGCGCCTTTCGGATTATCTTTCAAAGCGCCACCGAACTGGGCAACCGCTCCAATAAGAGTTACAATCACAGTCACGGCAAACATTGCGTACATCAAGTACATCAGCGCCGGTGTATTAGCAGGCTCAACATCACCTGCAGCATTAACTTCGCTGTGTCCTACTCCGTAGAACATGCCCAACACTACCAAGATCAAGGCAACGCAGACATAAAATACGTAGTAAGATACTTTGTATGATAATTTAGCCATTGTTCTAATTATTTTTTGTATTTCAAGTTATACTTCATGATCATATCAAGCAGAGTGATAGAAGAATCTTCCATCTGGCTTGTAATACCTTCGATCTTAGACAGGATGTAGTTGTAGAATACCTGAAGGATCAATGCAACGATCAAACCGAAGATAGTAGTGATCAACGCAACTTTCATACCACCGGCTACAACTGTCGGAGAAATATCACCAGCCTGCTGGATATCATCGAACGCCATAACCATACCAATTACAGTACCCAAGAATCCCAAAGACGGAGCCATTGCGATGAACAGAGTGATCCAAGAGCAACCTTTTTCCAGATAACCTGCCTGAACACCACCGTAAGATACTACAGAACGTTCAACAACGTCCAGACCTTCATCAATTCTCATCAGACCCTGATAGCAGATAGAAGCAACAGGACCGCGAGTGTTACGGCAGATAGTCTTAGCACCTTCTACATCACCTTTTTCCAAAGCAGCTTCCAGTTTAGCCATCAATTTCTTAGCGTCAACTTCAGCCAAGCTCAAATACTGTCTCTTATACACATCTGACGCTGCCGACGACTTAA
>ENA-OZGL01000530-OZGL01000530.1-human-gut-metagenome-genome-assembly--contig:-NODE-530-length-17904-cov-15.720825_pt1 | contig 17904 bp, 16 predicted proteins | sample MGYA00245117_ERZ653659 | MGnify/ENA primary metagenome ERZ653659 (study PRJEB26926, sample SAMN06165263) | human gut metagenome | biome: ENVO:00009003; feature: ENVO:2100002; material: ENVO:00002003... | reverse complement strand
GAGATCTAGTACGGTCTCGTGGGCTCGGAGATGTGTATAAGAGACAGGTCGTGATTTGGAGGATTATTATGTACAACTGGGAGAGCGTCTTCGGATGCTCTCCCTTTACTTTTGCAGGGCAGTCCGTGTGGAGTGTCCTGTTTCTTTATATAAGGAGAGGACAGATTATGACCTATAATGCAATGACCGAACGTTACGAAGAAATCACGGTTTGCGGAAAACCTGCGCTGTTTACCAGCATCCGCATCAAGAGAGATACTGTCCCGGACGGTCTGTATGCCTACGATGTCTGGCATGACGATAAGTGCCGGGGCATCCCTTGTGAGAGCGCACCCTTTGTACATTCAAAATGAGAATGCCGTGTTCCTTTTTTTGTGGCATGTGTAGGATGGACAACCATACCGTCCAGCCAAATCCGTATAATGAGGGCAGAAAAGTGACGGAATCATAAGACAGAAGGAGAAGAGCGTATGAAAAAATTTTTGATGGTACTGTTGAGCATTGCATTTGTGCTGAATCTTACGATTGTGATTGGGCTGATTGGCGGATATGGTTCGCCACGCCGGGCGCTTTACACCATCACAGATGAACTGATGAACAGTGCCTATCGCTTCAAAAGAGGTTGGCAATTTAAGAATAGGCTGCCTTGACTTTTTATCGCAATTTTCAAAAATAGCGCCAATCAAAACGGCATATTTGCGATATGCAGTTTGCGGATGTTGCTTGTGCATTAAAAACGCAAACTGCTATAGAAGATGGACAGACGGGCTGTCCATCTTTTTTTGTATACTGGGGTTGTGCAAAAGAGACAAAATTTTTTTGTAATTCTGTAAAACGACAAAAGTTCATACAAAGAATTGCAGGGATAGTTGTGTTGTGTTACAATGAGCAGAGAAGGAGAATGGACTGTGCGTAATAGTAGATTGGACCGTATACTCTATATCCAGCAGGTGCTGGTACAGGGCGGTGTGCTGAACAAACAGCAGACGGCTGACCGCTTCGGTGTCAGTGAGAAAACCATCCAGCGCGACCTTGACACCCTGCGGAATCATTTTGCAGACAGCGAGCCGCGCCGGGAGATCTTATACAACTCCGCAAAGGGCGGCTATCTGCTGGATGACACGCTTTCGCGCTTCCTCACCAGCAGCGAGATTCTGGCAGTGTGCAAGATCCTGCTGGAAAGCCGCTCCATGGTCAAGGAGGAGATGTTCCCGATTCTGGACAAGCTGATCTGGGCCTGTACACCGCTGGATAGGCTGAATCAGGTCAAAGACCTCATCAGCAACGAACGTTTTCACTATGTCGAGCCGCAGCATGGCCGGAAGTTTATCGAGAGCCTGTGGGAGATCGGCACGGCAGTAGAAAATCACAATGTTATGGAAATTACCTACTGCCGCACCCACGATGGCGAGACTCGTGTGCGCACCATCGAGCCGGTTGGCATCCTGTTCAGCGAGTATTATTTCTATCTGGCGGCGTTCATCGAAGGCATCGACAAGGATAAGCACTTCCGGAACCCACAGGATAATTCTCCGACCATTTATCGCATCGACCGTATCCAGAACTATAAGACCCTCGACCGACACTTTGCCCAGAGATACACGAATCGTTTTCAGGAGGGTGAGATGCGCAAGCGCATCCAGTTTATGTACGGCGGCGAGTTGCAGATCATCCGGTTCGAGTATACCGGGCCAAGTCTGGAATCTGTACTTGACCGACTGCCCACTGCAAAGGTTTTGCGTGTAACAGAAAAGGGCTGGATCGTGGAAGCCGAGGTGTTTGGTACGGGCATCGATATGTGGGTGAGAAGTCAGGGAGATTACATTAAAGATTATAAAACCATAAGGAGCGATAGAATATGAGCGAAATTCAGGTGGAAGTGTGTTTTACGGACAAGCTGGAGTCTGTCCGCGTGGGCGGAAAGGCGATGGAAATCCCGAAAGCCGTGAAGGCAAAGCCCGTCGAGGAGTGGTTTGAACCGGCTGCGGGCCGCGTGAAGTGGGGCGGACTGGGCGCTGAGATAAAGGAAATGGATTTCGGCGGAGAGAAGGATGCCGCGTACAGTTTCCTGTTCAACGGCCCGGAGGACAAAAAGCAGGAGTTTATGGCTTGTGTGGAACGCTTCTGCCTGGGCGAGGAAGCACAGCAGGAAACAAAAAAGAAGACTGTGCAGGACTACCTGCAGGAGGCTAAGAAAAATCAGCAGGCAGGCAATGCGGAAATGGCGTTCCAGCAGTACATGGTCGCGGCCAGAGATTACGGACACCCCGAGGCACAGTTTGAGGTGGCACGGTGCTATCAGAACGGCACGGGTGTGGAAAAAAACGAAGAAAATGCGGTCGTGTGGTACAAAAAGGCCGCAGAGCAGGGCGATGCCGAGGCACAGTGCGCGCTGGGCGAGTGCTATTATCAGGCTCGGGGCGTTGAAAAGGACGACAAAGAGGCCCGCAAGTGGTACGAAGCGGCGGCGACTCAGGGAAATGTGACGGCCCAGTATATGACCGGGCGGCTGTATGCGGAACTCTCGTACAATGTACCGGCTGTGAAGTGGTACACCAAAGCGGCAGAGCAGGAATGCCCGGAAGCACAGTATGAGCTGGGTGTGTGCTATGAGGCCGGCGACGGCGTCGGCAAGGACGAGGCAAAAGCCGCAGGACTGTACCGTAAGGCGGCAGTGCAGGGCTATGCGGAGGCACAGAAAAAACTGGGTGACTGCTATACTCATGGCATAGGCGTCGCAAAAGATTTGGAACAGGCGTTTGAATGCTACAGCAAGGCGGCAAAACAGGGCAATGTGAAAGCGCAGTACAATCTGGGCCTTTGCTATATGAAGGGTAATGGCGTAACGAAAGACCTCGTGCAGGCAGTTGAATGGTATGAAAGAGCAGCAGAGCAGGGACTTGCAGAGGCACAGTATTATCTTGGCCGTTGCTACAATAACGGAGAAGGCGTAGAAAAAGACCCGAAAAAGGCTGCGATGTGGTGCGAAAAAGCTGCAGAACAGGGAATAGCAGTTGCACAGTACTATCTTGGCTGTTGCTACGAAGATGGAAAAGGCGTAACAAAAGACCTTGCTAGGGCGGCAGAGTGGTACCGCAAAGCTGCAGAGAGTGGCAATGTGAAAGCACAATTTGCTCTGGGCAAGTGCTATTATGATGGAAATGGCACAGAAATGAATTATAGTGAAGCCGTGAAATGGTATCGGAAAGCGGCAGAACAGGGCGATGCAAATGCACAGAATAGGTTTGGTTACTGTTATGAGTATGGAGAAGGCGTAGCAAAAGATCTTGCCAAGGCAGTGGAGTGGTACCGGAAAGCCGCAGAGCAGGGTTATGATGTAGCGCAATACAATCTGGGTACTTGTTACGCTAACGGCATGGGTGTGGCAAAAGACATTGCCAAGGCAGAGGAGTGGTTCCGGAAAGCTGCAGAACAAGGCGTTGATATGGCGCAGTACAATCTTGGCGTTTGCTATGGGCATGGATATGGTGTGGCGCAAAACAGAGAAGAAGAAGTAAAATGGTACCGGAAAGCCGCAGAACAAGGCTATGCGGACGCGCAGCACAATCTGGGTTATTGTTACGCTAACGGTATGGGTGTGACAAAAGACTATGCCAAGGCAGCGGAGTGGTATCGTAAATCTGCAGAGCAGGGATGCGCAGAAGCTCAATATACTCTTGCAGAATTATATGCCAATGGATATGGCGTGGCACAAAACAAAGAAGAGGCAGTAAAATGGTATCGGAAAGCGGCAGAGCAGGGTGATGCAGATGCACAGAATAGTCTGGGCTATTACTATGAAAGGGGAGAAGGGGTAGCAAAAGATCTTGGAAAAGCAATCGAGTGGTATCGTAAATCTGCAGATAATGGTAATGAATTGGCGCAGTGCAATCTAGGACTTTGTTATGAGTGTGGCAAAGGCGTAACGAAAGATCTTGTCAAGGCGGCAGAGTGGTACCAGAAAGCCGCAGAGCAGGGATCTGCAGAAGCACAGAACCGGCTTGGTGAATGCTACTTCTATGGTCGAGGTGAGCCGGAAAACAAATCCGCAGCGGTGAAATGGTATGAGAAAGCGGCAGAACAGGGAATTGCAAATGCACAGTACAACCTTGGCTACTGTTATGAAAAAGGGTACGGCGTGACAAAAGACAAAGAACAGGCTATGCAATGGTACAAGAAAGCGGCCGATCAGGGCCATGAAAGCGCAAAGGAAGCCATTGACGGGATGGAGAGCGGCGGCATGGGTGCTGCTGTCGCAGGCGGTGTGGCACTGGCTGCGACGGGCCTGATATGGAAGATTTTGAGGATTTAACAGCAGAAAGGAAAATAAATCATGGCAGACGAGCTTGAGGTGCTTGAAAAACAGCAGCTTTCTGCGCAGCGGTCGCTGAATGACCTGACGGACCAGCTGACCCTTGCAGACCATCTGGTGTATAAAAAATATCTGACGGAACTGCAGAACTATGGCATGGTGGAGCTTTCCCAGCAGATGCTGGACGTGCAGGACCCTGCCCAGTGCATCCAGCTGTTCCAGCTGCAGAAATTGACCCTGAAAAAGGGCGAGGATATGTTCCAGAAGCTTTCTACGGTGTACTATTCCAGCATGGCGCAGGGCTGCAGTCTGGCGGTGATGATCGATGTGCCGGATGCAGGAAGTGGAGCCAACATCTATCTTGGCGTTCGGGAAGATCCTGCTCAGAAAAGTATGGAAAATCGAAAACTGGATATTTCAGGAAAGACATTGCAAAAGGTTTTGCTCTCCAACTTTCCCGGTTCAGAAGTGACCGCGGTTTCACAGAAGGAGGAAGATAAGCTCCTGAATGATCCGGCAGAAGGAGCATTTGGTGAGTATCAGGAAGCTGTGGCCTCGGTGTCCTGCGTGGCGGCACTGCGGGATAAATCCAAGACAGAAGACAAAGCTTTTGTGCAGGGCATCGAGCGCTTTATGGACGCCATGGACGGCGAGGTGTACACGGCGCTGTTTTTGGCAGAGCCTGTCTCGGCAGAAACGCAGGCGGAGATACGCAGCGGGTACGAAAACCTCTACAGCAGTCTTTCGCCCTTCCGCAAGAGCACATGGTCCTATAGCGAGAATCAGAGCATGGCTGTGATGGAGAGCCTGTGCAGCGGGACTTCCCACACCATCAGCGATACCGTCAGCACGACCACAACGGACGGCACGAGCCAGTCCTCCTCGGTGACGGATGGCACCCAGAAAACGAAAGGGGTCAGCGGCGGCATCAACGGCGGTGTCGGCAGCAGCTCCGGCACCTCGGTCACAAAGGTCTCGCCGGTGGCTGGCGGCATTGCAGGCATTCTGGGTCTGGGCGGCGCAGTAGCCTCGGTTGCGATTCCGGTGGCAGGTGCTGTTATTGGACCGCTGCTGGGCACGGCTGGCAGGGCCATAGGAGGCATGGCACCATCCAGAACGGCTTTTAACAGCATTGCCCGGAACATCGGCGGCTCCATGGGCGTAAACACCTCGTGGGGTACCAGCCACTCTGCCACCGAGCAGATCGGCACTTCGCACAGCACCTCCGATGGGACGTCGCATGGAACATCGGACACCATCAGCCAGCAGGAGAGCCACGGCACAACAGACACCCGCGGCATGGGCCGTACCCAGCAGGTCGAGCTGTGCAACAAATCGGTGGAAGAATTGCTGGAACGAATTGAAAACCAGCTCAAGCGCGCCAAGGAGAGCGAGGATTACGGCTGTTATAAATGTGCGGCTTATTTCCTTTCGTCTACCCCGTCTACGGCGCTTCTGGCAGCCAATACTTACCGCGCATTGATGGTGGGCGAGGGCTCCTCGGTGGAGAGCGGCGCTGTGAATGTCTGGCAGAACGATGAGGCACAGGTGGCCCAGCTGCGGGAGTACCTCAAGCGATTCATGCACCCGGTCTTTGCCCGTCCGCTGTGGGCGGGTGCGCCGGACAGCCTGCTTTACACGCCAGCAACACTGGTCAGCGGTCGGGAACTTCCGATGCACCTTGGCTTGCCCACCCGCTCAGTGCACGGCTTGCCAATCATCGAGCACGCGGAGTTCGGCCGCAATGTGCCGGACGAAACGGTGCCGGATGCGGACAAGATGGAGCTGGGCAAAATCTACCATATGGGCAGGGAGGAAAAAGCGGACCTTATCCTGAACCGGCAGGCAATGGCCTCCCATACCTTTGTCACAGGCTCTACGGGTACGGGCAAGTCCAACGCAGTCTACCATCTTCTGGACGAGATAACAAAGGATGGACGGACGTCGTTTCTTGTGGTGGAACCGGCCAAGGGCGAGTACAAGAATGTGTTCGGCAGCCGCGCGGATGTAAAGGTGTTCGGCACCAACCCCAGAGAAACTCCGCTGCTGCGCATCAATCCCTTTGCGTTCCCGCAGGACATCCACATTCTGGAACATATCGATCGTCTGGTGGAAATCTTCAATGCCTGCTGGCCCATGTATGCGGCCATGCCTGCCGTGCTGAAGGATGCCATCGAGCGCAGCTACCAGAAAGCCGGTTGGAACCTACGCAATTCGGAAAGTGAGAAGGGGGTTTTCCCGACCTTCTTCGACCTGCTGGATATTCTGCCGGGCGTCATTGAGGAATCGCACTACTCCAAGGACACCCAGAGCGATTATGTGGGCGCTTTGTGTACCCGTGTGAAGTCGCTGACCAACGGCATTTACGGCAGTGTGTTCTGCGCAGAGGACGCGCTGAGCGACGCAGAGCTGTTTGACTGCAATGTGGTCGTGGACCTGAGCCGGGTGGGGTCGATGGAGACAAAATCGCTGCTGATGGGCATTCTGGTCATGAAGCTACAGGAATACCGGATGTGTGGCAGCGAGATGAACAGTAGGCTGCGCCATGTTACCGTGCTGGAAGAAGCACACAACCTGTTGCGCAAGACGTCGGCGGAACAGTCGCAGGAAGGGGCAAATCTGCAGGGCAAGTCGGTGGAGATGCTGGCCAACGCCATTGCGGAAATGCGCACCGACGGAGAAGGCTTTATCATTGCAGACCAGGCACCCGGACTGCTGGATATGTCGGTCATCCGCAACACCAACACGAAAATTATCCTGCGCCTGCCGGACGAAGAGGATCGCAAGCTGGTAGGCAAGTCTGCCGCTCTGAAGGAGGCACAGATCGATGAATTGTCCAAGCTGCCGCTGGGTGTGGCTGCCGTTTACCAGAACGAGTGGCCGGAGGCGGTGCTCTGCAAGATTGAGGCGTATCCCATGCCGGAAAATGCTGTTTACCACAAACCCTCAAAAATGCCGCATGAAATCAACGCAGAGTTTGTATTTGGACAACTGGCAGCGGGCAAAGAGCTGGAACCGCTGAGCATTTCGGAGATGGAGCAGCTGAAGCTCTGGCTGAAACGCCATGAGATGATGTTGAAGCCGGAGGACGGCCGCTACCTGGAACGGGTCTTTGCAGGCGGCGAACTGGATGTGGCTAAGACCCGGAAAGCTGTGTTTGATTTCTTTGGTGGGATTAGCACGGTCGTTGATTACTGTGCCGCAGCCGAAAAATCGTTCACACCCCGTAAAGAATTTCTGGAACAGTTGCAGGGACAGTACGGCCTGAAAGCTGCTGCCGCAGACTGGGTGCTGAATAGCGTGATAAGCATGGGCATGAGCCTGAACCCGGATGCAAAGGCTGTAGATAATCTAAGGACGAATTTTGAACAGCAGGGAGGTCGTGTGCTGTGAGGCGAGAAATCTCAGAAACGAAACCGATGGAAGCAAAAATGCACATTGGGTTGGATGATGTCGTCAAACAGTCATTTGAGCGTCTACAGAAAGGCGCGATAGAAAAGCCAGAAGAAAAACTGGATGCTGCTACGGAAAAGTCATTTGCAGAGCTAGAAAAAGAGCTGGAATACAAAAATAACGATGATGGAATGCCGTACCGTATGGAGCAGGATCTTTTGTCGGATGCAGAGTATAAAAGAAACGGATATGAGTATACTACCGATCACCTTGGAAGGCTGTTTACAGCCGAAGGAGACCTGCATCTGAAAGAGCATGATGGTCGTCTGCAAATTAAAGACAGCATCCATGACATTGGAAAAGGATATGAAAAAAGTACCGATGATCGAGGTCATGCAATTGCAGACCGCTTTGGTGGGGCAAACGATTTGGAAAATCTCATTCCGCAGGATTCTGGACTAAATCGGAACGAATTCAAAAATTTTGAGAATAAACTGGCACAGGAAGTGGAAGCTGGGAAAAAAGTCAATCTGAAATTGGAGATGCATTATCCGGGAGACTCCTTCCGTCCGGATGCCATTACTGCTGTGACAACGATTGACGGAAAGCAGGAAGTTAAAGTATTTCTGAACGATTGGTATTTATAAGTCCACTGCACTTTCAGGTTATTACAATCCCGGTCGATTGCACATACAATACAAGTATCACTTCACAAAACGGAGGGTACTTGTACTATGGTGGACTACGCCGACATCGGAAAACGCATCCGTGCCTGCCGCCTTGCAAAGGGCATGACGCAGGAACAGCTGGCCAATGAGGTCGGCGTGGTGGTCACGCACATCAGCCATATTGAGACAGGCAACTCCGTGCCTAGCCTGAAAACGCTGATCGACATCATCAATGCACTGGACTGCTCGGCGGACGAGCTGCTGTGCATCGAGATTAAAAAAGCAAAGCCGGTGTTCGACAGTTGGATGACGGAACAGCTTGCGGATTGCTCTGCCGATGAAGCTAAAATCATCAAAGAAACAGTGGTCAATCTGAAAAAATCACTCCGAAAAGTGTATGGGAAACCATCTAAGAATCGGTATGACTAAAATCTCAAAAGGCTAATATTAAGAGCCTGAAAAGCATCAGTAAACAGAATTAACCGCCCCAGATTCCGTAACAGGCATCTGGGGCGGTTTCTCTATGTAAGGCTATATAGAAAAATCCCAATGGAAGTTTGCCGGATGGACAATATTGGTGTTCAATCAACGCTTTATAATAAAAGCATCAAAATGATTCATTTGAATCATTCCGAACGGAAAAGGTTACGCATCATCCATTGAGATGGGAGGAAACATCATGAAAGAATTATTTGAAATCTATGATGGCAGTGCAGAGGCTAAAAAAGCCAAAGGAAAATCCAAAAATCTGAGCGGCTTTCATCCGCTGTTTACCGCATCTGTCCGCAGAAGCATCGCGCTGGATTCCTTAAAGATCTGGCTACTGCTGGGGTTCGTTGTGGGCGTGGTGACAGGTGTTGCAACCGGTGACGGAGCGGTATCCGTCTTTTTGGGGCTTCTGATCGCCGCAGTAATCTATTTTGGCTTTCGGGATGATGTCTACACAAAAAGGTATACGGCCCAGAGCATGACAGAGGCCAGCTGCCCTTGCCGGAAGGAATGAGCTGGGAAGAAGCTGTAGACCGCATCCGCCGCGGATTTGCCAACCCGGACGTTGAACAGGTGACAGATACTGCGGATGCCGTGACCTTTAGACTCATTTCCCTCTGCCTTTGCAAAAAACTCGGAAAGCGTGATCTGAAAAGCATCTCAGATCTTTACATGCGAAGGAATGGACGGGATCGCAAAGGTCTAAAGTCCCCAAGCGTCCAACTTACAACAAAAATGAGACAGGCGACCCACCTTTCGGGAAGCCTGTCTCATTTTTCTGTTGGGGGCTATTTGCATTGCTGAGAAACAGCCCAGTTTGGAAACTCAGCGATTGAAGGAGAACGGGGGATTACTTAAAGGCTGATATCCTTTCCGCCATTGAGCTTGCTGAAGGCCAGCAGGGAAATGACGGTCAGGATGGTCATGATGGTGGACAATGCGGCTGCAGTGCCGTAGTTGCCGCGGATGACCTCGGTATAGATTGCGACTGTCAGGGTCTTGGTCTTGCCGGTATACAGGATGATTGCGGTAGACAGTTCACTGATCATGGTGACCCAGCTCAGGATAGCACCAGAGATGATGCCGGAAGCCATCATGGGAACCGTGATGCGGAAGAATGCCTTCATCTTGGAAGCGCCCAGCGAGATAGCAGCTTCCTCAATGCTCATGGGGATCTGCTGCAGGATAGCCACCGACGAGCGGATGGTATAGGGCAGACGCCGGATGATGAGGGCTACTACCATGATGAGCATGGTGCCGCTGATGAGGAGCGGGGGCTTATTAAAGCCGATGAGCAGCGCAATGCCAAGGACCGTGCCGGGCACGATGTAGGGAATCATCGAGAGGACGTCCACCACGTTGGTCAGGGCATTGCGGCGGCGCACCACCAGATAAGCGATGAGAACAGCCAGCAGCACGATGACGACCAGTGCCAACAGGGGGATGATGATGGTATTCTGAATGCTGCGACCCAGCTTGCCGATGGCGGTCTGGTAGCTCTGCAGCGAGTAGCCGTCCACAAAGATCTTACCCTGCGTGTTCTTGAACGAGGTGTAGATGACGTAGGCCTGCGGCAGGATGGCGATGCCCACTACAAGGTAGACGACCAGATGCACCAGAGCGTTGATGCCCTTGCGGGCCTCCCGCTCCTCCACGGGGTGCATACTGTTCAGAGCGAAGGCGTTCTTGTTGGAAACGTACTTCTGGACGAGGAACACCAGCGTGGTGACGACGATAGCGATGACGGCGATAGCGGCTGCAAAGCCGTCGCTGCCGCCCACCTCGTTGATGAACTCGGTGTAAAGGACAACAGGGAAGGTACGATAGCCCTCACCGATCAGCATCGGGGTGCCGAAGTCTGCAAAGGATCGCATGAACACCAGCAGAGCTGCAGCCAGCAGGGTGGGCATGATCAGGGGCACGACCACTTTGAAGAAGCAGACAATGCCAGAGCATCCGAGGTTCTCAGCCGCCTCGATGAGGGAGTTGTCGATATTCTTCAATGCACCCTTGGCGTAGAGGAACACCAGCGGGAACAGCTGGAGCGTCATGACCAGCACGATGCCGCCGAAGCCGTAGATGTCCGGGATGGCGATGCCGAGGTTTTTGAAGAAGGCGGTGATGACACCGCTGCGACCCAGCAGCAGGATCCATGAGTAGGCACCGATGAAGGGAGCCGACATGGATGCCACCACAATGAGGATATTCAGCACCGACTTGCCTTTGATCTTAAAGATCGTGAACAGGTATGCCAGTGGGGTGCCAATGGCGATGGAGAGCACCGTCGCTGTGATGGACACCTTGAAGCTGTTGATCAGGGTATCGAAATAGTAGCTCTTGGAAAAGAACTTCGTGAAATAAGCCAGCGTGAAACCGCCGGTGTCGGGGTCCAGCACAGACTGGCGGATCAGGTATGCCATCGGGTAAAGCAGGAACAGTGCATAGAGTGCGATGGTCCCCAGCGTAATGGCTCCCCAGACATCAAGACGGAACTTATTATTGTTTTTCATAAGCGTCGCTCCTGATGAGATTGGTACCACCGTCCTTGGTAAAGACGTTGATCTTCTCTTTCTTGACCTTCAGCAGCACCTTCTCGCCCTTCTTGAGGCCCTCGCCAATGGAGGACTCCTCTACGATCTCCACCGAGTCGCCCTGATCGGTGTCAATGGTGTAGTGGGTGTTGAGACCGAGGTAGGTGCATTCCTGCACGGTGCCGTGGATGCCATCGGTGCCGTCCTTGCAGATAATGAACTCCTCCGGGCGGATGGAACAGCGCACATCCTGCTCGGCAGCCTTGTCCAGAGCATCGATGTGCTCATGGTAGCCGTCGGCAAAGGTGATGATGCCGTCCTTGACGTGGGCATTCACGATGTTGGTGCGGCCGATAAAGGTGGCAACGAAGACATTCTTCGGGCGCTGGTAGATGTCGCGGGGAGTGCCAACGTGCTGGATGACGCCCTCCTTCATAACGGCGATACGGTCGCTGATGGCCATTGCCTCTTCCTGATCATGGGTGACGTACACGGTGGTAATGCCAACGCTCTTCTGGGTGTGGCGGATGACGCTGCGCATCTCGACACGGAGCTTTGCGTCCAGATTGGAAAGCGGCTCGTCCATCAGCAGCACATCCGGCGAGATGACCAGTGCGCGAGCCAGTGCGATACGCTGCTGCTGACCGCCGGAAAGCTGGTTGGGCATACGGTCGGCATACTGCATGATCTGCATCAGGTTCAGAAACTCATCCGTCCGCTTCTTGATCTCGGCCTTGTCCACCTTGCGGTTTTTCAGACCGAATGCCACATTGTCCCGGACGGAGAGGTTCGGGAAGATGGCATAGTTCTGGAACACCATGCCGATGTTGCGCTTGCTGGGGTCCATATCGTTGATGCGCTTCTCGTTGAAGAAGATGTCGCCGCCCTCAATGGAGTTGAAGCCTGCGATCATACGGAGAAGAGTGGTCTTGCCGCAGCCGGAGGGACCCAGCAGGGTGAACAGCTCACCATCTCCGATCTCCAGATCCAGGTCCGGGATGACCGTATTATTCCCGTAGCGCTTTACTGCGTCTTTGACTGATATTCTGCTCATACTAGCCTCCTGCTGCCCTTTGAATTACTTGCTCTGCAGATCGGTGAAGATCTCAGTGTACTTGTCCACCAGCTCCGACTTGTGGGCGCTGACGTAGGGAATGTCCTCTTCGATGACATTGATGTCTGCCATCGGGGTCATGGCATCGTTGGTGGCAGCATCCTTCATAACAGGACGGTTGGTCAGGGTGCTGCCCCAGATGTTCTGGACTTCCTCACTCAGGATGAAGTCAATGAACAGCTTGGCATTGTCAATGTTCTTTGCGCCCTTGATGATGGTGGCAGAAGCAGGAAGGAAGACAGTACCTTCCTTCATGTAAACGATCTTGACAGGTGCGCCGTCCAGAACCAGCTGAGCACAGGGATCCTCATAGGACAGACCCACCACATACTCGCCATCGGCAACTCCCTTGTAAACGCCGCTGGAGCTTTCGCAGATCTTGCCGTCCACATTCTCAAACAGGTCGTGGACGTACTGCCATGCCTTATCGTCCTCGTAGCCGCCCATTGCAAGCAGCATATTGGTCAGGTGTGCGAAAGCGGAAGAGGAGTTGGCGGGGTCGGCAGTGGCGATCTTGCCCTTCAGGGCCGGGTTCAGCAGATCTTCGTAGCCCTCGATCTTGATGTCACCGATGAGGTCGGTGTTGACGATGAGGACGCTGCCGTCCAGCACATTGCCGGTGATGAAGCCGCACTTGTTCTTGTAGGCGTCGATGACGTTTGCATCGTTGGCGGAAACATACGGCTCCCACAGGTCCTCGTTGGTGTACATCTGCGACCAGGAGCCGCCGAACAGGACATCTGCGTAGGGATCGTTCTTTTCGGACTGGATACGCTTGACCAGTTCGCCGGTGCCGGCCTGAATCAGCTCGACATTGACGCCGTATTTCTCCTCAAACAGAGGAATGGTGGCGTTCAGCAGGCCCTCAGAGTTGGGCGAGTAGATCACGAGGTCGCCGCCGCCCTGTGCAGCAGAACCAGAAGCGGCAGTGGAAGCAGCGGTAGAACCGGCAGAAGAGGTGCTGGCGGAGGAGCCGCCGCAAGCGCTCAGAGCAGCAGAAGCTGCGATAACACCGGTAGCCATCAGGAACGAACGACGAGAAATCTTTTTCATAGTAAAAACCTCCATTTTTTACCTGAAACCTTTCGATAATCCCATTTTAATGCTTCTAGCACAAAAATAATACTCAAATTGCAGAACAAATGGAAAAAATACCGAACAGCGGCTGTTCGGTATTTTTTCATAGACACTTATTTCAAGGTGCTCTGGTACTCCCGCACCGAGCAGCCTATGTATTTTTTGAAAACGTGGTTAAAATATTTGTACTCACCAATACCGCACTCCCAGCCGATTTGGGAGATGGGCAGTTTTCCCTTCCGGATGAGTTCCAGAGCATTCTGAATACGGCAGCGGTTGAGGTAGTCAATGACCGTTGTGCCAAGCTCTTTCTGAAACTTCTGGTTGATGTACCGTTCCGAGTAGTGGAACTGTTCCTGAAGGTCAGCAAGTGTTATCTTGCTCCGGTAATTCTCTTTCAGATAGGCTACGATGCGCAGCACCAGCGGGTCAGTGACCTTATCTTCGCTTAATGGCGGCAGAGCTGTCCGGCTGCGGACGGCCTCTGCCTCGTCCTCCCGCTGTTGGAGGTACTGGTTATCCCCCGCAAGGCGGACAGCCTTCTCCAGCGCAGTACGCATCTCGTCCATGTCGAGAGGCTTGAGCACATAATCCGATACGCCGTTCCGGATAGCCTGCTGGGCGTACTCAAACTCCGAGTAGCCTGTCAGGATGATGGCGATATAGTTGAATTTCTCTCGAGTGTCGGCGATCATCTCAAGACCGTTTTTTACCGGCATGGTAATGTCGGTAATGACGATGTCAGGCTGCAGTTCAGCAATCTTTTCTTCACCTGCTGCCCCATTCTCTGCCTCGCCCACCACCGAGCAGCCGCACTCCTCCCACGGTACCGAGTAGCGAATGCCCTTGCGGATGATCTCTTCATCTTCTACAAGCAGAACGCGATACATGGTTTACATTCCTCCCAGCCGGAGCTTGAGTTTCACCGTGAAGCCTTCGCCCTCGGTGCTGTCGATGGTCAGTCCGCTGTCACCGCCGTAGCCCAGCCAGATGCGACGGTTGATGTTCTGCAGACCATTGTGCTCGATGTTCACTTCATCCGAGCGCAGGATGTCTCGCAGCTGTTCCAGCATGGTCTCGTCCACGCCTCCGCCGTTGTCCTCTACCGTGAAATAGAGCGCATCCTCCCCCAGCCAGCCCCGTACTCTTATATGGATGCAGGGCTTTTTCTGGAATCCGTATTTGATGCTGTTTTCCAGCAGGGGCTGTAAAAGCAGCTTCGGGATGATGAACTCCATGCAGGCGTCGTCGATGTCGATCTCGTAGGAGAAATTCGCACCGAAGCGGGTGGACTGGATCACAAGGTAATCCTGCAGATATTTCAGATCATCTTTAACGGTGACATTGTGCTTTGTGTTGTTGATGCTGTAGCGCAGGATGCCGATAAACCGCCCGATCAGCTGCTGGGCTCGCTGGGGGTCTGTCGGGATAAGATAGCGGATATTGTCCAGCGTATTATAAATAAAGTGGGGATTGATCTGCGCCTGAAGATTCTGCATCTCCATCCGGTTGTTCACTTCGGCAAGAGCGATGTTGCGCTGGCTCAGCTCTTGAATGCTGCGGACCATCTTGTTGACCTGACGGGCGATCTCCTCGATCTCATCGCCGGTGTCGATCTCGATGATGTGATCAGGGTCCTCCTTGCGGATGATGCGGATCTCCCGCACGAGGGTGTCCACCGACTTTACCATCTGCTCAGTCATAGCGTGCATGATACGGGCGAACATTGCTGCCCAGCTCAGCCCCAGCAGTACGATCAGGAGCAGACCCACGAAGAGATAACTGTAATTCGTGGGCGAGTAGATGAAGGAGTAAGCCAACACCGTGCCGTTTTCCAGCGAGCGGCTGCTGCGCAGATAGCGGTTCCCGTTCACTCGCACATACTGCGCCGCATCGGCGGGCAGATACTTGTTGGCGTTCTTCTGGGAGAGGAAGGAGGAGTTTGAACAGGTGATGACATCACCGTTGGATTTGGTGAGGATGGCGTCGTACTGGTACTGGCTGAACAGTTTTGTCCAGTCGTTCTCATTCAGATAAACTGCCGCAGCACCCTGATATTCGCCATCCCGGTAGAGCGGATGGATCATAACGTATTCTGAGCTGTTGGCTCGGAAGTGGTAGACCGTGGTGTAGACGGCCCGCATAAGATGGCAGGCGTTGTCCACGGCGATGCAGTTGAATTCCTGCCGGTGGAGATTCATCTCTCCCTCCGAAAAGGTCGTGAACCGAACATTTCCCTCAGAGTCGGTAAGGATGAGCTGTATCTCCACAAGAGCCGAGACGTTGTAATGGCTGATAAGATAACGCAGGTTGTCCTGATCCTTCCGCAGCTCGGAGAGGAACAGCTCGGTGTGTCCAGCGTCCAGCAGAAAGGCTGACGTGTTATCGTACACCTCATGGAAGGTGGAGGTGACACTCTCCAGATGGTCTTCCCGCCGGGCGTTCTGGTTGAGAGCATTCACAACAGCGATCGCAATGCAGAACAAAAGACATCCCAGCAGCAGGCTTGAGATCAGCTTACGGGAGACGCTCTGCTCCAGCTCCTGCTGAAAGCGGCTCTTTTTGTAGGTGCGATCGTGGTGACTGTGATCCATACTTTTTCCGCTCCTGCTCTTTGACAAACTTTGCCATACGTCGATTATAATGCCTTGAATCAGATGAGTCAACGGGCGTGCTGCTGTCATTTTTATTGAATAACACAAAAAACTGCCCGGAACGATAGGAGAAGGTCGTTCCGGGCAGTTTTGGCAGTACATGGAAAAGAACTTTTTACAGCATTTTCACGGTCATAGCCTCGCTGGTGAGGCCCTGCGCGGTGTTGCTATGGGCAGGGTCATCCAGCATATACCGCAGCACCAGAACTTCGCCTACATAGAGGAATGCTGCCTTGATGGGGATGCTGCCGGAGTCCAGCGGGCTTTCCTGTGCGCCGCAGAGAAGGACGACATCTGCGAGCAATGCGCCGGGAGAGTCCTCGTAATGGGTCAACAGGATGATCTTTGCCCCGGCGGCCTTGGCGGTGCGCAGTGTCTCCATCATGTCGCGGGTCGCGCCGGAGTAGGAGACGAAGAGCACAACGTCGGCCTCGTTCATCAGACTGGCAGTCAGCAGCTGTAAATGGCTGTCGCCTGCGGTGCGGAACTTGGTGGAAAGGCTGGCGAAGCGGGCGCAGATGTCGTTTGCCAGGAGCATACTGCCGCCCTGTCCGAGGCAGAACACCTGCCTGGCCTCCTGCATCAGGTGTACGGCCTCGTCCACGGCCTCGGCAGAGAGGGCGTTCTGGGTGCCGTTGATGGCGGTGAGGAAACGGGCGTATGCGTGCTCGCAAAGTTCTGCGGTGGTGGCACCGGGCTGCAGCTCCCTCTGGCTGGAGGGTGTGCCGGTGGCGTTGGCCTGCGCCAGCGCAATGCGCATCTCATGGTAGCCGTCGAACCCCAAAGCCCGGCAGAACCGGAACACGGTCGCCTCGGCGACGTTGCACTCCCGGGCCAGCGAGGAAATGGAGAGATACTGCGCTTCGTCCGCATGCTGCAGCAGGTAGTCAGCGACCGCGTGGCCGGATCTGGTCAGCTGGTCCTGTCGTTGATGCAGCAATTCCCAAAAATTTGTACCCATGGTCAAGCTCCTTCGAGCGGGCCGCAATGCCCGCACTATTCCTTATACCTTCTTTTGCCCCCTTCCGCTGCACAGGGAAGGGGGCATCTTTATAAAAAGTATAAAAGAAGTCTAGCCGCTTGACAAGTGTGCCTTTCGCCATAATTCGGAAGAAAAAGCTGTGCAGAGCATCTAAAAATCGGGGAAAAGTAGGACTTTTTGATGAAAATAAATTTCAAAATCGCGGCAGGAAGAACGAAAATGATTTTCAAACCGAAAATGACAAACGACGCAGAAATGATTACAAAACGGCTACAGCTGGCGATAAAACTAGTGAAAGTGGCTAAAATCTGGCTGGTATCCCAGATATTTGTGCGGAATATACAAGAAAACTTTCTGAAAATTGTGTATGCGACCGATGGACAAAATGAAAGAAGTTTTCTATAATAAGGCCAACAAGAGCGGTCAGGGATGAAGGACCGCCGATATGATGATAGGTAAGGAGAACTTATTATGAAGAACGCCATTTCTCGTCGCTCCTTCTTGAAGGCCGTTGGTATTATGAGCGCAGCGGGTGCGCTGGCTGCCTGCGGCGGCAAGTCCGCTTCTACCAGCACGGCAGCTTCTACTGCTGCTTCCACTGCCGCTTCCGGCTCTGCATCCGGCGCAAGCATCAAGCTGTGGACATACCCCATCGGCGGCTGGGGCAAGGACGAGACCGTGCAG
>ENA-OZGL01000415-OZGL01000415.1-human-gut-metagenome-genome-assembly--contig:-NODE-415-length-21088-cov-5.945467_pt1 | contig 21088 bp, 20 predicted proteins | sample MGYA00245117_ERZ653659 | MGnify/ENA primary metagenome ERZ653659 (study PRJEB26926, sample SAMN06165263) | human gut metagenome | biome: ENVO:00009003; feature: ENVO:2100002; material: ENVO:00002003... | reverse complement strand
CTAGTACGGTCTCGTGGGCTCGGAGATGTGTATAAGAGACAGGAATAGAGAATGCAGTTGAGGATGGAAAAGCACAGTCCGCCGACCAGCGGAGCGGGGATGCAGTAGCGGCTGAGCAGCGAGACCTTGTCGGTGATGACGCCGCCCAGCCAGAACAGGAAAGCGCCCAGAGCAACAGCGTGGTACATGTTGAGTTCGATCGTCAGCATAATGATTCCTCCTTTTATGTGTCCGGTTCGGCGCGCGGCAGCCACATACCACTCTGCCGAGTACCCTTTCAATCAGCAGTCTAATCCGGAATCGCGAAAAGGAGTTGTTAAATTCAGTCAAATGAGATAATTTCCACATTTCAACCGATAAAAATGTTATGAAAATGGATAATTTGACCGTGCAAAATACATAAATATCAATAAAAAGTTTAGAAAACGCTCCAAATGTGTGAAAGAGAAAAATAAAACCAAACGGGAAATTGATGCACTGTACCGGCATGAAACGCATCTGCGTTTATACGAATGAGGTTCACGGCAACAAAAAAGGAAATAAGGAGCACGGCTGCACAGCCGTTGGAAGCGGCTCGGGCGGAATTGACCGCCGTTTTCGAGATTCGATAGAATTTGCACGTGCCGTTTTCGAATCTTTATACAGTCCGCCATGAAATCGCGCTTGCAGAACCGCGGGGAACGCTGTAGAATAATAGACAATATCGGTCAATTATCGACAAGGAGTATTCATTATGCAGCAAAATGCAAAATTCATCCGTAAACTCCCCATCCCGATGGACATTAAAAAAGAGTTCCCCGTCACGGAAGAGGTCGCCAAGGTGCGTGAGGCGCGCGTGGAAGAGATGCGCGCGATCCTCGACGGGCGTGACAGCCGCCTGATGCTCATCATCGGCCCCTGCTCTGCCGACCGCGAGGACAGCGTGATGGACTATGCCTGCCGCCTCGTCCCCCTGCAGGAAAAGGTCAAGGATAAGATCCTGATCGTCCCGCGCATCTACACGAACAAGCCGCGCACCAACGGCTCGGGCTACAAGGGCATGCTCCACCAGCCCGACCCGAGCAAAAAGCCCGACATGCTCGAGGGCATCATCGCCATCCGCCGCCTCCACACCCGCGCGGTGCAGGAGACCGGCTTTGCCTGCGCCGACGAGATGCTCTATCCCGAAAACTACCGCTATCTCTCCGACATTCTGGGCTATGTCGCTGTCGGCGCGCGCTCGGTCGAGAATCAGCAGCACCGCCTCGTCGCGAGCGGTATTGATGTGCCCGTCGGCATGAAGAACCCCACGGGCGGCGACTTGAGCGTGATGATGAACTCCATCTATGCGGCGATGGGCGACCACACGTTCCTCTACCGCGGCTGGGAGGTCGAGACCGCGGGCAACCCCTATGCCCACGCCATCATGCGCGGCTATGTGAACGAAAAGGGCGACAGCCGCCCCAACTACCACTATGAAGACCTGGTGCAGCTGCACGAGCTGTACGCGGAAAAGGGCATCAAGAACCCCGCCTGCATCGTCGACTGCAACCACGCCAACTCCGGCAAGCAGTATTTGGAGCAGATCCGCATCGCGAAGGAGGTCCTGCACTCCAAGCGCCACTCGGATGACATCAACGCGCTCGTCAAGGGCATGATGATCGAGAGCTACATCGAGGACGGCAACCAGAAGATCAGCGAGGGCACCTACGGCAAGAGCATCACCGACGCCTGCCTCGGCTGGGAAAAGAGCGAAAAGCTCGTGCTGGAGCTGGCTGATTTGCTGTAAATCAGTATACGATAAAATGAAAAACTCCCACGGTTCCGGAACCGTGGGAGTTTTTATGTCAACTGCAGGACGAAACTTATTTCGCCTGCTTCATGGAGAGGCTGATGCGCTTTTTCTTCTCGTCGACTTCCAGCACGACGACCTTGACAACGTCGCCGACGGACACGACCTCGGACGGGTGCTTGATGAACTTGTTCGACACCTGCGAGATGTGGACAAGTCCATCCTGATGCACGCCGATGTCCACGAACACGCCGAAGTCGATGACGTTGCGCACCGTGCCGGTCAGCACCATGCCGGGCTTTAGGTCTTTCATTTCAAGAACGTCCGTGCGCAAAATGGGCTTTGGCAGCTCGTCGCGCACGTCGCGGCCGGGCTTTAAGAGCTCCGAGACGATATCGCGCAGCGTGGGAACGCCGACGCCGATCTCACCCGCGGCCTTGTCCTCGCCGTAGGCCTTGACGCGATCGGGCAGATCGGCGAGCCTGCCGCCCTTCACGTCGGCGAGCGTGTGGCCGGTCAGGTCGAGCAGCGCTTTCGCGGCGTCATAGCTCTCGGGGTGGACGGCGGTGTTGTCGAGAACGCTCCTGCTCTCCGGCACGCGCAGGAAGCCTGCGCACTGCTGGAAGGCCTTGGGGCCGAGCTTTGGCACTTTCTTGATCTGCGCGCGTGAGGTGAACGCGCCGTTCTCCTCGCGGTACGAGACGACATTTTTCGCCGTTGTGCCGTTCAGGCCCGCGACGCGCTGCAAAAGTGACGGCGACGCCGTGTTGATATCCACGCCGACGGCGTTGACGCAGTCCTCGACCACGCCGTTCAGCGCCTCGTCGAGCTGCTTTTGCGGCATGTCGTGCTGATACTGCCCCACGCCGATGGCCTTGGGGTCGATCTTCACGAGCTCGGCAAGCGGGTCCTGTAATCTCCGCGCGATGGACACGGCGGAGCGGAGGTTCACGTCGTACTGCGGGAATTCCTCGGCGGCGAGCTTGCTCGCCGAGTACACGGACGCGCCCGCCTCAGAGACGATCATGTAGCTCACGTGCGCACTGCCCTCGTTCACCTGACGGATGAGCTCGACGGCCATCTGTTCGGTCTCGCGGCTGGCCGTGCCGTTGCCGATGGCGATGTGCTCCACACCGTGCTTTTTGATGAGCGTTGCCAGCGCGGCGATGGCTTCATTTTTCTGCCGCTCGCCGTAGGTCGGGTAGACCACGGCGGTATCGAGCACCTTACCTGTGCCGTCCACGACGGCGACCTTGCAGCCCATGCGGTAACCGGGATCAAGGCCCATCGTGACCTTGCCCTTGACCGGCGGCTGCATCAAAAGCGGCTTCAAGTTGAGCGCAAACTGGCCGATGGCACCCTCGTCTGCCTGCTCAGTGAGCTGATTTCGCACCTCGCGCTCGAGCGAGGGGAAGATGAGACGGTCGTAGGCGTCCTCGGCGGCGGACTTGACGAATTCCATGGCGGCGGAGCCGGGCTTCACGACTGCACGGCGCAGCAGCGGCAGTGCCTGCTCGCGGTCGAGCGTGATGGAGACCTTCAAAATGCCTTCTTTTTCACCGCGGTTGATGGCGAGCACCTGATGCCCCTGCAAGCGGGCGACGGACTGCGTAAAATCGTAGTACAGGCGATAGACGCTGTCGTCCTCGGTCGCGGCCCTGCTCACAAGCTGGCCCTGACGGGAAATGAGCGCGCGAAGGCTCTTGCGGATGGCGGCGTCGTCAGAGATCTGCTCGGCGATGATGTCGCTCGCGCCCTGCAGGGCGTCCTCGACCGTCTCGACGCCCTTTTCGGGGTCGACAAAGTCGCGCGCGGCCTCCTCGGGCCGCGGGCAGTCTCGCTCCTGCGCGAAGAGCAGCGCGGCGAGTGGTTCAAGGCCCTTTTCCTTCGCCATCGTGGCGCGGGTGCGGCGCTTTTGCTTGTAGGGGCGGTAGAGGTCTTCGACCTCGGCGAGCGTTTTGGCGCTGTCGATGGCGGCAGCGAGCTCATCGGTCAGCTTGCCCTGCTCGTCGATGGACTTTTTCACCGCTTCGCGGCGCTCTTCAAGACCGCGGAGGTATTGGAGCCGCTCTTCGAGCGTGCGCAGAGAGGTGTCGTCCATTGCACCGTGGAGCTCCTTGCGGTAGCGGGCGATAAAGGGGATGGTGTTGCCCTCGTCGAGCAGATGCACGACGTTTTCAACGTGCCGGGGGTCTTTGCCGAGTTCGGCAGCAAGGGCCTGAATGAGATCCATAAAATGTTCCTTTCGTATATCGGGCGCCGAAGCGGCGCGGTCAAGTGAATCAGCAATGTCCGCCCGAAAGCGGGCGGAACGCAAAATTTATTATACCGCATCGCGCGGCGATGCGCAAAGCCTTTTGCGCAGAAAAAGGCGGAGGATCGGCGCGACGGCTGGGACTTTACATTTTGCCGCTTTGGCGGTAAAATACGACGCAGCGTTCAAAGGCATCGAATGTTTCGCTTTGCCGCTCAAAGGCGGCATTTTTCAGCAAGAGAAGGAGAAAGCAAAATGCAGAAGAAAAACAACAAAGGCGTCATCGCCCTCATCATCGTGCTTGTACTGGCGGCTGCCGCGCTCGTCATTTGGCAGACAAACAAGCGGGAGACGCAGCAGGGCGGTAAGGAGATCACCATCAACGTCGACCACCTGAACGGCGATGACACGACCTTCACCATCCACACCGACGAAGAGTACCTGCGCGGCGCGCTCGAGCAGGAAGACCTCATCGAGGGCACAGAGAGCGAGTACGGCCTCTATGTGCTGACTGTGGACGGCGAGACCGCCGACGAGAGCGAACAGCAGTGGTGGGGCTACAGCGTGAACGGCACGTTTGCCGAGCTCGGCGTGGACAGCCAGCCCGTCGCGGACGGCGATGTGTACGACTTTGTGCTGAATGTCGGCTGGTAAGTCCGCAAGACTCAGCATCCGCGAGATCGCGGAGCTGTCGCTTTTCTGCGCGCTGATGGTCGCGGGCAAGGAGTGCCTGCGCCTTATCCCGAACGTGCATCCCGTCACGCTGCTGCTGCTTTTGGCCGCGGCGGTGTACGGGGCGAAGGCGCTCTATCCGGCGTTCGGCTTTGCCCTGCTCGAGATCGCGCTCTACGGCGCGGGGCTTTGGAACCTGATGTATCTTTACGTCTGGCCGATCGTCGTGCTCGCTGCGCTGCCGTTTCGCAGAAGCGAGAGCCGCGCATTCTGGGCGGCCATCGCGGGGCTGCACGGGCTGTGCTTCGGCGCGCTGTGCGCCATTCCGTATTTTTTTATCGGCGGATGGCAGATGGCGTTTTCGTGGTGGGTCTCGGGCATCCCGTATGACGTCATCCACTGCGTGTCAAATACGGTCCTCGTCTTCGTGCTCTTCCCGCCGCTGCGGCGCGCACTGGAGCGCGCGAAGAAAACGTCGGGCGGAAGAGAATAGCAAAAAGCACCTGCCTTCGGCTGTGTGCTCGTAAGACAGTAATTCTAAAAAATTGCTATTTTACGGCATCTGTCGAACAGGATTGGGAAACAAACGAACATACGGCATTCAGCTTCGGCTGAGTGCCGTTGTTTGTTTTTGGGGCGAAATACTCTATTTTTGCGCTCTGTATGGCAGGGATAGTGAAACGGTGAAATAGTTGACATTTTCGTAGTAAAACCCTTATGAAACAGCGAATCACGCCATAATGAACCCTGTTTACCGCTGAGTACGGTTATTTGCGATTATGTGGAAAACCCACAAAACAGAAGAGTCAATAGTGGTGTATTTTGATGCAAAGTACGTTGAACCCCGAAAAAATCGCCCAATCGCCTTTGATTCATAGAAAAGTTACACTTTAATGCGATAAATTTTTGAAAAATGACACATCTTCGTGTTATAGTGTGTGTACACAATAAGCGTGAATGGAGGTAAGGCAGATGAAAAAGTTATTGTCTTGTGCGTTCAATATGGATAGCGGTTGCGTGGAGCTGAAGTTTAACGATGGCAGTATGATTGCTATTAACTGCACCGCCGTCGAAAACGAAGTTGCCGACAATATGTATCAGCGGTCAGAGCTTGACTATCTTATCTACAATGACCCGTTGGCGTATGCCGACCTCGTTTTGAATGGTAACCCAGAGGCGTATCTCAAATCTGTTACTGAGTACAAGCCTTTGGACTAAAGCTCGGTATACCAAACACCGGATTAAGAATGGACTTTGAGAGAAAGTGAGGTATAACAATATAAAACAGATTATTACTATTCAGCACACGCAATCAATTCACCACACAAATGGTATGGTGGGTTCTTGGACAGATTGGGATCTTTCTGAATTAGGCATTGAACAGGCTGAAAGAATAGGGCAGAAATTAGCGAAGCAGTTATCCGGTCACAAAATTGTTATGTATGCTTCCGATCTTCTGCGAGCAAAGCACACCGCTGAAATTGTCGCAAAGCATATGGGAATCACACCTAACATTAGAACGGAACTTCGAGAGCGCAATTTAGGTAAATGCGTTGGCAAATCTGTTCAGTGGCTTCGTGAGAACATTGAGGTTCAAGAGAAAACCATTGATGACAGGATGTTTTCTGATGCTGAGAGTAGACGAGACGAATGGAATCGCTTAAAACCTCTTTTTGACGAGATAATGGCAAGTAATGATGAATGTATCATTGTAGTATCACATGGCGATTTGCTGAGCGTTTGGAATACGATGTTCCTCGGAATGGATGTGGAAACGCTGAATCAGTTTGAACTTTTTGGTATGGCAGGCGGCGTTTCTTTCATGCTTCAAAACGATGAGGGTAAGCGATTTATCAAGAAAATGAGCGATTTGTCTTATATGGCAAATCAATTCATATGAGAAAAGCGTGAGGTATAAATAAAATAGACTTTGAACAACTTGCAAAAATAGAAAATGAGAGTGAACGTGTAAACAGAACCTACGATATATTCAACGAGGATGCAAGGCTCAATCATTCCAAAGCCGCACGAGTTGAATTTTTGACTACCGTTCACTACATAGAAAAATATTTGAAAGATGGCGACAAGATACTCGACATTGGCGCAGGTGCAGGTGAATACAGCCTCTACTTTGCTCGTAAGGGTTATGAAGTCTCGGCTCTTGAACTTGCCGATGCCAATATTGCCGCATTCAAAAAGAAACTGACACCCGAAGATAAAATCGATCTTGTTCAAGGCAATGCCCTTGACCTCTCTCGATATGCAGATAAGTCGTTTGATATTGTCCTTCTGTTCGGCCCGCTTTATCATTTGAAAAATGATGCGGACAAACAGAAATGTATCAGCGAAGCAAAGCGTGTCTGCAAGGACGGCGGCAAGATCTTCTTCGCTTTTATTTCCAACGATTTTGTTTTCCTTACCGAGTTCGGATACGATGTGAATTATTTCAGCAACGGTGATTACGATAAGGAAACATTCAAGCTCAACGACTTTCCGTTTGTGTTCCATACGGTTGGTGCTGCGAGAAAACTTCTTGCAGATGGCGGTATAAATATCTTACACGAGGTTGCATCCGACGGAGCAAGCGAGCTTTTGGCGGCAAGGATCAACGAAATGAGCGACGAGGACTATACGCAGTATCTTCGCTATCACTTCTACATCTGCGAAAAGCCGGAACTGCTTGGTATGACCAATCACTTGCTGTTCATGGGAGAAAAGAAATGACCAAAATCCAATATGAAAACTTAACCATCCGTCAAGCCGAGGTTGCGGATGCAAAGCAGCTTGCCGCTTGGTGGAATGATGGTGCTGTGATGGCACACGCAGGCTTTCCTAACGGCTTGGGAACAACCGAGGGAGCGTTCCTGCACCGCTGCACGTTTGAAAACTGGGAGATCGGCGCTTACGGCGGCCTCGGCAGCTGGGTCAACGCCACGGGCTGCACATTTCGCGGCAACGACGTGGGGCTGTGACTCGACAACCGCGGCGGCGCGACGTGCTCGGGCAGCTACTATGGCGACAGCGTGTACGAAGACAACGGCACCGCCGTGCGCATCGCCGCAATGCCGGGCACGGAGACGCTGGATTTCAATAACTGCGTGTTCCGAGGCAACGGGGTAAACGTCGAAAACGCGGCGGGATACGCCGCCGACCTCTCGCAGATCGTAACGGTGGAGAATTAAAGAAAAAAGGAGGAAACGCGGCGTTTCCTCCTTTTTTGTGTTCATTCAGATGTTCAGCACAAAGTGCTCTTTATGATAGTCCAGCAGGCCTTCCTTTTTCATTTTTCCGAGCTCGAGCGACAATCCGCTGCGCTCAACGGCGAGAAAGTCCGCGAGCTGCTGGCGGGAGAACGGGATGTCAAACTCGACCGCGCCGCGCCGCTGCGCCTCGGCGGAGAGATAGGACATGAGCTTGGCGCGCGTCGTGCGCTGGGCGATGTGCGTGAGCTTTTCATTGAGCAGCAGGTTTTTTCCCGCAAGGTCGCTCAGAAGGTTTCGGATGATGCGGCTGTGGTGCGCGCAGGCGGAGGGACAGACCGTCAAAAGGCGCTTGACGTTCAAAAACAGCACCGCCGTCGGCGTTTCGGTCACGACGCTCACATTGGAGACACTGTTTGGCGCGCAGGCGAAGGCCGCGGCGTAGGTCTGCCCCGGCGCGGTGCGGGAGAGAATGTTGCGGTTGCCCCAGATATCCTCCTGCACGACGAGCGCGCAGCCGGAGAGCACCATGCCGATCTCCTCGACCGTGTCGCCGGGGTGGAGGAGAAACACGTCCTTGGGAAATTGCTCGGTCTTCGCCGCAAGGCAGGTGAGCATCGCGTCGAGCTCGTCCTCTGTGACGCCGGAAAAGAGCGGCGAGGCGGCGAGAATGGGAAAAAATTCTTTCATGAAAAATCGCCTTTCGTTGAAAATTCAACCGACTTGCTGGCCGCATTCTACTATAATACGCTTGAAAACGCAAGGAGGTATTGCAATGAAACGGAGAATCATTGAGATCGATCAAAATAAATGCAACGGCTGCGGCGCCTGCGCCGCGGCGTGCCACGAGGGCGCTATCGCCATGGTAAACGGCAAGGCGCAGCTGATGCGCGACGACTACTGCGACGGCCTGGGCGACTGTCTGCCGACCTGCCCGACCGGCGCGATTTCCTTTGTCGAGCGCGAGGCCGCGGCCTACGACGAGCAGGCGGTGCTTGAAAACAAGCAGAAGAGAATGCAGAAGGAGGGGATGACACTGCACCACGGCTGCGCCGGCATGCAGCTCAAGACCTTTGCGCACAAGGCGGCATCTGAAACGGCGGCTCCTGCTGCGCAGGAGAGCCAGCTCTCCCAGTGGCCGGTGCAGATCAAGCTCGTGCCCGTGAACGCGCCGTATTTCTCCGGCGCAAAGCTGCTCATCGCGGCGGACTGCACGGCGTACGCCTACGCGGCCTTCCACGAGAAATTCATCAAGGGCCGCATTACGCTCGTCGGCTGCCCGAAGCTCGACAGCGTGGATTACAGCGAAAAGCTGACCGAGATCATCGCAAAAAATGACATCAAGAGCGTGACGGTCGTGCGAATGGAGGTCCCGTGCTGCGGCGGGCTCGAGCACGCGGCAAAGACCGCGCTGCAAAATAGCGGTAAATTCATCCCCTGGCAGGTCGTGACGATCTCGACGGACGGGAGAATACTGGATACGATTTGAGTCATCCTATGATCGATAAGACCACAGAATGAGGAGGATTTTTTCGGTGGACAACAAGATGTTTTGTTTTCAGTGCGAGCAGGCGGCGCACTGCACGGGCTGCACCGGCAGCGCGGGTGTGTGCGGAAAGAACGCCGAGACGGCAAATTTGCAGGACGAACTGACCGGCGCGCTCATCGGCCTTGCCCGCGCTGCGGACGGCAGCCCCGGCGTGAACGAGGGCACATGGAGCCTCATCATCGAGGCGCTTTTCACTACGCTCACGAATGTGAACTTTGACGCGGCGGCCATCCGCGATGTGACTGCACGCGTGAAGGCGGAGAAGAGCCGTCTTGTGCCGGACTGTGCGTCCTGCATGTCGCCCTGCGGGCACAACAATGACTACGATGTCTCGCGGCTCTGGACGGCGGACGAGGACATCCGCAGCCTCAAGTCGCTTATCCTGTTCGGTATCCGCGGCATGGCGGCGTACGCCTACCACGCGATGGTGCTGGGCTATACGGACGGCGAGGTCAACCGCTTTTTTGCCAAGGCATTGTTTGCCATCGGCGAGGACTGGGGCATGGATGACCTGCTCCCCCTTGTGCTGGAGGTCGGCGAGAAAAACTACCGCTGCATGGCGCTGCTCGACAAGGCCAACACGGAGACCTACGGCATGCCAGAGCCGACCACCGTGCCGCTGACGGTGGAAAAGGGACCGTTCATCGTGGTTTCCGGCCACGACCTGCACGACTTGAAGCGCCTGCTCGAGCAGACGGAGGGCAAGGGCATCAACATCTATACGCACAGCGAGATGCTGCCCGCGCACGGCTACCCGGGCCTTAAAAAGTATGCCCATCTCAAGGGAAATTTCGGCACGGCGTGGCAGAACCAGCAAAAGGAATTTGCCGACATCCCTGCGCCCGTACTATTCACCACGAATTGCCTGATGCCGCCAAAAGCGAGCTATGCCGACCGCGTGTTCACTACGGCGGTGGTCTCATATCCGGAACTCAAGCATATCGGCGCGGACAAGGACTTCACGCCGGTCATCGAAAAGGCGCTGGAACTGGGCGGCTATGCCGAGGATAAGGCGTTCACCGGCATCAACGGCGGCAGCACGGTCACGACGGGCTTTGCCCGCGGCGCGGTGCTGGGTGTGGCCGACAAGGTGGTCGAGGCCGTCAACTCCGGCCGGATCCGTCACTTTTTCTTAGTCGGCGGCTGCGACGGCGCGCGCCCCGGCAGGAACTACTACACGGAATTCGTCAAGCAGACGCCGCCCGACACCATGGTGCTGACGCTGGCCTGCGGCAAGTTCCGCTTCAATGACTTAGATCTTGGCACGGTGGCGGGGCTGCCGCGCATCCTGGACATCGGCCAGTGCAACGACGCTTACAGCGCCATCCAGATCGCGCTGGCGCTCGCCGACGCCTTTGGCTGCGGTGTGAACGAGCTGCCGCTTTCGATGGTGCTCTCGTGGTACGAGCAGAAGGCGGTGTGCATCCTGCTGACGCTGCTGTATCTCGGCATCAAGGACATCCGCCTCGGTCCGACGCTGCCGGCGTTCCTCTCGCCGAACGTGCTCGACTACCTTGTCAAGAACTTTGGCATCGCGCCCATTACGACGCCAGAGGAGGACCTGAAGGCCATTCTGGGGTAAAACTGAAACGTACCGGCGGGCATTTTGCCCGCCGGTATTTTTTGCAGAGAAAGAAACGCAAAAATTAAGCGTGACTTTTGACGCGAGATCTGATAAAATAAAATAACTTTGCGCAACAGAGGGGAAAAGAGAGAAATCAACGGGAGAGATCAATGAAAAAACAGTTTGACCTCAGCGCCGCGGCGCTGCACATTTTAGCGATGGCCTTCATGCTGCTCGACCACCTGTGGGCGACGCTTTTTCTTTCGCAGGAGTGGATGACCTGCGTGGGACGTCTCGCGTTCCCCATTTTTGCCTTCATGGCGGTGGAGGGCTACTTCCACACGCACAGTTTCAAAAAATACGCGCAGCGGATGCTGATTTTTGCGTTGCTGTCGGAAATTCCCTTTGACCTGATGTACGGCGGCACGTGGTTCTACCCTGTGCACCAGAATGTCATCTGGACGCTGCTCATCGGCCTTCTCGGCATTCGGGCGATGGAGGCCGTGCGGGAAAAGGGGAAGACATGGCTCTATCTTCTGACTTGCGTTGCGGTCACGGTGCTGGGCTTTGCGCTCGGCACGCTCGGCATGGTAGATTATTACGGCATGGGCGTTTTGACGGTGTTTGTGTTCTATTTCCTCCGCGGCAGAGAGTGGTGGAAGCTGCTCGGGCAGATCGCGGCGCTCTATTGGATCAATGTGTCGCTCATCGGAGGACAGATTTTCCCGATCGAGCTTTTCGGACTGGAGTTTGAGGTCTGCGAGCAGGGGCTTGCACTGCTCTCGCTCGTGCCCATCTGGCTCTACCGCGGGCGGCAGGGACACCACAGCAAGGCGTTTCAGTATGCCTGCTACGCGTTTTATCCGGTACATATGCTCATCCTCGGCCTTATCCAGCTGTCTCTGTAACAGAATACGAAAAAAGCGCTGCCGAAAAGGCGGCGCTTTTTCGCGCTCTTTTCGGAACGTTCACAATTTGTTTATTGACTTTGCAAAGGAAACAACTATAATGATGACGTTCTAAAATTAGAAGATTATCATTCGATGACGATGAATGATCGCGTCGCCGTCCGAGGGTAACGGAAAGGAGCCGACATGATACCGAAAGGACCCGTACCGGGAAGAACGATCTTCAGCCACGCCAACAAGATGACACAGGCATATCACATTATGTTAACTCCACTGTGCAAGGAGACCGGCCTGCCGCCGCTGGCGCTGGACATTCTGCTCTTTTTCGCCAACAATCCCGAGCACAACACGGCGAAGGACATCTGCCGCATGCGCGGGCACAAACCGGGTATCGTCTCCGTGCACGTGGAAAGACTGGTGAATGACGGCCTTCTCGAGCGGCGGGAGATGCCGGGCGATCGGCGGCAGACAAGGCTTGTCTGTACGGAACAGGCGCAAGCGCTCATTGAGCGCGGACGGCAGGTGCAGTGGCAGTTCGGAAGACGTCTGCTCGAGGGCATCCCGGAGGAGGATCTGGCGACGATGCGCCGCTGCCTTGAAAGAATGGATGGCAATCTGAGCGGCATCTGCAAGGAAAAGCGCTGAGGGCCCAAAGAAGAAATCAGGAGAACAACAATGCTGAAATTACTCAAAAACATGCGCCGTAAAGAGGTGCTCATGGTGCTGCTGTGCACCGCGCTTGTGGCGGTGCAGGTCTACTTTGACCTGCGGCTGCCGGATTACATGACCGATCTGACGACGCTCATCAAAACGTCGGGGGCGACGGCGGATATCCTGTCCGTCGGCGTGAAAATGCTTGGCTGCACGCTCGTAAGCGCCGTGCTGGCCGTGGGCTGCGGGTATCTCGCGGCCAAGGCGGCGTCGGGCTTCAGCTTCACGGTGCGCGAAAAGCTCTTCCGCCACGTGATGGACATCGGCAGCGAGGAGATGCAGGACTTTTCCGTCGCCAGCCTCATCACGAGAACGACGAACGACATCACGCAAATTCAGATGATCGTGGCAATGGGCCTGCAGATGATGATCAAATCGCCGATCATGGCCGTGTGGGCCATCATCAAAATTCTCGGCAAGAGCTGGGAGCTCTCCGCTGTGACAGCGGCATTCGTCGTGGTCATCTGCGTGACGGTGATAACGGTGATGAGCATCTGCATCCCGCGTTTCCGCATCGTGCAGAAGCTGACCGACCAGATCAACCGTGTGGCGCGCGAAAACCTGACGGGCATCAACGTGGTGCACGCGTTCAACGCCGAGCAGTACCAGAACGACAAGTTCAACAAGCCGAGCCTTGACATGATGAATGTGCAGGTAAAGAACCAGAAGCTCTTCGCCCTCGTCCAGCCGACGATGATGCTCGGCATGAACGGCCTGGCGCTCACGATCTACTGGCTGGGTGCGGCGCTCGTCAACAACATCGCGCTGACCGATTCCGCAGCGCGCCTCACGATGTTCAGCGACGTGCTGGTGTTCAGCACGTATGCAACCTACGTGGTGATGTCTTTTATGATGCTCGTGATGATCTTCATGCTGCTGCCGCAGGCGCAGGTCTCGGCCGAGCGTATCAACGAGGTGCTCGAGCGCAAGGCGAATATCCGCGAGGGCAGCGTGAGCGAATGCAAAGAGCACGGCACAGTGGAGTTCAAAAACGTTTCGTTCCGCTATCCGCACACTTCGGAGGATGAGCTTTCGAACATCAGCTTCCGTGTGAACAGGGGCGAGACGCTTGCCGTCATCGGCGCGACGGGCAGCGGCAAGACGACACTTGTGAGCCTGATCCCGCGCTTTTACGACGCGACGGAGGGCGAGGTGCTTGTCGATGGCGTGAACGTCAGGGACTACACGTTCGACACACTCTACAACAAGCTCGGCTACGTGACGCAGAAGGCGGTGCTCTTCGCCGGCAGCATCCGCGACAATGTCTACTTTGGCGAGAGCGAAGCGCCGGCGGACGATGAGGGCCTTGCGCAGGCCGTCGAGCTTTCGCAGGCGAAGGAGTTTGTCGACAAGCTCCCCGACGGCACGCAGCACCATGTGGCGCAGATGGGTCGCAACATGTCCGGCGGCCAGAAGCAGCGCCTTTCCATCGCCCGCGCGCTGGCGAGAAAACCGGAGATCCTCGTCTTCGACGATTCGTTCTCCGCTCTGGACTACCGCACGGATGCGAAGCTGCGCGAGGGGCTATCCAAGCAGCTGCACGACACGACGAAGATCATCGTCGCGCAGCGCATCAGCACCATCCGCCACGCAGACAAGATCATCGTGCTCGACCGCGGCGAGACTGTGGGCATCGGCACGCACGAAGAGCTGATGCGGAATTGTGACGTTTACCGCGAGATCGCGACCTCCCAGCTCAGCGCCGCGGAGCTCGCGTAAAGGAGGCGAGAGAAGATGAAAAAGAAAAACAGCAATCCCGTCGGCGCGCTCAAGCGCACGGGCGCGTATATGAGCTCGAGCATGGGCATTATCATTTTTGCCCTCGTGCTGGCGGCGCTGAGCGCCGTGATGACGATCATCGGCCCCGACAAGATCGGCAAAATGGCGACCATCATGTCCGACAGCCTCTTCACCGGCATTGACCTCGCCGCCATTGCGAAGATCGGCGTGTTCCTTGCCATTATTTACTGCCTGAGCGCGCTGTTTGGCTTCATCCAACACTATATCATGGCGGTCGTGACGCTGAAAATGTCCTACCGCATGAGAGGTGAGCTCTCGGAAAAGATCAACCGCGTGCCGCAGAAGTATTTCAACACCACCTCGCAGGGCGACATTTTGAGCCGCATCACAAACGATGTGTCAACGCTCCAGCAGGGACTTACCAACAGCCTGCCGACCATCATCAGCGCCGCGACACAGTTTGTCGGCTGCCTTATTATGATGTTCGTGACCGAATGGCGCATGGCGCTCGTCGCACTGTGCATCACGCTCCTTGGCATGGTGCTGATCGTCGCCATCATGTCGAAGTCGCAGCGCTACTTCACCGCGCGGCAGAAGAGCCTCGGCGAGCTCAACGGCTATGTCGAGGAGATGTATTCCGGCCATGAGGTCGTGCGCATCAGCCGCGCAGTCGATAAGGTCCTCGACCACTTCGACGGCCTGAACGCGGCGGTCTATGACGCAAACTGGCGCTCGCAGTTCCTCTCTGGTGTGATGCAGCCGCTCATGAACGTGATCGGCAACCTCTCGTATGTTGCCGTGTGCGTGTTCGGCTCGGTGCTGGCCATCAATGGCACGATCGAATTCGGCGTCATCGTCTCGTTCATCCTGTATGTGCGCCTCTTCACCACGCCTCTGACGCAGATCGCACAGGGCATGACGAATTTGCAGACGGCCTCCGCCTCCGCGCATCGTATTTTCGACTTCCTCGAAAGTGAAGAGCTCGGCGACGAGAGCGACAAGACCGAGAAGCTCGACGCCGTGCGCGGCGCGGTGACGTTCGACCACGTGCGCTTCAGCTACCCTGATTCGCCCGACAAGATCATCATCAAGGATTTCTCCGCTGAGGTCCATCCGGGCCAGAAGGTCGCCATCGTCGGACCCACCGGCGCGGGCAAGACCACGATGGTGAATCTCCTGATGCGATTTTTCGAGGTCAACAGCGGCCGCATCACGATCGACGGCGTGGCGACGACCGACCTGCGCCGCGAGGATGTGCACGAGCTCTTTGGTATGGTCCTGCAGGACACGTGGCTCTTTGAGGGCACGATCCGCGAGAACCTGGTCTATAACATGGAGGGTATCACGGACGAGCAGCTCGAAACGGTCTGCAAGGCCTGCGGCCTCGACAAATTTGTCCACTCGCTGCCACAGGGCTTTGACACCGTGCTCAGCGAGAGCACGACCATCTCGGCGGGACAGAAGCAGCTTTTGACCATCGCCCGCGCGATGCTCCAGAATGCGCCGATGCTGATCCTCGACGAGGCAACGTCCTCGGTCGATACGCGCACGGAACTTCTCATTCAGCGCGCGATGGACGAGCTGACGAAGGGCCGGACGAGCTTTGTCATCGCCCACCGCCTGTCGACCATCAAGAACGCCGACCTCATCCTCGTGATGCGCGACGGCGACGTCATCGAGAGCGGCACGCACGAGCAGCTGATGGAGCAAAACGGCTTCTACGCCGAGCTCTACAACAGCCAGTTCGCACAGGCGTCGTAAAGAAAAACCAGCGCAGGTGAGCCTGCGCTGGTTTATATTTTCTGCGGAAGAAGTTAAAAGAAAGTTTATTGCCGAACTGGAAAACGGTGGTATAATAAGGAACATTCAAGGGCTGACAAAGCCCGCACCGCGAAAGGAAGCGGAAACATATGAATTGGTTTCAGGAATTGCTGTCGAATCCCTTTTTGCTCATCGGTCTCTCGTCGTGGTTCTGGGCGCAGCTCATCAAGACGATCATCCATGCCATCGTGACAAAGAGCATCGACTTTACGCGCCTGATCGGCGACGGCGGGATGCCGAGCGGCCATTCGGCCACGGTCTCGTCGCTCGCGACCGCGGCGGCGCTCGTCTACGGGCTCGGTTCGTTTGAATTCGCGATGGCGTTCATCTTCGCCATCGTTGTCTGCAAGGACGCGATGGGCGTCCGGCTCGAAACGGGGCGGCAGGCCGTTATCATCAACGACATCGTCGAGGCCTTCAACTCGCTCGCGTCGGAAAAGCTTCCGGAGGCGAAGCTCAAGGAGTTCGTCGGCCACACGCCGCTGCAGGTCATCGCCGGTATTCTGCTCGGCGTGGCGAACACATTTATCATGTACTACTGCGTACTGTGAGGGAAAGGACATGACGCTTTTTATTAACTGCTGCCCGCGCGGAGAATCGCGCACGGAAAAACTGGCCCGCGCGCTGCTTAAAGCGCTCGGCGAATACGAGGAGCTGCGCCTTTATGACGAGCCGCTGCACCCGCTGGAGCGCGCGGACATCGCAAAGCGCGACGCGCTGCTCGCGGAAAAGAAGTATGACGATGAAATGTTCCGTTACGCCCGTCAGTTCGCCGCGGCGGACAGAATTGTCATCGCTGCGCCGCTGTGGGACCTGTCGTTTCCCGCGCAGCTCAAGGTGTATTTGGAGAATATCTATGTCACGGGCATCGTGACGAAGTACAGCGAGGCGGGCGAGCCCGTCGGCCTGTGCCGCGCAAGCGAGCTCTACTATGTCACGACCAGCGGCGGACCGTTCGACGGCCGCTTTGGCTACGACTACTGGAAGACCATCGCGCAGGACTGCTTCGGCATTCCGACCGTCAAGCTCCTGGAAGCCGAAAACCTCGACATCGCGGGCGCAGACGCGGAAAAGATCGTCGACGATGCCATCAAGGCCTACGACCCTGCGTAAAATCAAACTTGTATAGCAAAAAAGCTCCGTGCCTTGGCATGGAGCTTTTTTATCGGGAAAAATCAGTTAGCGCTGCTCTGCTCGCTTTCGGGCAGGAGGTTCGTCATGCTCTTGAGGCCGATGGCGAGTGTGGACATGTTGTGCAGCAGCGCCGAGGTCGTCGGCGGCAGGATGCCAAGCACGCCGAGCACGATGAGCGAGAAGTTGAAGCCCACGATGAAACGGTAGTTGCGGTGGATGCGGGCCATGAGCTCCTGGCTGAGAGAGCGCAGCGTGACGAGCGCAAACAGATCTTCGGACGAGATGGTAATATCCGCGATCTCGCGCGCGATGGCGGCGCCGGTCGAAATGGCAATGCCGGCATCGGCTTCGGACAGGGCGGGGGAGTCGTTCACGCCGTCGCCGATCATGATGACCTTGCGGCCCGCGGCCTTTTCGCTGCGGACGAACGCGGCCTTGTCCTCGGGCAGCACTTCGGCGTAGACATCGTCGACGCCGACCTCAGCGGCGACGGCTTCGGCAGTCTTGCGGCTGTCGCCGGTCATCATCACGACCTTGTCGATACCGAGCTCGTGCAGCGCGCGCACGGCGGCTTTCGCCTCCTTGCGCAGGGGGTCATGAATGCAGATGACCGCGGCGAGCTCGCCCGCGATACAGAGGTACAGGTGCGAATACTCGGGCGGGAGCGATTCAAACTTCTCATCTTCGCCCTCCGGCACGCGGCAGCCCTCGTCCTCGAAGACGAAGTGTGCGCTGCCGATGAGCACTGTTTTCTCGTCCACCATGCTCGAAATGCCGTGCGCCACGACGTACTGGACCTGAGAGTGATACTCCTCGTGCGTCAATCCGCGGTCCCTGGCCTCGGCCACGACGGCGTTGGCGATGGAATGGGGATAGTGCTCTTCGAGGCACGCGGCGAGGCGGAGCATCTCGCTTTCCTCGTTGCCGCCGAAGGTGACGATTTGCGCAACCTTGGGCGTGGCGTAGGTGAGCGTGCCGGTTTTGTCGAAGACGATGGTGTTCGCATGGGCGACGGCTTCGAGGAAGCGCCCGCCCTTGACGGAGATGTGATGGCTGCTGCTCTCGCGCATGGCAGAGAGCACCGCGATGGGCATGGAGAGCTTGAGCGCGCAGGAGAAGTCGACCATCAGCACGGCCAGCATCTTTGTGACGTTGCGCGTGATGAGATAGGTCAGGATCGTGCCGCCGAGCGTGTAAGGCACAAGTTTATCGGCAAGGCGCGAGGCCTTGTCCTCAGCCGTGGATTTGAGCTTTTCCGACTCTTCGATCATGCGCACGATGCGGTCATAGCGGCCGCCGCCGAGCGCCTTTTCCACGCGCACGACGCACTCGCCCTCTTCGGCGACGGTGCCTGCGTAGACATAGCTGCCCTCGCGCTTGGGCACGGGCATGGATTCGCCCGTCATGGACGCCTGATTGACCATCGCCTCGCCGGAGACGACCTTGCCGTCGAGCGGAATGAGGCTGCCGGTGCGCACGACAACGCAGTCGCCCGCCTGAATATCGCCGATGGGAACGAGCGTTTCCGTTTCGCCCGTCTTGAGCCAGACGTGGTCGACGTTGAGCGACATGGCGCCCGCGAGGTCCGCAACGGACTTCTTGTGTGTCCAGTCCTCAAGAATTTCGCCGAGGCGGAGCATGAACATCACAGAGCTCGCCGTTGAGAAGTCGCCGCGCACCATCGACACGGTGACGGCGGTGGCGTCGAGCACGGCGACGGAGAGCTTACCGTGCAGCAGCGCGGAAAGACCCTCGCGGATGTACTTGATCGAGTGATAGATGGCGAGCGCCGTGGTGACGGGGAGCGGGAAGAAGAGCTTCGAGATCACGCGGCGGATCACCGTCCACGAGAGTTTGTCTTCAAATTCGCGGTTGAGTTCGCGCGTCGTATGGTCGGGGACAAGGTCCATTGTTTCGGCCTTGTCGAACGAGAACGCCGCGAGCGCGTGCACGAGCGCGGTGCGGTCCGCGCGGTAAACGATCACGGCGTCCTGCGTGCGGTCAAAGACAGAGACCTCTCGCACGCCGTCCACATTGCGCAGATAATATTCCAGAACGTCCGCCTGATGCAGCGTCATGCGGCGGCAATTCAGATGCACGCGTATGCGCCCGGCGGATTCGTGCAGAATTTTGCATTTCATAGTGTATCAATTCCTCCGAAAGTGAAAGAGAGCCGCGCGTCGCGGCTCTCCTGCGATTTATTCCTCGTCCGCTTTTTCCTCGGATGCGTCCTCAATGACTTCGGCGTCCTCTTCCGCTGCGCGGCGCTCGTTGATGTCCTTGGCGTCGGCGTAGACGTCCTCCGCATCCTCACGGACGTTCGTGACGGCCTGCATCACGCAGTCCTTGGCACGCAGCACCGCGGCGGTGGTGTGAGAGTAGACCTTTTTGGCATCCTTGCTGGAAAGGATCTTGAGGCCGGCGGTGCCGAACAGCACGCCTGCTGCAAATAAACCGAGATGTTTCATTGTGTAAAAACCTCCTGTCGATTTTTGTAAAAACGAGATGTTTTTCAATTTCCTGCACAATATAACACAGTGCTTTTTGAATTGCAAGTGGGGAAATGTTAAAAAATGACGAACAATGGGAAGCGCTGTTTTGTCGCGTTTTCCTCAGATGTTCGCGCGCTCGTCCCAGAGCGTCAGCGTACCTGATTGCAGCGTTTTCGGAACGTCGATGATGCGCTGGTTCGACGAGCCGCGAAAGCGCAGCGAGATATCGTGCAGCGCGTCCACGTAGCGCCCGTCGACGAGCACATCGAGCAGTGACAGCAGTTCGTCCGTCACCTCGCAGCGCGGATACGCGGCGGGGTCGTGCAGCTCCTCCCACGTAAAGCCTGTGAACGACCAGATCGTCTTTTGCGGCAGCTCACGCCTCACGCGGCGGAGAAACGGCAGCAGCGCGCGCTGATTTTTAGGCTCGAACGGCTCGCCGCCGAGCAGCGTGAGACCGTTGATATAGTCGGGGGAGAGCAGGCGGATGAGCTCGTCCTCCGTTTCACTCGTGAAAGGCTTGCCGTAGCAGAAGTCCCACGTCTGCGGCTGAAAGCAGTTTTCGCAGTGGTTCGTACAGCCGGAGACGAACAGCGTTACGCGCACGCCAAGGCCGTTGGCGATGTCGCAGTTTTTGATCTCGCCATAGTGCATGGGAAATGACCTCCTTATCAGAAAAAGGTGGGAGCGCGGTGCGCTCCCACCTAAACAGCAATTTTATGGCGCAGCCTTACAGATGCAGCACACGCTCTTTGATCTCCTGCGTGCGGCCCTGGTTCCAGAACTGGGTGCCGATGTAGCCGCAGGTGCGGCGGGCGACGTTCATCTTGTCCTGATCGGTGTTGCCGCACTTCGGGCAGCGCCAGATGAGCTTGCCGCCCTCCTCGACGATGTCGATCTCACCGTCCCAGCCGCAGACCTGGCAGTAGTCGGACTTCGTGTTGAGCTCGGCGTAGATGATGTTGTCGTAGATGAACTTCATCACCTGCAAAACCGCTTCAAGGTTCTGCTGCATGTTGGGCACTTCGACATAGCTGATCGCGCCGCCGGGGGAGAGGTGCTGGAACTGCGCCTCGAACTTGAGCTTGGTGAACGCGTCGATCTTTTCCGTCACGTGGACGTGGTAGGAGTTCGTGATATAGCCCTTGTCCGTCACACCCTCGATCACGCCGAAGCGCTTTTGCAGGCACTTGGCGAACTTGTAGGTCGTGGACTCGAGCGGCGTTCCGTCTGTCTCTTATACACATCTGACGCTGCCGACGACTTAATAGG